>Ga0164241_10007019_pt1 | contig 10169 bp, 11 predicted proteins | sample OricomyardsoilBY_FD_108780 | JGI IMG/M metagenome (GOLD analysis project Ga0164241, IMG submission 108780) | Backyard soil microbial communities from Emeryville, California, USA - Original compost - Back yard soil (BY) | ecosystem: Environmental > Terrestrial > Soil > Unclassified | place: USA... | reverse complement strand
CAAATCATTGGAAAATCGGCCCCCATGCAAAGGGTCTTCGAACTCGTCAGTCAGGTTGCCGCGAGCCGCGCGTCGGTACTCATCACCGGTGAGAGCGGTGTAGGAAAGGAACTCGTTGCCGATGCAATTCATAACCTCTCTGATCGCCGCGACGGACCCTTTATTAAAACCCACTGCGCGGCACTCTCTGAAACCTTGCTTGAGAGCGAGCTCTTTGGTCATGAAAAAGGCAGTTTCACGGGAGCCATTTCGCAAAAAAAGGGACGATTTGAATTGGCCCATGGAGGTACAATTTTCCTCGATGAGATTGGTGAAATTAACCCGGCTGTTCAAGTTAAACTCTTGCGGGTACTGCAAGACAAAACCTTTGAACGAGTCGGCGGAGAAAAGAGCCTAGAAGTCGATGTGCGCGTCGTCGCCGCCACTAATCGCGACCTCAAAAAAGAAATTGCCGCCGGGCGGTTCCGCGAAGACCTCTATTACCGGCTCAACATCGTCAATATCCACATTCCTCCTTTGCGGGAGCGGCGCGAGGACGTTCCTCTTTTGACGGCCACGTTTTTGTCGGAAATCGCCGAAGAAAACGGAAAAACCATGGAGGGAATCGACGCCAAAGCCCGCATTGCCCTGTCAAATTACTCATGGCCCGGAAACGTCCGTGAACTGCGGAATTGTATTGAGAGCGCGGTCGTTCTGTGCAAGGGCAATATTGTGACTCTCGACGATCTTCCCCCCGCCGTCCGTACGGCCGAAGACGGTTCGATCATCAAACTCGAAATTGGGGTGACGATGGATCAGGCCGAACGCGAAATCATTCGTCAAACGCTGATTCATTTTAAGGGCAACAAGAGTCGAAGCGCTGAGGTTTTGGGAATTGGCCGAAAGACTCTTCATCGAAAGCTCCATGATTACCAACTGATCGAAGAATTCGGTGGCTCTGAGGCTTAAACAGCTCCGCCGAGGTTTTTCGGCGCTTCCCGCCGATAGGATTTTTTCGTTATACTGAAGAAAGACGACGAGCGAGGAGACGCGATCATGGGCCAGCAACGAAGAGTAGGGATTCTGGGAGCCACGGGAATGGTGGGCCAGCGTTTCATTACGCTTCTTGAGAACCACCCCTGGTTTCAGATCACCGTAGTCGCCGCCAGCGCTTCCAGCGCCGGTAAGACCTACGCCGAAGCCGTTCACGGCCGTTGGCATCTCGAAGCTCCCCTGCCCCCTCGCATCGCTCAATTGACGGTCCTCGACGCTTCCAAAGTTGAGATAATTGCTCCGCTCGTGGATTTTGTCTTTTGCGCTGTCGATATGACGAAGGACGAAATTCTTCGTCTCGAAGACGCGTACGCGTACGCTGAAACACCCGTAGTTTCCAACAATTCAGCCCATCGCAAGACGGCTGACGTTCCCATGATGATTCCTGAAATCAACGCAGACCACACGAAAGTGATCGAACATCAGCGCCGAAGATTAGGCACTAAGGTGGGTTTTGTCGCCGTCAAGCCTAATTGTTCCATTCAAAGTTATGTGCCGCTCCTTCATCCTCTTCGTGACTTTGGCATCAAGGCCGTCAGCGTTTGCACCTACCAGGCCCTGAGCGGTGCGGGAAAGACCTTTTCAAGCTGGCCGGAAATGGTCGATAACGTGATCCCCCTGATCAAGGGAGAGGACGAAAAGAGCGAGACCGAGCCGCTCAAGATTTGGGGATCCGTTGAAAAAGGGCAGATTATTCCCGCCTCGACCCCGGTCATTGGGGCGCAGTGCATTCGTGTTGCCGCGTCCGATGGCCATTTGGCCGCTGTAAGTGTCTCGTTTGACCGCAAGCCGTCGGAGGCTGAAATTCTCGAACGATGGAAAAACTATTCAAGTCCGGCGCGGGATCTTCCCAGCGCGCCAACGCCTTTTATCCATGTCTTTTCGGAGCCCGATCGTCCGCAGACCCGCCTGGACAGAGACCTCGGAAAAGGAATGGCCATCAGCGTTGGCCGTCTGCGTCCCGATCCCCTTTTTGATTGGCGCTTTGTTGGTTTAAGCCACAACACGATACGCGGAGCCGCCGGCGGAGCCATTCTGACCGCCGAGTTCCTCACGAAGGAAGGCTACATTCCGTCTAAGGAATGACTATTCAAGCCCTTGATTGTGACGCTCAATATCCAAAGCGTCCCAGGGATATTTGATCCAAACATCGCTAATCTCTGTCGCCTGATACACCTTGACCCCGGCGGGAAACTGGGCTTGTTTCATTTTCAGCTTTTGATGGAGAACGGCCACCCGAATTTCAGCGGGCTGATGCCTCATTAGTTCAGCGATACAAAACGAAAGAGTGACACGGGTATCGTCCACCTCGTCTACCAAAAGAACCCTTCGTCCCGCAAGCTTCTTTTCCACCTCGTCGATCCATTGAATCTTAAGAGGAACGTCGCGGACGACATGGTCTTCGTCGTACCGCTGAAGCCCAACGACGTAAATATTCTTTTTAAGATAGGTTTTGAGAATCCGCGCCGGAATGAATCCGCCAGAAGCGATCGCAACGATCACCTCCGGTTCCCATTGGTCCGCCTTAATGGCTTGCGCCAAATCGCGGCAATGATTATGAATATCCTCGTAGGTGACAAAGAGCTTGGTCATCAGAACCAGACCCGAGCTCCCACGGCACTTTGAATCAGCCACGCCGGGGCAATGGGGTCACGAATCGTGATTCCAAAGGCAGGCGTGAGTTCCGCAAAGATTTCGAGAAACTTGGTAGGGACCCAATTCACGCCCACAGGAATCCGAAGCCCGAAGTCAAATCGGTTTGAACTAGCCACCAACATGCTGGCGTAGAATCCCGGCCCCATATAGAAGTTGATATGGGCTGGAGAATAAAGCGGTTGTTTGTACAGGAGCCAGTCCGCCGTAACTCCCAGAAAATTGCTGTCGCTGCCAAAGGAGAAGTTAAGACCCCAGACTGGTGCTAACCCAGGAATCTTTCCTGTAATTCCCAGACCATGAAGAGGGCTCTGAATATCAAGAAAATCAACACTATAAATGGGCCCGATCGCCACGTTGCCGGTTTGGGCCGAAACGGTGCCTACCGCTAGTCCGAAGGCCAATCCTAAAATTGAGAACCATTTTTTCATTTCTTCACCTCGAAGGAAAGTTGCCCGTTATTTTGCATAAGGCCACTCACAAAGTCAAAGTGTCCGGCCTACAAATGCTTTTTTTTTGTCGCTCTTCCCGATACAATCGGGACTATGAAACGTGAGATCGTCTTGACTGCCCATGATTTGGAGGGACTGCTGACTCAAGAAGACCTGGCTGATCTCGACCGACTTGAACTTCAGTACGGGCAAGCCCTCGAAGCCTTTGGCGTCCTTTCGTCTTCGCCGAAGGACTCGTCCGCTGAGAAAGAAAAAGAGAATCTGATTCGGCTCTACGACTCCATGGGCAAGGCGATGCAAGAAGTCACGTCCAAGTTTCCGCAGATCCACGTTTACCCCTTTGAAACCCCCACCCTTCTTCACGGCGAGGCCAGCCGGCTGATCGCCAAGCTACGCGACGTAAAAACGGGGCACGACGAGTTCGTTTACTACATTCAGAGGGCTTACGAACTTCTCTTTAATCTGGCGTTTGGCACGGTCAGCAGCAGCCCTAAACATCATCTCATGGTCAAGACTCCCGTGACCTCCCCCGTACAGAATTTTGCTGTCCATAAGATTCCCGACGTAGACAGTAAAATTGAGAATACCGTCATGTGTGTCATGTTGCGGGGTGCCCTCCTTCCGTCGATGATCCTTTCCAAGGAAATCCAAGAAAATAGTTCCACAGGCTACGTCACACCCTTTGCGCTGTTTCGAATCAAACGAAACGATGACCGTTCCCGCGCTGACATGGAATACGTTCTTGACCTTTCAAAATCCTTCTTCTCGTGGGACGACCTTCACGACAAGGACCTCGTTTTTGCCGACCCTATGAACGCAACGGGCGGATCGCTCGTCACGATCGTCAAGTATCTTCAGAAACAAAAGGTCAAACCGCGGTCAATACGCTTCTTCAACGTCATTAGCGCATTACGCGGCACGCTGAACGTCGTTCGGGCACTCGACAATGTATCGGTCTATACGCTTTGGATTGATCCCGCACTCAATGAAAAGGCGTACATCATGCCCGGCCTTGGCGACGCGGGAGACAGGCTCAACGGGGTCGATTCTGAAAATTCGCCGCGGAACATGATCCAGCTTTTGGCAGACTACGGCCCCAACATCCTTTCGCTCTATCGGTCTCAGGTTAAGACGATCGAGAAGACGATTCTGGGGTGAAAGCCGTGTCCAAGCCCTTTACCAAAGCCTTCTTCGGAGCCCTCACCCTCTTTTTTTTGGCATCGTGTGCCACACCGCCGGAACCGAAAGCCGATTTGGCTCAGGAGTACTACAACCTGGGCAACGCGTGGTTTGAGTTGAAAAAGTTTGATCAGGCCGCAGTGGCTTACCAAAGGGCCTTGCTGTGGAACCCCCGTCTCAATTTAGCGGCCCTCAATTTTGCCCGAACGAAGGCCGAATTGGGTGATCCCCAAGGGGCCCTGGAGGTTCTAAAACCGGCGGCGGCAAAGGACCCCGACAACGTCGTCATTCAGCAATATGTCGCGTGGCTCACAGCAAAGACCCAGGGCCTGGCCGCCTCGTCGTCCTTATATGCCGCTTTGGCGCTTAAACTTCCGGGCGACGGGCCAACGCTTTACAACGCCGCCCTGAGCGTCAACGCCGCGGGGGACTCAAAAAAGGCCTTGGAGTATCTCAAACGATGGAAAGAGGTCGACGGCAAGTCTGTGCAAGGCCTGACTCTCTTGGCACGTCTTTACGATGAGGAAAACAGTCCAGCGGCCGCAGCCGCGTGGTTCGACGCTGCCCAAGCCCTTCCCGCAGGCGATGCCGGCCGTTTTTCTCCTTTGATGGCTCGTGCGGAAGATTTAGTGAAAGCCAAACAGTACGGCGACGCACTCAGCGCCTGGGACGATCTTTTGGCCCTCCCCGAAGCTCCCGATCAAAGTCGGGGCGAGGCGCTTTTTCGACGAGGTTCCCTTCTGCTCATCCATATTCAAGACTATCCGAAAGGGTTGCAGAGCCTCTTAGACGCGTGGAAAGCGGGCTATAAGGACGCCGACCAGTGGAACACCCTGCGCCACTCTCCGGACCTCCTTTACAGTGTAAAGCTGGAGGCCGACTTAGCTCTGGCAGGAGTCTCGCCGTGAACATTATGGGTATCGTTAATGTGACCCCTGATTCTTTTTGGCCGGGGAGCCGTGCCTATGGTGATCAGGCCATTGAACTTGGTCTTCGTCTCGCCAACGAAGGCGCTCAGGTTCTCGATATCGGAGGAGAATCGACCCGGCCTGGCTCGGAATACGTCGACGCGGAAACGGAATGGCGTCGAATTGTGCCCGTTTTAGAAGGCCTTCAAGACGCCGGTTGCCAAGCCCAAATTTCAATCGATACTCGTAAAAGGGCGGTAATGGAAGCGGCGGCCCAAAAAGGCGCGACATGGCTCAATGATGTTTCGGCCTTACAGGACGACGCCGATCTTGCCCGCTTCGCGGCCGAGGCCCAGCTCACCGTCGTTTTGATGCACCGCCAAGGCCATCCGACGACCATGCAAAATCTTCCTCAATACGATAACGTAGTCACTGACGTGAAAAACTTTCTGAGCCGACGGATTGAAGCGGCACTAAAAGCGGGTATTTCTCAAGATCGAATCCTCGTCGATCCTGGGTTTGGTTTTGGAAAGACCTTCGACCAAACGATTCAACTGTTTCAAGGACTCCCTGAAATCGCCTCCCTCGGGTTTCCGGTTTTGGCGGGGCTCTCTCGTAAGTCATTCTTGGGGCGGATCAGCGGGACCCAAGTCGAAGATCGGTTGCCGGAATCCGTAGTCGCGGCTCTCGCTTCGTCGCAAATGGGAGTCTCGTGGATTCGCGTTCACGATGTCTTGGCAACCGTGAATGCTTTTCATACGTGGGACGCTCTGCGCCCTCAGGGAGGTTGGTAGTGGAAAACCTTCTCGACTCTTGGGCGATTAAGACCGTCATCCGGCCTCTGATTGACGTCGCCGTCTTAACGTTTCTCCTGTACAAGGGGTACCGGATTTTATATCAAACCCGGGCCATCCCTCTCCTGCGCGGCATTATCCTCATGGGACTGGTCTACGGCGTCTCCGTGGGTCTCAAACTTGAAACCCTAACGTGGATTTTGAACTTTATTGCCCCGGGTATTTTTGTCGGCCTTGCCATCGTCTTTCAACCCGAGCTCCGTAAAATCTTTACCCAAATTGGCCAGGGAAGTTGGTTCACTCCCCAGGCGAAACCTAAGGCCCAGCATGTTGACGCCGTTTTGCTTTCGTGCCGCCAACTGTCTCAAATGAGACGAGGAGCCCTGATCACCTTTATTCGCAAGGTGGGACTCAAGAGTATTGTCGAACGGGGTACCAACCTCGATGCCGAGGTTTCTACAGCCTTGTTGACCTCTGTCTTTTCTTATGACACACCTCTTCACGATGGAGGGCTCATCATCGAAGGAGGAAGGATTGTCTCCGCAGGCTGTCTCTACCCCTTGTCCGATAATCCAACCCTGAGTAAGAGTTTTGGAACCCGTCATCGTGCCAGTCTCGGGCTTGCCGAGGAAAGCGACGCCGTCACCGTCGTTGTGAGTGAGGAAACAGGAGCCATCAGCTTGGCCTACAACGGCGCGCTTCATTATGATCTCGGCCCCGATGAGCTCCGCAGGAGGCTTAAAGACCTTCTCGAATTTAAGGATGATGATCCTGTCGCGGCTCCGTCAGAGGCTTCCTCATGAAGTGGGACTGGAATCGTATCCTAGATCAATGGCCGGCCAAGGTCCTTGCCCTTACGGCGGCACTCCTGCTTTTTATGTTTCACCGCTTTGACGCGCTCCAGACACGCTCATTAACCATCCCGCTGCGTGTGGTCACCGACACCTCTTACGTTCCTGCTGAGGACTATCCTCAACGCGTTCGTGTTATAATGCGGGGAACGGCTGATTCCCTTTCAGGAATTAGTGAAGCAGATTTAGAAGCGTGGGTCGATTTTTCAGGTCATCAAGGCGAAGGAATTTTTCGCGAGCCCATCCGCGTCGAACGCCACTCCGGCTCCTCAGATAGCGTAGGGGTCGAACTCTCTGTCGATCCCCTTACCCTCAAACTCCACTTAGAAAAGAAGATTGTCAAAACAGTACCCATTCGCCCCGATTTTGAAGGCCAGCCTGCACGAAACTTTGAATTGTCGGGGTTCCAGGTCTCTCCGTCTGTGATCACCGTTGAAGGGCCCAGAACGGTTGTTGAATCGGTCGATTCTGTGGATACGGAGGCCATCGAATTGAGAGGGAAAACGGATACTTTCTCGATCAAAGCCCGTGTTCTGTCCCATTCCCCTCTTGTTGGTTTTCCCTTCGGCAATACAGTTGACGTTCAAGGAATCATGAGTTCCTCCCTGGCAAGCCTTGTCTTGGAGAATGTGCAGCCTCAAATTGTCAATCTGACCCCGGGATTGGTCCTGAAATCCCCTCTTCCTTCTGTAAAGGTCCGCCTGAGAGGAACCAGAGAAGCGTTGCAAAAGCTCAATAAAGACGCTCTAGGGGCTCCAACTCTCCCGGTAACAGCTGATCTTTCTGGGATCACAACCCCGGGGAACGTTCCCGAAATTCCTCTCAATGTTCACCTTCCTGACGGAGTCGAACTCGTCGAACTCACTCCCGCGGTCGTCAACCTTATCCTTGTCGCGCCGCCCCTAGCGAGTCCTCCATGATTTTTGGAATAGGAACCGACCTGGTCGAAAACCGCCGCTTGGTGCGGTGGCTGGAACAGCCCGCTCTTTTAGAGAAATACTTCTCGTCCCTTGAGCAGGACGACGTGAAAAAGAGCGACCATCCGGCAGCGTCCTTAGCGGCTCGTTTTGCTGCAAAAGAGGCTTTTGGCAAGGCCCTCGGAACAGGGCTGCGAGGACTTCGGCTTCGGGATATTCAGGTTGTTCGTGATCCTCATGGCCGGCCCTTTTTGGACCTTGCCGCTTCGGCGCAAAGGGCCCTGCCGTCTGAAAACACTCGAGTCCACCTGAGTTTGACTCACGAAGCAGAATTTTCGTTAGCTTTTGTGATTTTGGAGGTCTAATGGCAGAAAGCAGCTCGTTGGGAAGCGTTAGTTTTTTTCAAAAAGCCGACACCGTTTGCCCTCTTTGTGAAACAAAATTTAAGAAAGAAGACCTTCGAGTGGGAGGGGGCCGACTCATTGCAGGACCCTTGGGTAATGATCTGCGCCGGTACTATGAAGCTTCCAAAAAATTTGGCGACGTGTATCCTCTTATCTACTCAGTCTTAACCTGTCCTGGATGCCTGTATTCATGTATGGCCAACGACTTCTTGACTCCCGACCCCAAGGCCATCGATACGTTGCGCCTGGGAGAACGTCAACGGCATAAGACCATCGAAACTATTTTTCCGGACCTGGATTGGAGCGCGCCCAAAACACTCAAAGAAGGGGCGGCAGGCTACGTCCTCGCGTTGTCGGTCTATGAGGCCTTTGGGCCCTCCTTTTCGCCTAGTATTCGATCTGGAATCTGCGCCTTGCGTGCCGGCTGGTGTTTTGCCGATCTCCACCGCCGGTTTCCTACCGAAAATTTCGACTACCTTGAAAAGATTCTCTACCACAAGGCCCGTTTCTTCTATACCGTTGCGATTGATCGAGAAACAAGCGGTGCGGAGTCCGTCAACGCGGCCATGAATTTTGGGCCCGACGTCGACAATAACTTTGGCTTCGACGGCGTGATGTATTTGGCCGGCTATCTGGAATATCACTTTGGAAGCCAAGCAAATCCCGAGCAACGAGAGGTTTCGCTGTCCACAGCGCGACGCGCGATTGCACGGTTGGTCGGTATGGGCAAGTCTTCCAAGAGCAAACCTTCGGTCCTGATCGAAAAGGCAAAAGACTTGCACAAAATCCTGGGAGACGAAATCAAGGAATGAGATTTCGACTCGATCTCGCCTACGATGGAACGGCGTTTGAAGGCTGGCAAACCCAGTCGCGCCCTCATCCAGAGGAAGACGGCAGAAGCGTTCAAAGTGAAATTGAAAAGGCTTTGTCCACAATTGCCAAACGGCCCGTTGCCGTGGTCGGTGCCGGACGAACAGACTCTGGAGTTCATGCTCGCGGGCAAACGGCCCATTTTGACGCCGAGACGACCATGACGGGTCCCCAGTTTGTTCGCGGGCTCAATTCCTTGCTTCCGCGTGACGTGCGAATTTGGAATTGTGAGCCCGTCGACTCGAACTTTCATGCCCGCTTCTCGGCCTTAGGACGCGTGTATTATTATCATCTCGCCGAAGCCGCTGTTCTCATGCCCTGGGATTACAACTACGTTTATCGAGTCACGGAACTTCCCCCTTTGAAACTCCTCAATAGTATCGCGGGGACACTTCAAGGTGAGATGGATTTTACGACATTTGCCCACATCCGAGACCCCAACCCGAACAAAACGAGGTACATTTATCACGCTTCCTTTTTTCCCCAGCGAGACCGCGTCATTTTTCAAATTGCTGGAAATGCGTTTTTGTGGCGAATGGTCAGATCACTGGTGGGCACGATGCTCCGCGTAGCGGCCCAAGGAGGCGGACGCGAAGAATTTGTTGAGATTCTCAACATTCGGGATCGCAAAAAAGTGGGGCCTACGGCACCGGCCCAAGGGTTATACTTGCAAAGGGTTATTTATCATGAACGTGAATTCGCCTTCTAACACCCTCTGGGACCTCATTCACGGCGTACAGGCGGCCCTCGTCCACGACGGTTTCTGCGAGACCATCCCTCCGTTTCCCGCAGGGGACTCAGCCGTACGCGGTCAAGCGGGAGCGTACGAGGAATTGCAGGTCCAATGGGGAGAACTCTTGGATTTTGGTCAAACGTGGCCCTCGGGTCAGGGCTCTCAACGCCCTAAGGTTTTGTTGCTCAGCCCCCTGCCTTTATCGGATTCAGCGATGGCTTTCGTCCGCAGTTGGTTCGAAAACCCCAAGGTCAAGCTTACCTTGGAAAAGGATCTTTATTTTCAACCGCTCCCTCACTTTAGCGACCCCACAACCGCTTCCAAAGGTTTCATCAAGGAGCTTGCTCGGCTTCTGGCCCCCAAGGTCATCCTCTCT
>Ga0164241_10007018_pt1 | contig 10169 bp, 11 predicted proteins | sample OricomyardsoilBY_FD_108780 | JGI IMG/M metagenome (GOLD analysis project Ga0164241, IMG submission 108780) | Backyard soil microbial communities from Emeryville, California, USA - Original compost - Back yard soil (BY) | ecosystem: Environmental > Terrestrial > Soil > Unclassified | place: USA... | reverse complement strand
CGACCAGGCTGAGCTCGGCCTGCTCGCGGCGTACGTGCGGGACCGGCGGATCCCGCTGGAGATGTGCCCGAGCTCGAACCTGCAGACCGGCGCGGCGGAGTCGATCGCCGACCACCCGATCGGTCTGCTCGCCAAGCTGCGCTTCCGGGTCACGGTCAACACCGACAACCGCCTGATGAGCGGTACGTCGATGAGCCGCGAACTGGCGCTGCTCGCGGACGCGTTCGACTACGACCTCTCCGACTTCCGCTGGTTCGCCATCAACGCGATGAAGTCCGCCTTCCTCCCCTTCGACGAACGCCTCGCGATCATCGACGAGGTGATCAAACCCTGGTACGCGAAAGCCCTCGTCAGCTGAGGCGGAGCAGGACCTTGCCGGGCGTGGAGCCGGCGCTGTTGATGGCTTCGGCCGCGTCGGGGAGGTCGACGGTGCGTGCGACGAGCGGCGAGAGGTCGGTGCCGTTGGCAAGGAGTTGGACGGCTTCGGTGATCTCGTCGATGAAGCGGTAGGAGCCCGTCCAGGTGATTTCCCGGGTGACCAGATCGGCCAGGACAGCCGGCGTCGGGGAGATCGGGAGATTGCCGACCTGTACGACGGTTCCTCCTCGAGCAGTGGCGTGGAGCAGCGGACCGAGGGCTGCGGGCACGCCGGATGCCTCGACCACCAAAGCAACGTCAGAGGGAAGTCCGGCGGCGTCGTAGACCTCGTCGGCTCCCAGGGCCTGGGCTTGCTCGAGCGCCGCGCGGTTGACGTCTGCCGCGAGGACGCGGGAGGCCCCGCGAGCCTTGGCGGCCGCGACAACCAGGCACCCGATAGACCCCGCCCCGTTCACAAGAACCTCGCGCCCCTCGACCGAGCCGAGCCGGCCGACGGCGTGCAGCGCAACGGCCAACGGCTCCGCCAACGCACCCAGCCGAGTGCTGACCCCGGGCGGGAGCAGCCGAAGCTGCGCAGCCCGCAACACCTTGTACGTCGAGAAACCCCCGTCGACATGCGGATCGAACGCCGCCGAACCGAGATAGCGCACAGTGCGGTGCAAGTTGGTCCGCCCGGCCAAACGATCCGGAAGAGCCTCCGACGACGGTGTCGCCGGATGCACCGTCACCGGATCACCGACGGCGAACGACGTCACCCCCTCACCCAGTACTGCGACCCGCCCGGCAACCTCATGCCCCAGCACTAGCGGATGCCGCAGTACTGCGGACCCCGACGCGCCGTGCACCGCATACGAGATGTCACTCCCGCACACGCCGCCGTACTCCATCGCGACCAGGACCTCGCCGGGACCGGGCGACGGGTCGGGCCGTTCCTCGACCCGTACGTCGCCCGGTCCGTGGACCACAACAGCTCTCATGCACCGATCATGCTCACACCGACCGCTGGTAGGTGCGGAATGCGCGCGTCGAGAGCCAGCCGACGACCAGCGTGAACGCGAGCAGGTACGCCGAGTGCCGCAGGACCGACGACCAGTCCGGATTGGCGGCCAGAGCCTGGCGGGCGGCGATCGCGGCCCAGTCGACCGGGTTGAACTTCGCCGCGACGTTCACCCAGTGCGGGGCGACCGCCGGGTCGATCATGATCGACGACAGGAACGTCAGCGGCAGCGAGACGAACTGGAAGATCCCGATCAGCGCCTCCTGCTGCCGGGTCAGCAGTGCCACCGCGTTGGACAGCGAACCGAACCCGATCCCGACCAGCATCGACACCACGATGGTGACCAGGTAGCCGACCGCGCCACCGTCGTACCGGGCGCCGGCGGCGATGCCGATCGCGAACACCAGGATGGTCTGGATCAGCGTCGTGGTGGCGTTGCTGATCAGCTGACCGGCCATCAGGCCGCCGCGGCTGACCGGCGAGGCGAGCATCCGGTCCATCACGCCGCGTTCCATGTCCGCGATGAACGTCGTACCGCTCCAGCCGCTCGTCATCAGCGCGGTCATCATCACGATGCCGGGCGTCAGGAAGGCGATGTACGACGAGTCGCTGAAGCCCGGGATGTTCACCACGCCCTTGAAGAGCTGGCCGAACAGCAGCAGCCAGATCGCCGGTTGGACGAGGGTGAACGCGATCAACGCGGGCTGCCGGTACTGCGCCCGCAGCCAGCGCCCGGCGATGAGGCGGGTGTGTGCCACGAAGCCGGTACGGCGCTGGGCCGCAGCCGGAAGGTCAAGAGTCAGGGCGGTCATCACGCGGCCTCTCTTTCCAGCGAGGCCTCACGGAACGAGCGGCCGGTGTAGCGCAGGTACACGTCGTCCAGCGACGGTCGCGACACGGTCACCGCGGTGACCGGAACCGCCTTGTCCTCCAGAACCGCCAGTACGGCGGGAACCGCGGTCGCGCCGTGATCCACGCGGGCTCGCAATACGTTGCCCTCGACAACGATCTCGCCGACGCCGGCCAGTTGGCCGATCAGAGTGCGCACGGTGCCGTCGGTGTCGGGGTCGACCAGTTCGACGTGGACCGAGTCGCCGCGCAGCTCGGCCTTCAACGACTCCGGGGTGCCCTCGGCAACGATCTTGCCGTGATCGACGATCGCGAGCTGTCCGGCCAGCCGGTCCGCCTCCTCCAGGTAGTGCGTGGTGAGCAGCACGGTGAGGCCTTCGTCGCCGGACAGCCGGCCGACCTCGTTCCACAGATCGGCCCGCGCCTCCGGGTCGAGACCGGTGGTCGGCTCGTCCAGGAACAGCACCCGCGGCCGGTGGACCAGCCCGAGCGCGACGTCGAGTTTGCGCTGCATGCCGCCGGAGTAGGTCTTGACCTGGCGATCGCCGAACTCGGTCAGGTCGAACCGCTCGAGCAGTTCACCGGCCCGGCGTACGGCGTCCGCCCGGGACAGACCGTAGATGCGGCCGCTGAGGACGAGGTTCTCGACCCCGGTGGCCATCGGGTCCGAGCTGGACTTCTGCGGTACGTACCCGATCGAGCGGCGTACCTGGTCCTGTTCGCGGTTGACGTCGTACCCCGCGACCCGCGCCGTACCGGAGTCGGCCCGGGACAGGGTGGTGAGGATCTTGACGGTGGTGGACTTTCCGGCGCCGTTCGGGCCGAGCAGGCCGAGGACGATGCCTTCCGGAACGCCGAAGGTCAGACCGTCGAGGGCGCGCAGCGGCGGGTTCTTGCGGCCGGCCGGGTACGTCTTGACCAGGTCGACCGCCTCGAGGGCGTGCGTAACCATGATGTGGTGACTCCCTTGTGGGTGATGGGAGCCGATCCGCCGCTGGCTATCCTGATGGTTGCGCCTTGGGTGCCAGGTCTTCGGACCGACTCGAGGAACTGCGGCCCTTGACCCCTGGTGTTGCCGCACCGTGGGTCGAGGGCCGTCTCTTACCGTGCTTCCGGTGGGATCGCCTTCATCCAGGCGAAGTCGGTCCCGAAGTACTTGACCGGGTCCTTGAGTTGTTCGGCCGGGGTGATGCCCTCCTCCTCGAAGAGCGTCCAGGCCTTCCGCCAGAACGCGGAGCCGCTCAGGGTGTCGGTGCGGATCTCGTCGCAGAGTTGGTGCACGTACGCCGACTCGGCCTTCAGCAGCGCCAGCCGGAACTCCGACTCGACCCAGAAGATGCGGGGGAACGCCATCGAGTCCATGTGGTCGTGGGCCGCGGTCAGCTCTTCGATCTCCGCGTCGATCACCTTGGCGCGCTGCTCCAGCAGCTCGACCGTGCGGTCGGGCTTCAGGCCGGGCAGGTACGCCAGGCCGGCCTCGAGCGGATGGAACTCACGGCTCGGGGTTCCGATCAGTTCGGTCAGCCAGTCGGTGAACTCGGCCTGCCCGGCGTCGGTGATCTGGTACACCGTGCGCTCCGGGCGGTTGCCGTCCCGGATGGTCTCGCGCGCTTCGATGAAGCTGTTCTTCTCCAGCGCCGCGACGACCGAGTAGAGCGAGCCGTAGTTCATCTTGATGCTCTGGTCCTTGCCGCGGGCCCGGAGCGTCGTGGAGATCTCGTACGGGTGCATCGGCCGCTCGCTCAGACTCCCGAGCACCGCGAACGCCAGGGGATTCCCGACCTTCCGCTTCGCCATCGGCCCCTCCTCGATCTCTAATACTCGAAATCGAGTATTAGACCGCGGGTATCCGATGTCAAGTATTCATCCAGGCGAGCGCGCGGAACCCCAGCCGCTGCAGCGGGCGCCGCCGGGGAGCGGTCAGCAGGCGGTACACCGGTTGCTCCACGTACGTCGTCAGCAGCCAGGCCGCGACGACAACGCTGACCACCGCTCCGGTGATCTGGACGAGTCGGCCGGCGCCGAGTGCCATCAGGCGGTACGCGATCACGTAGCCGACCTCCTGGTTGAGGAGGTAGATCCCGAACGAGATCCGCGCCAGGAACTGGATCGGTCGGCTGAGCGGCGCGAACAGTTGCCAGTCCGGGCCCCGGGCGGCCAGCGCGACGAACACCAGCAGGACTCCGATGCCCAGCGACGACGGCAGGTCCGCCGTGTGCGCGTGCTGCGCGAACACGGTCGCGGCGAGGAGCGCACCCAGGTGCAGTACGCCGATCCGGTGCTGCGCCCAGAGCCAGATCGCGACGCCGATGGCGAACAGTTGCATCCGGTGCAGACCCAGACCGTTCCAGGCCTGCTGCACCCAGAGCGGGCTGTGCAGGATCCGGTCGTTCCACTGCAGCACGACCGGTACGACGATCAGACCCCAGAGCAGCCAGGTGATTCGCCGGCCGGAGCCTGCGCCGCGAGGCCAGAGCACCGCAGCCGCGGCGAACGCCATCAACTGCAGCGGCAGAGTCCAGTACGAACCGTCGATCAAGTGCACCGTGGGGTCGAATGACGCGGCCAGCGTCAGGTTGCCCCACAGATCGTGTGGGGTGGGCAGGTCCCACGTCCTGGGTCCGATCAGCATCAGGACCGTGTAGGTGAACAGCACGGCGGCCAGGTACGGCGGCAGCACGCGGCAGACCCTGCGCCACAACCACTGTCCGGTGGATCCCTTGCGGATCGTCACACAGACGAAGTACGCGCTGATCACCAGCAGGACGCCGGCGCCGACCTGGAACGGATGGTTGCCGAGCGGTGCTCCGAGTTCGGGGTGCAGCACTGGGCCCTGGTACGTCGTGTGGCAGAACACCACTGCGAGGACGGCGAGGACGCGGACGACGTCCCAGCTCAGACGGCGTGAGGTGCTGGCCCGGGGCGGGGTCGGCGTTGCCACAGTTGCTCCATCATCTCTAGGCTCGCCGATCTCTTCGGCCGTTACCCCCCTGTGACACTTCGGAGGAACCTAGTAGGAGCCCGTGGACGATCGCAAATCGTGTGCGCGAGATCACTCCCCGCAGACCATCGATGTCAGAGTGGCTTGACCCAGCGCGACCACTCGGGCTGCGGCGCATAGCCGGCGGTGGACCAGACGCCGTGTGCCTGGGCGTTGTCGTCCAGCACCATCGCGTCCGCCCGCGTCCCGCCGTACGACGCGAACCGCTCCTCGGCCAGCGCGACCAGTCGGCGGCCGATGCCCTGGCGGCGGTGGGTCGGAGCGACGGCGAGGCGGTACAGATGACAGCGCCAGCCGTCCCAGCCGACGATGATCGAGCCGACGACCACTTCGTTGTCCATGGCAAGGATCAGCGCCTCGGGGTCGCGCGCGATCAGGCGCAGCACGGCCTCGGGCGAGTCCGGCGGTCGATGCGAGTCCTCGGCGGCGATCGCCCAGAACGCCATCACGGCGTCGGCGTCAGAGGCGACCGCAGAACGGTACGTGGGCATCAGCTGGCCGTCTGGAAAGTGCGGCGATAATCCTGGGGTGGCACGCCCACCACTCTACGGAAGTGGTGACGCAGCAAGGCTGCCGTCCCGAATCCTGACTCGGCGGCGATCTGTTCGATGCCCATCCGGGTCTGCTGGAGCAGGGGGCGGGCGCGGGGGGCGCGCTGGGTGGTGACCCACTTGAGCGGGGTGGTGCCGGTCTCGGCGACGAAGCGGCGGGCGAAGGTGCGCTCGGACATCTGCGCGCGCCGCGCCAGTGCGGGCACGGTGTGCTCGATGGTCAGGTTGTCGACCATCCAGTCGAGCACCGGCTGCATGCTCTCGCTCGACGACTCCGGCACCGGGACGTCGACGTACTGCCGCTGGCCGCCGTCGCGTTGCGGCGGGACGACCATCCGGCGGGCGATCCGGGTCGCGACCGCGCTGCCGAGCTCGCGTCGTACCAGATGCAGGCAGGCATCGATCCCGGCCGCGGTGCCGGCGCTGGTGATGATGTTGCCGTCGTCGACGAACAGCACGTCCGCGTCGAGCTTCGCCAGCGGGAACTGCTCCTGGAAGAGCTTCTCGTAGCGCCAGTGCGTCGTGCACGGCCGCCCGTCCAGCAGACCGGCCTTGCCGAGCACGAAGGCGCCCGAGCACACCGTCAGCAGGATCGCCCCGCGCGCCTCGGCGCGCCGCAGTGCGTCGAGGATGCGCTCGTCGTACTCCTCCCGCCACGTCGTCGCGGGCAGCGCGACCAGGTCGGCGTCCTCGAGCTCCTCCAGCCCGTACGGCGCGACGACCGCGGAGTGACTGCTGCTGCGCAGCGGCTCACCCGGCCGGGTCGAGCACACCTTGAAGTCGAACGACGGCACACCGTCGTCGGTCCGGTCGATGCCGAACACCTCGGACACCACGCCGAACTCGAACATGGCGACGTCTTCCATCAGGACGACGGCGATCTTCTGGAGCATTCAGCCAGTATGGCAGGAATTTGTGCAAGTATGTCAATAGTGCCAATGGTGGCTGGATCTAGTTGGTAGCATGATTACTGCCATGACCGGATACATCGTTCTCGTAGTACTCGTGCTAGCCGTGGTTGCGGCTCTGGAGATCAGCAACAGGCGCCACTCGACCGGTCTGTCCACCGGTCCGGACGGCTCCTGGGTCGCTGACGACCGCGACGTGGCCCGGACCAAGCTCGACCTGCTCGCCCTCGGCGGCACGGCCGAACCCTTCAACCACAAGCCCGTGACGACGACCGGCTCCGTGCACTCGATCCGCCGGGCCCAGTTGCACACGAACCACGGCCGCCACGCGGCCTGAGGCGACACATCAGAAAGCCCGCCGGGTCGTCCGGCGGGCTCCTGTTCGTTCAGGCCCGGCTGAGCTGGCGCCGCCACGTCGGTGCGGTGGCGTTGGTGGCCGCCCGCAGTACGCCCTCCACCGGTCCGTAGCCGTAGCGGTGCAGCCAGATGTGGCTCAGCACCACCTGTACAGCGCCGTCCGGTCCGACGCTCGCCGCATGCCCAGCAGCACCAGGCCGCGCTCGATCGAGTCGCTGGCTCATGGAGTCCAGCACACCAACGCACGCCGGCGGACACAGTCACGCTGGACCCTCCCCCGGGGGTGGACTTTTCCCTACCTCGCAGGCAACCGGTCCGGCGCGTGCTGCGTCGTACCCAGCGTTGTGCCCGCAAGGGCTCACCGACCTGAGGAGAGTGTGGATGCAACGGAGGACGTTCCTGCAGGGACTGGCCGCGGCGGCTGTGGCAGCGCCGGCGGCGACACTACTGGGGCAGCAGGACGCGACGGCGGCAGCGGCGGCGAACTACTACGTCGCGACCACCGAGCAGACCAAGAACAAGGTCCTCGTCTTCCCCAAGAACAAGGCGTTCTCGGACGCCAACGTGCACTGGAGCTTCAGCCCGGGTGGCGGCGCGTGGGCGAACCTGTCCGACGTGAAGACCCGTGAGACCGCCGCGCAGGGCTGGATCGCGCTGATGGTCGCGTCCGGCGGCAAGGCCGGCATCGTGAACATCGACAGTGAGAAGAACACCGAGCTGAACGACCTGGCCTGGAGTGCGACGCCGGGCGGCAATCCACACGCGATCGAGCGGGTGCCGGGGAACGGATCGGTGATCGTGGCGAGCTCGGACGGCAAGCTCACGCTGTACGCGCCGAGCAGCGTCAGCAGCCTCGGCAGCCTGGCCAAGGTCCAGACCGTCGACTACCCGGGAGCCCATGGCGTGCTGTGGGACCCGACGTACGAGCTGCTCTGGGTGGTGGGGAAGAACCGCTTCAGCCACTACGCGGTGACGGGCAGCAAGCGGAACACCCGGCTCAAGTACGCCGCCCACTTCAGCCTGGGCAGCGGGAACCTGGGGCACGATCTGCAGCCTGACTACACCAACCACCAGAAGATGCTGATCACGGCGACCAAGGGTGTGTACGAGCTGCTGACCGACGGTGGGTCGTTCCGGTCGCACAAGATCTCGTCGGAGACGCGGGTGAAGTCGTACGTGAAGCACTCGTCCGGCGAGGTCGTGTCGATCCGCGGCGACGGCACCCAGCCGCGCGACTGGGCCAACAAGACGGTCCGGTTCTCCGCGTCGGCCGACCGGACCCGATCGGGCGCCCAGTTCTACAAGGCCCGCATCTGGACCACAGCCTTCCAGTAAATCTCTGCGGCCGCGCGGCCCGGTGCCGCCTGCTCGGCTACTGGGCGCGCCGCTGCTGAACCTTCTGGAACGCTTCCTTGATCTTGCGCTGGTTCTCCGGCTTGCTCAGCTCCCGCTGCGCGATCTGAGCCAACTTGGCGACGACGGCACCCTTCACCAACGTCTTCACAAACCCCATGAGGGCCTCCCTACTCTGTTGCCACCGACGGTAGCCGCTCCACACAACCGTCTTCCATAGGTGATCTGCCGGAGAAACCCGGGAAACTGTCCCTGGCTTCGGGCACACTGGGACGGTGCCTGAGTTGCCGGAGGTGGAGTCGCTGGCGGGGTTCCTGCGGGAGCGAGCCGTCGGGCGGGCGTTCGTGCGTGCGGACATCACTGCGATCAGTGCGTTGAAGACGTACGATCCGCCGATCTCGTCGCTGGTCGGATTGCTGATCGACGACGTGCAGCGGCACGGGAAGTTCCTGGACATCTCCGCGCAGGGCGTGCACCTGGTGATCCACCTGGCCCGCGCCGGATGGCTGCGGTGGCGCGAAGAGCAGTCGACCGGCCTGGTCCGGCCCGGGAAAGGCCCGATCGCGCTGCGGACGGTGCTGGACGACGGTTCCGGGTTCGACCTGACCGAGGCCGGCACGCAGAAGAAGCTCGCGGTGTATGTCGTTCGCGACCCGGCCGAGGTCCCGGGGATCGCGCGGCTCGGCCCGGATCCGTTCACGCTGTCGCTGGAGGGCTTCAGCGGCATCCTCCAAGGCGCGGGCCGGGTGCAACTCAAGGGCGTCCTGCGGAACCAGTCGGTCATCGCCGGGATCGGCAACGCCTACTCCGACGAGATCCTGCATGTCGCGAAGATGAGCCCGTTCAAGCCGGCGTCGAACCTGTCCGAGGACGAGCTCAAGATCCTGTACGACGCGATGCGCGAGACCCTCCAGGACGCGGTCGACCGATCCGCCGGGCTCGCCGTCCAGGACCTGAAGTCGGAGAAGAAGTCCGGCCTCCGCGTGCACGGGCGCAAGGGCGAGAAGTGCCCGATCTGCGGTGACATCGTCCGCGAGGTCAGCTTCGCCGACTCCTCGCTGCAGTACTGCGCCACCTGCCAGACAGGCGGCAAGCCGTTGGCCGACCGCCGCCTGTCGAAGCTGCTCAAGTAGCCGTTCTACGTCGTCATCTGGTCGAACATCGTCTTCACGTCGGCCGAGTTCGGCGTCGACAGCAGCGTCGGCGTACCGCTCGTGGTCCGCCGCGACCTCACCGCGAACACGTAGCCGAGGTTCGCGTCGATCCGGTCCTTCAGCCACGGACCACCGCTCGCGCCGCCGTTCATGGAGCAGGTGAGAGCGGCGTCGGAGCCGCCCCACGCGTAGGTGTCGCCGTCGCAGTAGTAGGGCACCTCACCGTTGTACGGCGGCTCGGCCGGCCAGCCCCAGATCCGGGCGCCGGGCTGGCTCTGCGAGTTGCCCCAGACCAGTCCGTTCCCGCCGACCGTGTCGATCAGGTTGGCGCCGTTGCGCTGCTGCAGCGTGACGAACGCCTGGTCGTGGGTGAAGTTGCTGCTGCCGATCCAGGAGTTGAATGCCCGCGCCTGGCTCCAGTTCCACAGCCCGTAGCCGGACTGGCCGTTGTAGTACGCCGGCGCGAACACGATGTTCGAGTGCCAGGCACCACCGGCGCCGCTGTGGACGCAGTGGCCGGCGGTGACGATCAGGTTCTTGTAGTTGTTGTTGATCGTCGAGGCCGAGCACACGTAGTTGAGTCCGTTGTCGACGAAGAACAGCTTGCCCGCCGTACTCGGG
>Ga0164241_10007017_pt1 | contig 10171 bp, 7 predicted proteins | sample OricomyardsoilBY_FD_108780 | JGI IMG/M metagenome (GOLD analysis project Ga0164241, IMG submission 108780) | Backyard soil microbial communities from Emeryville, California, USA - Original compost - Back yard soil (BY) | ecosystem: Environmental > Terrestrial > Soil > Unclassified | place: USA... | reverse complement strand
GTATCATTATCAATACGAACAGGACTGGGCGGCGGGCGATCACAAGTTGTCGTTCGAGTTGCAACCGCTGACGACCAACGCGCAGACCCGCGCGCTGGCCATGCAGATCACCTCCGTGAAAATCAGCGGGCCGATGGCACAAGAGCATTGGATTCCATCAAAAAATTACGCGAAGTATTTTCCCCGGAAAGTTCCCGCTGACGCCGCCGGCCGCCGGGCCTACGCCCGCGAATTGCTGGGCAAATTCGCCCTGCGCGCTTTCCGGCGTCCGCCGGAAGACCGGACATTGGACCGGCTGGTGGATTTGGCGGAGAGCATTTATCGCCAGCCAGGCAAGACGTTTGAAGCGGGCGTGGCGCAGGGCATGGTGGCCGTTTTGGCGTCGCCGCGCTTTCTTTTTCTGGAAGAACAAGCGGAGAAACCGCCGGAAAAATCAGCAGGTGCGGGCGCGTATCCGTTTATTGATGAATACTCCCTGGCCGCGCGGCTTTCATATCTGCTGTGGTCGTCCATGCCGGATGACGAACTGATGCAGCTCGCCGCCGCAGGCAAACTGCGAGAAAATCTGCACGCGCAGGTGGCGCGGATGCTGAAGGATCCGCGTTCGGCGGCGTTCGTGCAGGATTTTGTCGGGCAATGGCTGCGCACGCGTGACATTGCGACGATTCCCATTGATGCGCGTTCCGTGCTGGCGCGCGAGGACAAGTTCGACGCGGAGGCCGCCCGTGACCGCCGCCGTTTTCATGAACTCAACGCCAGGCCGGACGGGCAACTCACCCCGGCCGAACACACGGAAATGGAACATCTGCGCTCGTCTTTCCGCCGCTTCAACCAGCAGCCGGTGCGCGCGGACATGAATGACGCCGTGCGCTCCGCCATGCGCGCGGAAACGGAGATGTCGTTCAATTACATCCTGCGGCAGGATCGCAGCCTGCTCGAACTGCTCGACTGCGATTACACGTTTCTCAATGAACCGCTGGCCAAGCATTACGGCATTCCCAATGTTCACGGCGATGAAATGCGGCTGGTGAAACTGCCGGCGGACAGCCCGCGCGGCGGCATTTTGACGCAAGGCTCGATGCTGGCCGTCACGTCGAATCCGACGCGCACCTCGCCGGTCAAACGCGGCGTGTTCATCCTCGACAACGTGCTTGGCATGCCGCCGCCGCCGCCGCCGCCGAACCTGCCGCCGCTCGAAGACGCCCATACCGGCGATACCAACGGCCCGCCGACCTTGCGGGAACTGCTGGCGGCGCATCGTAAAAATCCCCTGTGCAGTTCGTGCCACAACCGGATGGATCCGCTGGGGCTGGCGCTGGAAAATTTCAACGCGATGGGCATGTGGCGCGATCAGGAACTGGGCCGGCCGATTGATGTCGCGGGCACGCTGATCACCGGCGAAAGCTTCAAAAACATCCGCGAGTTGAAGCACATTCTCGTCACCAAACATGCCAGGGATTTTTACACCACGGTCACGGAAAAATTGCTGACTTATGCGCTGGGACGCGGGCTGGAGTATTACGACGTGGAGACGGTGGATCAAATTGTCGCGCAGATTGAAAAGGACGACGGGCGCGTCTCGGCATTGATCGCGGGCGTGGTGGAATCCGCGCCGTTCCAAAAAACCCGCTTGCCCGGCGGGAACGAACCGGTTAAAACAATGAAACCACCATTACAGGCAAACGCGGGAGCAAAGCCATGAACACAAAATCATCGCAGACCAACCACCGCGCGGCGCAGCAACGGGCCGCCTTCACCCGGCGAAATTTTTTGCGCGGCCTCGGCGCGTGCATCGCGCTGCCGGCGTTTGAATCGCTCATGCCCATGCGCTCGTTCGCGGCGCTGGCCGGCTCCGGTGCCGCCGCCGGCCCGGCGACGACCGCCGGCGGCGCGCCCTTGCGCGCGGCGTTCCTGTATTTTCCCAACGGCGCGATTCCGGCGGCCTGGTGGCCGGGCGGCGGGGAAAAAGATTTTCAACTGGCCCGCACCATGCGGCCGCTCGCCGGCTTGCGCGACCACATCCAGGTGCTGGGTGGAATGGAGGATCTCAACGCCCTGGCCGGCGGCGACGGCGGCGGCGACCACGCCCGCGCCAACAGCACCTTCCTCACCGGCGTGCGCGTGAAAAAAAGCGCGACCGACATTCACGCGGGCATTTCGATTGACCAGGTCATGGCCCGCGAGGTCGGCCATCTGACGCGTTTCCCTTCGCTGGAGCTGACCTGCGACGCCGGCCGCAACACCGGCGCGTGCGACTCCGGCTATTCCTGCGCCTATCAATATAATATCTCATGGAGTTCGGCCACCACGCCGATGACGCCGGAAGCCAATCCGCGCCAGGTTTTTGAACGCATGTTCGGCTCCGGTTCCGTCGCCGACCGCGCCCATGAATTGAAGCGCCGCCGGGCGGAACAACGGTCCATTCTTGATTTTGTGATGGCTGACGCCAATGACATGCAGCGCCGGCTCGACGCGCGCGACAAGGACAAGCTGGATCAATATCTGACCGGCGTGCGCGAACTGGAGGCGCGGATTCAACGCTCGGAAAAATTGGGCGATCCGAAAAATCCCGCGCAGCAAGCGCCGTCCGGCATTCCGGCGACCTACGCGGAACACATTCAAGTGATGTTTGAAACGATGCTGCTCGCCTTTCAGACGGATTCCACGCGCGTTGCCACCATGCTGCTGGCCCACGATGGCAGCAACCGTTCCTTCGCCGAGATCGGCATTCCCGAAGGCCATCACGATCTGTCGCATCACGACGGCAACGAGGAGAAAATTAAAAAAATTTCCGACATTGACCTGTGGTATGTGAAGCAACTCGCCGGCTTCTTGGAAAAACTGCGCGCGACGAAAGACGTGGCCGGCCGGTCGCTGCTGGACAATTCGATGATCGTCTATGGCGGCGGCAACGCGGATGGCAATCGCCACACGCATGTCAACCTGCCGGTCATTCTCGCCGGCGGCGGCGGCGGCACCATCCAATCCGGTCGTTTTGTGCAGCACGGCGCGACCCCGCTGGCCAATCTTTACCTGAGCATGGCCGACCGCATGGGCGTAAAAAACTTGGAACGGTTTGGGGATTCTACCGGGCGGCTGAAAAATGTGTAACGTCCGGCTCTGAAAGGCATGTATGCGCCACGCGTTCACTTTATTGGAGCTGCTGGTAACGATTGCCATCATTGGCATTTTGGCGGCCCTTTTACTTCCGGTTCTGGGCCGGGCGAAAGACACAGCCCGACGGGCAACCTGTGTCAATAACCTGCACCAGATCAATCTGGCACTGATTCTTTATGCAGACGACCACGCCGACTTCCTACGATCCGCCACCAATGATTACCACATTTATTTCACCTACCAGGAAGACATTAAGAGCTATCTTGCCCGCAACGGCTCAAGCACTAACAACCAGCTTTTCGCCTGTCCGGCGGATAATTTTGACTGCACGCTCCCTCTGATTGAGGGTTTTTTCTTTCCCCAGATTGTAACCGGGCGGGGCTTTCATCGTCTCAAACAGACGGATTATTCGAGCTATATTTTCAACGGAGAAGCCGCCAGTTCAACCGATGCGCGCGTGACACAAAAAGCGTTCTCCGCCGTGCGACAACCTTCACGGCTCGTCTTGGTCAGCGAACTTTCGGCCGCCATCGCTTTGAGCGCGCATGGTCATAAATCAAAACAGGTCAATGACGCCAAGAACGTGATGGCATTCGTGGATGGACATGTCAGTTACCTTCCAATCTACTGGAACGGAAAGACGGGAGACGCAGATCTGCCGGTCGCTTGCAATCCGCCGGCCGGTTATGATTATGTTTGGTTTGATAAATGATCGCAGGACACGACTTCTCTGAATTTCATCTCGTCCGGCAATTATTTTCTGTCGAACACGCAATTCAAATCAGAAATCAAATACGCATGAAACTTAAACTATTATTAATTACCGCGCTGCTCCTGCCCGCAACTTTGCTTGCCGCCGACGAACCGCAAGTCATCCATCTCTGGCCCAATGGCGCGCCCGGTTTTGAGAATCGCCGCGATGAACCGGAACTGGCAAAAGATTACTGGGTGCGCAACATCAACAATCCGTCCATCACGGTTTTTCTGCCGCCCGAGGAAAAGGCCAACGGCACGGCGGTGCTGATCTGTCCCGGCGGCGGTTTCCGCGAACTGGTCTATAATGCGGAAGGCGTCGAGCCGGCGCATTATTTGAACAATCTTGGCATCGCCGCGTTCGTTCTGAAATATCGCCTGCCGCGCGAAACGAATTCGCCCTATTCGTTGAAAATTCAGCCGCGCGAAGACGGCGACCGCGCCATGCGCTTGATCCGCAGCCACGCCGCCGAGTGGAACATTGACACGAACCGCATTGGCATCATGGGTTTTTCCGCCGGTGGTGAAGTGGTTTCCCTGGTCGCGTATGGCCCGACGGCTGGCGATCCGAACGCCGCCGATCCAATTGACCGGCTGACGTGCCGCCCGGATTTTCAGATCGTAATTTATCCGGGGCCGCTCGGCGTGCCGGAGGTCGTCCCGGCAAATGCGCCGCCGGCCTTTTTTCTGTGCGCCGACGACGACCGTTCTCACTCCGTTGTCACGACCGATTTGCTGGAAAAATTTCGCCAGGCCAAAGTTCCGGCGGAGCTTCATCTGTTTGAGAAAGGCGGTCATGGCTTCAACCTGGGAACGCGATCCAAGCTGACCAGCATCCAACATTGGCCGCAACTCATGACCGACTGGCTGGCTGACAGCGGCTATCTAACTCCCGTTTCGTCCGAAAAATAAATTTAGTTTGTTGAACGGCGGAACAATCAGAGCCCGCGCGAACCAATTACGTCGCCGGACATTCAACCCTTGGCTTTTGCGCCATGCGCGCGGGCCTACGGCATCGGCCGTTTGACCACGACTTCAATCTCCGCTTTGTTTTTTACAATCATGTTCGCGGGCAGGATGCCGCGCCAGAAGACGTTTGGATAGATCACCGCGCCGCGTTCCAGAATGCTGCCGGGATTCAGCACCGCGTTGCAGCCCACTTCCGCATGGTCGCCCAACAGCGCGCCGAACTTGCGCAGGCCGGTGTCATGCGGCAGGCCGTTCACATCCACTTCGATGTTGCCGGGAAACAGCTTCACATTGGAAATTTTTGCGCCCGCGCCGAGATGCGCCTTGTGGCCGAGGATGGAATCGCCCACGTAATTGTAATGCGGCGCCTGCGCGCCGTTGAACAGCAGCGCGTTTTTCAATTCGCTCGCGTTGCCGATCACGCAGTTGTCGCCGATAAGGACGTTTTCGCGGAGGTAGGCGTTGTGACGGATCTGGCAGTTTTTCCCGATGATGGCCGGGCCTTTGATCAAGGCGCCGGGTTCCACCAGCGTGCCTTCGCCGATGAGGACGTGGCCGCCGATACTCGCGCCGGGGAAGCGCGGCGGCGTTTTTTGGCGCGGGACTTGGGCGAGCCGGGCTTCGATTTTCTTGAGCGCGTCCCAGGCATATTCGCAGCCGTCAAAAAGGGCGGCGTGTTCGGTCTGCGTGAGGTCAAACAAATCAGCGGCGTTGAAAAACATGGCGGCAATTTAGAGGAATCGCCGGGGGCGGCAAAGTGAAATGGGCGGACGCCGGCGCGGTTGGGCGCGGCAAATTATTGCAAGTTGAAGCCCGCCGGCCGCATTTATCGGGTTCAAATTTCGTCCAGAGGCGGGACACAAAATGGTTTGTTCCAAGACAGTCTTAAAAAAGGCCCGTCGGCTGGCAAGGAATGCCCAAAGAAAGGTCTTTGATTTTGCATGGATAAATCGCATCCGATTCATTGGCTTGGAACGTGCTTAAATTACGTCAGTCAAGTTTTCCCGCTGATCATTTAGATGGAGTCATGGCTGGAGATGATCGGTGCTGGGAACAGACAAACGATATAATCTTGTGAAATATCAATTTCAATTTGCCGGGGCCAATGTGGATCAGACAAAACCGCAGCCCCGGCGACGCTTGAGCCTGGGCCTGTTGCTGGCGGCCATGGCGGTGGCGGCGCTGGGCTATGGTTATTATCTCTATCATGGCAGCCAGACGCGGCCATTGGCGCCAACTCATGCGGCAGCGGCTTCCGTTGCCGTCACGGCAAAACCGGCGGCAGCCGCAGCGGAGAAAACGGCGGCGGCGGCGACCGTTGCCGCGAGTGTTCCCGCCCCCCAAGTTTCATCGGCGGTAAAAAATTCAACTGAAGCCGGCATTGCCGGCGCATGGAACCACATGCTGGAGACGATAAATGCCGCCAAGGCGCCCCCCGTGGCGGCGCCTCACCCGCAGATCATGGTGATTGGTTCTGCGTCCGCGCAGCCGGAAGCCGGCATCGCCACGATCGTGGCTCCGGTCGCGGCAAAACCGGTCGCCGCCAAACCCGCCGCGCCGCGTTGGCGGCCGCTTACCGCCGAACAGCGCCTGGCCCGTGCCGGCGAGGTCGCGATGGAAAACATGCTCATTCAGGCCACCAAATATCCGGATTCCTACGGCTTCCGGGCGGAAGATGCTTTTGAAAAAGCCACGCTGGGCAAGGCGATTCCAATCTACACCATTTCAGAAGCGGATCGCGCGAAATACCAGACGGGCCAGCGCCTCCAGCCGCTGCTCAAGTCCACGGGCCAATGGATGTTTCCGGTGCTGTCCGGCGATCATCTCTGCTGCATGGTGAAGGTGAAATATGACGGGCACGAATATGCTTCCGGCAACAGTTCCAAGGCGCTGGCCGACGCCTGGAGCGTCATCTCGGAAAAATGGCCGGCGGCAGCGGGATTTCATCCGCAGCTTGTCGTCTATCCCGGCATGCCGGGCTATTATTTCACCGTGCCGGAACTGCCGGTTCCCAATGTCACGGACACCGTCAAGATGACGGCCTATCAACCCGATGTCTCACCTGCCGATGTTATCCTTGCCAGTTGGCGCTGACTTCTTCACCCGCCGGCCAGCGCTGCAAGGCCGGAATTGACTTCACCGCGCCGCCCGCCAAACTCATTGGCCAGGGCGGCGCGGTTTTTTTATCCTGAATCCAATGCAAGCTGTCGTCGCAACGGCTGCGGGCGATGCGCTCAAAAACGGAAATGGCATTGCCCGGCAATAAACCGTAAAATCTACGCCAGCCAAATTTGAAACTGCTTTGAACATGAAATCGAATCTCAAACCGCTCACGCAACGGCCAGCTTGGAAGGCGCTCGTCCGTCACCAGAAAAAAACTGAGAAGTTGCATCTGCGAACATTATTCGCCGCCGATCCAAAGCGCGGCGAACGCCTGACCGCGCAGGCGGCCGGATTGTTTCTGGACTACTCGAAAAACCGCGTCACCGGCGAAACCCTGAAGCTGCTGCTGCGGCTGGCGCAGGAATCCAATGTGCGCGAACGGCGGGACGCGATGTTTCGCGGCGAGAAGATCAACTTCACCGAAAACCGCGCCGTGCTGCACGTCGCCTTGCGCGCGCCGAAGAGCGCCAAAATTTTCGTGGACGGAAAAAATGTCGTGCCGGAAGTCCACGCGGTGCTGGACAAGATGACGGCGTTTGCCCGGCGCATCCGCAGCGGCGCGTGGAAAGGGCACACCGGCAAACGCATCAGAAACATCGTCAACATCGGCATCGGCGGTTCCGATCTCGGCCCGGTCATGGCGTATGAAGCGTTGCGGCATTACACTGACCGCCGCCTTACGTTCCGTTTTGTGTCGAACGTGGACGGCATTGATTTCGTCGAGGCCGTTCACGATTTGAATCCGGCGGAAACGCTGTTCATTGTTTCGTCCAAAACATTCACGACGCAGGAGACGATGACCAACGCGGAAAGCGCGCGCGACTGGCTGCTCAAAGGTCTGGGCGGAAATCAAAAAGCCGTGGCAAAACATTTCGTCGCGGTTTCGACGAACGCGGAGAAAGTTTCCGCGTTCGGCATTGATACGACGAACATGTTCGGTTTCTGGGACTGGGTCGGCGGCCGTTATTCGATGGATTCCGCCATCGGCCTTTCGACGATGCTGGCCATCGGCCCGGAAAATTTCCGCGCGCTGCTCAAGGGTTTTCACGCGATGGATGAACATTTCCGCACCGCGCCGTTCGCAAAAAACCTGCCCGTGCTGATGGGCTTGTTGAGCGTTTGGAACACGAATTTTCTCGGCGCGGAAACCGTCGCGGTGCTGCCTTACGAAAATTATCTGAAACGCTTTCCGGCGTATCTCCAGCAGTTGACGATGGAGAGCAATGGCAAACACGTCACGCTCGCCGGCCAAACCGTGGATTACGCGACCAGCCCGGTTTATTGGGGCGAACCCGGCACGAACGGGCAGCATTCGTTTTACCAGCTCATCCATCAAGGCACGCGGCTGATCCCGTGCGATTTCATCGCGTTTGCCAAGGCATTGACGCCGCTCGGACGCCACCACGACATTTTGCTGGCGAATGTTTTCGCGCAGAGCGAGGCGCTGGCGTTCGGCAAAACTGCGGAGGCGGTCAAGGCCGAGGGCGTTCCCGCCGCGCTGGTGCCGCACAAAGTTTTTGAGGGCAACCGGCCATCGAACACGATTCTCGCCGACCGGCTCACGCCGGAAATTCTCGGCGCGCTCGTGGCGCTTTACGAACATATCGTTTTCGTGCAGGGCGCGATCTGGAGCGTGAATTCGTTCGATCAATGGGGCGTGGAACTCGGCAAGGCGCTCGCGCAGCGCATCGTTCCCGAACTCGAAAGCCAAACGCCGCCGAAGCTGAAGCACGACAGCTCGACGAACAGCTTGATCCGCCGTTATCGGAAAATGAAAGGGACGAAATGATCATTGAAATTCTGGCGGACGCGGAGGCCGTGGCTAAAACCGCAGCCAAACTCATCGCCGCCGAGGCGCGTTCCGCCGTGACGGAGCGGGGGAAATTTGTCATGGCCGTCAGCGGCGGCAAAACGCCGTGGCAGATGCTGCGCGCACTCGCCAACGAGGAAGTTCCGTGGACGAAGGTTCACATTGTTCAGGTGGACGAACGCATCGCGCCGGCCGATGATCCCGACCGCAACCTGACGCATCTGCGCGAAAGTTTGCTGTCCCACGCGCCGTTGCCGGAGCGGCAGATTTACGCGATGCCCGTTGAAGAAAATGATTTAGAAAACGCCGCCGCGAATTATGCGCGGACGCTGGAGCAAATCGCCGGCACGCCGCCCGTGCTGGACTTGGTTCATCTCGGCCTCGGTGCGGACGGCCACACGGCCTCGCTCGTTCCCGGTGACGCGGTTTGCGAAGTGACTGATCGTGATGTCGCGCTGTCGGGCGTTTATCAGAAACGCCGGCGGATGACGCTGACGTATCCGCTCATCAATCGCGCGCGAAAAATTCTCTGGGTCGCGACCGGCGCGGAAAAAGTTGAAATGCTCGGACGTTTGCGCAGAGGCGATGTTTCGATTCCGGCGGGGAAAATCCAGTCGGAAGCCGCCGTTCTGCTCGCCGATCTCGTGGCGGCGGCAAAACTTTGAGCCGTGCGAAAGTTCACCATTCGTAGTGGGACAGGCGTCTCGCCTGTCCAGTGGGACGCCGTCCGTTTGAACAACTGGACAGGCGAGACGCCTGTCCCACTTTTTAATTTTAAGCCACGAAACTGTAATCGTAAGGCTTCCGCATTTCGCGGGCGAGATGTCGGTTGGCTTCCGCCGCGCCGTCGCCGGTGAAAATTTCCCGCGCCGGATCCCACGTCAATTTTCGCCCCGTCCACATCGCGATGATGATGAGATGGCCGATGACCGCCGAGCGATGGCCGGTTTCAATGCTGGCAATCGGGTCTTGGCGCGAACGGGTGCAGTCGAAGAAATTGCCCATGTGATCGTTGCTGACTTCCAGCTTGATCGCATTGTCGGGCAACGGCGTGGTGAGCAGTTGTTTGTCGCTGGCGGAAATGCCGTCCCGGTTGACCCAGATCCAGCCGTCGGTGCCGGTGAATTTAATCCCGTTGCGCTGGCCGTTGGGGTCAATGATCCCGCCGAACGGACTGTCGGCCGTGGTGGTTTTGACCGTTTGCTTCACGCCGTTGGCCCAGTCGAGCGTGGCTTCAAATTCGCCGGGCGTGTCGTAACCGCCGGGGATGGCGGGCAAGGTGATTTTGGCTTCCACGCTGATCGGGCCGTCGAGGCCGATGCCCCAGCGGGCGATGTCGTTGTGATGCGCGCCCCAATC
>Ga0164241_10007016_pt1 | contig 10172 bp, 7 predicted proteins | sample OricomyardsoilBY_FD_108780 | JGI IMG/M metagenome (GOLD analysis project Ga0164241, IMG submission 108780) | Backyard soil microbial communities from Emeryville, California, USA - Original compost - Back yard soil (BY) | ecosystem: Environmental > Terrestrial > Soil > Unclassified | place: USA... | reverse complement strand
GTCCCCTTGGGAACGAAGGCCAACGTCCAGGCGGCCTCGTCTTCGGTCATGCGGACCGAGGAGAACCCGGACCGGATGAGCTTGTCCGGCGCCTGACCCCTGCTCTGGAGGCCGTCCTTCCAATAGGCGAGGACCAACTCCCCCTCCTGGCCTCCACAGGTGGTCTTACCTTCTTCGTAGACCGAACCGTCGGGAAGCTTGAACCCGTTGTCGGTGACCTGCAGCCCGACCTGGTCGAAGAACCGGCCCAACGTGGCGTTGTCGCCCGCAGAACGGATCGAGAAGGGGTGGATGTGGATCAGACCGTCGGCGTGGCTGTGGATGCCCAGCTCGTCGGAGAAGGCGTCATCGAGCGCCGGTAGCTCCTTGCCGCAGGTGTAGATGGCGAAAGCGTTGTGCCAGTGGTCGGCGGCCTGGCCCTGGGTCAGTTGGGCGATCGGGTGGGTCGTGTTGTCACCGCTGCCGGAGTTCTTGTTGCGGGCCAGCGCAACGATTCCGACGCCCAGCACCACGATGGCGATGATCGCCGCCGGGAACAACCAGTTCGACTGCTTCTTGGAAGTTGCGCCGCCCGAGCGGGCCGCCACGCGGGCGACCTTCTTGGCCGAGGACGTTGATGCCATGGGTCGCCACGCTAGACGGCGGGACCCCGTGGGCCCGACTCGCCTCCGGGTTCCCAGAGCTCAGCGGCCGGCGGCGACCAACTCGGTGAAGAGCGCCTCATAGGACTCCGCCACCGCGGCTGGAGAGGCCCAACTCTCCACGAACCGTCGCCCCGATTCGCCCATCGCCCGCGCCTCGAGCGGAGACTGGACGAGGCGAGAAATGGCCTTGGTGAAGGCCTCCGGATCGTCTGGTGCCACCGCCAGGCCCGCTCCGGCACTGTCCACGGTCCGGGCCACCTCGGTGCCGGGATCCACCGATGCCACCACCGGACGTCCGGCCGCGAGGATCGTGTAGAGCTTCGACGGCACGCTCGAGCGGGCCAGACCCGCCTTGAGCGGTACCACGTGGATGTCCGCCGCGCCGACGACCTCGGGCAGCCTGCTCTTGGGGGCCATGTCGACGAAACGGACGTTCTCCAGGTGAGCGGCTGCTGCCTCCAGCCCGGGGCGGGCCGAACCGCCGCCGTTGACGACGAAGACCACCTCGGGGTCATGGGCCAGATGGGTCGCTGCCGCCAGGACCAGGTCGAGCGACTGGGAGAAGCCGACGTTCCCGGCGTACATGACCACCGTCTTGCCCATCAGACCGTGCTCCCGCCGGTAGGCGTTGTCGCGGTCGACCGGCGCGATCCAAGCGGTGTCTATGAAGTTCGGGATCACCCGGACCTTGGTCGGGTCACCCCCGCGACCACGGCCCGCGATCTTGGCGGCCACGTTGTCACGCAGGTCCTGCGACAGGACGGTGACCGCATCGGCACGCAGGTAGGTCTGTCGTTCGAGCCATGAGGCAGCTCTGATCACGGTCGGGCTGGTGATGGCGCCCAGTTCGACCGCCACATCGGGGAAAACGTCCTGGATGTTGAACACGAACGGAACCCGGTGGGCGCGAGCTGCCGCCCAGCCGGCAGCGCCCAGGGTGAGCGGAGGGGACATGGCCAGGACGGCATCGGGCCGGCTCCGCGAGAAGATCGCCCCGAGACCGGCCAGACCGGTGAACCCGGCGAAGGCCAGGCCCCGGGCGGGGATGTTCCGCTTGTCGGTCGGAAAGGGGTGGACCCGGGTTATCCGACCCCACTCGGTGTCGCTGTGGCGGACCAGGCGACCTTCCCAGCCAGGCTCGATCGCGTGGTGGAGGTACCAGGGCAGCGATGTCACCACGTGGATGCGGTGGCCCCGAGCGACCAACTGCTCGGCGATCTGGGTCATCACCTCGCCGGTCGGGGCGAGGTCCGGCTCAAAGTGGGGACACAGGACCAGAAGGTTCATTCCCCGTCATCCTCGCCGATGGCGGCCGCTCGGCGGTACCCGGCGGCCAGGGCCTGTCCCGACCGCGCCCAGGTGAAGTGTCGGCTGCGGACCAGCCCAGCGGCGGAGAGTTCGGCCTGGCGTGCGGGATCGTCCACGACGGCGGCCAGAGCGTCGGCCCAGGCGGCAACGTCGCCCGGCGGGACCAGCACACCTCCGTCGCCCACGACCCAGGGCAGCGCGGTGGCATCGGCCGCCACCAGGGGACGGCCGCCGGCCATGGCCTCGAGGGCCGGCGCCCCGAAGCCCTCGAAGCGACTCGGCACGGCCACCACCGTGGCCAGGGCGTAGAGGGCGTCCAGATCCGACCACGAGACCCGGCCGGTTCGCCGAACCTGGGCACCTGACCCCGAAGCCCTGATGGTGGCCGCCAGCTCAGCCTCGCTCGGACCCGGTCCCCCCGCCAGGACGAGCGTGAGGTCGGGTCGATCCCGCGCCAACATGGCGAAGGCCTGGACCAACGTCCGGTGGTCCTTGTGCGGGTAGGGGATCGCCGGGTAGAGGATCACCCGGTCGCCCAGGCGGTACCGGACGCGCACCTCGTCGAGTTGGTCCGCGGGCACCGGCGCCGGCGCCCCCACGCCGTGCGGAACGGTCAGCACCCGCTCGGGCTCGACCCCGAGCAGCTCGACCACCGAATCCGAAGCCGGCTCACTCGGGGTGAAGACGAGCCGGGCCCGGCGGGCGGAGCGGGGAAGCATCGCCGCCAACCAACGACGCTTGACGGTCGAGAAGTTCTCGGGGAGGACCAGCGGCTGGAGATCATGGATGGTCAGGGCCGAGGCGATGCGAGACACCGCCGGTCCCGGGGGTACCACTCCCCCGGCGTGGTGCAGCAGTTCGATCCCGCGGCGGGACGCCTCGACCGGCAGCCAGGTCGTCTCCACGGCCACCCGTTCGGGCTTGCGCCGCCCGTCGAGGTTGATCGTGACGGTCTCGAACGTGTCGACGAGTTCGGGATGGGCCTCGGCGAAGGGAGCCAGGGCGAACAGCGTCACGTCGAGGTCGGGGGGACGCTGCTCCGCAAGCGCCGCCAGCAGTCGGGTCGTGTACTCCTCGCTACCCCCGACCACACCCGGAACGAGCCAGAGCAGGTTCACCCCCACCCGCAAGACCCGCTCAGGGGTATCGGCCGACTCGTCGACTTCGGCGCCGGCCGGCACGGGTCGGAGAAGCCTCACGGCGCCACCTCGCCATAGGCCTCGGCGGTCAGTTCACCGGTCCGCTCCCAGGTGAGCTCCCCCGCGCGGGTCCGGCCCCGCCGGCGCATGTCCTCGGCCAGCGCCGGATCGTCGAGCACCTCGGCCAGGGCCGCACCGATTCGCCGGTGGTCGGTCGGGTCCACCAACAGCGCCGCGCCGCCGGCGACCTCCTCGGTGGCGGTGCCAGCAGAGGTGACCACGGGAGCGCCGTGCGCCATGGCATCGAGGACGGGCATACCAAAACCCTCGCGCAGACTCGGAAAGCAGAATGCTGCCGCCCCGGTGTACAACGGTCTCAGATCGTCGGGGGGCAGGAAGCCGAGCCGGTGGACACCGATGCCGGTGCCGTCGAGAACCGCCAGACGAGCGTTCAGGTCCTCGTTCCAGCCATCGGGTCCGACGATCACCAGGTCGAGGTCCCGACCGGCCAGGGAAGCCATCGCCGCGACCACCCCCGCCAGGTTCTTGCGGGGTTCGATCGTGCCGACGAACAACACGTAGTCGCGATCGATCCCGTACCGGGTCCGGACCTCCGAGACGTCGGCGGCTGTCACCGGCACCGGATCGACGCCCCAGGGCACGATGCGGATCCGAGTCGCGTCGAAACCGGCCCGGATGCACTCGTCCGCGGTGGCCCGCGAGGGGACCAGCACGAGGCGGGCATGGCGGCGGGCCAACTCGGTCCCGCGACGGAAGAACCGGAGACCGTGGCGGGTGGCCTGGGTCGGATCCGCCAGGAACGCCAGGTCGTGGATGGTCATGACCAGCGGCGCGGTCGACGGCGGCACAGCCACCGCGGTGGCGTGGACCAGGTCGACCGGTCCGGTGACCGACTCGATGGTGGGCCGACGAAGCGCATGCCACGATTCGTAGAGCAACGATCTCCCCAACGGCAGCTGTCGAACCTCCACACCGGGCCGGAAGGGTTCGGGGGGAGGCTCGCGGTGGCGGGCCGCCACCCCGATCAGGTCCAGCTCACGGTGGCGGGCGAGCACATCCAGAGTGCCCAGGATCGACGTGGCGGTTCCGCCAGGAACACGGTGCCAACACTGCTCCACGGTTACGGCGACACGACGGGCGGTATCCACTGGTCTGATTCTGGCCGGTGGGACCGGCCCCGAGTGTGCCGGGCGGGTCGGTACGATCCTGGGCCATGACGGACTTCTGGACCGACCGCCGCACGTTGGTCACCGGCGGTGCGGGTTTTCTGGGACGGGCGGTGGTGGCCCGATGGCGCGCCGCCGGAGCCGAGGTCCACGTGCCCCGCAGCAGCGAGGTCGACCTGCGCGACCGGGCCGCTACCGCAGATCTCTTCGCTTCGGTACGTCCGGCGATGGTGATCCACCTCGCGGCCCGGGTCGGGGGCATCGGTTACAACCAGGTCCACCCGGCCGAGCTGTACCTGGACAACCTCCTGATGGGCACCTATGTGGTCGAGGAGGCCCGGGCCCACGACGTGGACAAGACGGTCCTGATCGGAACGGTCTGCTCCTACCCCAAGGAGCCCCCGGTTCCCTTCCACGAGGAATCCCTGTGGGACGGCTACCCCGAGGAGACCAACGCTCCCTACGGGATCGCCAAGCTGGCCCAGTTGGTGCATGCCCAGACCGCCAGGGAGCAGTACGACCAGCAGGTCATCTACCTGATCCCCACCAACCTCTACGGACCGGGCGACAAGTTCCACCCTGCGGTCAGCCACGTCATCCCGGCGCTCATCAAGAAGTGCGTCGAAGCGGTCGAAGCCGGTGCGGACCACATCGAGATGTGGGGTACGGGCTCGGCGAGTCGGGAGTTCCTCTACGTCGACGACGCCGCCGAAGGAATCGTGGCGGCGGCGCAGCGCTACGAGGGCTCCGAACCGGTCAATCTCGGAACCGACCACGAGATGCCCATCCGTGAGCTCGTCGGCCACATCGCAAACGCGACCGGGTTCACCGGCGAGCTCCGCTGGGACGACACCAAGCCCGACGGGCAACCCCGCCGCAGGGTGGACAACAGCCGGGCCCGCGACGAGTTCGGCTTCGCGGCCACCACCGAGTTCAGCGAGGGCCTGGCCGCCACGGTGAGCTGGTTCATGGAGAACCGCGCCGATGCCGAGGCCCGAGACCAGTGAGGCGAGCCTGCATCGCCTTGCTGGCGGCCCTGGGTCTGCTGGCCGGGTGCAGCGGCTCAGCGGGCGAGGACGCGGCGTCGACCACCGCGCCCACCACCGTGTCGACAACGGCGTCACGTCCCTCGAGAAGTTCGACCGGCTCGACATCCCGGGGAGCCGGGAAGGCGACCGACCAACCCGAGGAGTTCAACGGACCGGACTTCTACACGGTTCCCGATCCTATGCCGGGCAGCACCCACGGCGATCTCATCCGCTACCAGCAGGTGAAGCCACCGATCCAGGACGGGGCAACCACCTACCGGGTCATGTACCGGTCCGAATCGCTCGAGGGTGACCCCATAGCGGTGACCGGCACGGTCCTGGTGCCCGATGCAGCCGCACCCGAGGGCGGCCGGAGGCTTCTGACCCTGGCCCACGGGACAACCGGCATCGCCGACGAGTGCGCCCCGTCCAAGAGCCCGGGCTCGGAGCTGTACCTCATGACCCCTGCGATCGAGGCCGGGTGGCTGGTGGCCATGACCGACTACGAGGGGCTCGGAACACCGGGGCGGCACCCGTACCTGGTCGGTGAGAGCGAGGGACGTGGTGCCATAGACGCGATCGTCGCCGCCGGCGCTCTCCCCGACGCCGATCCGGGCAAGGAGCTGGCAATCGCCGGCTACTCACAGGGTGGCCACGGAGCCCTCTGGGCTGACGAGGTGGCCCCTGACTGGGCGCCTGACCTCGAGGTGGTGGGCACGTTCGCCGGAGCTCCCGCCACCGAGCTCGACATCATCCTCGCGGCGGCGCCCACCATGCCGGTGGCCGGCTTCGCCTACATGATGATCGCCGGCTTCGGAGCCGCCTACCCCGAGGCCGACCCGGCCAAGATCTTGACGCCCGCTGGTGTCGACCAACTCGACAAGGTCGACACCGGTTGTGGCGCCGACCTGATCAAGGCCTTCGCCGGGACCGACCCCAAGGAGATGATCCGGCCGAACGGGCCGAGCTCGGACCCCTGGAAGCGGTTGGCCCAGGAGAACAACCCCGGCCAGGTCAAGACCCCCGATCCGGTCCTCATCCTCCACAGCAAGGACGACGACGTCGTACCCGCGGCATTGAGCGCGTTGCTGCTGAACCGGATGTGCAAGCAGGGCCAGGTGGTCGAGCGCAGGGTCCTGACGGGCGTCGGCGGTCACACCGCAGCCGCGCCGGGGGCCTACGCCGATGCCCTCGAGTGGCTGAGCGACCGGTTCGACGGAACCGGCACCCCCGTCGACAGCTGCGCCGGGTCCACCGCCCAGCCGTCGGCCGGCGCGGCCGGCTAGACCCCGGCCAGCTAGACCTCGGCCAGCTTGGCCCGGAAGTAGTCGGCGGTGCGGGCGATCCCCGTCTCCAGGTCCACCTCGGGCTTCCAGCCCAACCTGGTGCTGGCCTGGGTGATGTCGGGTTGGCGCTGGGTCGGGTCGTCGACGGGCAGCGGGAGGTGGATGACCCGAGATTCAGACCCGGTCACCTCGATCACGGTGCGGGCCAGATCCATGACGCTGTACTCATCGGGGTTGCCGATGTTCACCGGCCCGACCAGGTCCGAGTCCAGCAGTGACAGGAACCCTCTGACCTCGTCGTCGACGTAGCAGAAGCTCCGGGTCTGGGTCCCCTCGCCGTAGATCGTGATCGGATCCCCGCGCAGAGCCTGCACGATGAAGTTCGAGACCGACCTACCGTCGTCGATGCGCATCGTCGGGCCGTAGGTGTTGAAGATCCTGACGATGCGCACGTCGAGGCCGTGGGCCCGGTGATAGGCCATCGTCATCGCCTCCGCGAAGCGCTTGGCCTCGTCGTACACACCCCGGGGCCCGATCTGGTTCACGTGACCCCAGTATGTCTCCGGTTGGGGATGGACCTGAGGGTCGCCGTACACCTCGCTGGTGGAGGCCAGGAAGAATCGGGCACCCTTGGCCTTGGCCAGACCCAGCGCGTTGTGGGTTCCCAGGCTGCCGACCTTGAGGATCTGGATCGGGATCCGCTCGAAGTCGGCGGGCGAAGCGGGACTGGCGAAGTGCAGTACCGCATCCACCTGACCCGGCACCCAGACGTAGGTGCTCACGTCGTGATCGACGTAGGTGAAACCCGGCCGGGCGAAGAGGCCCTCGATGTTGGGCAGGGAACCGGTGATCAGGTTGTCGAGGCACACCACCTCGTCGCCGCGGTCGAGCAGGTGACGACACAGGTGCGATCCGAGGAACCCGGCGCCACCGGTCACCACTACGCGGGCCATCGCCCGATCAGCTCCGGCCGAGGCCCTGGTAGGCGAAGCCCCGGCGCCGCAGGCCGTTGGCGTCGAGCAGGTTCCGGGCGTCCACGACACTTGCGGTCGACATGGCACCGGCCACCTTGTCGAAGTCGAGCCAGCGGAACTCATCCCACTCGGTCAGCACCACCAGGACCTCCGCCCCCTCGACCGATCCGTAGGGGTCGCTCGAGACCTCGATACCGGCCAGCCGGGGGTCATCACCGTCGGCCACCGCCGGATCGTAGGCGGCCACGACGGCGCCCCGGTCGAGCAACCGCCGGATCACCTGCAGGGACGGCGAGTCCCGCAGATCGTCGGTTCGGGCCTTGAACGTCAGACCCCACACCGCAACCCGGACGCCGACGAGGGACCCGCCGGCCGCCCGCTCGACCTTGTCGGCCACCCGTTCGAACTGCTCGTCGTTGACCGCGATGACGCCCTTGAGCAGGTCGAAGTCGTAGCCGGCGTTCTCGGCGATCCGCACCAGGGCCCGCGAGTCCTTGGGGAAGCAGCTGCCACCCCAGCCAGGTCCTGGTCGCAGGAACGATTCACCGATGCGCTTGTCGTAGCCCATACCGAGCACGACGTCATTGACATCGGCGCCGACCGCCTCGCACACCGCAGCGATGGCGTTGACGAAGCTGATCTTGGTGGCCAGGAACGCGTTCGAGGCGTACTTGATGGTCTCGGCCGAAGCGGGATCGGTCACCTGCAGGGGAGCGGCCAGACCGAGGTACAAACCGGCAACGCGGATCGCCGCACTCTGATCGTCGGCACCGATCACCACCCGGTCGGGGTGCAGGAAGTCGTGGACCGCCGAGCCCTCCCGCAGGAACTCGGGATTGGATACGACGAAAACGTCCTCGCGACCCAGCGCCCGCTCGACCACCCGGGTGGACCCCACCGGGACGGTCGACTTGTTGATGACGACCGTCTCGGGGGCCAGCAGCGGACCGACCTCGCCCGCCGCCGCCTGGATGTAGGAAAGGTCCGCCGAACCGTCCGCACCCTGGGGTGTCGGTACGCACAGGTACACGAACTCGGCGTCGGCCACCGCCGCCTCCGCGCCGAGGACGAACGAGAGCGCCCCAGCGTGGATCCCCTCGTGCACCAGTTCTTCCAGGCCGGCTTCGAGGATCGGTATCTCGCCCCGGCTGAGCGCCTCCACCTTCTCGGGGACCACGTCGGCGCACACGACGGTGTGGCCGAGATGGGCCAGGCAGGCGCCCGTGGTGAGACCGACGTAACCGGTCCCGATGATGGCGACTTTGCTTCCCACGTCAGATCCCCGGTTGACGGCCACGACGGCGGACAGAGTAGTGCCGTCGGAGGCCGGACCACTCCCCGACCGGGCCGGCCGGCACCGGTGGGGCCGGGATCAGCCGCAAGAGACGCCGGCAGGGGGAGCCCCGGGCACGTAGCCCGCAGGCTGACCGTCAGGGCCGGTACCGGTTCCCAACGGAACGAGCGTGGTCGACGTGGACGATGCCGGGTCACCCTCAGGCACGGTCGTGGTGGTCGCGGTGGTGGTCGAGGTCGTCGTCGAGGTGGTGGTCGAGGTCGTGGTGGTCACCGCCGAGGCCGGTCGGGCCGCACTCAGGACCGACTTGAGGTCCGGCCCGGTCACGACGGTGACCACGTCCACGTCAGGGTCGGGAATCAGCACCGGGTCGCCGTCGAGGTAGCGGGCCACGAGCACGGCGGCATCGGCTTCGCCCTCGGGGTAGCGAACTTCGGTCTTCCAGACCTTCTCCGACGAATCCGGACTGGAGACCTTGAAGCCGGCGGCATCGAAGCCGTCGGTCATGAGCGACGCCTGGTTGGAGATGCCGGTCCCGTTGACGACCCGCACCGTCACCGCCGAAGGTTCGACGTTCTCGCCCACCGACGTGGCGCCGGTTCCCCTGAACATGGCCAGGACGGGCTCGGAGTCGCTCCGGTCCAACAGCAAGACATCGGCGCCACCGCGATGAGCCTCGGTGACCACCAGGGAGTGGGTCTCGAGCTTGCCCGGGTCGAAGCTGCGGAACGCCCGGCCCAGGTTGATGAGGTCCTGGGGGGTGGTGAACGGGTCGAGTTGGATGTTGTCGATCCCGGTGCCGACCATGTCGGCGAGCTTCACCGGGTTCCTCGCTCCCTGCGAGATGGCCAGGCTGATCACGCGGCGCACGAAGTCCTGTTGGCGACTGATCCGGCCGTAGTCCGACGCCCCGTCGCTGCGCCACTTTCCGTTGGCGTCCTGGTACTGGAAATAGCGGCTCCGCGCGTAGGAGAGCGCCCCGTTCTCATCGAGGGTGGTGCACCCGGGGTTCTCCACCAGCAGACCCGAGTGCCGGTCACGAACCGGCGTCGGGAACCAGACCGGCACCCCGCCCAGCTGCTTGACCAGGCTCTGGAACCCGGCGAAGTCGACCTGGATGTAGTGGTTCACATCGATGTCGAAATTTTCTTTGATGGTCTGCACCAGGAGCCCGGCGTTCCCCTTGCCGTAGGTGAGTGCCGCGTTGATCTTGGCCGTGCGCGCCCCGGGGATGTCGACCAGGAGGTCACGGGGGAACGAAAGCACCCGGGCCTGGGCCTGCTTCGGGTCGACCCGGACCAACATGATGGAG
>Ga0164241_10007014_pt1 | contig 10178 bp, 8 predicted proteins | sample OricomyardsoilBY_FD_108780 | JGI IMG/M metagenome (GOLD analysis project Ga0164241, IMG submission 108780) | Backyard soil microbial communities from Emeryville, California, USA - Original compost - Back yard soil (BY) | ecosystem: Environmental > Terrestrial > Soil > Unclassified | place: USA... | reverse complement strand
GATGGCGCTGCGGGCTGGATGAGACATGAGGAACTCCGGGCGGATGGGGTTGAATCAAATTGCAGATTTCGGTATTGCTGCTCGGAAATCGTCTTTCCGATGCCGTCACAGTAGCAGTGGGTCCTGTCCGAATGTGAGAGGAGCTGCCCTGCTTTGAGACAGATTGACGTTGATGGAGCAGAGGTGACGAATCCGGGCTGAAGGCGTTCAGGGTGTTTGCCTGTGCCTGTCTTCCGCGCTCCGCTCCGCCTTGGCCGTCACCATGAAAAAAGCCCGCTCATCGAGCGGGCTTTTTGCTTGCCGGGCAGGGCCCGGCTCAGCTCAGTCTCAAGGCGTGCAGCGATAGACCGACACGTCATCCACATACCAGCCGTAGGTTCCGCCGCAGCCGTCGGTGCCCATCTCGAAGCGCAGCTTGACGACGTCATTGGCCGTGGCGTAGGGCGCCAGGTTGACGATCGAACGGCCCCAGGATCCGCTGACCGTGCCGGGGTTGGTGCCCGAGAACGCGGCCTGGCCTGCCAGCGGGTTGGTGTTGCCGCCCGCAGCGCTGGTCAGCGTTGTGTTGTAGGGGTTGTAGACGAAGTCCACGCCCTTCACCAGTTGCCATGCGCCGCCGTTCACGCTGATCTTGACGTTGCCGCCGTCGTAGCCGGCTTCGGTGGCCACCCAGTGATCGAAGCTCAGGCGCGGCATCGTCGTGCCGGCCGGGATCGTCACTTCCGGGCTCTCCAGGCGCATCACGCCCGATTGGTCGCCGCCCACCGCGCAGGTGCCGCCGGTGTAGTCAACGCCGAAGATTGCGTAGCCAGGACGGCTGCCAGGCAGGTTGGTGACCACGCCCCAGTTGCGAGCAGTGAAGTCACCGGTTACGCCGGCGTAAGTCACCGACCACTTGGCGCCACCGCGCTTGCCGCCGTCGAAGCTGTCCGACATGAGCGTGGTCGCTGCGCCCGAGGGGCACATGGCCGGCGGGTTGGTTCCCAGGATCGGCGCGCCGTAGTTGCACTGGGTCGCTGGCGTGCGCAGCTCAATGGCCAGGGCCATCTTCGCCACTTGCGCGCAGTCCGTGGCGCTGATGACTTCGCCGGAGGGCAGGCCGGTCTTCAGGTTGGCCAGACTGGCACCCGTCAGGTCGGCGCAGGACTGCTCGATCGCATCGGCGTGATCGGCAAAGCTGCTGCCTGGCGTCTGGTAGACGCTTTGCGCACGGTAGTAGATGTGCGCAGCCTTGGTCAGGCCGATGCCGGCAACGGTCTGGCCGTTGTAGACGCCACCGTCCACCAGCAGCGCGTAGCCGTGGTTGGGCACGCCGGAGTTGCCGTGGACGCCACCCCAGTCGCCGGCCGAGGTGTCGGCGCCGCAGCTGTACTGCGTGTCCGTGACCTTGCCGGGATTGCCGTAGCAGGTGGGGTTGTACATGTCGCGAATGGCGCCGCCGAAGGCCGTCGAGTCTTCGCCGATCAGCCAGCGCACCGAGTTGTCGGCGCCCGGGCCGCGCTGCAGCGTTGCCGCGACGGAGCCGGCGGCCTGCGCCTTGAGTGCCGTGCCATCAGCCTGCAACATCGACAGCGAAGGGATCGTGATGGTGGCATCGTCGCCGCTCATGTTGATGGCGCCGGCCGCGTTGTTGCCGATGATGACGCCGATGGCGCCGTTCAGCTGGGCGTTCTTGGCCTTGACCGCGAAGCCGCAGACGCCGCGATCCATGAAGGCAATCTTGCCGGCCACATCCGCCGCGTTGACGAAGGGGGTTTCGCAACCGTCGTTGGCCGTGCCGGAGCCGTCATTCACGACCACCACGGAAGTGGAAGGAACGCTGAAGGTCTGCGGACCGAAGGCTGCCGTGCCTGCCGACTTGAGGCCGGCAATCGCGGCCGGAGCGGTCACCACGATCTGCGTGGCATTCGTGAAGGCCGTGCAGGCCAAGGCCGTGCGTGGGGCGTCGGGGGTGTCGCCACCGCGGCCGTTCAGGCGGTCCACCGTTTCGCCCCAGATGTCCGAGTAAGCCTCGTTCAGCGCGCCCGGCTGGAAGTGATAGACCAGGCCGTGCGTGTACTCGGTGTAGGCGTGGCCCCACTCGTGCGCGGTCACGTCGTCGGTGGTGGTGCCCGGGCAGAACGAGATGAAGGTGCCGTTCCAGGAGGCGTTCGGGCAGGCATTGCCGCGATTGAAGATCGAATCCATCGTCTTGCCGTTGGCATCGAAGGAGTCGCGGCCGAAACCGTTCTTGAACAGGTCGTAGATCTCCGAAGAAGCCTCGATCATGTTGTCGGCTTCGAGCGTGCCGGTCGGGAAGGCTTGACCTTCGACCCAGAACGGCGAGGACGGGTAGTTGGGGCCCGGTGCCGTGACATTGAGGCCGTCGAAGGCGCGACGGTTCTTGGCGTCGTGAATGCCGCTGGTCTGGTCAATGACCTTGCCGGTGTGGGCGTCCACATAGATGAAATCGCGCACGTCGGCACGGTTGCCCACTTCGACCTGCCACACCAGATGGTTCGCGCCGGGCACGCCCTTGGCCAGACCTTCGCGGTAGATCATCAGCGTGGCCTGGGTGGTCAGGCCCGAGGGCTGGCGGCCCAGCTCGCCGGTGACGCGCGCCAGCGCCGTTGCCTTGGCCTGGTCGGCCGAGCGGCTCGGGGCGCTGTTCACGTTGATGTCCGGGATGAAGGTGCCGTTCGCAGCCGTCAGATTGCCTGCCGCGTCGTAGTGGGTCTTCAACTCAGCCGCAAACACCGGCAGGCCTTGATAGACCTGCTTGTGGGTGATGTGCGTGCCGCCGTACACATCCTTGTCGATGCGGGCGGTGACGAGTTCGGTGGCGGCGTTGCGGATGCCGAACAGGCTGCCGTTGTCCGAGAGGAACTGAACCGCGCCGCTGACCTTGGCTTCGTCGGTCATCACGCGGGCGCCGCGTTGAGCGTTCAGCTTGCCGGTGACCGGCGCGGGCGCCGCTGCACGAACGAAGCGGGCCATGCCGGTGGCGCTGTTCACGCCCACGGTGGTGGCGCCGGCAGCATGCGAGACCTGGGCGAGCGAGGTGAGAGCCAGGCCCACCGACAGGGCGAGCAGGGACTTTTGGAATTGGGTGCGGACCATAAACACTCCGTGCGCGGCGCAGACGCCGCATCAATGGATGAATGAAAGATTCTTCAGGAAGGCGCAGGCATCAATGCAAAGTTGAAGGCCTGCGCAAACCGGATCGATCAGGCCTTGCGGCGACGGGCAACGATGACGCCGGCCAGGCCGAGCCCCATCAGCGCCAGGCTGGCGGGCTCCGGAACCTGGGTGACCATGGCACCCACGGTCATGTTGTCCAGGCTGGCATACAGCGAGGCGCCGGGGCCGCTGATCGTCAGCGAGGTGATGGGCGTGCTGGAGATGAAGCCGCGGTAGCTGTCCGACATCGAGGTCGGCGTGAAGCTCGTGACCGTGCCGTCGTTCAGCGTGATCGTGACCGACACCGCTTGCAGCGCATCCGAGAGGTTCACCGCGAAGAAGTCGGCGCCCACGGCGGTGACGTTGCCGCTGGTGAAGGTGATGGTCAGCGCATCATTGATCTGGCTGGTGCTGAGGAAGCCGCCCTGCAGATAGAGGTCGCTGGCCGCGAAGGCCGAGTAGGTGAAGCCGCCGCCCGAGAAGGCCAGCGAACCCGCAGGCGGGTCGCTGACCCAGCCATCGAAGTTCTCCATATAGGAGCCCGGAGCGACTTGCGCCAGGAAGGATGCCGACGTGCTGTACGTCGTGGCGGCAAAAGCCGAGGCTGACAGGTAGGTCAGCGCGGCGGCCGATAGAAGGCGGTATGCGTGCTTCATGCGGGTTCCCTCGAAACAGTTAACTTGGACGACCTAATGTGAAGTTATGTGATCTACATCACGCATCTTGCAGGAGTACCAAGTGAACTGCATCGCTGAATGCGTGCAAGGGAAATCCAGTAGTCAGCCTGAAATCGTCATGTTTTGGGGCATTTTTTGGGTGGAAACCCTGGGATTTGGTGGAATCGCACTCAAAAAGCAAGCGTTTACCCTTGCAAATCCCAGCCCTGATCCGGCCCCTATCCCCCCCGATTCGGGTGGGGAGCAGGGACCACAACCGTTCAGGCCGCCCGCATTCCCTGCGGCCCCTGCACCTTGAAGATCGAGACGGCCTGCACCAGGTCTCTGGCCTGGCCCTTGAGGCTGGCCGCCGCGGCAGCCATCTCCTCGACCATGGCCGCGTTCTGCTGCGTGGCCTGGTCCATATTGGTCACCGCCTCGCCCACCTGGGCCACCCCCTGGCTTTGCTCGCTGCTGGCTTCGCTGATCTCGGCCATCAGATCAGTGACGCGGCTGATGCTGCTCACCACATCCTGCATGGTGGTGCCGGCCCGATCGACTTGCGAGCTGCCTTGCTCGACGCGTTCCGCGCTGGCATTGATCAACTGCTTGATCTCCTTGGCTGCCGCAGCGCTGCGGCTGGCCAGGTTGCGGACCTCACTCGCCACCACGGCGAAACCGCGTCCCTGCTCACCGGCGCGCGCCGCTTCCACGGCAGCATTGAGCGCCAGGATGTTGGTCTGGAAGGCAATGCCGTCAATGACCGTGATGATGTCGGCGATCTTGCGGCTCGACTCGCTGATGCCGCGCATGGTGTCCACAACCTGGTTCACCACCTGGCCGCCCTGCTTGGCCACTTCGGAGGCGCTCTGCGCGAGCTGGTTGGCCTGACGGGCGTTGTCGGCGTTCTGTTTCACCGTGGCCGAAAGCTCCTCCATCGAAGCGGCGGTTTCCTCCAGCGAACTCGCCTGGCTTTCGGTGCGGGCGGACAGATCCTGGTTGCCCTGCGCGATCTCGGTGCTGGCCGTGGACACCGAATCGCTGCCCTGCCGGACCTGGGTCACCACCTGCGCGAGCTTGGCGATCATCGCGCGCAGCGCATCGATCAGTTGCCCGACTTCATCGCGCGACGAGGGCGGCAGCGTGACCGTGAGATCGCCGTCTGCAACGCGGCTGGCGGCTTCTGAAGCCTGCTGCATCGAACGGATGATGCCGTTGAAGATGGTGTAGAGCGTGGCGAGGAACAGCGCCATCGCCAGCAGCACGCTGATGATGGAGGCCTGCTGCCAGCGCGCGGCCTTGGCTCCTGCCTCGTCGATGGCCTTGTGCGTGCGCTCGTCCAGCAGGTGGAAGAACTCGTTCACCGGCTGCATGATCTTGGCCTTGTTGCGGTGGTATTCCATGTTGTGCATGAGGTCCCGCGCCTTTTGCAGGTCCGGCTCACCCGCGACGAAGCCGCCCTTGCCATCGGGCACCATGCCCTTGACGAGATTCATGGCCAGGACCTCGGTCTGCACGAGATCGCCGGAATTCTTGCTGGCCTCGGCCAGCTTGCCCATCTCGGCGTCGCTGAAGCCCGCGCGCTTCATCATGTCCAGCAGCGCGATGGCTTCGCCTTCCTTGCCTGGCACGGGAACGTCAGCGGCACGAAAGTCCCAATAGATCCCCTCGTAGCCGCCCGGTCGCGGCTTCTTGCCCGAGCGGATGTCCAGCACCTCCATGTACTCGTCTTCCCAGCGCTTCTCGCCGCCGGAGACCACATAGGTGCGCGCCAGCCGGGTCAGGTCGTCCGAGCTGTGGCGGAGTTCGTCCGCCAGCTGATAGGACTCGTAGCGCTGCTGGTCCGCCGCCGCGATCTCCGCGTTGGCCGCGTTCAGCCGCCACTGGGTGAAGGCCATGACCACGAGGGTGATGAGCAGCAGGCTCACCAGCAGGGCCAGCTTCTGGCGCATGCGCAGGTTCATCAGGAAAGACATCGCAGCTTCTCCTCGTTGGAATTGGATGATCCAAGCAGCCGCCAGGGGTTGTGCGCAGTGGCCAGAGATCAGGAGGGAAACATAACGGCTTTTCTCGACGGCAGCACGGCGCCGGTGATCCATCGTGGCGCGAATGCAAAACCCCATGCCCCGCCATGCCTCTGGCGCGCCCTCTCCGAGGCAAACTACCATCCCAATCGTGCCGGTCAGGCCCTGCCGGGCTGACCCGCCTCCTCCGACATCCCCCGAAATCCTGGGCCATTGATGCTTCGAACCATTTGTCTGCGTTGGGAAGTTCAAGCGATACAAGCCCAGCGCGCGTTGAGCGCGTCGAGCCCATGCTGAACAGCCGGCGTCGCATCGTTGGAGCCGCTGCGCTCGCGCTGCTGCCGCGTGCGAGCCCTGCTGCCGATGCGCCATTTCGAATGGCCTATTTCGAGACCTACAGTCCACTGAGCTATCGCGACGAGTTCGGCGTTTTGCGCGGCATTCTTGTGGACATCCTCGACGATGTCTGGGGCAGGCAGATGGGCATCCCGATACAGCACATCGGATACCCATGGGTGCGCGCCCAAATGCTCGCCAAGCTCGGCGAGGTCGATGCCATCTGCACCATTGCCACCCCGGCCCGGCTCGAGTACGCCGTGGCCTCGTCAGAAGCCGTGGTGGCCGCACCCCGGCGCATCTTCGTGCGTGCAGACAACCCGATGCTCGGCGACCTGCAGCAGGTTCGTGATCTGGCCGCGCTGAAGGAGCTCAATCCCACTGTGGTGTCCTATGTGGGCAACGGCTGGGGCCAGGCGAATCTGGCCGGGTTCAGGGTGGCCTACGGCGTGGACTACGAAAGCGGCTTGAAGATGCTGCTTGCCAAACGCGGAGACGTCATGATCGACAACTCCTTGACCATGCAATACAGCCTGAGTCGCCACGCGGGTGGCGACCAGGTGGTGATGATGCCCGCGAGCCTCGAGTCCTCCAACTTCCAGTTGCTCATTAGCAAGTTGTCTCGGTTCGTTGGACAGTTGCCGAGCTTTGACAAGACGATGGCCCAGTACAAGAAGACGGCGGCCTACACGGACATTCTGAGGAAGTACGGGGTCAAGGCTTGAGGGCATGACCGCGCCTGGTGTGGCCGGCTGATCGCGCCGCGCTGCGCTGCACGCCAGCGACATGCGGCGGCCTTGTCTGACGCAGCGCTTGCGCCCCGTCCGACGCTGCCTGCGCGCCTGTGCATCCATAAACGTCAAGGGAGCGATCTTCCCTATGACGATGAGGTCCCCGATGACGACCCTGAGCGCCACCCGAGAAGGCAGACGTGCCGTGCTTTACCGCATGGTCATGCCTGAACACATCTGCCCCTACGGGCTGAAATCGCTGGACCTGCTCAAGCGGCATGGTTACGAGGTGGAGGACCATCACCTGACAAGCCATGGGCAGACCGAGGCCTTCAAGAAGGAACACGGCGTGGAGACAACGCCGCAGACCTTCATCGACGGCCGCCGCATCGGCGGGCACGACGACCTGAGAGCCTTCTTCGGACACCCGGCCAAGGCCAAGGGCGCGGTCAGCTACCAGCCAGTGATCGCCTTGTTCGGCATCGCGGCGGCCATGGCGCTCGCCCTGAGTCTGGAGGATGCTGGCGGCGGCGTGTCGCCGGTCCGCGCCGCCGAGCGCTTCGTGGCCATTGCGATGTGTCTGCTGGCCCTGCAGAAGCTGCGAGACGTTGAAAGCTTCTCCACGATGTTCCTCAACTACGACCTGCTGGCGCGGCGCTGGGTGCGCTACGCCTATCTGTACCCGCTCGCCGAAGGCTTGGCCGGCATCTTGATGCTGGCGGGCGTGGCCCTGTGGCTGTCGGTGCCGCTGGCGCTGTTCATCGGCACGGTAGGCGCAGCCTCGGTTTTCAAGGCCGTCTATATCGACAAGCGGGAATTGAAGTGCGCCTGTGTGGGCGGCGACAGCCAGGTACCGCTCGGCTTCGTGTCGCTGACCGAGAACTTGCTCATGGTGGCGATGGCCGTGTGGATGGCGGTGAAGTCAGGCTTGCTCTGAACCCATCGAGGCAAGCAAATCAGTGGCGGTTTGCCAGCGCGGCCAGGTCGTCCATCGCTGGTACGCACGCCAAGGCTACCAGCAGCAAAGCCAGCGGCACTGTCGAAACATAGCCCACCTGCTTGAAACCCAGGGCGCCAACCAGGCCGCCCAGGAAAAAGAAGGCCACCAGTGCCGCGAGCAGAAACAGCTTCGTCCGGTTGGCCCGGACAGGGGGCAGGTCGGCTTGAGCCCGGCCATTCCAGTAGAGGAGCTTGCCGATCTCGATACCGATGTCAGTGATCATGCCGGTCAGGTGGGTGGTGCGAATCTCGGCATGTGACAGCTTGGTGATCACGGCATTCTGCAAGCCCATGATGAAGCACAGCAACATCACCGTGGCCGGCACAAACAGGCCTTGCACCTGAGACAGTCGGGCCCCCAGCAAACCGAAGCAGATCAGCAGCACCGCCTCGAGCAGCAGCGGCATCGAATACTCGCTGTGCAATCTGCGGCGGCGGGCGAAATTGATCATTACGGCAGAGCAGGCCGCACCCAATACAAAACACAGCACGGCCCCCAAACCGCTGAACACGAGCTTGAGATCGCCAAGGACCAACTCGTCAGCCATCGTCGAAACGATGCCAGTCATGTGCGAGGTGTACTGCCTGACGGCCAGAAATCCACCTGCATTGGCAGCGCCCGCCACGAACGCGAGTGCGCAGCCCAGATGCTGGTTGGCGTGGGCCGTGCGATCCCTGCTGGTGAGACGGCGGGCGTAGTTGACGGGCATGGCTGCGCGAAGAGCCGCAAGGGCTTGAAGTATCGCTGGCGAACGGGTCGTGGGAGGGGGGCTATTTGGTCGCCCCGGAAAGCTTCAGGGCCTGCTCATGGCTCCATTCTCCAGAGTTGGAGCCTTCGAGAGGCCCGGGGCGACTCGCCGGAAGCGATCGTGAACGCGACCGGATCAGTCGCAACTGGGTACGTTTGGTTTGCCCTGAACCTTCATGCACTGTTTGTAGTTGCTCGGCAGATCGCGTACTTCGCGCGTCTGGCCCCGGGGGAGGGTGAACTCCTCGAACACCTGATGCGTGCAAGTTGTCGCCGGCTTGCCGCCTTCGCCGATGCCGGTCACGCAGCGGCCCCCAACACCTTTGCGATGCTGGGGGCTTCATCAAGTGGCTCCTCGACTTGGGCTCGAACCAGGGACCGACGGATTAACAGGTCTATGGCTTGTCAAGGAGTCCGGATGTCGCTGACGAGCTGGCATGATTCCTATTGAGGAGGTCAAATGAGAGTTCGTTCGCGTTCCTTTTGGGTGGCATTGTTGCTGGTCGTGCAAGCCGGCGTGGCGCAGGCCGATGACGCGATCACCGAGCCTGTGCGTATGGTGACCAGCGCGTCAGCCGCCTCCGATGGCGACGACGCGGCGGCCAGGGCATTGGCTTTGCTGATGCGCCGTGCCGGCCTGCGCTATTCGCTTAGCCGCGAGCCAACCGAGCGTGCGGTCGTCAGCCTCCGTGCCGGTTTGTTTGATGCTGACCTGCTGCGCTACCCGCAGTTTGACCGGATCGTGCCTGGCGCCATCCGCGTCGATCCCCACCTGCTCAGTACCACCCTGGTGGCATTCAGCCGCTCCCAAGAAGCCTTGGCACCCAAGGGCTGGGAGGCGCTGCGAGGCCGGCGGGTTGCCTATGTGCGCGGCATCAAGCTGATCGAACAGGAACTGGGAGGGCAAGCCGAGCTCAGCGCCACAAATGGGCCGACATCTTGCCTGAGCATGGCGGCAGCAGGGCGGGTTGATGTCTGTCTGCTGAATGCCGAAACCAGCGCGGCGGCACCCGAACTGATCGACGGCAGCCGGCTGAAGCGTACCGAGCTGATTCAGGTGAACCTGCACATCTGGGTCGGGCCAGGACATGAAGCCCTGGCGCGCCGCCTTTCGCGGGCTTTGCAGGGGCTGGTCACGAGCGGTGAGCTGAGCCCGGTAGTCGGCGCGAAGCGGGCGCATTGAGATTAGAAGAAACAGGCTTTGACGACATGGACGACAAGATCCGTTCCGGCTCCGACCAAGAAAAAAGCCCCGACGCATCGCTGCATTGGGGCTTTTCAGTTTGGCTCCTCGACCTGGGCTCGAACCAGGGACCTACGGATTAACAGGGCCATGGCCAATCGGTAGCGACGACGACTTCCCACACCGGGTTTCCCCGTGTCAAAAAGATCCTCGTGGTCATGCACGAAATCGCCGGCGATTGCGCATCTATAGCTGAGGATCCGAGAGTCCGCCGGCTCCTACTAAGTTTGCGTGATGAACGTCTACGCATTGATGCCGGTCAATCCCGCCGTGCTGCTGATG
>Ga0164241_10007013_pt1 | contig 10179 bp, 8 predicted proteins | sample OricomyardsoilBY_FD_108780 | JGI IMG/M metagenome (GOLD analysis project Ga0164241, IMG submission 108780) | Backyard soil microbial communities from Emeryville, California, USA - Original compost - Back yard soil (BY) | ecosystem: Environmental > Terrestrial > Soil > Unclassified | place: USA... | reverse complement strand
GGTCTGCTCCTCAGCGCCGTTGGCGCTCGACCGGCGGAGCAGGCGCTTTACCGGGTACCAGATGAAGCCGACGATCGCGAGAAAGACCGCGCCGATCAGCGCGAGCACCGTTCCGATCGCGGTAAGGCCGGCCCCCGGCCCGACGTAGGCGGCGGCGACCTCGGGCACGAGGACAAGAACCAGAGCCGCGGCGGCGAGCCCCGGCAGGGCGGCACGGTGTGACATGGCAAACCCCCTCTTTCGCATGCGTCTCGCGCCCGAGCGGCGCGGTTTCCTGGGTTCGGGCACGCCCGAGCGGGCGCGGTTCCGCCATATTTCGCCCGTCTCGCGCCGATTGTCGAACGGGTCGGCAGAACCCTGCCGACCGCCCGCCGGCCGGCGCCGGCTTTCGGGCGCCGGCGGGATCGGCTAAGACGGGACAAGACCCTTTGGACGCGCCGATGACCGCACCCTTCGCCACCCTGCCCGAGACGAGCCGAGGCCGCCGTTTCTCCGAGGCGGAATCGGCGCACCGCTCGCCGTTCCAGCGCGATCGCGACCGGATCATTCACTCGTCCGCGTTCCGGCGGCTGAAGCACAAGACCCAGGTCTTCGTCGAGCACGAGGGCGACTACTACCGCACCCGGCTTACCCACTCGATCGAGGTCGCCCAGGTGGCACGCACCATGGCGCGCGTCCTCGGGCTCAACGAGGAGCTCGCCGAGGCGGTCGCCCTCGCCCACGACCTCGGGCATCCGCCGTTCGGCCACACCGGCGAGGATGCGCTCGCCGCGCTGATGGCGCCCTACGGCGGCTTCGACCACAACGCTCAGGCGCTGAAGATCGTGACGCGCCTCGAGGCGCACTACGCCGATTTCGACGGGCTGAACCTCACCTGGGAGACGCTCGAGGGCATCGCGAAGCACAACGGCCCGGTGAGGCCCGACCCGGAGACCGGCGAGCTGCCGGTGGCGATCGCCGAGGCGAACGCCGGCTTCGACCTCGAGCTCGCCACGCATGCGAGCGCCGAGGCGCAGGTCGCGGCGGTCGCCGACGACATCGCCTACAACAACCACGACCTCGCCGACGGACTGCGCGCCGGGCTCTTCACCCTCGAGGACCTGCGCGGCCTGCCGCTCATCGGCCCCTGCGTCGCCGCGGTCGACGCCCGCTGGCCGGGGCTCGCGCCGAGCCGGCGGCAACACGAGGCGCTGCGCCGGTTCTTCGGCCTGATGGTCGAGGACGTGCTCGCCGCGAGCCAGCGACGGCTCGCCGAGGCGCGTCCGGCGAGCGCCGAGGCGATCCGCCGGCTCGACCACCCGGTCGTCGGCTTCTCGGAGGGCACCTTCGGCGAGCTGAAGGAGATCCGCCGCTTCCTCTACGTGCGGATGTACCGGCACTGGACGGTGCAGCGGATGCGCCGCAAGGCCCGCATCGTGGTCGAGGAGCTGTTTCATACCTTCTCGGAGGCGCCCGAGCTCCTGCCGTCGGAGTGGAACGCCTGCGCCGCCCTCGATCCGGCCGGCCGCGCCCGCGTCGTCGCCGACTACATCGCCGGCATGACCGACCGCTTCGCGCTGCAGGAGCACGCCAAGCTGACCGACCCGCTGGTCAAGGGCTGACGCCGCGGGCTTGCCAGCGGGCCCGCCTCCGGGCTATCAGCCGCCGCGGAGGGTGATTAGCTCAGTCGGTAGAGCGCCTCGTTTACACCGAGGATGTCGGCGGTTCGAGCCCGTCATCACCCACCATCCGAAGACCGCGGCGCCTCCGGCGGAGGCTCACCCTCCGGCGGCTCCATGCCGTCGTTCCACCGGTTCGGCCGCAGCCGCCGCCTGGTGACCGGCTCGCCGGTCGCGAGGCCGACGAGCCGGCGGATGCCGTTCGCGAGGCCGAAGCCCGCACCTGTGAGCCAGACCGCAAGAAAGGCGGCCGCGGCGAGGTCGCCCGACCATGCCGCGCCGCCCAGCGCCCAGATCGCGATGAAGATCGCGGCGCCCCAGACGATCAGCCAGAGCACCATGAAGCCGATCGAGACCTTCCGGCCGCGGACCGGCGCCATCGCCTCAGTTGTTCTTCTGGCGGTAGATGAGCCGGCGCAGCGAGCCGGTCTTCGAGCGCATCAGGATCGTCTCGGTCTCCATCCATTCGCCGTCGCGCTTCGCCCCGGAGACGATCGAGCCGTCGGTGACGCCGGTCGCGGCGAAGATCACGTCCTCGGTCACCATCTCGTCGCGGGAATAGACCCGGTCGAAATTCTCGATCCCGGCCTTGCGGGCCCGGCCCTTCTCGTCGTCGTTGCGGAAGAGGAGCCGGCCCCACATCTGGCCGCCCATGCACTTCAGCGCCGCCGCGGCGAGCACGCCCTCCGGCGCGCCGCCCGAGCCCATGTACATGTCGATGCCGGTCTTCGCAGCCTCGGCGCAGTGGATGACGCCGGCCACGTCGCCGTCGGTGATGAGCCGGATGCGGGCGCCGGTCGAGCGGATCTCCTCGATCATCGCCTCGTGCCGCGGCCGCTCCAGCACGCAGACCATGATGCCCGAGGCGTCGGTGCCCTTGGCCTTCGCCAGCGTCTCGATGCGCTCGGTCGGGCTCATGTCGAGGCTCACCACGTCCTTGGCGTAGCCTGGGCCGATCGCGAGCTTCTCCATGTAGACGTCGGGCGCGTGCAGCATCGAGTTGCGCGGACCCATGGCGATCACCGCGAGCGAGTTCGGCATGTCCTTGGCGCAGAGCGTGGTGCCCTCGAGCGGGTCGAGCGCGATGTCGACGCCCGGGCCCTTGCCGGTGCCAACCTCCTCGCCGATGTAGAGCATCGGCGCCTCGTCGCGCTCGCCCTCGCCGATCACCACGACGCCCTGGATGTCGAGCAGGTTGAGCTGGGTGCGCATGGCGTCGACCGCCGCCTGGTCGGCCGCCTTCTCGTTGCCCTGCCCCACCATCTTCGCCGCGGCGATCGCCGCCGCCTCGGAGACGCGGGCGAGCCCGAGGGACAACATGCGGTCGACAAAATTGTGGTCGCTGGACATCGGGCCTCTCCTGGTACGCGTGCCGCTTGCGTTCTAGGCGATGCGGGGACACCGCGGCAAGTGACAGCGCGGCGACGGATCGGCCTGCGGGTCAGGGGAGCGTTTCGTCGCCGGCGCCGAGCGGGCGCTGCATCAGGACGGTGTCGACCCAGCGGCCGAGCTTGAAGCCGACGCTGCGCAGGACGCCGGCGTGGGCGAAGCCGCAACGCCGGTGCACGCCGATCGAGCCGGCGTTGCCGCTGTCGCCGATCACTGCCAGCATCTGCCGCGCCCCTTGGGCCTCGGCCTCGGCGATGAGCCGCTCGAGCATCCGCGTGCCGAGGCCCTGCCCCATCGCCGCCGGATCGAGATAGATCGAGTCCTCGACCGCGAAGCAATAGGCGGAGCGGGTGCGATAGGGCCCGGCGTAGGCGAAGCCGAGGAGCCGGCCGCCGGCCTCGGCCACCAGCCACGGCAGGCCGCGCTCGGTCACCTCGGCGAAGCGGCGGCCCATCTCGGCGGCGTCGGGCGGGATCTCCTCGAAGGTGGCGAGGCCTTCGAGCACGTGGCGGGCGTAGATTGCCTGGATCGCCGCCACGTCGCCGAGCCTGCCCGGGCGGATCGCGGCATCCATGGCTCAGATCTCCTCGATGCGGATCGCGACCGGCGCCTCGCGGCAGACGTCGAGGCGGGCGATCGCCGCGAGGGCGGCGTCGAGGGGCGCGCGGTCGGTGCGGTGGGAGACGATGAGGACGGGCGCCTCGGGGCCGTCGTGCTCCACCTGGCGCATCCGGTTGATCGAGATGCCGGCCTCGCCGAGGGCCGCGGCGACGCGGGCGAGGACGCCCGGCGCGTCGGCGAGGAGGAAGCGCAGGTAGTAGGCGGCCGGCGCGCCGCCACCGGCCGGAACGGGCGCCAGGCCACTGCCCGCCGGGGCGGCGCCGACGAGGCCGGCCGCGGGCTGGCCGAACGGCGGCAGGAGGACGCCACGGGCGATGTCGATCACGTCGCCGACGATCGCCGAGGCGGTCGGGCCTTCGCCGGCGCCGGGGCCGGAGAGCACGATCCGGCCGACGAAGTCGCCTTCGAGCACCACCATGTTCGTCACCCCCTCGAGCTGGCCGATCGGCGAGCCGACCGGGACGAGGCAGGGCTGCATCCGCGCCTCGAGCGCCCCGCCCGCGGCCTGGGCGACGCCGAGGAGCTTGATGCGGTAGCCGAGCTCGGCGGCGTGCTCGATGTCGGCGAGGCTCACCCGCTCGATCCCCTCGACGGTCATCGCCTCGACCTCGACCGGGGCGCCGAAGGCGATCGTCGCGAGGAGCGCGAGCTTCTGGGCGGCGTCGATGCCACCCACGTCGAAGCTCGGGTCGGCCTCGGCGTAGCCGAGCCGCTGTGCCGCCTCGAGCACCTGGGCGTAGGGGGCGTCCTCGGCCTGCATCCGGGTGAGGATGTAGTTGCAGGTGCCGTTCAGCACCCCCATCACCCGGCCGATGGCGTTGCCGGCGAGCCCCTCGGTCAGCGCCTTCACCACCGGGATGCCGCCGGCGACCGCCGCCTCGAAGCGGAGCGCCACGCCCCTCGCCTCGGCCTCGGCGGCGAGGGCGAGGCCGTGGCGGGCCATCATCGCCTTGTTGGCGGTGACGAGATGCTTACCCCCGGCGAGCGCCGCCCGGGCGGTCGCGAGCGCCGGGCCGTCCTCGCCGCCGATCACCTCGACCACCAGATCGACGTCGTCGCGGCGGGCGAGGGCGACGGGATCGTCCTCCCAGGCGTAGCCGGCGAGATCGACGCCTCGGTCGCGGCGGCGGGAGCGGGCGGAGACCGTGGCGATCTCGACCGGCCGGCCGGCGCGGGTGGCGATGAGCCCGGCGTGGGTCTCGATCATCTTGACGACGCCGGTGCCCACGGTGCCGAGCCCGGCAAGGCCGATGCGGAGCGGTGCGGTCATCGTCGGGCGATCCTTCTCGGGGGGAACTCTGCGCCCCCTCGTAGTCGAGGCGGTTTCGCGCCGCAACCCGGGTGGGTCCCGGGCGGTTTTCCGGGCAGAGGAACCGGATTCGCGCGCGACTCTCCGAATATCACCTTGGAAGAGCACGATTTCTCAAGACCGGAATTCCGATGTCGGTCCTCCGGCCGCGGGATCGGCCTCGCGCGGCGGCTTCCGCCCGGTCCCGCTTCGCGATAAGGATCGGGGAAAATCGGGAGGGGCGCGCATGTTTCCGAAGTCGATCAGCCTCGTCACCCTCGGGGTGGCCGACCTCGACCGCTCCCGCGCCTTCTACGCCGCGCTCGGCTGGGAGGCGGCGAGCGCGCAGGAGGGCGTCGTCTTCATCCAGCTCGCGGGCCAGGTGCTGGCGCTCTTCGAGATCGGCGCGCTGGCCGCGGACATGGGCGGGGTGGATCCGTCCGGGCTCGGGACGGGCGCATCGAACCTCGCCCGGAACTTCGCCACCGAGGCGGAGGTGGACGCGGCCTTCGCGTTGGCGCTCGCGGCCGGGGCGACGGCGATCAAGCGGCCGGAAAAGGTGTTCTGGGGCGGCTACTCGGGCTACCTCGCCGACCCGGACGGGCACGTCTGGGAGCTCGCCATGAACCCGTTCTGGCCGCTCGGGGCGGACGGGACGCTGACCTTGCCGGGAGGGCAAACCCCCTGACCCGGGGGGCACGGCCCATGCACGAGGCACGCACGACCCATGCACGGGAAAAGCCGCTCCGACGATGCCGCTCCTGACCATCACCGCGGGCCAGCTCGCCGCCTATGCCGCGGCGCTCGCCGCGCTCGTCGCGACGCCGGGGCCGGTCGTCGCGGCGCTGATCGCCCGGGCCGCGACCGGCGGGGTCGCCGCGGCGGTGCCGCTCGCCGCGGGGGTGGCGGTGGGCGACCTCGGCTGGCCGCTCCTCGCCATGCTCGGGCTCGGGGTGCTCGCCGGGGTCTGGGCCGGGGTGATGACGGCGCTGCGGCTGGTCGGCGCTGCGATACTGATCTGGATGGGCGTGCAGCTCATCCGCAAGGCCGAAGCCGCCGCGCTCCGGGCGGCGGCCGGCGGCGCGGCGCGCGAGCGGCCGCTCGCGGGCTTCCTCGCCGGGGTGTCGATCATCGCCGGCAACCCGAAGGCGATCCTGTTCTACCTCGGGATTCTACCGGGGTTCTTCGACTTCCGGACCCTGACGCCGCTCGACATGGGCGTGATCTGCGCGGTGTCGGCGGCGATCCCGTTCCTCGGCAACCTCGCCTGGGCGGCACTCTTCGCCCGGGCCCGCCGCTGGCTCGCCGACCCGGTGGCGATGCGGCGGGTGCACGTGGCGGCGGGGGTGGCGCTGTGCGCGGTGGGGGTGGGGATTGCGGTGGGGTGATGCCTACTTCTTCCTTCGCTTTAATTTAGATCGCTCCGCACGTCTTTGCTTTCGGTTCTTTCCTATCGGCTCGATGGGGTCGTCCCCGAGAGAGATTATCATGTGATCACCATGCACGTATATCGTATCTGGCTTCAGCGTCGGATACTCGTCTACTCTCGAAGAGCCGACGTTTACATTTCTCATTATCTCAAGTCTACAGCACTGCTCACGAAGTTCAGAAATGTCCTCTTCCGTCCATTCATGTTGGTCCGCAGCGATCAGATCTTCGGAGAATCCTCGAACCGAGGTCGGAGCATCAAATCCGAACCCGACAACACAATGGAGATGCGGATATCGCTCCAGATTAGCCAAAATGTATGCGTGTAAAAGGCTTTGCCGGTATCTGACGTAATCTTCCCTGGTAGGAAATCTATCAGTTATATCCTTGATGCACAGGAACACGACGCCGGTGTGTTCGCCACTCCCGACGTCTGGGATGACCGACCGAGTTGCCCGATCTGAGTGTGACATGCTATCTCTGACAAAGCTGATTGCTTCCCCGTAGGACCGCCTTTCAACCCGTCCTGCCGCGAGCACGTTGCGCAGGGCCCTCTCTGTGGAGCCTAAGCTATAGGTCATCCCTCTTGGGATGACCGATGTTCCTCCAATGACATGCTCAATAAATTGCTGTATTAGCGAGTCAAAAATCTCCGACTTCTTGTCCTCGATATTCTTCAACACAAATTGTGGATTGCTGTTCAAACGCAGGAACTCTTCGTCTCTTAAGGTAATCTTAGCGTTGACAGCTTCGTAGGAGCTTATAAAATCGTGGTGGCCTTCGGTATTAATTGTTGTGGCATATCTCGCACAAATGGCCTTCTCGCTATCAGCCGAAAAAAGAACTCCAGATCGAATGAATAACTCCCTGCAGGAAAGATAATCTATAAAGTCTCTAGATGTATCCAGCCTTTGCAAGATAAAGTCGATAGAGCCTCCATCTATGACATGGACAAAGTTGTCGTTTGGGTTGACGTCTCCAATCAAGAATGGTCGCGAACTCGATGAGGTGTGATCGGCGCCGCAAATCTCCGGGACAACCCCGAACCCCTTTCTCCCCAAGCCTCGGTGAGTTTCGCATGCTGCATCGGCACCGTTGGCTACGATTACCAAGTGAAATCGGGGGTTAGTCGGGAGCGATAGTGGAAACCTTCGCTGGCACGCATTATCAAGAAAAATCCTGTCGGGATGCTCTTGAATCCAGCGCTTAGCTCCGAGGAGCTGAACCATGCACCCCTCGACACACCTACGGTACCAGCGCTTCCATCTTACAATCAATTCTCCAGATGTTGGCCACTCGATCATCTTTTCGCTAAAAATTACAATATGCTCTCCAAATACCACAAGTAAGTCACAAATCTCTTTTCCGTCTCCCTTACCTCCTTGCTTTTGATCGCGAAAGAGAGATGGATACGACCACAAGCTAAGAAAAGATTTCTCGGCTAGAGCGGAAAGTCTCCGCTCAGTCGGAGTGTACCCTTGCTTCCGCTCTATGGGCGGGCGCTGTTGGACTGCCAAGATCTTCGCCACCTACGCTTTACCATCGCTCCAGCATAGCTCGCCGGAATGGCGCTGGGCGGCGGTGGAGGTGGAGGCGGCCGCTGGCGATCTCGGCGACCATGTTCGGGGGCGCGTCGAGGACGTCCTGGTAGGTCGCGGGGCGGGACGGGCGGACCTGGGTGTTCATGGCGGAGAAAGATAGCGCGCGCACGACGCTGTGTCATGGGCGGTGTCATGGACGGAGATTGTCGCCGGGCGCGGTCGCGCCTATATAAGACCTTGGCGGCAGCGGTAAATCCTGGTGCGCCGCGATTCTCCGGATACGTGACATTGCTGGTTCCGCCCGGTAAGGTGCGGCACCATTGCCAAGGACCCCTCTCGCATGGCTGAGCCCGCCCGCGCCGGTGACGACTACGGTGCCGATTCGATCAAGGTTCTCAAGGGCCTCGAGGCCGTGCGCAAGCGGCCGGGGATGTATATCGGCGATACCGACGACGGCTCGGGCCTGCATCACATGGTCTACGAGGTCGTCGACAACGGCATCGACGAGGCGCTGGGCGGCTGGGCGAGCGAGGTCACGGTGACGCTGCACGCCGACGGGTCGGTGAGCGTCGTCGACAACGGCCGCGGCATTCCGGTCGGCATCCACGAGGGCGAGGGGGTGAGCGCGGCCGAGGTCATCATGACCCAGCTGCACGCCGGCGGGAAGTTCGACCAGAACAGCTACAAGGTGTCGGGCGGATTGCACGGCGTCGGCGTGAGCGTGGTGAACGCGCTCTCGGATTGGCTCGAGCTCACCGTCTGGCGCGAGGGCTGGGAGCACATGGCGCGCTTCGAGCGCGGCGAGACGGTGGTGAGCCTGCACCGGGTGAAGGAGAGCGACAAGCGCGGCACGCAGGTGCGCTTTCTCGCCTCGACCGACACCTTCTCGAACACCGACTACAGCTTCAAGACGCTGGAGCACCGGCTGCGCGAGCTCGCGTTCCTGAACTCGGGCGTGCGGATCAGCCTGACCGACCGGCGGCACGCGGAGATCGAAAAGGTCGAGCTCTGCTACGAGGGCGGGGTGCGGGAGTTCGTGAAGTACCTCGACCGCTCGAAGAACCCGCTCATCAAGGACCCGATCTGGATCACCGGCGAGACCGCGGGAATCGGGGTGGAGGTGGCGCTCTGGTGGAACGACAGCTACCACGAGACGGTGCTGCCCTTCACCAACAACATCCCGCAGCGCGACGGCGGCACGCACCTCGCGGGCTTTCGCGGTGCGCTGACCCGGACGATCAACGCCTACGCCGGCGAGTCCGGGCTGGTGCGCAAGGAGAAGGTGCAGCTCTCGGGCGACGACGCGCGCGAGGGGCTGACGTGCGTGCTGTCGGTGAAGGTGCCGGACCCGAAGTTCTCGAGCCAGACCAAGGACAAGCTCGTTTCCTCCGAGGTGCGGCCTGCGGTCGAGAGCCTGGTGAACGAGAAGCTCGCCGAGTGGTTCGAGGAGAACCCGGCGGAGGCGAAGATCGTCGTCGGCAAGATCGTCGAGGCGGCGGTGGCGCGCGAGGCGGCGAGGAAGGCGCGCGAGCTGACGCGGCGCAAGACCGCCATGGACGTGGCGAACCTGCCGGGCAAGCTCGCCGACTGCCAGGAGAAGGATGCGAGCAAGGCCGAGATCTTCATCGTCGAGGGCGACTCGGCGGGTGGCTCGGCGAAGCAGGGGCGGAGCCGGCAGAACCAGGCGGTGCTGCCGCTCAGGGGCAAGATCCTCAACATCGAGCGGGCGCGCTTCGACCGGATGCTGTCGAGCGAGGCGATCGGCACGCTCATCACCGCGCTCGGCACCGGGATCGGTCGAGACGAGTTCGACCTCGGCAAGCTGCGCTACCACAAGATCGTCATCATGACCGACGCCGACGTGGACGGGGCGCACATCCGCACCTTGCTGCTCACCTTCTTTTTCCGTCAGATGCCGCAGCTGATCGAGGCCGGGCATCTCTACATCGCCCAGCCGCCGCTCTACAAGGTGAGCCGGGGGCGGTCGGAGGTCTACCTCAAGGACCAGGCGGCGCTTGACGCCTACCTGATCGAGGCGGGGCTCGAGGGCGCGACGCTGCGCCTCGGCTCGGGCGCGGTGCTCGCCGGCGCCGATCTCGCCCGCGTCGTCGAGGAGGCGCGGGTGGTGAAGGCCACCCTGAACGCCTTCCCGACGCACTATTCCCGACCGATCCTCGAGCAGGCCACGATCGCGGGAGCCCTGCTGCCAGGCGTGCTCGACGCCGATCCTCAGGGCACGGCGGACGCGGTGGCG
>Ga0164241_10007012_pt1 | contig 10179 bp, 6 predicted proteins | sample OricomyardsoilBY_FD_108780 | JGI IMG/M metagenome (GOLD analysis project Ga0164241, IMG submission 108780) | Backyard soil microbial communities from Emeryville, California, USA - Original compost - Back yard soil (BY) | ecosystem: Environmental > Terrestrial > Soil > Unclassified | place: USA... | reverse complement strand
TTATGAATTGAATGGAGACGGCTCGATAAAAGTGAAGGAATCTTTGATGGCAGATAGTACGAAGGAAGAGCCCATGATGTTTAAATTTGGAATGCAGATGATGCTTCCAAAAGAATACGGCCAAATGGAATGGTATGGCCGCGGCCCTTCAGAGAGTTATTGGGATCGCAAAGATGCAGCCTTCGTTGGCGTATATAAAATGAACGTCCACGATCAGTTTCATTCTTATGTAAGGCCACAGGAAACCGGCAACAAATCGGATGTGCGCTGGGTGAAATTAACCGATGGAAACGGCAGAGGCTTGTGGATTTCAGGCGATACGGTTTTAAACATCGCAGCACGTCATTACCTGGATGAAGATCTTGACGAAGGATTGGTGAAGCATAACACACATTCTGGCGAACTGAAAGAACGGAACATGACTGTGTTGAATATTGACCTGGAGCAAACCGGACTGGGAGGTATTAATTCGTGGGGCACATGGCCACTTAAACAATATAGGATGGAGTATAAGAATTACAGTTATTCGTTTATGATACAACCGGTAAAGTAAGGTTATGACAAAAAGGAATCAGGTTTTCTTACGTTAAGATGAATGGACCAGGCTTATCTTTCTGAATCGTAGGTTGGCATTATCTATTTTTAAACACTGTTGAAAACTTGTAAAAAGCAGGAGATGCGTTTTGCAGTGAACCAACAAATACACGGGATTTTTATTTGAACAAAATATTTTTTCGTTAGGAAGATAATTAATAACAGCAGCGCTTTCAATAAGAAGATGCTTTAAGGGTATCAAAATTTCACAAACAGATTGCTCTCTATGTCCAAGTGCGTAAGAGCATAAAATCGGCAATTGAATTTTATTACGCGAAAAGATTCAATATTCTATCGTTTGAATTGCCAAATGTTTTAAAAGTACGTCCGGTCAAGTAATAAGTATAATTGTGCAACTGTTATGGTTCGTATTTGCAGTTCTTTGCATCTTGCAATAGAGCTCTCTTGAATGGATGGAGTTCGCACAATTGCGAATTCAAAATAATAACTAACTGTGAATTATATTTAGGCGATTATTTGGATTTTCGACTTAAACGCATCGTTCTATAAATTTTAATAATTGGCTAAAATAACAACATGAATTGTATGAAAAAAACAAACGTAATTAAAAATAAATCACTCTCTCATGTGACAACTTTTTCAATGATGATAATTGGATTGGCCATCACAGCTTGCTTATTATTTTCCTTCGTAGGGTGTAAAACCAACACCAGTACGAATAAGCAAGACTCCTCGCTCATCACGTTGAAAGTGCAGAAGACTGGTGATGATTTTGAAGCGCTTACCAATGTGGCTTTTCCGGGAAATGGAGATATGTGGGTATTAGAACAAGCCGGAAAAATATGGATCATCAGAAATGGTAAACGCCTTGATGCGCCACTTATGGATATGACCGGCAAAATAGTTAAAATGCATAACGGGTATGAAGAACGTGGTTTATTGGGCATTGCATTTCATCCCCAATTTAAAATCAACAAAAAGTTTTACCTGTTTTACAGCAGGCCGTCTTCCACATTTAATCATACAGGCGTGGTGGCAGAATATAAGCTCACTGATAATTTGCCTGTTGACCCTGACAGCGGACGTATCATTCTTACAGTGGATGAACCGGATGGAAATCATAATGGAGGCTGTATCAACTTCGGCCCTGATGGTTATTTATATGTTTCGCTGGGAGATGGCGGCGGCCAGCACGACCAGCATGGCGATATTGGCAACGGCCAAAACCTGAATACTTTATTGGGCAAAATATTAAGAATAGATATTGATACAGCAGATAGTTATAAAATACCTGCCGACAATCCTTTTGCAGGTAAGGCAAATGTGCGCCCGGAAATATGGGCTTATGGATTTCGTAATCCTTATAGATTTTCATTTGATAAAGTGAGCGGTCAATTGTTTGCCGGTGATGTAGGACAGGATTTGTGGGAGGAAGTGGACATCGTAAAAAAAGGAGCTAATTATGGATGGAGGATAATGGAAGGCACTCATTGCCATAATCTTAAGAATATTCCTGATAGCAGTTGCGACACTTCCGGTATCACCATGCCCATTGACGAATATAGCCACACAATTGGCATCAGTGTAATTGGGGGATATGTCTATAATGGAAACCAACTGCCGGCACTAAAAAGCAAATATATATTTGCCGACTGGAGCGGGCCGGTATTTTATCTTCAGCAATCGGGAGATAAATGGTTGAGAGGAAATATTAAGTTGCAAAACATACCCGACAATTTAAAGATAACCGGAATTAACGAAGATGAGAATGGCGAGCTGTACTTCCTTACTAATCCGGATACCGGGCCTGGCAATAAAAAGTCTGCGATTTATAAAATAGTTTCGGAGGCAACAAACAGTAAGACAAATATTACAACGTCCGAAAAAACAAATCCGGATATTGCAGAAGGCAAAGAATTGATTGCCAAATCCAATTGTTTAAGTTGCCATAAACCCACTGTAAAATTAATTGGCCCATCATTTCAGGACATCGCTAAACAATATCCTGCTACTGATACAAATAATGATTTTTTAATTGAGAAAATTATTAAAGGCGGCAGTGGAAATTGGGGTCCGGTGGCCATGTCGCCACATGCTGATCTTGCTGCTCCTGATGTAAAAAAAATGGTGGCTTATATACTGAGTGTTAAGTAAAACAGTAAGAAATAATTAGCCATGCAAAGCCTGAGTAAAAAGAGGAACCATTGACTATTACTTTTCTTAATCATTGACAAATATTATGGATAAAGAAAATCTTAAAAAAGAAGCTGCAAAAGAAGCAACCACTTTGGTAGGCGATAAAACCATTGTGGGCCTGGGTGCGGGATCCTCAATAGGATATGTACTTGAATTTTTAAGACAGCAAATAGAAGATGGCCTCAGTATTCAAATTGTAACTTCCTCATTTTCTACCCGGCAATTATTGTTGAAAAATAAATTTGCGGTGCAGCCTATTGCTGCGTTTAAAAGCATTGATATTTATTTCGACGGTTGCGATCAGCTTGACAATGAACTTAACGCATTAAAAAGCGGCGGAGGCATTCATACGCAAGAAAAATTATTGGCTTCTATGGCAAACGAATTTGTGTTGATTGGAGATGAATCTAAACTTGTTGAAAATTTTGATGATCGTTTCCCTGTTGTAATCGAATTGCTTCCGCAGGCCGTTTGCTATATTCCTGCTTGCATAGAAAACCTTTTCCCTCATTCAAGAAATGCTTACAGGATCAGTGAAAAAAGCGATGGGTATGTAATTACAGAAAATGGCAATTATCTTTTGGATGTATGGTTCGGTAAATGGCCCGGCCTTTCTACAATAAATCCGTTATTAAAAAATATTACGGGAATAGTGGAAACTTCGCTCTTTTATAACCTGGCGAATAAAGCAATAATTGCCGGGAAAGAAGGAATAAAAATTTTAGAAAAATGAATAAGGGATCAATCATACTGCTTTTTTGTATGGTTTCAATAGTTACTGCCGCTGTGGCTCAACATCCAACCGCTTTTACTTCTTTTAAACCGGGTCAGGACTGGCTTGCAGATGACGGGCTTCCCATAGATTGCCATGGAGGTAATATCATTTATGTGGATTCTTTAAAAACTTTCTTTTGGTATGGCGAGCATTATGGAAACCCGCGTGGAGCCGCTTGTTATTCATCCAAAGATTTGTACAACTGGAAAAATGAAGGAGTGGTTATACAAAAAGGCAATATAGAAGTTTTTGAACGCCCTAAAGTAATTTATGATAAGGTCAATAAAAAATATGTTATGTGGTTTCACTATGATGGCCATCGTTATACAATAGCGGAGCTTGGCGTGGCGGTGAGCGATAAACCTACAGGACCGTTTATCTTGAAAAATCATTTCCGTCCAAACGGGCACGAATCCAGAGACATTGGCCTTTACGTAGATCCGGAAACGGATAAAGCCTATATTGGCTATGCTGCAGACCATACAAATCTCACCATAAGAATGGTAGAATTATCAGGTGATTATCTTACTGTAACCGGCAACGATGTTGACATTAAAGCCCATTGCGAAGGGCCTGGAATTTTAAAAAAGGATGGAACATTTTACCTCCTTACCAGCGGCTGTTCAGGATGGACGCCCAATCCCGGAAATTATTATACAGCTTCGTCTATTATGGGGCCGTACGAAAAAAAAGGTTCGCCATTTATAGGCGATGCCGGAGATAATTCTTTTAACTCTCAGCCCTGTTATATTTTTAAAATTCCCGGTTACAGAAATGCCTATCTCTATATGGGCGACAGGTGGAATGGCGCTGGAAGCCCGAAATCTCAATATGTTTTTTTGCCCATTACTATTACGCCCGGCGGACAAATGGAACTTCATTTTTACAGGGAATGGGACCTGAATATTTTTACCCCTGAAAAGAAATAAATTAATGAACGAGCCGGGCGCTTATGTAAAATCAACGTTGTCGTTCAAAACCTATTGGAGCATACCATTGAATCAACTTATTAAAAAGAATCCTGCTTCGCTAAGAAGCAGAAAAACGAAATAGTAGTTTGTTACTTTTTTAAACTTATAATTTATGAAAAGAAATTTCTTATCAATTATCTTATTCCTGTTTTTTTTAAGCGATGTGCAGGCGCAAAAATCTTTCACGGATTATATCAACCCTTTTTTGGGAACGGCTACCTTATGGGACAGCATTGATATAGGATATAAACCAACGCATAGAACCTGGGGCGGCGAAGCGTTTCCCGGTTCTTCGTTGCCCAATGCGATGGTGCAGTTAACCCCGGTAACACAATTTCATAGCGGCTCGGGTTATCAATATGAAGACACCGTTATTTACGGCTTTGCCCATACAAGTAAAGGACACTGGAACTTGTGTAATATTCCATTAATGCCCGCGACTGGCAACATTAATCCTGATGATTATAAATCCGGTTACAGCCATAAAAACGAATCTGCACATCCCGGTTATTACCAGGTTTATCTTGAAAGATATGGCGTGAACGCTGAACTCACTTCAACGTTAAGATGTGCTTTTCATAAATATACTTTTAAAGCCGGCGCACCAGAAAAAGTAATTGCAGACTTATCCATGTCGAATGAAAGAGTAAGAAGCTGGGATATTCACCAGGAAAGTGAAAATGTTTTTACAGGCTTTCAGCAGGCAGGAGAAAAAATGTATTTCTATGCGGTAGCCAATCATCAAATAAAAAATATTGATTCTTTAAAAACGGATAAGAAAATAATTCCGGTTATTAATTTTAACGGCACCAATAAACCGCTTGAACTACAGATAGGTTTTTCTTTTGTAAGCATTCAAAATGCAAAAGAAAATCTACAGAAAGAAATGTTAGGAAAAAGTTTTGCCGATGTAAGAAAAGCAGCAACGGCAACCTGGGGAAACCTGTTATCAAAAATCAAAGTAACGGGCGGCACCGAAAGGCAGCGTGGATTATTTTACTCTACTCTTTACCGTTCCTTTTTATGGCCCACGTTACGCAGTGATGTCAACGGAGAATTTACAGATGAAAGCGGCAAAGTGGTAAACAAAGGTTTCAGGTATTATACTACGCCTTCTTTATGGGACACTTACCGCAACAAACTGGTTTTACTCGGCATGCTTTCACCGGATGTAACCAATGATGTTATCCAGTCTTTAATTGACAAAGGCGAAAAAACAGGGTTTATGCCTACGTTTTTTCATGGAGACCATGCCGCCCCATTTATTGCCGGATCTTATTTAAGAGGAATAAAAGGGTACGACGTAAAGAGCGCTTATAACCTGCTGTTACGAAATGCTACGCTTGAAAACAGGAGCCGGCCGCATATCCTGGAATACATTGAAAAAGGCTATGTGCCCGAGCAGGACCTTGCCCATCCTGTACTGGAAACGGTTGCCAATGCCGGAGTTACTAAAACGCTTGAATATGCTTATGACGATTACGCCGTGGCCTTGCTGGCTAAAGCATTAAATGACACTGCTAATTACAATATGTTGATGAAAAGAACAAAGAACTATAAAAATGTATTTGACCCTTCCACGGAACTAATGCGTGGCCGGCTTGCCAATGGAGAATGGATTAAAAATTTCGATCCCACTTTTATTTATTATGAATACATGTATCGCGAAGCCAATGCCTGGCAATCGTCATTTTTCGTTCCGCATGATGTAAAAGGGTTGATGAGTTTATATAAAAGTAAAGCCGATTTCGAACAAAAAGTAGACAGCCTTTTTACCATTCCTTTCCATGGCAACGAAGCGTATAATATATCGGTCTTTATTGGTCAATATTGCCAGGGAAATCAACCTGACCATAGTTCGCCATACATGTACTATTTTGTTGGTAAACAGGAAAAGTCACAAAAAATATTAGATACCATTATGAACCATTTTTATGATATGGGCAAAGATAAACTTGCTTATCCCGGAATGGATGATGCCGGTGAAATGTCTGCATGGTTTGTATATAATGCGATGGGGTTTTACCCGTTCTCACCAGCCGATCCGAAGTATATTATCTCCGTTCCGTTGTTTGATAAAGTTGAAATCAATCTTAATGGAAAAATATTTTCTATCGTTAAAAAGAATTCAGGCAAAAAAATTAGCCGGATTACTTATGGTGATAAAAAAATAGATGGATATTTTATCACTGATGCACAAATAAAACAAGGGAAAAAATTAGTGATAACAACTCAATAGAGACGAACATCTTTCATATAAACCAAAAGCATTTTTTTTAATTTCTATAAATCAATCAACATTATGAAGCTTTTCTTCAAAATCATGGGTTCTGTTTTTTTAATTTTCTTATTATCCGTTCAGGGAATTGCGCAAGGAAAAAAAACTGACCTTTTATCGCCGAACGGGCAAATAAAAGTCTCCATCAATATTGGCGATAAAATATATTATTCTATATCGGATAACAATAAGGATTTACTAACCGAAAACCATTTAGCCCTTCAATTAAAAGATGAAGTTCTCGGCGAAAACCCCCAACTTATTTCATCCAAACAGAAGAAAGGCGATGAAACAATAACGCCTTACATTAGTTTGAAATTTTCGACGGTAAAAAGTATTTACAATGATTTACTGTTAGCTTTTAAAAGGGATTACTCTGTTGAATTTCGTGCTTACGACGATGGTATTGCATACCGGTTTATCACCAATAAAAAAGATAGTGTGGAAATTATGAATGAGGATTTTGCCATTCATTTTGCTGAAGATGATTCATTGAACCTGCAGCAGGTTAACGGATTTAAAACTGCTTACGAAGAGCCGTACACGCATATTGCCTCAACCAGTTGGAAACCGGGTGATAAAATGTCAACACTGCCTGTTTTAATAGGTACCAAAACAGGTTCAAAAATTTTAATCAGCGAATCTGATGTGGTGGATTATCCGTGTATGTTTCTGAAAGGCAGCGGGAGTAATGGTGCCGAAAGCACTTTTCCTAAAGTGCCGCTGGAATTTGGGCCTGATGGCGACCGTAGTTTGAAAATTGTAAAGTCTGCTGACTATATCGCTAAAACCGCCGGCAGCCGTGCTTTTCCCTGGCGCTATTTTGTAATAACACATGACGACAGGCAGTTGATGGAAAACACAATGACGCTGAAACTTGCACCCAAAAGTGTATTAGCCGATCCATCGTGGATAAAGCCCGGGCAGGCAAGCTGGGAATGGTGGAACGGTGCCACACCTTATGGACCTGATGTAAATTTTGTATCGGGCTTTAATACCGATACCTATAAATATTTTATTGATTTCGCTTCAAAATTCGGCGTGTCTTATATTGTAATGGATGAAGGCTGGGCGAAAAGCACGACTGACCCTTTTACGCCAAATCCCAATGTGGATGTGCACGAAATTATCAGGTATGGAAAAGAAAAAAATGTAGGCGTGGTGTTGTGGCTTACCTGGCTCACCGTTTACAATCACATGGATTTATTTAAAACATTTAATGAATGGGGCGTAAAAGGCGTGAAAATTGACTTTATGGACCGCAGCGATCAATGGATGGTGAACTATTATGAAAACGTAGCTAAGGAAGCGGCGAAGCATCACCTGTTTGTTGACTTTCATGGTGCATTTAAACCCGGTGGGCTGGAGTACAAATATCCCAACCTTATTTCCTACGAAGGGGTAAGAGGCATGGAGCAAATGGGTGGCTGCAAACCCGATAACAGTGTTTATTTTCCATTCATGCGCAATGCGGTTGGACCGATGGATTATACGCCGGGCGCCATGCTCAGCGCGCAGCCGGATGCCTATTGCTCACAGCGTCCTAATTCGGAGAGCATCGGCACACGCGCTTACCAGATGGCTTTGTATGTTGTGTTTGAAAGCGGCATACAAATGTTGGCAGATAATCCAACTTTATACTATCGCAATCCCGATTGCACGGAGTTTATCACGTCCGTTCCTACCACATGGGATGAAACGAAAGCGCTGGCTGCTGACGCCGGACAAATAGCGATAGTTGCAAAACGAAAAGGTGACACATGGTTCATCGGCGGCATCTGCAACGGCAAAGAAAAAACAAGAGCAGTTGAACTTAACTTCGATTTTCTCCCCAAAGGAAAAACCTATACTATGACTTATTTTGAAGATGGCATCAATGCAGGCAGGCAGGCGATGGATTACCGCAAGAAAACAACACAAGTGAAAGGAGGTGATACCATGACGATTACAATGGTGCGAAACGGAGGTTTTGCGGCAGTGGTTAAATAAATTTCAGGAAAACAATACTTAAACAAATTATAAGGTATGAAAATCATCGGTAACAACTTCCTCCTTGTTTTACTCTTATTGTTTTCTTCAGCTATGCTGTTTGCACAAAAGAAAACTAAAGCCAGCAATGCATCTAAAGCAACGCCTTGCATGGATGTGCTTCCTCTTTTCACAGCACCGAAAGTGCCTGCTATGGCGCCCCAGGAAGAGTTTGCCCCGCTGGTGCCTTCGACAGAACCCACGCCGGAAAATCTTCCCGGAAATGGTTTAGCCCAATACCCGATGTTGTATGTAGGCGAAAATTGCACGCGGATGTCATTAGTCAACAATGGCAAAGTAATATGGACATATTCAACCGGAAAGGGTTGGGAATATGATGATGTATGGATGCTGTCAAACGGCAATATACTTTTTACCCGCATGCAATATGTTGCCTTAATAACACCGGATAAAAAAGTCCTTTGGCGTTACGATTGTGATACTTCCAAAGGCGCACGCCATACCGAAGTGCATACCTGCCAGCCTATTGGGTTAGATAAAGTAATGTTTGTGCTAAATGGACTGACACCTAAATTGTTTGTAGTTAACACCAAAACAGGAAAAGTGGAAGTGGAACACGAAATCCCTTATCGTCAGCCGCCGGATTCCAACGGTATTCACGGACAGTTTCGCCGGGTACGTGTTACCGCGCAGGGCACCTACCTGCTTTCTTACTTAAGTATGAATCAGGTGGTTGAATACGATAAAAATTTCAAGGAAATCTGGCGATACGATATTCCTTCGCCCTGGGCGGCGCTAAGACTCAAAAACGGCAATACACTTATTACCGATGAAAAAGACTGGCTTACCCGGGAAGTAAATAACAAAGGCGAAACCGTATGGGAATTTAATTGCAAAACTGATTTGCCGGCGCAATACCAATTTACATCTGCACCGCAAAGTTGTACCAGGATGGCGAACGGGAATACCATTTTTGCTTCCCGTGGACAGAGTGGAAATGGCCCGCAGCTTATTGAAGTAACACCGGATAAAAAGGTGGTGTGGGTGCTGCACGACTGGAAAAAAGTTGGAGATGCCACAGCAGTACAGATATTAGACGATCCGGGTATTCCTGAAATTCCGGGCCAATCAGAACATTAAGAAAGTATTTTTTACGGGATTTGAATCTAAGCAAATAGGTAGCCCGCGTTTGCCGTCAGGCATATTAAGTGGCTTCTCTCTTTGTTCCGACAGTCGGGATTTGCAACTGAAACATTCGGAACTATCAATATGCTATTGCCATTAAAATTGGAATTATATTTTATCACCTGGTTCTTTCGAGGTATCCAGGTCTTTTAAAAATTGAGACGGAGATTTTCCAAATTCTTTTTTGAAAGCCCTTGAAAAGTAAGAGACGCTTTGGAAGCCGATTCGAT
>Ga0164241_10007011_pt1 | contig 10179 bp, 7 predicted proteins | sample OricomyardsoilBY_FD_108780 | JGI IMG/M metagenome (GOLD analysis project Ga0164241, IMG submission 108780) | Backyard soil microbial communities from Emeryville, California, USA - Original compost - Back yard soil (BY) | ecosystem: Environmental > Terrestrial > Soil > Unclassified | place: USA... | reverse complement strand
CCCCTGCTGATCGCCATGGAACGCGGCACGGAAGCGCAACGCCAGATGATTCGCCACGCCATCGAACACGGCGAAGTCGAACGGCTCGCCGAGATCGTCACCATCGTCCGCCAGACCGGCGCGTTGGACGCCACGCGCAAGGCCGCACGCGATGAAGCGCATGCGGCGCAGGACGAACTCACCAAGCTACCTCTTAACAAGTGGCAGGAATCCCTGCTAGAATTTGCGGCTCAGTCGGTTGAGCGATCCTTTTAAAGGGCCGCCAGCAAAGACTAATCGGGGTGTAGCTTAGCCTGGTAGAGCGCTACGTTCGGGACGTAGAGGCCGGAGGTTCGAATCCTCTCACCCCGACCAGAAGTTTCCTTGTACATCAAGGAGTTACCAAAGCCCCAGTCATTGGGGCTTTGTCGTTTCTGAGCCCGTTAGTGGCAAATTAGTGGCAGATCGCATGTCTTCGCGCCACGTCCGCGCAAACGGATAAACAGCCTTCCTAGACCTTGTTCCTTAACTTGGAGCAACGTCTCTCATGGCTTCTATCGAAAATCGGTCCCGCTTCATCGTCACGGTCCAGAACCGCCCCGACCTCACGCAATCCTTTGCCTATACCCGCGAGAGGGAGCTGAAGGTCTACATCGCCTCACTGAAGGCCAATGGCTACAAACCCAAGCTGGCCCGCACCAACGACAGCTTCGCCATTCGCATTCGCGGTGTCGGCCGGCGCACTCAATGTCTGTATGCCTCGACGGAGCAGGAGGCCATCGACATCAGGCAGCGAGTCGAGCTGGAACGCCGCAACGGCCTGTTCGTCGACTATGCCAAGGGCCGTAGCGTCTCGTTCGCTGACCTGATGGTCCGCTATCTCCGCGAGGAGAGTCCGCGTCACAAGGGCTTCGAAGTCGAGGGCTACATCCTGAATGCCATCCTTGCCGATGCCGGCCTTGAGCGCGTCGACATCGCCCAGGCGTACGCCGAACACAAGAACCCGCAGCATCTCATTCAGTCTGCATTGCGTCCTGGAGCGCAACTGGTCAAGTTCGGTCTTGGCTGGTTTATCTGCGGATCTCTGGGGCTTGCCCTTCTTCACAGCCGATTGGTGCGAAACAGGCGTGATATCGCTTACCGCTTCGTCGGCGGCGTCAGCCATCAGGCGATGCTCGAGCCAAGCGTAAAAGACGTTGGGGTGCCAGTAGACCCGGTTGCCAATTTTCTTGGGGGCGGTCAACGTGCCATCGTTCACCCAGTTCTCGATGGTGCAAGGAAACTCCCAGCACGTCGGCGATGTCGTGCTTGGTCAGTGGTTTGAAGGCGCTAGAAGGGGTCACGCTGGAACTCTGAATGTTGAGGTCCAGGGTCTAGAAAGGCTATTTATTCGTTTACGCAGCCGGCCGGACGCTCCGCGCCCTTACCCACAACTGACGTTGCTATACGGTTGCGGCGCTAGTGGCAAATTAGTGGCAGATGCCCAATACTTTCCACTAGGTGAAGCTACGCGCAACCGAGCGCAGGCGTCCGCAAGTACTTGATTTACAATGGAACTCCCGCAATCGGAGCGGGTCTAGGATGGCTTAGGGCTCGTTCGGGACGTAGAGGCCGGAGGTTCGAATCCTCTCACCCCGACCAGGATGATCAAACAAAGGCCGCTGGATGCATGCATCCAGCGGCCTTTTTGTTTAGAAAATCAGCGTCTTATGCAGCAGCGGCGCGCATACGTGAATTCTGATAGCCATCAGCCCTTGCCGCCCGATTCGCCCGATCAGATGCAGATGAGGCGATTCCTCCTCGCAAGCAGATCAATAATTGAGTCGATTTAAGCTAGTATTCGACTCACAATTCGAGTCAATAACTCCGTTCTTTCGCCTCATTGAACAATCGTGCCCACGACCATTCCCCTCCTTTGGCAAGTCGATGGTTGGCCTGCCCTCACTTATGACGGCGCCATCGTCGCGGCGGCAGTCGCCCGCGCGCGTCGAGCACAGGGCACGGTCGAGGGCAAGCTCGCTGTACTCGGCTTCGAGCAGCGGCTCGAGTTGTCAGCTGAAGCATGGAGTCAGGAAGCGATCGCTACCGCCGCCATCGAAGGAGAACAACTGGAGCTCGCCGCAGTGCGCAGCTCCGTTGCCCGCCGGCTCGGCGTGGGCAGGCAAGACGGCCCAAACGCGCCGCGCAGCGTCGAAGGGCTGCTGGACATCATGGACGACGCCGTCACCCGCTCCGGCGAAGAAGTAACCCACGAGCGCCTGCATGGATGGCAGGCCGCTCTTTTCCCGACCGGTTTTTCCGGGATGAGCAAGATTCGAGTCGGTGGGTACCGTGAACATGCCGAGCCCATGCAAATCGTCAGCGGTCCCATCGGGCGGGAGCGTGTTCACTATGAAGCGCCGCCCTCGGCGCAAGTGCAGGTCGAGATGGACAGGCTGCTGGCGTGGTTCAACACCAGCACAGACACGGACTCCCTGGTGCTCGCTGCTCTGACACATCTGTGGTTTGAGACCATCCATCCCTTCGAAGATGGCAACGGTCGGGTTGGGCGCGTCTGGGTGGACCTGGCGCTCGCCCGAGACAGCGGCGAGATGAGTCGCATGATTCGGACTTCTCAGCGCCTTCTCGACCGCCGAAACGACTATTACGAGCAGCTAGGCAAGGCTCAGCATGGCGGTCTCGACGTCACCGCCTGGGTGGCGTGGTTCGTTGAACAGGTGCAGGTGTCGTGTGAAGAAGCGTCCTCGGTCATCGACGACACCTTGGTCAAGGCTCGCTTCTGGATGGAGCACCGAGACAAGGACCTCAATGAGCGCCAACGCAAGGTCATGAACCTGCTGCTCAACGCGGGCCCGGGCGGTTTCGAAGGTGGCATGAGCACCAAGAAGTACGAGAGCATCGCCAACACATCGCGGGCCACGGCTTCTCGCGAGCTGATTGAGCTCGAGGCTCTCGGCCTGCTCGGCCAAGCGGGCGCGGGTCGTTCTACGCGGTACTACGTGAACCTGCCTGGATGGGGTTCCGATGAGCAGGCGTGACCTCTGTGCGCCGGCATACGAAGCTACTGCAGACACCCACAGGTGGCCGGCTTAGCTGCATCTACGAGCTGTTCAATTTCTTCGCCGTGCGCCGCATGATTGCGCGGATGCGATGGCAGCAGCATTCACAGACCGCGTTCAGCGCCTGGGCACAACCAGCAAGCCTTTCAGAAGCGTTCGAGCCAATTTGCCGTAGTCCTGCGGATCGGCGCCCCGCGCGGCCCACACCGTCCGCGCGGTCGACATTGTCTCGATCGCGAACATCACCTCTTCGACCGTCGCGCCTTCGACGAGCTCTCCTCTTGCCTTGGCGGCGAGCACCATCTTGCGCAGCCTCGCCGTGAAGTTGCGCCGATGCTCCTGGTGGATGCGTGCAAGCTCGGGGTTACGTCCCAGCTCCGCCACCACTTCCAGGCTGAAGGCGAGGCTCCCCACGCTGTCCTCCTCGGGTTCGGGATGGGCCTTGGACTTCACCAGATCCAGGTAGATCGCCAGCCCGTTCGCCGTCTCCGACAGACCTTCCAGATAGGCCTGGGCCGAGGCCCAATCGTGCTCGTAGACCGCGCGGACCAGCGCATCGCGGCCATCGAAGTAGTGGTACAGGTGACCGGCACTCAGGCCAGCCTCCTTGCAGATCTGGGCCATGCTGGCGCCGTGCAGCCCGGCTTTGTTGAAGCAGGAGATGGCTGCGCGCACGATCTGCTGTCGGCGCTCTTCCGTGTTGGCTTCGTCGGTGGGACGCAAGTTGAAATCTCCTGGGATTCGGGGTTTGCCATTAGATTCTAGAACGAACGATCTAAAAACGTTGACAGTCCTGCTCGACGGCACTATCGTTAATAGAACGAACATTCTAGTAATTGCCGAACCATGAAATCTGCACACGCCCCCTTTCCCTTGTCCGCGCTCGCCGCGCTGCTGGCCACCCTCTCCTTCCCGGGCCTCGCCTTGGCGGAGGATGAAGCTCCGGCCGTCTCCACCAAGCTCGACACCGTGGTGATCACCGCCGACCGGCGCGCCGAGAACATCAAGCGTGTGCCTTCGTCCGTCACGGCGATTGGCGGTGGCAAGCTGGAAGACCTGAGTGCCGCGCGCATCGACGATTTCGTCGGCCTGGTGCCGGGCCTGAACTTCGTCGGCGCTCGCCCTGGCAATCGGCAGATCGTGCTGCGCGGCATCTCCAGCGGCGGCGATCAGCAGAATGCCACGGTGGCCACCTACATCGACGATGTGCCGGTGGGATCGAGCACCTCGCTGGCCGGTGGTGGCCGCAACAAGCCCGACATCGACGCCTTCGACCTGGACCGCATCGAGGTGTTGCGCGGCCCGCAAGGCACGCTGTACGGCGCGAACAGCCTGGGCGGTCTGCTCAAGTACGTCACGGCTCAACCCGACGCAAAGACCTTCTCCGGCTACGGCCGCGCCGAGGTGATGAGCGCGGCCCACGGCGGCAATGGCTACGGGCTCAACGCCGGCCTGAACGCACCGCTGGGCAAGGACGCAGCGCTGCGCGTTTCGATCTTTGACCGCAGCGAGCCGGGCTATATCGACAACATGGATTCGGAGATCGGCCGCAGCAATGTGAACAAGCTGACCACGCGCGGCGCTCGCATTGCCTATGCGGCCAAGCCCACCGCCGACTTCAACATCCGCGCCTCCCTGCTCACACAGCAGTTCAAGACCGACGGCGAGCCGACCGAAGACATCTCCCTCGCAACCGGCCAGCCCGTGGTGGGCAAGTACCAGCAGCAGCGCTACACGCCCGAGAAGGGCAAGCAGAGCTTTGATCTGTACTCGCTGGCGATGGACTGGGCGGTGGGCGGCGGCACGCTCTTGTCGGTCACCTCGCTGAATGACATCAAGTACGTGCGCGGCCAGGATTGGACGGTTTACGACGGCCTGGGCTACAACGACCCTTCCGTCACGCTGGCCAACGAGCAGGACACTTTCCGCACCCGCAAGACCACGCAGGAGTTCCGCTACACATCGGCCAAATCCGATGCCTTCGAGTGGATGGTCGGCGCCTTCTACACGCGGGAGAAGAGCCGCCTCTTCCTCGATGAAAGCGGGCTGACCAGTCAGACCACCATCGCCGCGCCGCCCTACGACATCCTCTTCACCGAAGAGACCCTGTCCACCTACACGCAGAGCGCGGTCTACGGCAACGGCCGCGTCTACCTAACGCCAAAGTTCGACGTCGCCCTCGGCCTGCGCTATGCCAAGGACAAGACCGCTGCCACGGACGTGGGCGGCGGCCTGTTCAACGACGGCAGCTACGACCTCAGCCAGGGTTCGAGCTACACCAACTTCATGGTCGCGCCGCGCTACCAACTGGACGCGAAGACCATGATCTACGCCCGCGCCGCCAGCGCGAACCGACCCGGCGGACCGAACGCGCTGCCCGCCTCCGGCATCACCGCGGGCGCCCAGCAGATCTTCAATCAGGACAAGCTCACCAGCTACGAGCTCGGCTACAAGACGACCGCGCTGAACGGCCAGCTCGGCATCGATTTGTCGGCCTTCTACATCGACTGGAAAGACATCCAGATCCGCAGCACGGTCGGCACTTTCGCCTTCATCGGCAACGGCGGCAAGGCCAAGAGCCAGGGCTTGGAAATCGCATTGAGCGCATCGCCGGTCGAAGACCTGCAATTCACGATGAACGCCGCGTACACCGACGCCAAGCTCACGAGCGACGCGCTGGCGGTGGGGGGCTTGGCCGGCGAAGCATTGCCCAACAGCGCGCGCTTCACCGCTGGCGCTTCGGCCGACTATGAGTTCCCTGCATTCGGCTCAGCGCGCGGCTACATGGGCGCCTCGGTTCGCCACGTTGGTGACCGGCTGGAGAACTTCGTGCGCGGTCGTGGTCGTGATCGCCTGACCCTGCCCGCCTACGACACGCTGGACCTGCGCGCCGGCCTTCGCTGGGACAAGTGGGACCTGAACTTCTACGTCAAGAACGCGACCGACACGCATATCGTCGAGACTCTGACCACCAACTTCAGCCCGGCCTCGGCAGCCATCGGTCGCCCACGCACCTTCGGCATGTCGGTGACCGTTCGCTACTGATCCAAAGCCAGCCTACCGCCACGCCATGAAACGCTTGCTGAATCTGCTCGGCTACGGTGCCGGATCGCTGGGCGTGAATCTGGTGCTGTGGCCGCTCAGCGATCTGCTGATGTACTTCCTGACCGAGACGGTCGGCTTCAGCGTGGCGCTGGCCATCCTGGTGATCACCGCGCCGAAGGTCTGGGACATTTTTGTCGACCCGCTGATCGGCGCCTGGGCCGGCCGTGCCGCCGCGCGCAACGGCAACCGCATGCGCGTGCTGATGCTCGCGGCCGGGATGATGCCCGCTTCGGTGGTGCTGGTCTTCCTGTTGCCGGAACACGCGCCGGCCTGGCTCGCAGCCGTCGCGGTGCTGCTGATGATCGTGAAGTCCTGCGCCTTCATGGTCTTCTTCGTCAGCGAGGTCGGGCTGGCCGACGACATGGATCGCTCCGGCCTCGTGCGCCGCGACACGGTGCTGGCGATGCGTGTGGTGGGCCAGGCCCTCGGCACGCTGATCGCCGGTGCGGCCGGGCCACTGATCATCAGCGAGCTGGGCGGGGGGCAACGCGGCTACTTGATCATGGCCATCGTGATGGCGCTGGCGGGAGTGCTCGGCATGATGGCCGTGGCCTGGATGGCCAAAGGCTTTCGAACGGCGGGCACGACAGCGTCGGCAGATGAAAAGCCAGCCGGCTCCAGCCTGCTCGACGCGATCCGCGCCGCGATGCACAACCGCTCCGCCGGTCTGCTGATCGTCAGCAACTTCATGCTCTACATCGCGGCCTCGGTGGTCGCCACCTTCCTGCCCTACATGAACAAGCTGATCCTCGGCGCAGGGGATTCCACCTTGTCGATTCTGTTCACCAGCATGACGGTGGCGATGCTCATTGGCTCCGGCATTGCCGCGGTTGCGACGCGGCGCATGGGTCGCCATCAAGTTCTGCTGGCCGGCGTGTTGATCATGACCGCGGCGGCCGCGCTCTTCTATCCCGGCACCACGGTCGGCGGCATTTCCGCAGCCTCCGCCGTGCTGCTGCTCTGGGGCCTGGGTCTGGGCATTTATTCGCTCGTGATCTTCTCCGCCATGATGGACGCAGGCGCCGGTGCGGTGGGCGCGGGCCTGTTGCTGGGCCTGCTGATGTCCACGGGCAAGGTCGGCGACACGCTCGGCGGTGTACTCGCGGGCGGCATGCTGTCCTGGGCCGGCTATCACCCCGGCGTCGCCATCGGGCCGGACACGATCCAGGACCTGCGCCTCGCCTATTGCGGCATCCCGCTGGGCGCCATGCTGCTCGCGGCGCTGGCCTTGCTGCCGCTGCTGCGTCGGCCTTCAAGCGCCCTCGCGCCCGAACCCAATCCTTCATGACCGAGCTTTTGAAATCGACGCTGCTGCGCATCGCGCAATCCGTTCCCGACTACACCGCATTTCCCACCGTCGACGAGATGGCAGCGCGCACCCGAGCGCTCGAAGCGGAGCGCGATCCCCTGGTGGAAATTCGCCGCGTGGGCATCAGCCGGGATGGCGAACCCATCGATCTGATTTCCATCGGCAGCGGCCCGCGCGACGCGCTGGTGGTTGGCACTCCGCACCCGAACGAGCCCATCGGCTGCCTGACCATCGAGTTCCTGATCGACGAGCTGCGCCGCAACGCGAGCCTGCGTGAGAGCCTTGGCTATCGCTGGCATTTCATCAAGACCATCGAGCCCGATGGCCTGCGTTTCAACGAGGGTTGGTTGAAGCGACCGCTCGAACCGCTGGCCTACTTCGAACACTTCTTCCGACCTGCGGCGCAAGAGCAGGCGGAGTACTGTTTCCCGATGACGGTCGAGGGCTACAGCTTCAACGAGTCGACGCCCGAGAACCTCGCCTGGCAGGAAGCCATCCGCCTCACGCGACCTCGCCTGCATTACTCGACGCACAACTGCGAGCATGGCGGCGCCTTCTACGTGATCTCGGAAGCGCAGCCGGAGTTGGCGGCGGAGTTGGGCCGGCTCACTTCAGCATTCGACATTCCGCTGGACACCGTCGGCGAATCGCCCGATGCACCCGACGAGGCCTACGCGCCCGGCGTGTTCCCGGGCTTCGACATCGAGTCCTTGGCTCGAAGCAGCCCAAGCGATTGGAACGCGGGCCAATCGAGTTTCGAGCACTGCCAGCCACTCGGCACTTTCGGCCTGATCGCCGAGGCACCCTACTGGATGGAGGCGCCGGATGCCTGGATCGATGAGCTGCCCGTGATGCACTCATCCATCACGGTCTTCGTGCGGCGGTGGAGCGGCGACGTGGTGCGGTTGGTGGACCACCATCTGCCGGATCTGGAGTCGTCAAGCTGGCGTGGTGCATCGCGCTACATCGCGGCCCTTCGCGAGATGCGTGGCTATGCCCTCGCACGCAGCCAGCGAGCGCCCATCGAAGGCCTTGTCGACGCGTCCGTCGCCGCCGTGCAATGGCGCAGCGCGAGGTTCAATTTGCTGCGCCCCATTGGCATGCTGCTGCAACTCGCCGCGGCCACGGCGACAGCCGACCCACGCAACGAACGCGCGCGCCTCGCGGAGCTCGCCGCTCGCCACTATCTGGATGCAGCCCTCAGCGAGCCACGTCTGATCAAGGGCTTGAAACGAGTGCCGCTGCGCCAGTCCGTTGGCCTCCAGGTGCTGGCGGGTTTGACGGCAGCCTGCATGCTGAAGGGCGGCTAAGAAGCTCCTGCCTTACTGCACCGCTGGCGACACCCTCAGCATCAGCACGCCATGCGAGGCCACTTGTCCGCTGAACTCGCCCGTTAGGCCCAGCACCTTCTTGCCGGACCACAGATCACTCACGTCGGCCTTCATGCGCGAAGCCCATTCGAGCTGCTCCCAGGTGACCTTGATCGTCGCAGCCGCGTCTCCGCGGTTGAACAGCACCACCGCCCGGTCGCCGCCCTTCAAAGGCCGAGACCAGATCTCCAGCGAACCCTCGCGCCAGATGCGCTTGGCTTGACGACCCAGCGGATCCTGGTCGACCGTAATGACGGCCGCATTCGTGAGGATGCGGCGCGTGGCCTCGTCCATCTTGCTCATGTCGTTGCCGGCCACCAGCGGCGCGGCCAGCATGGCCCAGAGCGAGAAGTGGGCCTCGTACTCGGTGGTCGTCATGCCGCCGTTGCCGACCTCCAGCATGTCAGGGTCATTCCAGCCATTGGGCGCCGATTCATTCCAGAGATCGGCCTGCATGTCGAGGATGTCGACCATGCCGTGCGACCAGTCCTTCGGGCCGGACCAGGCATCGCGGATGTCGCCGGTCGTGCGCCACATGTGGCCGACGGGGTGCGCCCAGCGGCCGGGCTTGCTCGTGCCCCATTCGCAGATGGACAGCAAAATGTCGCGGCCCGATTGGCGCAGGGCCTTGGCCATGATGGTGTACGCGGCCGGCGCATCACGGCTGCCGGTGGCGCACCAGTCGTACTTCAGATAGTCCACGCCCCATTTGGCGTACTGGCGTGCGTCCTGGAATTCGTAGCCCGCGCTGCCGGGCCGACCGCCGCAGGTCAGCACGCCGGCATCGGAATAGAGACCGAACTTCAGGCCCTTGCTGTGTACGTAGTCGGCGAGGGCCTTGATGCCGCTGGGGAAGCGGTCCGGGTCGGCCTGGATGTTGCCGTCGGCGTCGCGACTCTTCTGCCAGCAGTCGTCGATGACGATGTAGCGATAGCCGGCCGCCTTCATTCCCGAGGCCACCATGGCATCGGCCTGCTCGCGGATCAGCTGTTCGCTCACATTGCAGGCGAATTTGTTCCAGGAGTTCCAGCCCATGGGCGGCGTGGAAGCAAGATCGGGCTTCGGCGCATCGAGGCGCAGGGTTTCGTGGGCCTGCGCGCAAAAGCTAAGGAGCAAGGTCAGCGCAGCCAGCAGCATACGTTTCATACCGTTCCCCTTCGTGCTTCAAGTTCGACACGGATTTCATTCATGCGCTGCTCGGTCAGGAAGTAGCGCGAAACAATCACCAGGGCGATCAGCAGACCGATGATCGGGATGCCCGACAGGAACACGCGGATCAGGAAGACCGCCTGCTCGCCCTGCACCGGCAGCTTGACGTCGAAGCCGGTCAGCTGCAGCACCCAGCCCGAGGAGATAT
>Ga0164241_10007010_pt1 | contig 10181 bp, 3 predicted proteins | sample OricomyardsoilBY_FD_108780 | JGI IMG/M metagenome (GOLD analysis project Ga0164241, IMG submission 108780) | Backyard soil microbial communities from Emeryville, California, USA - Original compost - Back yard soil (BY) | ecosystem: Environmental > Terrestrial > Soil > Unclassified | place: USA... | reverse complement strand
TTCGGCCGCCGAGGAAAAGCTGGTGGCCGCGATGTCGTCGAGAAACTCCCGGGTCATGACCGTGACTGCGGAAGGCGTGAACTTCAACGGCGTGTCGATGCGGCCGCCGGCGAGCGCGCTCGACGCCGTGTAACCGACGTCCTTGGAAGAGGTGACCTCGAAGGCGTCCAGGGTGATAATGTCGGGTTTCCTGGCAGCGGCGGCCGGCGTTTCCGCCGGCGCGGTCTGCGCGCGGGCCGAAAGGGAAAAGCCCAGGGCTAACAGAACGGCGGCCAGCCGGTTGACCGGGCGCGAAGTGGGGCGGTATTTCATAGGTTTGGGGTTCGTTGTTGTTCAGCACCACGCAGGGACCAACAGACACGACACATCACTGGCCGCCATTCTCAGATGGCGAAAATCAGGAGCAGACGAACCTTGGCAAACGTGGGGACCGGCGGTTGCCGGTGAAGGCAATGGGGACCGATGCATGCGATAAAGGGGCGATCGTCAGATTTTTCAATTTTTCCCTCACTTTAGCGTTAAGCACAATACGGTTCGCTTAACAGTTCTTCTCACTCCCTGATGCCGGTGGCCACGAAAGTCAGCGAGCGAGAAGCCGGCTAAAGCGAACAAATCGACGCCGGCCCGACGATAGCGACGCCAAGGCGTCGCACTCCAAAAAATTCTCGGAAGACACCCACGCCGGAAAGAGCCATTATAACGCTCTGGAAAACCATGCTTTGGCCCCCGCTCGATGTTCACTGATTTATGCGGGATAGATGCCACACGGCTCACTCATTCCAGTTCGCGCTCAAGCTGAGCCGATCAGCGGGCGCTGTTGGAGGTTCCCGAGACAACCGCTTACTTTTCGGGTTGGTGATGATTCCACGATGTCAAAAGGGAAGACGGCCGGCTATCGCTCGCTCAAAATCGGTGCAGATTCGAGCGCCACCCGGTTCGTTGAGGATACGAAGTGGAGCCGAGCTCGACTCCATCGATCGGTGGGCGGATCGATGAGCGAAGATTCACCGGCAGGGCGATTTTTCCAGCCAAGCCGGAGCAAGCCCTGGGGTGTTGGCCCCATGGCGGATGAAGGAATTCTGACTTAACGCTAAAGCATAATTGCGTTATGAAAGCGACGCACTCCGGACAGTATGGGTGCCCAGCCCCACCCCGCCCGCAAAGCCGAATCGATGCACGTTCGCTACCCCACTCGAATTGCAAGGCACAGCCGCCAAGCCCCGCTGCCGACCCCTTCCGTCCGGGAGCGCGCCCGCCGACCCAACGCCGGCGCATGGCTTTCGGCCTTGTCGGCAAAACAAATTTCCTCGCGCGCACAAATCCTTTCAGCGGGACGGAGGGCCGATCGGGCCGTCGTTTCCTCCGCCCGCTTTGCCCCGATAAAACCCAAACCAAGGATACACATGAAAGCGTTATGTCGCCTGCCCTCGTGCAGGCTTTTTCTCGCCGCCACCTCCGCCCTCGCGTTCGCGTCGGTCGTTTTTCCTCCCACCGCGCACGGCGATCCGTCGACCTATTCCACCGGCGTCAAGCGGGTCATCTTCGAAAGCCACGACGAATGGGCGGCGGCCAAGCCGCTCGGCGACGGCTTCCAGCAGAAAACCGGCATGGCCCAGTGTCGCGACAAACCGGACATCATCTATCTCACGCAGGATGTCGCCGCACCCAGCGTTTCCCTCGACGGCGGCGTGAGCTGGTACCTGCCCCATTGGGTCGGCATGAAGTCGCATCTGACCCAAGGCGTCATGTGCGACCCGATCGACCCGCGCCGCGTGGCCGTCGTCACCAACGAAGTTTATCTCGGACAGACGGGCGAAGCGGGTCTCTATGTCTCCTTCGACGGCGGACAGACCGCGACGAGAAAGGTAACGGACGTCGGGAACAGCAGCGGGCACTCCGCTTCGCAGGGCATCGGGTTCAATCCGGCCTCGGAGAGTGGCGGCAAGGCGAACCGGTGGATATTCGTTGGCGCCGACGACTCGGGCAACTTTCCCGTCTATGAATCATCGGATGGAATGGATAATTTCTCCCATCGCACCGATTACTCGAGCGCAACGTACGGTCTGGTGAAGCACGTCATCGGCCATCCGACCGACGACAATCGCTACCTCGTCGCGTTTAACACCGGTCTGTACTGGTTGAACAACGCCCACACGGGGACCATTGCTTTGCAGAAGATCACCGGCACCGGCGGCCTGCCCGCCGGAGGCGTCAATGGCCCCCCCTACATCTCTCCCGACGCACAGACCGTCATCGTCGGAGTCGCCGGCGCCGGCGTCTATAAGAGCACCGACGGCGGCGCGAACTGGAGCATCGTCGGCTCCTCGCACACCGATCTGCACAAACTTTTCGTAAATTGGATGAACACGAATTACATGGCGATCTCGCGCAACACCACGGGCTCGGGCGGAGCGCCGCTGTTTTCGTCGAATGGCGGAACAACGTTCGCCGCCCCGACGAGCATCGAGAAGCGTCCGGGCTTCACCGGTTCGCTCTCCACCGGCTACCAGCACAACCACGTGGCGTGGATCAACGGATCGGGCGAACTCTGGTACGCCGGGCGGCAGACCTCGTTCGGCGGTTCCAACAGCGACTTTCGCTCGACCGACGGCGGGGTGAACCTGACGCTGTCAATGAAGGGCATGAACGGGGTGCACCTCGGAGGCTTGTTGGACGGCCGGCAGGTCTTCGATCCGGCCGACAAAAACCGGATTGGTATTCCCGCCATCGATACGGGTTGGTGGATCACGACGGACGGACTCAAAAGCGTGGTGGACAATCGCGTCCCGTCCGGCGTCAACGTTGGCACGCACTCGACGGTACATGGCGCGATTCTGCATCCGACTCTGAATCGGGCCGTGGTCGGCATGGAAACAGGCACCTCGGGTTACCTGTATGTGTATAACAACGGCACCTGGACGCATCCGTCCGTCGGGGTGAAGGACGCGTACGAAGGGCTGTGCTACAATGACGACACCCTGGTGGCTTTTGGCGGAGCCCTGAAGTCAACCGACTGGCTCACCTGGACTTCGATGCCGAACCTGGGCGCTGACTACCGGATTGTGGGCTGCACGCATACCGCCACCGGCGGCCAGGCCATCTTTGCCGTCGATACCAAGGCCAGTTCGAACCCAAGCCGCAATGTGAAGCGATCGCTGGACGATGGCGCCACGTGGACGGTCGTACTCACCACCTCCTATCGTCTGATGGGAGACGACGGCTTCCCGCTCGGACCGTTCCTCGCCCATCCCGGGAACAAGGATATCATCTTCACGAAGGACAGCACCTCGCCCAATATCATCCGCCAATGGGATCTCACGAGCGGCAGTGGAGCCTCCACCCGCACCTGGACCTCCCTGGATCCGACGAACGGCGCTTCGGTTGACTTCAAGTTCACCCAGCTCGCCATCGATCCGCGGGACAACACCATCCTATACGCCAGAAATGCCAGTCACGGCTCCGGCTATAAACTGATGCGTTCCACCAGCAGTGGCGCCAGCGGCACCTGGACCAACCTGTCCACGCTGGTCCCCGACGGCCGCGGGCAATTCATGGCCGTCCATCCGTTGACCGGCGAACTCCTGTTTACGACCTCGTCCGGCATGTGGCTCATCGAGCCGCCCTATGCGCAATCGGGCAAGCTCGGGGACGGGATGCTGACGGCCGGAAACATGCTCCAGGATGATTATCTGGACACCGGCATCTTCAATGCCAACGAGGACATCGGCGCCCCGAGCCTCCTGGGCTCGGCCAGCTATGACGACAGCACGGGAAGTTATACGGTGACCGGAAGCGGCGCGGATATCTATGGCACGGCGGATCAGTTCCGCTTTTTGCATCAGGACTGGACCGGCGACGGCCGGATGATCGCGCGCGTCGCCTCGCAAACGACGCCCGCCACCAATAATTGGGCCAAGGCCGGACTCATGTTCCGCAACGACGCCTCCTCCGGCTCGCCCAATGTCGATCTCATCATCGCCCCCAACCCGACGGTGAGCGGAAGCATCCAGCTGCTCCAGCGGGCCACGGCCAGCGGCACAACCACCCAGGTGGACCGCATCGACGGAACGGTCATGCCCTACTGGCTGCGGCTCGAGCGGCACGGCAATCAGTTTACCGGCTGGCATTCGATCGACGGACTGGTGTGGCTCGCCAACGGCAGCACCACGCTGACACTGAACAGCTCCGGGCTTGCCGGCCTTTCGGTCACTGCCCACGACAACACGAAGCTCAACACGGCCGTCTTCGACAACGTCAGCCTCGATACACCCCCGACCTGGCTGCAAGCCGACATCGGTAGCGTCGGATCCGCGGGCAGCACGACGATCGACTACGCGACCGACATCTACACCGTCAACGGCGCCGGCGCCAACATCTACACCTCCGCCGATTCCTTCCAATTCTGCTATCTGCCTTGGACAGGCGATGTGACCATCATCGCGGAAGTCACCTCGGTGGAGAACACGAATCAGAACGCGAAGGGCGGATTGATGATCCGGCAAAGCCTGACGAACAATTCCCAGCACGCCGTCATCGATCTCAAGCCCGAACTGGGCGCGGTGCCGGGAGTCGAGTTCATGCGGCGGACCACGTCGGGAGGAACGGGCGGACATTCCAGCGGCTCGCCCGTCGCCGGAATCTCGGCCCCGCGCTTCCTGAAGCTGGTGCGCACGGGCAACACCTTCAAAGGCTATCAATCCCCGGACAGCGTCACCTGGACGCAGGTCGGCTCGACCGAAACGATCACGATGACCGGCACGGTCTATGTCGGTCTCGTGGCCTGCTCGATCATCAACACCACCAACCTCTGCACGGCTACCTTCGAGAGCGTGTTTGTCAGGTAGACCCGTTTCAATCCGGGCCGGTTTGCATCGGCCGGCGGAAACCGCCTTCCCGCCGGCCTTTTTATCGCCGCCCTGAAGCCGATGAGGCTCGCGTGGCGGACTGGCGCAGGGCGCGTTCAGTGGGTTCGGAAGTTCAGCCGGTGGGCGCCTTCCGGAATTGGAAATAACGGGCCTTGCGAGCCGGCCGGATCGATCCGCCGGCCATCGAGCCAGAGCTCGCGCCCGCCGGGAACGTCCACGCTGGCGAGATCGACCATTGCGATCATGCCGCGTGGAACCTCGACCGCCAGTTCGTCCCCGTCATCCTTCGTGGACCAGCCGGCGTGAAGATCGCCGAACGGCGAGGGCAGCACCGTTTCGATGCTCTTCAACGAACTCGGCGTGCGCCGCACGAGGACTTCGCGCATGCCGGGAGCAACGGGACGAAGCCCGGCAACCCAGCGGGTAAGCGCCATGGGGAAAATGCCGCACTCACCCTGCGCATCCGTCCGGGACATCTTCTCGACGACGCCGCGGCGGTTGCTGAGATCAAGCTGCCAATCCTCCCACAGCGTGCCATTGCCGCCCTGCAGTTGATGCCCGAAGCGCGATTCGAGCATCGCCACGGCGTCATCCACGCGCCCGCTTTCGCACAGCGCGTAAAACGTCCAATACACAAACAGCGAAGTCGCAGGCACGATATCCGGGACGGGCTCCAGCACCTTCGGCAGGATGGCGCGCGTTTGCTCCGGCGTGGCGATGCGCGCGGCGACGGCGAGGCTGTTGGCATGTTCGGAGAAACGGTCCGACTGCTTTCCCTCCACCAGCGCTTCCGTGAACAGGCCCCGTTGCGGATTCCAGAATTTCGTGCGGAGCGCATGACGGATGTCCGCCGCCGCGCGGCGGCATGGTTCACCGCCGCGTTCGCCCAGCCAGTCAAGCGCCTCGGCATAGTCGTCCAATGTCAGCGCATAGAGCGCGTTGACGACGAAATGCGCGCCGCGGCGGTCGAGGTGCGAATGGTCGATCCAATACGGATACGGCGGATTGGTGATGAGGCTGTCGGGGTGGGCCAGTTCGGCCAGACGCTGCATCACCCGCCGCGCATTCGGCAGAAGCCGGCGCGTGGTGGCGAAGTCGCCGCTGTAGAGCAGGTAATCGCGCCAGCCCATGACCCAGAATAACGGTTCATCGAGAAAAGGCATGGCCTGGCCGTCGGATATCGGAGCGTACGCCCGAATCATGCCGTTCGGCTCCTGCTCTTCGGCATTCTGGATCAGGTAGCGCCGCTGAAGATAAGTGTCGCCAAACGCCGCGTAGTTGCCTTGCGCCGCGTAATAGGATGTCTGCGGATATTGCCTGCGCTCGCGGTAGTTGTCCGTGTAGGCGTCTGTCGTGATCACAAGGCGACGTGTTTCCCCTTGAACGTGTTCCCTCGCCAGCAAGCTGGCCAGTTGAGCGGCGAGTGTTTGGTAGCGGCTTTGTCTCGGTCACTTCGGAGTTTTTCTCACAACAATATCGTCCCCACTCTTAATGCCGTCAGAACCATAACTAATCACATCGCAGCCAAGCTCGCCCCCCTCAAAATTTTGAAATAAAACCACATAAGGATTTCCCCACGGATCGCTTCGGCTTAGTTCGATTTTATACTCTCCCGCCGCTTTAAAATCTCCAATTTTTTCTTTCAATAAAGCAATGCAACTAGGGTCGCTTATGTCAAAGTGCCCGTCCATTTCGGAGTACGCCGATTTTACAAGCCAAGATATATGCTCAGCCTCAACTCTGACTTGCGACTGGATCGAGACCACCGGAAATCTAGAAATACGTAAATACCCCAATATCGCCAAGATCAGCATCGAAATACTTATAAATGCTAATGCGATTCGGCTCTTTCGGTATCTTCTCATGGATCACTCCCAGAAATCTATCCACGCATCTCTTAGGAAGCCCCACATTCTTCCTAAAGTGCTCGTTTGACTTAGTCCTTCATTAATTCTTATAGAATTTTCAATATCAGTAGAATCCATTACTGCACCGCCATATTTTCCACAATAGAGTGTATTGCTCGCACCAAGAGTCGAATCGAAGGAGCTCGTTGTTATTGGTCCACTGTATGAAGCAACCGTATGTGAAAATTCTGGCGGATCGAAAGTGTCATCATAGAGACCATGACCGATAAAGAAATTCGCACCATTTGTTTTCTCCGACGCAGCCTGAGAAAGGCTGTATGAGAGAGTTACAGAGTATTCGCCGTCAGGATCATCATAGCTCAAATTTGAAGCCATCATATTAAGATCATCAATTGTCTCATTATCTATATCCTGCTGCCCCGTCGTCATGTAAACTATCACTTTTTGCTGCTCAAGACCATATGGATCAATACTCGTCAGTAGCCATCCGGCCACATAGCGATAGATATTGATATCTCCTCCACTAAACCGAATCGGATCCGTCTGCAAAAACCGACCTAGATCCGCCGAGTAAATCCGGTTGCGATAATCATACAGTCCGACCTCCCGCAGCCACTCGCGCCCAACGAACATCCACCGATTGCTTACCGCAGAATTCACCAACTTGTTGCCAACGGCATCGCTGATTGTCACCTGGCCAGTAACGGAATACGTATAGCGCTCGACCAATCGGCCGAATTTGTCGGTCAACATGGTCACATTGCCAAGCACATCATAATGCGGATAGAACGTGCCGTGGCGGTTCACCATCACGATGAGTTCGTCGATCTTTCGGCCATGAACGTAACGCGCCTGCTGCGCGCCGCGGCCGTCCCGTTCCTCGATCAGATTCCAGTTGTCGTAAGTGTTGAGCGTGAGCGTGAAACTGGGAGCAGCGAGCGGAGAGCCGGATGACTGATAAGACCGGGCGACGCAGCGGTTCTTGGCGTCGTAGTAGAACTTCGAGGTCGTCACGCCATTCGAGGCGAAGACGAGCCGGTTCATGGCATCATAGCGGTAGAGCCACTGGCCCATGCCGCTCAGATTGCCGTTACGGTCGTGCGTGGACGCAAACTCGCCGACCTGCGTGTATTGGTTGAGGTTGTTCACCGTGTAGCGCGTAACCGCACCGTTCTCGTCCACCGCGAGGCGGTTGCCCACGGCATCGTAGGTGAAACGCACGGTCGCGGCGGGCGCGCCACCGGGGCCGCCAGCGCCGGCTACAGGAGCACCGTAGTCGGCGCCGGTCACTTGATAGGTTTCGTCGTAGCGATATGTGTCGAGTCGCGTCTCGTCCGTGCCGTCGCCATCGCGGTCTTGCGTGGCCAGCGTGGCGGTGCGGTTGCCGACTTCGTCATAGGTATAATCGAGCTCGCTCAACGAGCTGCGCCGGCCGGCCGCCGTACGCTCGGTGATGGCGAGCGTCTTGTTCTCGGCATCGAATTCCCGCTCCGTCTCCGTATCGTTCTCGCGGGGCATCAGCGTGGCGTTGCCGGCGGCGTCATATTCGTAGCTGGCGAGGGGCGGGGGAATGCCGTCGCCGAGAATCTCGGCGAGCTGCCCGCGCGCGTTGTAGGCGAATTTGACGAAGCTGCCGTCGGGATAACCGAGCGCCTCGCGCTGGCCATCGGCAGTGTAAGTGTAGATGACCGTGCGTGCGACCGGATCCGAGGCGCCCTCGGTGACGACAGGCGAGAGATCCTGTGTCTCGCTGGCCAGCCGGCCGATTTCATCATAGGCGAAAGTGAGTTTGCTCACACCGTTGTCCTCGAGCGTCATCCGACCGGCAGCATCGTAGGCCTTGACGGTCTTCTGACTGCCATCGCTCCACTCGGAGCTGATTTCCCGGTTGCGATTATCGTAGGAAAAGGTTTGCACCGCGCCGCTCCGGTTGGTGTGGCTCACCTTGCGCCCCGCAGTATCATAAGCGGTCGTCTCGCGCGAGCCGTCGGGATACACGAGGGCGGTCTGCCGTCCGAGCAAATCATACTCAAAGCGATACGTATTTCGCTTTGCATCGGTCAGTGCCACCAATCGATCGGCAATGTCATACTCGCGGCGGGTCACCTGCCCCTTGGCATCGGTCTTGGTCAGCTCCCGGCCCATGGCATCGTACGTCCAACTCGTGGTGTTGCCTTTGGCATCGGTCTCGCTGAGCCGATGGCCGGCGCCATCATACGTCGTGGTCTTCGCGTGGTTGAGAGCGGACATTGTCTTGATCCTCCGCCCGCGCACGTCGTAGAAGAACTGCACCGTCCGCCCCAGCGGACTGGTCGTGCTGATTCTTCGGCCAGCGGCATCATAGGCATTTCGCGTGGTGGCAGCCTGCTTGGTGCCGGCCGCGATGGTGTAGGCGATTACCCGCCCCCTCGCATCGTAGGCCACGGCGGTGGTTCGTCCACCAGCGGTGATCGTTCTGACCGGACGTGCCCAAGGGGCAACATCGCCGATGGGTGCATACTCGTAGCGGGTTTCGTTGCCGAGGGCGTCAATCGCCGATACGAGCCGGCCAAACTCGTCATAACTCTTACGATGGACCGCCCCGATAGGGTCGGTGCTTTGGATGATCTGTCCAAAATCATTATAGAGATTAGAAGTGGCTGTACCATCAGCGTAAAAAGTCCTCGTAATCCTAGAAGCTGCATCGCGCTCATAGCGGGTGGTCTTTCCATTGGTGTCAGTGATGGCCACCACTCGGCCTCGCGCATCATATGCGAAGGAGATAGAAGCGCCGAGCGCGTTGGTGGTTTTTATCCGCAAGCCCCGGGCATCGTAGGTCATGGTGGTGACCGCATCCCCACGGTCCTTCGTGGTCAGCACCTGGCCGAAATCGTTGTAGGTGGTCTCGGTCGCGCTTCCATCCGGATACTGGGTCCTGGTCACACGACCCCGGGAATCACGAGTATAGCGCTTGATCCGCCCGAGTTCGTCAGTTTCAGCCAATACCCGGCCGCGAGCATCGCGCTCTACCGACTTGATGGAACCGTCAGGGTAGGTCGTTTTGATGACCCGGCCCAAAGCGTCGTTCTCGAAACGAGTGACATGGCCGAGGGCATCGGTGGTGGCGATCCGGAAGCCACGGCCACCGGCATCGTAGTCATGTTTTTTCACAAAACCATTGGCGTCGATTTTCTCGGCTTGGTTGCCACCCGGCAGGTAAACCTGCCCATTCGTGCCTCCATTCGCCAACTCGAGAATGTAGCTGCGGGATTCCGTGCCGACGGCGGACAGCGTATCGAAAACCCCTTTCCCATCCGCCGTTTCGACCCGGTCCACCTGACCGGGAGCGGCATCCGCTTCCGTGCGGTACCGGATCACCCGCCCGCGCAATTCGCGCGAGCCACGCGGATCCACCGCGGCCTGGAGCAGGAGGCGATCTCCCGCGCGAGGCGCGGTGTAGGCATAGGTC
>Ga0164241_10007009_pt1 | contig 10182 bp, 9 predicted proteins | sample OricomyardsoilBY_FD_108780 | JGI IMG/M metagenome (GOLD analysis project Ga0164241, IMG submission 108780) | Backyard soil microbial communities from Emeryville, California, USA - Original compost - Back yard soil (BY) | ecosystem: Environmental > Terrestrial > Soil > Unclassified | place: USA... | reverse complement strand
GGTGATGACCGCATCTACTGTACACGCAATCGGTTGCCGAACGGTGTCATCACCTTCGAGAACCTCTCCACAGTGAGGACCAGGACACATGACTCAAACCACTTCGACGGGGGCGGGACACCGGCTGCGCAGAGACGTCGGCCTGGTGGGGCTGACCTTCATCTCCCTCGGCAGCATCATCGGCTCGGGCTGGCTGCTCGGCGCCCTCACCGCCGCGAAGACCGCCGGCCCGGCAGCGATCCTGTCCTGGGTGCTGGCCGCCGCGATCATCGCCGTACTCGCTCTGATCCACGCCGAGCTCGGCGCCGCCTACCCGGTCACCGGGGGATCGGCGCGCTTCTCCCACTTCGCCTTCGGGCCGCTCGGCGGCTTCACCGCAGGCTGGATGGCCTGGCTCGGCACGATGTCCGCGGCGCCGATCGAAGTGATGGCCTCGCTGCAGTACCTCAGCAACAAACTTCCCGGGTTGACGAAGGTCTCCGACGGCACTCCGGTGCTGACCTCGAGCGGCCTGGCCGTCGCCGTCGTCCTGATGCTGGCGTTCACGGTCGTGAACCTGCTCGGCGTCCGATGGCTCGCCCGGGTCAACACGGCCGTGGTCTGGGTGAAGATCGCGGTGCCGGTACTGACGCTCGTCGTCCTCGTGATGGTCTCGTTCCACCCGTCGAACTTCCACGCCGGCGGCGGATTCGCGCCGTTCGGGGCGACCGGCGTACTGAAGGCTCTGCCGGCCGGTGTGGTGTACGCGCTGCTCGGCTTCGAGTACGCCACCCAGATCGGAGGCGAAGCGCGCAACCCGAGCCGCAACCTGCCGCGTGCGATCGTCGGGGCGATGCTGATCGGCACCGCCCTCTACCTGCTGCTGCAGGTCGTCTTCATCGGCGCCCTGGACCCGTCCGCCCTGCTCGACGGCTGGTCGCACCCGATCGAGAAGGGTGCCCTCGGCCCGTACGCCGGGCTGGCCACCTCACTCGGCCTGGGCTGGCTCGCCTTCGTCCTGTACGTCGACGCGTTCATCTCGCCGTCGGGGTCGGCACTGATCAACGTTGCGGCATCCTCGCGGTTGGGCTTCGGACTGAGCCGCAACGGGTATTTCGGGCCGACTTTCCAGCGCCTGAACGGACGCGGCGTACCGGCCGTGGCGATCTGCTTCTCGTTCGTCGTCGGCCTGATCCTGTTCCTGCCGTTCCCGAGCTGGCAGCAACTGGTCGGCTTCATCACCTCCGCGTTCGTCCTGATGTACGCGTTCGCACCCGTCACGCTGGCGGCACTGCGCCGATCCGATCCCACCCGCCCTCGGCCGTACCGGCTGAAAGGTGCCGAGGTGCTGGCACCGGTCGGATTCATCGGAGCGAACCTGATCGTCTACTGGAGCGGCTGGCACACCAACAGCCGCCTGCTGCTCGCGGTCGCCGCCGGCTTCGTCATCCTCGGAATCTTCCGCGCGACCAGGACAGGAGTCCGGCCCGGACTCGACCTTCGCGCCGCCTCGTGGATCGCGCCCTGGCTGATCGGCGTCGCGGCGATCAGCTATCTGGGCCAGTTCGACGGTCAGGCCGTCATTCCGTTCGGCTGGGACATCGTGGTCGTGGCCGCGTTCAGCCTCGCCATCTTCTACACCGCCCGCTCCGTCGGCCTGTCCTCCGCCCAGGTCGCGACGTACGTCGACGCTGACGCCCGCGAGTCCGCGCACGACGACGAGGTCCCACTCATCGGCTGACCCCGGTCCCACAACGGCGTCGGTGGGTGATCGTGGGCTCCCATCCTGCTGGTTCGTGGCGGACCAGCCGGATGCGGCCCGCAGCGTCGACGGTGCAGGTGAAGGCCGTCAGGCGCTGCGGGAGGTGCAGCCGGATCATTCGGCGTCGAGGAAGGTGGTGACGGTGTCGAGGACCAGGTTGGTGCGGGCGAGGCCGAAGAAGTGCGTGGTGCCCGGGAAGACCGCGAGTTGGGAGGCGGGTACGCCGGTGAAGTCGCCGTTGACATCGCCACCGCGAAGCTGGGCGAAGCGGACCGCGTGCTCGAGCTTGACCGCGTCGCAGTCGCCGACGGTGAACAGGGTCGGCGCCGCGATACCGCGGATCTCGTCGTCGGACCAGCCGTCGAGGCCTCGGTCGTAGCCGCCGAGCTTGGTCAGCAGAGTCTGCAGGTGCTCCAGATCCGGATGCGGGGACTTGGCCAGGTACTCCGCTTCCATCGGCGTACCCGCGATCATCTCGACCTTCATCTCGCCCACAGCGGCGTTCTCCGCGCGTTCGCCGTCGCGGGTGAACGACACCGACGAGATCACGGACTTCCGGACCAGCTCCGGATGCTTGATCGTCAGGTACAGCGCCACCGCGCCACCGACGCTGAACCCGAACAGATCCACCTGCGGTACGTCGAGCTGCCGCAGCAACCCGACCACGTCGGAGGCGAGGTCGACGGTGCCCAGCGGCCGATCGATGTCGTTGGTGCGACCGTGCCCCTGGAAGTCCGTGGCGATCACCTGGCGCCCCTCGGCCAGGCCCGGGAGCAAGGCGCCGAACTGCAGATCGATGGTGAACAGCCCGCCGTGCAACAACAGCAACGGCGTCCCACCCGAGCCGTGGATCTCGTAGTACATCTGCAATCCGTTGACCGCGGCGTACCCAGTCTGCTTGCTCACAGCACCCCCACCAGGAGACAGAAAGGATGTCCGGCCGGGTCGGCCAGGACATAGAGAGGCTCGGACTCTGTCCCGGTCCGGTCGTACAGCAGCTCCGCTCCGAGCTCCTCCGCCCGGCGCCGGTGCCGATGGAGTTCCTCCACCGTCGGCACGGCGTAGTCGATGTGCAACTGCATCGGTACGTCGGCCGACGGCCAGGTCGACCGCGGGAGCGCGTCGACCTTCTGCACGGCGAGCTGCCGGTTCCCTTCGTCGTCGACCAGCACCAGCCAGCTGTCGTCGCCCGCCGTACCGTCACCCGGCGGCTCGTCCCCGTCCCGATACCGCAACCCCAGCAGCTCCCGGTAGAACTCGGCCAGCCCTCGAGCATCGGTCGCATCCAGAGCCGTATGCATTCGCCGCGGATACGTCCCCATCCCGCCTCCCACCACTCGCCAAGCCCTCATTCGACTACGTCGCGATGCCGACGGCAACCAGCAAGGGCGAATGAGGTCAGGGTGAGGTGTGGAAGGCGCGGCGGTAGGTGTCGGGTGGGACGCCGACGACGCGTTTGAACTGGCGGCGGAGGTCGGCGGGAGCAATGTTCGACGCACGTGAGTTCCTCGGCGCGCTGTCGCCGTACCTCGAGGTCGAACTGCCGGAGTGAATCGACATGCGCCACTGAATCGACCTGCCGGACTAGTCCGGATGCGGGACAATGAGTGGATCCCCTGCAGTACGTCACCGCTCATGACGCTGGAGGCCGCCCGCCATGCCCGACATCCGACCGTCCCGTCGTGCCTTCCTCCGAGTCAGCGGTCTGGCCGCGCTCGGAGCGGCCGCAGGGAGCGCTCTCTCGTTCTCTCCCGCCTACGCTGACGGGATCGACTACACGGCTCGCAGGACCTTCGACGACTGGGACCGCCTGTTCCAGCAGGGCGGACCCGGTCAGCCGGACCAGCCGAACGACAACACGAACGCGGACGGCCGATCCGGGATGCTCGCCTGGAGCCAGTCGTACGTGCTGCTCGGGCTGGTCCGGATGTTCGAGACCTACCGGGACACGTACTACCTGGACCGGTTGGTCGACAACATCGACCAGGTGCTGTCGGTCCGGGACAGCGCGCGCGGGGTCACCGACTACCGCGGGCTGTCGCTGCCGGCCTGGCGCGCCGATCACCCGTACACCACCGGCTACACAACACTTGCCGATGGCAACGGCCGCCCGCTGCTGGAACTCCGGCAAGCGCTCTCGTACGCCGAGGACTCCACGGTCACCGTGGCCGCGGGATCGAGGCCCGAGACGTTCACCGTGACGATGGTGAACCCGACAGTCAACCGGTCCGTCACGCTCACGGACCTGACCATGGACCCGGGCAGCCCGGACTATGCGGTACGGCGGATCTACGCGGACGCACCGGGACCGTTGCAGCTGACCGCTGTCGACGTACGGCCGAAGCCGGCCGCGGGAGATACGCCGGAGAGCGGTCTCTTCGCGATGCACACGAAGGCGGTGATCTTCGCCGTCCACACCGGGATGATCACGTACCCGATTGCGAGCTTCGTGCGACTCGTCTACAGCTCGCCGGCACTGCGTCGGCGGTACCGGGCGAAGGCGGCGGAGTACCTCCGGGCCTGCCGCGACGCGGTCGCGGTGCACGACTGGGAATACCGCGAAACCGCCCAGGGCGGGGGATACCTGGTCTGGCCGAAGTCACAACCGCTGCCGTACGACGGGTGCGAGCAGCCGATCAACCAATCACTCGGGCTCGGTCAGACGCTGATCGAACTCGCCCTCGTCACCGGTGATCGCGGCTACCGGCGGAAGGTCGCCGCGATGGCCAAGATGTTCACCGGGCAGGTGGCGGTCGACGAGGGCGATGCGTACCGGTGGCACTACTGGCCGGCCGGCGGGCTGATCTACGACGGGTACACGAAGACGGGATCGCCGGAGAGCGATATCTCGGTGTTCACGCCGTCGGGTGGACCGGCTCAGCAGTTCGAGGACATCAGCCACGGCGCGATCGACGTCGAGTTCGCCGTCAGGGCGTTCCGGGCGCGGCTCGGGTTCACCGGCCGGGACATGGCGCGAATCGCTCGCACCTTCACCCAGAACGTCGCGGCCACGGACCCCAACGGCCTCCCCGCGGTCAACACCACAGTCGCCGGCGGCACGATCGGCGCCGCCGCGGTCGCTCACCAGGCTCCTCGCTGGATGCAAGCCACCGCCTGGGACCCTCAGATCCACGCCCACTGCCTGGCCCTCTACAACCGCTACCAACCAACCCCCGAACGAGACGGCCAGCAAGCCATCGGCTTCGGCTGGCTCCTCGCCAACACCGCCTACCTCAACTGGTCCGCCAAACAGCAGATCTAACCCCGGCGCCGGCGGAGTTCTTCGGCGATGGGGTGCAGGCCGATCTGGCGGCGGGATTCGTCGATGGTGGATGGGTCCAGGTCGGGGCGGAGTACGACGGTGTCGCCGTGGTGGACGTACGCCGTGTTGAGGACGGCGTACTCGGCCGGCTCGGCGGCGCGGGCGTGGAGGTTGTCGACGATGTGGGCGAGGTGCCAGGGATCCGCCTCGCCGTTGCGGACAGCATCACGGAGCAACGGCACGCAGGTGGCTTGGAAGGCCAGGTTCTCCGGGGTGCCGATGGTGGGCACCCCCGACCCGGTGTGCTGGAGGATCAACCAGGCAGCGTCAATGCCGTCCTGACCGACCAGCGACCTGCCGGGCCAACCGCGCTCCGCCACGAGTACCCGGAGCCAGCCCGTGTTGTCGCGCACGACGTCCAGCACGTGGCGGACCGGATCCGGAGCAGTCTCGACAGGCGTCCACTCCAGCAAGGAGTAGGGCCAAGGCGCCTCTGACTCAGGGGTCCACTCGCCACGGAAATCCTCCGCGGTATCCAGGAACGCCTGCACGGCCGCCGAATCAGCCTGCGCCCGCCGGACCAGTTCGCCCCGCAACTCCTCATCCACTCAGATCCACCCCTCGAGAGCATCGATGAACTCGGTGAGGTGCCCGTACCAGACACAGTGGCCGGCGCCGGTCACCGAACGCACCTCGAAGCCGAGCGCCATCAACTCGTCCGCCCTCGTGGTCGACACATACTTGCTCGGCTCGGCGCGGATCACCAGCGACGGACCAGTGGTGCTCGACGGCTCCGGCGGCGGATTCCGTGCGTGGGCGCACTCGAGCGCGACCCGATCGCCACCTCGGGCCCGGCTCCCACCGACTCCGCGATCGAGGACGCGAACAGCTCCAGGTCCGCCTCTGGTGCCGGAGGTGAACCGCCATGTCCCGGGAGATCGACGGCGATCGCGTGATAACCGCGGTCGGCCAGGGCCGGCCCGACCTGCCAGAACTGTTCGGCGGAGCCCATCATCCCGTGCAGCAGGACCGCTACCCGCTCACCCTCACCCCACGATCTCGTCGTCAGCCGCACGGAACTGCTCGGAAGATGATGATCCCGACGTACCGCGCCATCCACGCCTTCTTGTGCGGATACCGCTCCTTCTGCTCGGCGGTGAGCTCAGGCTCGACCACCCGCTCGACCCGGAATCCGGCAGCGCCCAGATTGTTGACCATCGCTGCGAACGTCTCGGCAGAGTGAGTCAGCGACACGTCCTCGTTCCAGGGCGCGGCGTACGTGATTGGAGCACCCGAGTGATACGCGTCGCCCAGCGGGAGTCCCGAGGCCTCGGATCGCTCCACAGCGAAGCGGATCGGATGCGCACGCGAGACCACCAATACGCCGTCGTCCCGCAGGAGCGACCGGGCAGCGCGCAGCGTCGCCACCTGGTCCGCCGCATACGCCAACGTCTGCAGGAACAGCACCCGATCGAAAGCCCGACGCTGAACCTGCGGATGCCCGGCGAGCTCCGACAGATCGCCGGCCGCGAGCGTCACGTCCAGACCAGCCGGAGGACTCAGGAACTGACCGGCCAGATCGATCCCGACGACCGACCGTGCACCGGCCGCGGCCAGCTCGATCGCCTTCTCCCCGTTGCCACACCCCACATCGAGAACGTCCAGTCCCTCGACGTCGCCGATGAGCGCACGCTGCGCGCCCCACTCGACCAGGCGATCCAGAGAGTCCTCGCGAGCGCGCCGCGCCTCGTAGTCGGGAAGCAACCGAACCCAAGCATCGTCTGCCGTCATCGTCGGGATCGTACGCCTGGCCCGGGTCGTGCGAATCGATCTCACGCACATCCATCGCGCGCGATGGATGTGGGCAAAAGTCGGTGCGCATGGCAGGATTTTGAGGTGACCAGTAAGGCGGACGAGGCTCAGCGGCTGCAGGATCTGGCACGCCTGCGGCGGGTCAAGGACCGGATCGACCGGGAGTACGCCGAGCCGCTCGATGTCGAGGCACTGGCCCGCGGCGCCCACATGTCCTCGGGGCACCTCAGCCGCGAGTTCAAGCGCGCCTACGGAGAGTCACCGTACGGATACCTGATGACGCGCCGGATCGAGCGCGCGATGGCACTGCTGCGACGCGGCGACCAGAGCGTCACCGACGTCTGCTTCGCGGTCGGCTGCCAGTCACTGGGCACGTTCAGCACCCGCTTCACCGAACTGGTCGGGATGCCGCCGAGCACCTACAAGGAGCGCGCGGCGGACGCGACCGTCGGCATCCCGTCGTGCGTGGCCAAACAGGTCACCAGACCGATCAGGAATCGAGAAGCACCGGCCGGCGATCAGCACGTAGCGTGACGCCCATGGACATCACCATTCTCTCGAGCTTCCTCCCACACACCGACCCGGACGCCTCCCTGGCGTTCTACCGCGACGTCCTCGGCTTCGAGGTCCGCACCGACGTCGGGTACGGCGGCATGCGCTGGATCACTGTCGGACCGGCCGAGCAGCCCGGTACGTCGATCGTGCTGTACCCGCCGGCCGCCGACCCCGGGGTGACCGAGGACGAGCGCCGTACCATCGCCGAAATGATGGCCAAGGGCACCTACGCCACCATCGTGCTGGCCACCAAGGACATCGACGGCCTGTTCGAGCGGCTGCAGGCCACCGACGCCGAGGTCATCCAGGAGCCGACCGACCAGCCGTACGGGGTGCGCGACTGCGCGTTCCGCGACCCGGCCGGCAACCACATCCGGATCAACCAGACCTCCTGACCCCAGGACCGTGCCCGACGGACGCCGTACAGCCGGCTCCGCCCGACAGATGGAGACACCATGAGCAAGGCCCCGAGGTCGCAGCACGCCGCCGACAGCCACGACCTGATCCGCGTCACCGGCGCGCGGGTGAACAACCTCAAGGACATCAGCGTCGAGATCCCGAAGCGACGGCTGACCGTGTTCACCGGGGTGTCCGGGTCCGGCAAGAGCTCGCTGGTGTTCGGCACCATCGCGGCGGAGTCGCAGCGGTTGATCAACGAGACCTACAGCGCGTTCGTCCAGGGGTTCATGCCGACGATGGCGCGCCCGGACGTCGACGTACTGGACGGCATCACGACCGCGATCATCGTCGACCAGGAGCGGATGGGCGCGAACCCGCGCTCCACCGTCGGTACGGCGACCGACGCGAACGCGATGCTGCGGATCTTGTTCAGCCGGCTCGGCACACCGCACCTCGGCGGCCCGACGGCGTACTCGTTCAACGTTCCGAAGCGGACCGCCACCGGCGCGATGGTCGCCGACAAGGGCGCGGGCGAGAAGACCGTGGTCCGCAAGGCCGTCTACGTCGGCGGCATGTGCCCACGCTGTGAGGGCATGGGTGCGGTCACCGACTTCGACCTGACCGCGCTGTACGACGACAGCAAGTCGCTGAACGAGGGCGCGCTGACGATCCCCGGGTACAGCATGGAGGGCTGGTACGGCCGAATCTTCCGTGGTGCCGGGTACTTCAACCCGGACAAGCCGATCAAGAAGTACACCAAGAAGGAAATGCACGACCTGCTGTACCGCGAACCCACCAAGATCAAGGTCGAGGGGATCAACCTCACCTACTCCGGGCTGATCCCGCAGATCCAGAAGTCGTTCCTGTCCAAGGACGTCGACGCGATGCAGCCGCACATCCGCGCCTTCGTGGAGCGCGCAGTCACGTTCACGACCTGCCCGGACTGCGACGGCACGCGGCTGAACCCCGAGGCGCGCGGGTCCAAGATCCACGGCAAGAACATCGCCGACCTGTGCTCGATGCAGATCAGCGACCTGGCCGCGTGGGTGCGGGAGCTGAAGGAGCCGTCGGTCGGCCCGCTGCTGGACGCACTCGGCGACACGCTCTACTCGTTCGTCGACATCGGGCTGGGCTACCTGTCGCTCGAGCGTCCGGCGGGCACGCTGTCCGGCGGCGAGGCGCAGCGGACCAAGATGATCCGTCACCTCGGGTCTTCGCTGACCGACGTCACGTACGTGTTCGACGAGCCGACGATCGGCCTGCACCCGCACGACATCCAGCGGATGAACGAGCTGCTGCTGCAGTTGCGCGACAAGGGCAACACCGTCCTCGTGGTCGAGCACAAGCCCGAGACGATCGCGATCGGCGACCACGTCATCGACCTCGGCCCGGCGGCCGGCTCCGGCGGCGGCGAGGTCGTGTTCGAAGGAACTGTCGCCAAGCTGCGGTCGAGCGACACGCTGACCGGGCGGCACCTGGACGACCGGGCCAGGGTCAAGGACTCGGTGCGGGAAGCGTCGGAGGTCATGGAGGTCCGTGGGGCCGACACCCACAACCTGCAGAACGTCGACGTCGACATCCCGCTCGGCGTGCTCACCGTGATCACCGGTGTGGCCGGCTCGGGCAAGAGTTCGCTGATCAACGGCTCGGTTGCCGACCGCGAAGGCGTGGTCTCGATCGACCAGGGCGCGATCCGCGGGTCCCGCCGGAGCAATCCAGCGACGTACACCGGACTGCTCGACCCGATCCGGAAGGCGTTCGCCAAGGCCAACGGTGTGAAGCCGGCGCTGTTCAGCGCGAACTCCGAGGGCGCATGCCCGGCCTGCAACGGCGCCGGGGTCATCTACACCGACCTGGGCGTGATGGCGACCGTCGAGTCGCCGTGCGAGGAATGCGAGGGCAAGCGGTTCCAGGCGTCCGTGCTGCAGTACAAGTTCGGCGGGAAGGACATCACCGAGGTGCTGGCGATGCCGGTGGCCGAGGCGGTGGAGTTCTTCGGCGACGGCGAGGCGAGTACGCCGGCCGCGCACAAGATCCTGGATCGGCTGGCGGACGTCGGTCTCGGCTACCTGACCCTCGGGCAGCCGCTCACGACCCTGTCCGGCGGTGAACGCCAGCGGATCAAACTCGCGACGCACATGGGGGAGAAGGGCGGCACTTACGTCCTCGACGAGCCGACGACCGGTCTGCACCTGGCCGACGTCGAGCAGTTGCTCGGTCTGCTGGACCGTCTCGTCGACGCGGGCAAGTCGGTCATCGTGATCGAGCACCACCAGGCGGTCATGGCGCACGCCGACTGGATCATCGACCTGGGTCCCGGCGCCGGCCACGACGGCGGCACGGTCGTGTTCGAGGGCACGCCGGCCGACCTGGTGTCGGCGCGGAAGAAGACGCTCACCGGCAAGCACCTCGC
>Ga0164241_10007008_pt1 | contig 10182 bp, 3 predicted proteins | sample OricomyardsoilBY_FD_108780 | JGI IMG/M metagenome (GOLD analysis project Ga0164241, IMG submission 108780) | Backyard soil microbial communities from Emeryville, California, USA - Original compost - Back yard soil (BY) | ecosystem: Environmental > Terrestrial > Soil > Unclassified | place: USA... | reverse complement strand
TCAATGGACAGGAGGATATCAAGAAGAAAATCATTCGCACCCCGCTCGATCCTGCGATTACTTTCTCGGATGATCCGCTTCGCATGATGCGCGCCGCGCGGTTCGCTTCACAGCTTAACTATGACATCGAAGCAGATACGTACAACGCAATGGTAACACAAGCTTCGCGATTGAAGATTGTATCACAGGAGCGGATCACGGACGAACTCAATAAGATCATCCTGAGTACCGTGCCATCATATGGCTTTAAGTTGATGTTTCACGCTGGTCTGCTGCAGCAATTTTTTCCCGAACTGGTGGCGCTTCACGGCGTAGAGTATGTAGGCAACCGAGCCCATAAGGACAATTTCTTCCACACCCTTCAGGTACTCGATAACGTAGCTACGGTATCCAAAGACCTATGGCTTCGCTGGGCTGCGATCCTTCACGACATCGCCAAGCCTGCGACGAAGCGATACGACAAGGTGCATGGATGGACCTTTCACGGTCACGAAGACCGTGGAGGACGCATGGTGCCCGGTATTTTCAAGCGTCTGAAGCTTCCGCTCAACGATCGCATGGAGTTCGTGCAGAAACTCGTGCGTCTTCACCTTCGCCCTATTCCTTTATCAAAAGGAGAGGTTACCGACTCTGCCATCCGGAGGTTATTATTTGATGCAGGCGACGACATCGACGCGCTCATGGCATTATGCAGAGCAGACATTACTTCAAAGAACCTGGAAAAAGTTGGCCGTTTCCTGAAGAACTTCGACCTCGTAGAGCAGAAGATCGCTGAAGTGGAGGCCAAGGATAATATTCGAAACTTCCAGCCTCCCGTTTCAGGTGATGAGATTATGCAATGGTATGGTATCAGTCCCGGCCGCGTTATCGGTGAGTTAAAGGAGCACATCAAGGAAGCTATCCTCGAAGGCGAGATCCGGAATGACCGTTCTGAAGCGATCGCGTTGTTAGAAAAACTCGCCGCAACGAAAGGCTTGTCGCGACGGAAACCGTAAACGCTTTCGGAAACTTCCGGCAGATCCACCGTTTTGTATTCCCTGGAACTACCGTACATCCCTAAAAATGGGCTAAAAAATCATCATAATTCCATTTGGCAACGATTGCGGAGACGATTGTGTTAAAAATAGGTAACTTTTGATGGTGGCTCGTTAGCGGTAGATAATAAATTACGCAAACGAATGAACCCTTCATTGAACAGGAGGGTAGTTCCTTATGAATTTCATTAACCCAAACCAAAAAGAAGTATGACAAAATTTTATCTGTTACTAGGCAGGTATTTGACGGTCCTATTTGTCGTAGCTGCATCCACAGCCATGGCGCAGGATAGAACCGTATCGGGTACAGTAACGGCATCGGAAGATGGTACAGGATTACCCGGCGTGAACGTCATTGAGAAAGGTACCAGCAATGGTTCCATGACGAATGTGGACGGCGGATTTACTGTTACCGTTAAGGAAGGAGCGATCCTGGTGTTCTCTTTCGTGGGATACAACACTTCGGAAGTTACCGTAGGGTCACAAGCAACGATCAATGTTGCATTGGAGCCAAATGTTACGGCTTTGAATGAAGTAGTGGTAATCGGTTATGGCGAAGTGAACAAGCGTGATGCTACGGGCGCCATCGCCACGGTTAAGTCTGAGGATTTTGTAAAAGGTATCATTGCCTCTCCTGAACTCCTCATTCAAGGTAAAACTGCGGGTGTACAGATTACTTCATCGAGTGGTGAGCCCGGATCCGCGGTGAACATTCGTATTCGTGGTACATCTTCTGTGCGAAGCGGAAATAATCCGTTGTTTGTAGTTGATGGAGTTCCTTTGAGCGGTGACTTTATCAGCGCTGGCGGTAACGACTACGGACGCGGTGGCTCTACTCCCAAAAACCCGTTGAACTTTCTTAACCCGAACGACATAGAAAGCATGGACGTGCTTAAGGACGCGGCCTCTACGGCGATTTACGGAGCACGGGGTGCGAACGGCGTGGTGATGATCACTACGAAAAGCGGTCGCAACAGGAAGAACGAACTTGAATTCAATACGGGTATCAGTATTTCAGAGCAAGCAAGAACCTATGACGTAATGAATGCCAAGGATTATCTCGCAGCATATGCATCATTGGGAGGAGATCCTACATTGGTAAATTATGGTGCTGATACAAACTGGCAGGATGCCGTAAACAGAACTGCAGTTTCGCAGATGTACAATCTCGCGTATGCTAACGCCTATAAGACGGGTAACTACCGCGCATCCCTTAGCCTTGACGACCAGAATGGTATCATCAAAAACTCAGGTCTTAAGCGCTATACAGGACGTCTTAATTTTAATCAGAACTTCCTCAAAGACAGATTGAAGCTTAACCTTACGTCGTTGTTCTCTCATGTCGACGACCAAGCAGCGCCGATCACCAACACTTCCGGATTTGAAGGGGATTTGATGGGCGCAACCGTATTCTATAATCCTACAATACCAGAAACACCGACAAACATAGCGCCTGCAAGATTCGGACAGCCAATCACACAATACAATAGCGATGCGTCCAATCCATTGGCATTGTTGAAGTATTACTCCGATAATACGATGACGGATCGCCAACTCATCACGGGATCCTTAGGATTCGACATCACCAAAGAACTGAATTTTAAAGTATCAGGAGGTATCGATCACTCGCACGCACTTCGCGAATCAGCATTCTCTGGCCTGATGTCTAAGATTAGCAACGTTGCTGGATTTGGACGTGCCTCGATTGTTGAACAGACGAATCGCAACCAGATATTCGAAGCGCTGTTGAGCTATAACAAAAAGATCGGCGACAATCAACTCAGTATCCTTGGCGGATATTCTTACCAGAAGCTTGAGACTTTCGGCCTTAATGTACTTGGGGTGAACTTCGGCGATCAAACCAACATGGAATGGATGATCAATGAAACAAGCGCAGCCAATCAAGCAGTGAAAGAATACCTGACGCCCGGCTGGTATCAATATGAGTATCAGGAAGACAATATGATGCGTGTGTATGACTTGTTCTCGACGCCGCCTTCAGTAACAGAATTGCCTGTCGCAAGCAATCCTGGCCTGCCGTTGATCGGCCCTCGTTACATAAACGGAAGAAACTTTTCGGGCGAGGATGAAATTCAGTCGTTCTTTGCACGTGGTAACTATAACATTGGCGAGCGATTTTTCTTCACCGTGTCATTGCGCGCTGACGGTTCGACCCGATTTGGACAGAACAACAAGTACGGTTTCTTCCCTGCGGGTGCCGCCAAGTGGCGTTTATCAGAAGAGGATTTTATTCCTGAATTCTTCGATGAACTTGGTCTCCGCGCCAGTTATGGTATAACGGGTAACCAGGAATTCGGTCACCACCTTTATTCGGGACGTCAGCAATATGCCGCACCGGGTGTCAATAATGACGGTACGCTCTCTGGCGTGGCCGGTCTGAATAATGTTACGTTTGCGAATCCTGATCTTCAGTGGGAACAAACTTCCAGCTATAACTTCGGTGTCGACTATGGATTCTTTAACAACAGACTCTATGGTTCACTTGACTTTTATAGCAAGAACACCACGAAATTGTTGATTCAACAATTCTCTGCGCAGCCTGCACCTACGCCATTTGTTTGGAGGAACCTCGATGCCAACCTGATGAATACAGGTGTCGAGTTTTCCCTTAACGGAGTAGTGGTTGACAACGCCGACTGGAAAGTGAACATCGGTGGTAACTTCGCTTACAATAAGAACCGCCTCAAGAACTATACTGGTGGAGCACTGCGTACCGGGGCCATCAATGGCCAGGGTCTGACTGGCGCATATGCACAACGGATTGCAAACAATCAACCGCTTTACGCCTATTACCTGCGCGAGTTCGTTGGTTTTGACGAGAACGGCCTGAATGCCGATGACGATATACCCAGGTTCGTTGGCAAGTCTGCACTTCCAGACTTCAACGCCGGGCTTTCATTGTCTGCGAAATATAAAGCAGTTGACTTCGCCGTATACTTCAACGGACAGTTCGGCCACTATGTGTACAACAACATCGCCAATGCCTATCTCACAAAAGGTGCGATTGCTGGCGCACGTAACGTGACTTCTGAAGTCGTGGAGTCAAATGAATCACCGGTGAATTCACCAGACGCGTCCACGCGATTCCTCGAGAAGGGTGATTTCGTTCGTCTGCAGAACATCTCGTTGGGATACACGCTGAACCTCGATCCCGGAAACTTCTTCCGGTCCGTGCGTGTCTTTGCAACCGGTGCCAATCTGTGGTTGATAACTGACTACTCAGGACTGGATCCTGAAGTGAACGTCGATAAAAATATCGATGGTGTGCCGTCGCTCGGTATTGATTACACGGCTTATCCACGTGCCAAGAGCGTAACATTCGGATTGTCTGCCAAATTTTAATGATGACTGAGAGAACTATGAAAAGTAAAATATTAACATCATTGGTATTGGGCTCCGCGCTTGTTTTTGCGGGATGCACCGATCTCGAAGTGGTAGAAACGGATTCTATCGTAACTGCCCCTGAAGGTGATTTTCAAGGGGTTGATGCTAAAGGTAATCTTACCTCTGCCTATAATGCCCTGGCACTCCAGAATACGCAGGAGAACCTGTATGCCTTAAGTGAAGCAACAACCGATGAGTTGTTCATTCCCACACGGGGCACTGACTGGGGAGACAATGGCGTATGGCGCGATCTCGCCAAACACACATGGAACTCCTCTCACCAGTTTAACCTGAATACGTGGAATTTTCTGAACTCCACAGTTTATGGTACTAACCAGCTACTTCACCCGGCCACGACAAAGACGCCGCTGCAGGAAGCGGAAGCCAAGTTCATCCGTGCATATTTTATGTTCTGGATTCTTGATCTGTGGCGCCAGGTGCCGATAAGACAAGCCGACGAAGGACCTGAGGTCAATCCGACTATCCTTAGTGCGCAGGAGGCTGTTGATTTTATCATTTCTGACCTGGAAGCGGCACTCCCGGTGCTGCCTGCCACTAAGTCAGGAGAGATCGAGAACCAGGACGTAGCATCGAAAGCCTCGGCCCGGATGCTCCTGGCCAAGTTGTATCTGAACAAACATATCTACCTGGGTGCCACGGTCAATAATGCAGACATGGATAAGGTAATCGGTTATGTGACGGAGATCGAAGCAGACGGCTACAAGTTGCAAAATGGCTTCTTTCAGATTTTTTCACCGTCTGCCGACTCTGAAACGATCCTGTATTCAAACGGAAAATACGATAGCCGTATCTGGGGTAGTTTGCATTACAATCAGGGCCGCGAAACGGACAACAAGAACGGCGGATGGAACGGCTTTGTTACCCCTGCCGAATTCTATGCAAAATTCGAAGGTCCTACTGACGAAAACCTTGAAGGTGGTCCACAGGAAGAACGTCGTGGGTACGTGCCAGGTGAAAAGCTAGGTATTGGTTTTCTCATCGGAACGCAGGGCGGTCCCGGAGGTCCGGTAAAGGCTCGTTCTGGACAGAATCTGGTGTTTACGAAGAATGTAACTTCACTTACCGGTCAGCCTGATTATTCTGGTATCCGACTTCTTAAGTATCACCCGACCATCAACATGCCTGGATCCAATGCGAATCACCTGATGATATTTCGTTATGCTGACGCGCTGCTGATGAAGGCGGAAGCGTTGCTGAGAAAGGGAAGCACAGCCGAAGCATTGACGTTGGTGAACAGCCTAAGAACAATACGACAGGCTACTCCGCTGGGCTCACTCTCTGAAGACGATGTGCTGGACGAACGTGGCCGTGAACTCTACATCGAAGGGTGGAGAAGAAACGACATGGTTCGCTTCGGAAAATTTGCAGCGCAGTTTGTCTTTGTGGAAGATGCGTCACCAGACAGAAACGTATTCCCTATACCTGACGTGGCACTGGGCTCTAATCCAAACCTGAAGCAGAACGCGGGTTACTAATCATTTGTATTACATTCTTTGTCAAAGGAAGGCACGCATGTCGTGCCTTCTTTATTTAATTTGCCACCTTGTTGGAATCCATGAACGATATGCGAAGGATATTTTGGGTCGGCATCATGTTGCTTGCGGGCTGTACAGAAAAAACGACACAGGAGACTCCAGTGTTTCCCGATGCATTATTTCAGAAGCAGGCATCGACTGAAACGGGTCTCTCGTTCGTGAATGCGCTTCAGGAACGGAAAGGCTTTGATGTTTTCAGATACAGAAACTATTACAACGGTGGCGGTGTGGGCATCGCTGACTTTAACAATGATGGGTTGGCCGATATTTACTTCACCTCCAACATGGGGGAGAACAAGCTGTACCTCAACAAGGGCAACTGGAAATTTGAAGACATCACAGAAAAAGCAGGCGTTAAAGGGAGTAAAGTATGGTCTACAGGCGTAAGTGTCGCCGATGTAAATGGCGACGGACTGCTGGATATCTACGTGAGCAACGCAGGTGACGTAGAAGGCGGTAATCGCGAGAATGAACTTTTCATCAACAACGGTAACCTTACTTTCACCGAACAGGCGACAGCCTATGGACTTGCCGACAAGGGATTTACTACGCACGCTGCCTTCTTCGACTACGATAAGGATGGAGACCTGGATTGTTATGTGCTCAATAATTCATGGCGCCCTGTTTCTTCACTGGGCTATCGAAATCTTCGTGGTGTAAGGGATCCGTTGGGAGGACACAAACTATACAGAAACGATAATAACCATTTTATCGATGTCAGCGAGGAGACAGGTATATATGGCAGCGTAATTGGATTTGGACTGGGAGTAACCGTGGGTGACGTTAATCAGGACGGCTGGTCCGATATTTATGTCTCCAACGATTTTTACGAGCGCGACTATCTGTATATCAACAACCAGAAAGGAGGCTTTGATGAGCGCCTCGAAGAATGTATGGATCACATCAGTATGTTCTCGATGGGAGCTGACGTGGCCGACCTTACCAATGATGGCTATCCGGAGATATTCTCAACGGACATGCTACCCGAAGATGACTATCGGCTTAAGACCTTGATTTCGTTCGAAACGTACGAGACGTATCAACTGCGTTTCAAGAATGGCTATTATCACCAATACATGCGCAATATGTTGCAGCTGAACAACCAGGACAACACATTCAGTGAAATTGGTTATCTGGCAGGTGTCGCTGCCACAGACTGGAGCTGGGCCGCGTTGATGGCTGACTTCAATAACGACCAGTTCAAAGAGATCCTGGTGTGTAACGGTATCTACAAAGACCTTATCGATCAGGACTTCGTGGAATTTCTCGGGAGCGGAGAGCAAAGGAAACTTGCGCTCGATAATAACAAAGTGGACTTCAAAGGCTTTGTCGACAAGATGCCCTCCACGCAATTGCGTAATTATCTCTTCACCCGTCAGAGTCATCTTCGCTACCAAAACGTAGCTGAAGAATGGGGGCTGGGCGAGAAGGGATTTTCGAACGGCGCCGCATACGGTGACCTGGATAACGACGGCGATCTTGACTTGGTGATCAGCAACCTGAATGCGGAGTCGTCGGTGTATAGAAACATGAATCAGGAGCAGCATCCCGATAAGCACTATATCGCATTCACATTCAAAGGAAAAGACAAAAATACATTTGCGCTTGGCGCCGACGTGAAGGTGTATTCTGGACAGCAGATTTTGTCATTTGAGCAGATGCCCATCCGCGGATTTCAATCCAGTATGGATTATAAGATGGTAGTCGGATTAGGTGATCGCACCGAAGCGGACAGCATCAGGATCACCTGGCCCGACGGGTCCGTGCAGCGCATGCAGCATGTGAAGGCTGATCAAACCGTCGCGCTGGATGTCGCGCAGTCGAGGAGCGAGAAGGTAAAGGAAGAAAAACGTCAAACGATATTTGTCGCTGCGACCACAGACAGCATTAAACACCGCGAGGCGGCGTATAGCGATTTCGATACACACCGGTTGATGTACAATATGCTCTCGACGCAAGGACCTGCCTTCGCCGCTGCCGATCTGAACGGCGACGGCCTTGAAGATTTTTATCTCGGCGGTTCCGAAGGGAATGAGGGCCAGCTGATCCTTCAGCGCGCGGGGGGTCGTTTCGAACGTGTGCCGGAGTCGAACTTTCCCCGCACCGCGAACAAAGAAGAGACATCCGCATTGTTCTTCGATGCCGATCATGATGGTGATCAGGACCTCTATGTTGTAACCGGAGGAATCGAGACGCCGCTTCAATCTGCCCACAGTGCGGATCTGTTCTATGAGAACAAAGGACTGAGCAAAGGACTGCCATTGTTCGAACTGTCGACACGCCATATTCCCGCCATATATCAGAGCGGTAGTTGTGTCCGCGCTGCAGACTTTGACAAAGATGGCGACCTTGATCTTTTTGTAGGCACGCGCGTGAATCCGGCTTACTACGGCCGTCCGTGCGATCAGTTTCTTCTGGTCAACAAAGGAGGGGGCGTGTACGAAGACCTGTCTGCTACGCTCGCGCCTGAATTCTCTAAACTGGGAATGGTTACCGATGCCGCCTGGTTTGATTACGATGGCAATGGATTTCCGGACCTGATGATCGTCGGAGACTGGATGCCGGCGACCTTGTTTTTGAACGATGGAAAAGGATTAAAAAAGTCGGCAACGCCCGGGCTGGATAACACTGCGGGTTGCTGGAATACGGTGAGCGCGGGAGATCTGGACGGCGATGGCGACACTGACTTTGTATTGGGCAACCTTGGCCTGAATTCAAAATTCAAACCAACGGTTGAGCATCCGATCACGTTATTGGTGAATGATTTTGACCAGAACGGATCGATGGAGCCGATCTACAGCTTTGAACAGGGAGGCAAGCTGTATCCGTATGCGCTGCGACAGGACATGGTGAGGCAGATGAGTTCTCTGAAGAAGAAGTTTCTCTACTATAAAGATTACGCGAACAAGTCGATCGATCAGATCTTTGACGCCACGCTGGTTAGCAATGCTACAACACTCGTTTTTACTGAGGGTCGTACTGCTATTTTGTTTAACGAAGGAAGCCAGGGCTTTTCGCTTCAACCGCTTCCCGTCGAGGCCCAGTTCTCGCCTGTGTACGGCATTGCCTTAGTGGATTACGATGCAGACAAGGACCTTGACATCATCATGGGCGGGAACCTGTATGCCGTGAAGCCGGAAGTTGGTCGCTATGATGCTATGAAAGGACTGGTACTCAGAAACGATGGAGAGCGGACCTTTGTGCCGTTGTCGTCGCTTGAGTCGGGTATAAAGGTGAACGGCGAAATTCGCCACATTGTGCCCCTGAAGTCCGGGACAAAGACCCTGCTCGCGTTTGTCCGAAACAACCAATCCATAGTGTTTTATAAGTCCTCGAAATGAAATTGACGCAAGCAAGTATGGTGGGGTTGTGTCTGCTCTTGTTAGCGACAGCCTGCAAGAACTCCACAAAACAATTTCGACGGGTGCCTTCTTCCGAGTCGGGTGTGACGTTCAAAAACGCGCTCACGCCAACGGCCGAATTTAACATCCTCAATTACATGTATTTTTACAATGGAGGGGGAGTGGCGATCGCTGACTTTAACGGCGATGGAAAGTCAGACCTGTACTTCACCGCCAACCAGGAGAGCAACAAGCTCTATGTCAACGAAGGGGGTATGCGCTTCAGGGATGTGACGGAGCTATCGGGCACAAGTGGTTTGTCAGGCTGGGCTACAGGTGTCACCACAGCAGATGTGAATGCCGATGGCCGGATTGACATCTACGTGAGCTATGTCGGCGATTACCTGATCTATAAGGGACGGAATCAGCTTTTTATCAATCAGGGCAACGATGCAACGGGTGCGCCACAGTTTATTGACGCAACGGCGGATTATGGTCTTGACCTGATCGGCTTCTCGACCCAGGCCGCCTTTTTTGATTACGACCGGGATGGAGACCTGGATATGTTTATGTTAACCCATTCGCTCCACGAGGTGGGAACATTTGGAAGGTCCACGATGCGCAACACCGTTCATCCGCTCGCCGGCGACAAGCTGCTCAGAAACGACAATGGACGATTTGTGGACGTTACCGTTGAGGCCGGAATATATGGAAGCGCCCTTGGCTATGGGCTTGGACTTGTCGTCAGCGATATCAATTTCGATGGCTGGCCTGACCTTTATATAAGCAATGACTTTCATGAAAACGACTACCTGTACATGAATCAGGGAAACGGGAAGTTTGTGG
>Ga0164241_10007007_pt1 | contig 10182 bp, 8 predicted proteins | sample OricomyardsoilBY_FD_108780 | JGI IMG/M metagenome (GOLD analysis project Ga0164241, IMG submission 108780) | Backyard soil microbial communities from Emeryville, California, USA - Original compost - Back yard soil (BY) | ecosystem: Environmental > Terrestrial > Soil > Unclassified | place: USA... | reverse complement strand
GGGGGCGCGCGGGGGGGGGGGGGGGGGGTGGGGGGGGGGGGGGGTTTGGGGGGGGCGCGGGGGGGGGAGGGGGTTGGCCGGTTCGCCCGGTCAGCCGCCGGGGTTGACCATCCGGCCGGCGACCACGGCCTCGGCCACCACGCCCACCTCGTCGTCGGTCCACCGCACGGCTCCGTCGGCGGTGATGGCGACGACGACCGGGAAGATCCGGCGGGTCAGGTCGGGTCCGCCGGTGGCGCTGTCGTCGTCCGCGGCGTCGTAGAGCGCCTCCACCGCGGCGCGCACCGCGGCCGGCAGGTCCGCCGTCGCGACGTACCGCTTCTTCAGCGCGGATCGGGCGAACGTCGACCCGGAGCCCACCGCGTAGTAGTCGTGCTCCTCGTACTTGCCGCCGGCGACATCGTAGGAAAAGATCCGCCCCGGACCGGGCCGGCGGATGCCGCCGCTTCGGTCGGGCTCGGGGAACTCTTCCACGCCGGCGAACAGCGGCACCACCGCCAGACCCTGCATGGCCATGCCCAGGTTGCCCCGGATCATCGTGGCCAGCCGGTTGGCCTTGCCGTCCAGGGACAGCCGGACGCCCTCGATCTTCTCGTAGTGTTCGAGTTCCAGCCGGAACAGCCGCACCATCTCGACCGCCAGCCCGGCGGTGCCGGCGATGCCGATCGCCGAGTGCGAGTCGGCGACGAACACCTTCTCGATGTCCCGCTGGGCGATGATGTTGCCCATGGTGGCCCGCCGGTCGCCGGCGACCACCACCCCCTGGTCGCAGGTCACCGCGACGATCGTGGTGCCGTGCGGCACCGAACGGGACGCAGCGGCCGGGTCCGGGGCCGCACCGTGCCCGGGCAGCAGGTGCGGTTCGGCGACCGTCAGAAACTCGGTGAAGGATCCGTTGCCGGGACGCATGTACGCGGCCGGGATGGCCGACACCGGCCAGCGCCCGACCTGACCGTCAACGGTCACTGGCCACCCTTCTGCACGTACGACCGGACGAAGTCCTCCGCATTCGACTCGAGGACGTCGTCGATCTCGTCGAGGATGTCGTCGGTTTCCTCGGCGAGCTTCTCGCGACGTTCCTGCCCGGCGGCGTCGCTGCCGGGACCCTCGTCGTCGTCCCCGCCGCCCTGCCGAGTGGTCTGTTCCTGGGCCATCTGGAGTTCTCCGATCTGTTGACCGCTATGCGCGAGGATACCGAGACCTGCCCCTGACCCGCCGGGCGCACCCGGGTCCGCTGGGCGGGTCAGCGGCGGGTGAGGGCGTCGACCAGTTCGGTGGCGTCCTGGGCGGCGTCCAGCAGCGCGCCCACATGGAATTTGGTGCCGCGGGTCGGCTCCATCGTCGGGATGCGGACCAGCGACTCCCGGCCGATGTCGAAGATGACCGAATCCCACGAGGCGGCCGCCAGCCGGTCGGCATACTTGGACACGCACCGGCCGCGGAAGTAGGCCCGGGTGTCGTCGGGCGGTTCGGTCATCGCCGCGCTGACCTCCTCCTCGGTGACCAGCCGCTGCATGGACCCGCGCGAGACCAGCCGGTTGTACAGGCCCTTGTCCATCCGCACGTCGGAATACTGCAGGTCGATCAACGCCAGCCGGCCGGCCCCCCAGGACAGTCCGTCGCGGCTCCGGTAGCCCTCCAGCAGGCGCAGCTTGGCCGGCCAGTCGAGTTCGTCGGCCAGGTCCATCGGGTCGTTCGCGAGCCGGTCCAGCACGCTGATCCAGCGGTCCAGCACGTCCCGGGTCTGCTCGTCGGTGTCCGCCCCGTACTCGGCCTCCACGTACTTGGCAGCCGCCTCGTGGTAGGCGCGCTGGACGTCCACCCCGGTCAGCCGTCGACCGTCGGTGAGCGGGACGGTGACCTTGAGCGTGGGGTCGTGGGAGATCTGGTGCACCGCGGCGACCGGATGGGCCAGCTCCACCGAGGGGAGCGCCCAGCCGGACTCGATCATGGACAGCACCAGGGCGGCGGTACCCATCTTCAGGTACGTCGCGATCTCGGCCAGGTTGGCGTCACCGATGATGACGTGCAGCCGGCGGTGCTTGTCCGCGTCGGCGTGCGGTTCGTCGCGGGTGTTGATGATGCCGCGCTTGAGGGTCGTCTCCAGACCGACCTCGACCTCGATGTAGTCGCTGCGCTGGGCGAGCTGGAAACCCTCGGTCTGCCCGGCCGGCCCGATGCCGACCCGCCCGGCGCCGGCGAACACCTGCCGGGTGGTGAAGAACGGGGTGAGCCCGGAGATGATCGCCGGGAACGGGGTGTCCCGGCTGCACAGGTAGTTCTCGTGGGTGCCGTAGGACGCGCCCTTGCCGTCGACGTTGTTCTTGTACATCTGGATGGGCTTGGAGCCGGGCAGCGAGGCGGCGAGCCGGGCCGCCGACTCCATCACCCGCTCCCCCGCCTTGTCGTACACCACCGCGTCCCGCGGGTTGGTCACCTCGGGCGAGGAGAACTCCGGGTGCGCGTGATCGACATACAGCCGGGCCCCGTTGGACAGGATGACATTGGCCGCGCCGATGTCGTCGACGTCCGGCTCGGCCGCCCCGAACAGTGTCGACAGGTCGTAGCCGCGCGCGTCCCTCAGCGGGGACTCCACCTCGTAGTCCCAGCGGGGGCGCCGGGCCCGGGGCGCGGCCACCGATGCGGCGTAGGCCAGGACAACCTGGGTGGAGGAGATCACCGGGTTCACGCCCGGCTCGCCGGGCACCGAGATGCCGTATTCGACCTCGGTGCCCATGATGCGACGCACACTCATACGGCAAGGCTAGTGAACACCCGCGGGGGCAGGATCGACGGCATGGATCCAGCACCCCCATCCAAGGCCCGGGGCGGGACCGACAGCACGTCCCTCGACCAGATCCGCCGCCGGTGGACCGCGTTGCGCCGGCGGGGTCTGCGGGGCCGGTCGATCGGCGAGCTGCTGGAAATCGACCGCGCGGCGATCGTCCAGATCATCAAGGTCGCCGTCTCGGCCGGCCTGTCCTGGGCGCTGGCGCAGTGGTGGCTCGATTCCCCGGCCCCGATCTGGGCACCGATCACCGCCTCGTTGATCGCGCTGCTGACCGTGCAGGCGTCGATCCGGGACGCGGTGGAGAAGGTGTTCGGCGTCATCGTCGGCATCCTGGTCGCGATCTGGCTGGGCAGCCTGATCGGCCTGCACGCCTGGTCGATCGCGGTGATCGCCGGCGTCGGCGTCCTGGTCGGCAAGGTGCTCCGGCTGGGACCGGGCGCCGCCGCGCAGATTCCGATCAACGGCCTGTTCGTGCTGGCCCTGGGCAGCGCCGGGATCGAGCAGCGATTCCTGGACACCCTGATCGGCGCGGGGGTCGCGGTGCTGGTCAACTTCGTGATCGTGCCGCCCAACCACGTCGCGGCCGCGACCAGATCGGTGGCCGACCTCGCCGACAGCATCGTGGACGCGATGAGCGCCCTGGCCAGCGGGATCGCCCGGCCGTGGCCGTCCCGCGACGCGACGCAGTGGCTGCTCGACGCCCGGGGGCTCGGCCGCTCCTCGGCGGCCGCGGAGTCCGCGGTCAACCGGGCGGATCAATCGCTGGCCCTGCATCCGAACCGATCGTCGTGGACGGCGTCGATGGTCAGGCTGCGGCAGGCCAACGAGACGCTGCAGGTCGTCGAGCTGCAGAACCGCACGATCGCCCGGACGGTGCGCGACATCTCGGGGAAGTTCGGCGAGCAGGACGGGCGGCAGGTGGCCATGCCCATGGCCTCGGCCATGCTGATGGCCACCGCGGACGCTATCGAGGCGTTCGCGCACACGGTGTTGCGGGCCGAGCGGGGCGCGTCGGCGGAGGTGGTCGCCGGGCCGGTCCGCCGGGCGATCGATGCCGCCCGGGACCGCATCGAGGTGATCAACATCGACCTGAGCGACATGCTGGCCGCGAACCTGAACCGCGGAGTCTTCCTGGGTGCCCTGGTCATCGAGACCGGCCGCATCCTTGACGAACTGCGCGCCGGCCTGGACGCGCTCGACGGCGCCTGACTCCGCGTGCCGTTCGCCTACCCCTGCCGCAGACCATCCGGGCGTGCGGAGGGCCCCGAAAGTTCCGCAACCGCCCCGCATGGTGACCACAGCCGCGCCCGACCGGTCACTCCGCGGAACATTCGGGCGTGCTGTGCGCCCCAAAGTTCCGCAACCGCCCCGCCAGCGCCGCGTAGAGCGCCCCACACGCACGCTGCGGAACATCCGGGCGCGGCGTGGACGGCAAAGTTCCGCAACGAGCTCCGCACGCCCGCGCACAACGTCGTCGGTGGTAGCCGATCCGACTGTTCGACCACCGCCGGCCTGCCGAGGCGCGGTCCCGGCGGACGCCGATGCATTGACGCCCCAATCCGGACATTTCACCGCCGGATCCCGGTACCAGAGGCGCCAGAACGCCGAGATCCACCTGGGCAGCCTTCCTGAGCTGCTGGTGTGGGAGTCGGTGGGGTCGCGTCGGAACCTGGGCCGGTTCACGCGTAACGCCCGCCGGCGTAGTCGGCGAGTCATGGTGGGCCCGGCCGGCGACTACGGCCGGGCGGCCGACCTCTCGTCGGAAACGCGTCGGCCGCGCCGTCCAGGAGACGGCGCGGCCGACGCATTGGTGGCGCGAAGCAGAATCGGCTACAGGTACTGCCCCGTGTTCGACGCGGTGTCGATGGCCCGCGAGCCCTCCGACTGCTTGCCGGACACCAGGGTGCGGATGTAGACGATCCGCTCGCCCTTCTTGCCGGAGATCCGGGCCCAGTCGTCCGGGTTCGTGGTGTTCGGCAGGTCCTCGTTCTCGGCGAACTCGTCGGCGATCGCATCCAGCAACTGGCTGACCCGCAGACCGTTCATGCCAGTCTCGATCCGCGACTTGATGGCCGCCTTCTTGGCCCGGTCGACGATGTTCTGGATCATGGCACCGGAGTTGAAGTCCTTGAAGTACAGGACCTCCTTGTCACCGTTGGCGTAGGTGACCTCCAGGAACCGGTTCTCGTCGGTCTCGCCGTACATCCGCTCGACGGTGTGCTGGATCATCCCGGCCAGGCAGGCCTGCCGGTCGCCGCCGAACTCGGCCAGATCCTCCGGGTGGATCGGCAGCTCGGTGATCAGATACTTGTTGAAGATGTCGCGGGCCGCCTCGGCGTCCGGCCGCTCGATCTTGATCTTCACGTCCAGCCGGCCGGGGCGCAGGATGGCCGGGTCGATCATGTCCTCACGGTTGGACGCACCGATCACGATCACGTTCTCCAGGCCCTCGACACCGTCGATCTCCGACAGCAGCTGGGGCACGATCGTAGTCTCCACGTCGGAGGAGACGCCGGTGCCGCGGGTGCGGAAGACGGAGTCCATCTCGTCGAAGAACACGATCACCGGGGTGCCGTCGGAGGCCTTCTCCCGGGCTCGCTGGAAGATCAGCCGGATGGTCCGCTCGGTCTCGCCGACGTACTTGTTGAGCAGCTCCGGACCCTTGATGTTGAGGAAGTAGCTGGTGTGCGTCTCCTCCCCACGAGCCGCGGCCACCTTCTTGGCCAGCGAGTTGGCGACGGCCTTGGCGATCAGCGTCTTGCCACAGCCGGGCGGTCCGTAGAGCAGGACACCCTTCGGCGGCCGAAGCTTGTACTCGCGGTACAGGTCGGCGTGCAGGAACGGCAGCTCCACCGCGTCGCGGATCTGCTCGATCTGCCGGGTCAGACCACCGATGTCCTCGTAGGCGACGTCCGGCACCTCCTCCAGCACCAGGTCCTCGACCTCGGACTTGGGCACCCGCTCGTACGCGTAGCCGGCCTTGGAGTCGACCAGCAGGGAGTCGCCGGGCTTGAGCGGGATCTCCAGCAGCGGGGCGGCCAGGTGCACCACCCGTTCCTCGTCGGCGTGACCGACGACCAGCGCGCGGTCGCCGTCCAGGACCTCGCGCAGGGCGCAGACCTCGCCGATGACGTCGAACTGGGCGGCCTCGACCACGGTCAGCGCCTCGTTCAGGCGCAGCTGCTGGCCGCGCTGCAGGTGCTCGACGTCGACCGTCGGTGAGACGGCCAGCCGCATCCGGCGGCCGCCGGTGAACACCTCGACGGTGCCGTCAGGCCTAGTGGTGAGGAAGACCCCGTACCCGCTGGGCGGCTGCGCGAGCCGGTCGACCTCTTCCTTCAACTGCAGGAGCTGCGCGCGTGCGTCACGCAGGGTGACGACCAGCTTCTCGTTGCGTTCGGACAGCGCGTTGATCCGGTTCGCCGACTCGGTCAGCTGGCGTTCCAGGGGACGCGTGTCGGTGGGTGTGATGGCCAGCCGGCGGCGCAACTGGGCGACCTCGTCGTTGAGTACCCGAATCTGAGCAGTCAGTTGCGCTGGGGTCTGGCGGTAACCATCGGCGGGACTCGAATCCCGTTCAACCTCTTCCGAGGAGTCGTAGTCGGTCACAATGCCCTCCCTCAAGACGGACGCTGCAAAAACCAAGCCTACCTGCGACTTCCGTCCCGGGTTCGGATGTCGGAGGCGACGCGGCTCACGGTCCCCTACCGTGGCGTCTACCGTGGCAGAGGCAGGCAGACCCCGTTCTGATCCGTTGAGCAGGCACTTTCTCTGGCGAAAAGATCGACTTGGGTTTCCCCCCGCGAACCGGACCGATGAGTTGCACAGCGTGATTGTTACCTGCTCGTCATGACCCCACAATGTATCAACCGGGTGGCACCCCGGTTCGCGACGTCATCGCCCGCTGGTGGTGGGCCGGCGCTGCGGCCGCGGCGCGGTCACCCCGGGGGCCAGTCGGCGGGCCGTGAGCAGGAACGCGGTGTGCCCGGTCATCCGGTGCTCGGGCCGCACCGCCAGCCCGACCAGGTGCCAGGGCCGGTGCATCGTCTCCCAGGCATAGGGCTCGGTGAAGCCGCCGTGCAGCCGGATGTCCTCGGCAATCCGGGACAGCTGGGTGGTGGTCGGCACGTACACCGTGAGCACCCCGCCGGGCACCAGGCAAGCCGCGACGGTGGGCAGCACCGACCAGGGTTCGAGCATGTCCAGCACGACCCGGTCGACCGGGTCGCGGTGCTCGGCCAGATCGGCGACGGTCAGGTACCAGTTGGCCGGGCGCTCACCGAAGAACCGCTCGACGTTGCGGATGGCGTGGTCGGCGTGGTCCTGACGCACCTCGTAGGAGATCACCCGCCCACGGTCACCGACCGCCCGCAGCAGCGAACAGGTCAATGCCCCGGACCCGGCGCCGGCCTCCAACACGGTCGCACCCGGGTGGATGTCGCCCCAGTGCACGATCTGCGCCGCGTCCTTGGGGTAGATCACTGCGGCACCCCGGGGCATGGACAGGACATAGTCGGTCAGCAGCGGGCGCAACGCCAGGTACGCAGAACCGCCGGCGGAGGTCACCACGCTTCCCTCGACCTGCCCGATGAGGTTGTCATGCGCCACTGCCCCGCGATGCGTGTGATAGGTCGCGCCCTCGTCCAGGATCACCGTGTACTTGCGGCCCTTGGAATCGGTGAGCTGGACCCGATCCCCCGGACGGAACACCCCGCTCAACCTTCGTCCTTCCGATTCGTCCGCCGCCCCGACTTCCGGGGCACGGACAGGATGTCAGCGGCCGGTATGACGCCGGTCGGCAGGCCCGCGTCGTCGACGAGCTCGAACGGGTCGACCAGGGCGCCGCGGGCCCGGTCGAGCACGTCGTCCGGGTCGTCGCCGTCGAACACGATGGCCGCCGCCGGGATCGGCCGGGCGACCAGGGACGCCGGTGCGGCCGGGTCACGACCGGCGAGGTGACGGGCCGCCGCCACGTCCAGCACCCCACGCGCGACGCCGTCCGGCCCGGCCAGGATCACCGCCCCCCCGTCGACCGCGGCGAGCGCGTCGGTGACCGTGACGTCGTCCGGCAGCAGCAGGGCCGGCCGGGCGAGCGAGCCCAGCGCCAGGCTCGCGGGCCGGCGGGCGGCCGACGGGTCCTCATCACGCTCGTCGATCACTCCGACCACGACGAACAGCGCCATGGCGATCGCGATGCCGGCGGGCAGCAGGCCGGCGGCCCCGTCGTCGATCAGCAGGAGCACCGCCCAGCCGACCAGCGCGGCGGCCAGCAGGTACCCGCCGACCGCGGCCGCCACGGTGCCGGCCCGCCGGCTGCCCGACACCCCCCAGATGCCGGCCCGGACCACCCGGCCACCGTCCAGCGGCAGCGCCGGCAGCAGGTTGAACACCGCGATCACCAGGTTGGACAGGGCCAGCAGCATCAGCACCAGCCAGCCGATCGTGCCCTCGGTGGTGGGCTGCAGGGCCAACCAGAACGCCCCGGCCAGCAGACCGGACACCGCCGGTCCGGCCGCCGCGACCAGCGCCTCGTCCCGGGCGGTCCGGGGACCGGCGGCCAGCTCGCTGACCCCGCCGAGCAGATACAGCCGGACGGCGATGACGTCGATGCCGACCATCCGGGCCACCACGCAATGCCCGAGTTCGTGGGCCAGCACGCTCAGCCCGAGCAGCGCCCCCAACACCGTCGCGACCAGGACCGCGACCGGGCTGCTCGTCCCTGGGACCACTCGCTCGACCACGGGGACGCCGAGCACCGCGATCGCGGCCACCGAAGCGATCCAGGACGGGGTCACCAGGATCTGTACCGCGGCGATCCGGCCGACCGGCCAGCCTCGGGTCGGCGAGAAGCGTGGGCCGGTTCCGCGCCACCTCGAAGTCACGCCCGAAGGGTAGTGCGGGTCGCAGGTCGGTCCGATCGGAGGCACGGCGGCCGCCCGTCCGGCGCGGCGAACGGGCAACCCGACGAGCGCGCATGCGAGTCGCAAGTCGGTACTGTCGGACCGCCGTCCTACCGTGTGGGTCATGACGCTGACGATGGCGGAGCCGGTCGACATCCGGATGGGTGCGGCGGCCGAGGCGGCCATGCCGGAACGACCCCGCCGGCCACTGGCGCTGTCGCCGTCGCGGGCGAGCGACTTCAAGTCGTGCCCGCTGCTCTACCGGCTCCGCGCGGTGGACCGGCTGCCCGAACCACCCAGCCCGGCTGCGGTGCGCGGGACGCTGGTGCATTCCGTGCTGGAGGAGATGTTCGCCCGCCCACCCGCCGACCGCACCCCCGAGCGTGCTGTCGGACTGGTCGGGCCGGCCTGGGAACGAATGGCTCAGGACTCGCCGGAGCTGGCCGGGATGCTTCCCGCCGACGACCTGGCCGGCTGGCTCAACTCCGCCCAGTTACTGGTGCGCAGCTACTTCGACCTGGAGGATCCGCGCCGGTTCAACCCCGAGGCGTGCGAGTACGCCGTGGAGATCGACACCGCGGACGGCGTGCCGCTGCGCGGGTTCATCGACCGGCTGGACGTGGCCCCCACCGGTGAACTGCGGATCGTCGACTACAAGACCGGTCGCTCCCCCGGGCCCGACTTCGAGGGCAGTGCGCTCTACCAGCTCAAGTTCTACGCGCTGATGATCTACCGATTGCGGGGGGTGGTGCCCACCCAGCTGAAGCTGATCTACCTGGCCGACGGCCTGTCCCTGCAATATTCACCGAGCGAGGCCGAGCTGCTCAGTTTCGCGAACACGGTCGGCGCGCTGTGGCGCGCGGTGGCGGCGGCACTGGAGACCGGCAATTTCCCGGCCCGCCGCGGCCCGATGTGTCGCTGGTGCTCGCATCAGGCGCTGTGCCCGGAGTACGGCGGCACACCCCCGCCGTATCCCGGGTCGCCGGTCAGAGCCGGCACGTCCTGATGTCCGAAGCCAGGATCGCCTTGGCGCCGAGTTCGAAGAGCGCGTCCATCACCGGGTTCACCTCGTTGCGACGGACCATGGCCCGTACCGCCCGCCAGGCCGGGTCGGCCATCGGCGAGACGGTGGGCGACTCCAGGCCGGGGGTGATCGTGGTGGCGCGTTCCAACAGCTCCACCGGGCAGTCGTAGTCGAGCATCAGGTACTGCTGGGCGAACACCACACCCTGCAGCCGCTTGCTCACCTGTCGCGCGGCCGAGGACGGCTCGGCGTCCATCCGGGCCAGCAGCACCGCCTCGGACTTGAGGATTGGATCGCCGAACGCGACCAGCCCGTGCTGGCGCAGCGATCGGCCGGAGTCCACCACGTCGGCGATCGCGTCGGCGACGCCGAGCTGCACGGAGATCTCCACCGCCCCGTCCAGCCGGATGACGTCGGCGGCGATGCCGTGCGCGGCCAGGTCGTTGCGGGTCAGGTTCGGGTACGAG
>Ga0164241_10007006_pt1 | contig 10183 bp, 9 predicted proteins | sample OricomyardsoilBY_FD_108780 | JGI IMG/M metagenome (GOLD analysis project Ga0164241, IMG submission 108780) | Backyard soil microbial communities from Emeryville, California, USA - Original compost - Back yard soil (BY) | ecosystem: Environmental > Terrestrial > Soil > Unclassified | place: USA... | reverse complement strand
CATGGCCCTCGCCGTGGTGACGACATTGCTGCTCGACGGGATCGGCAACTGGGGCCTGATCGCGCTCGGGCTCGGGATCGGCACCGCCGTCGGCGTGATCGCCTCGGTCCGTGTGCAGATGACCGAGATGCCGCAGATGGTCGCCCTCTACAACGGCGTCGGCGGCGGCGCCGTCGCCCTGATCGCCTGGTCGGAGATCCGCCACGGGATCTCGCTCGGCGAGACGATCCCGCTCGACACCCTGATTCCGATCCTCTTCGCCGCTGTCGTCGGCTCGGTCTCCTTCTGGGGCTCGAACATCGCCTTCGCCAAGCTCCAGGACCTGATCCCGACCCGGCCGCTGGCGGTGCCGGGGCAGCAGGTGATCAACATCGTGCTGCTGATCGGCATCGTCGCCGCCTGCGTCAACATCGCGATCAACAACGACGACCCGTCGCAGGCGATCTTCATCGCCATCCTGCTCGCCGCCGGGCTGCTCGGCAACCTCGTCGTGCTGCCGATCGGCGGCGCCGACATGCCGGTCGTGATCTCGCTACTCAATGCTTTCACCGGCCTCTCCGCCGCCGCCGCCGGCTTCGCGCTCGACAACGTGGCGCTGATCGTCGCTGGCACCCTGGTCGGCTCCTCGGGAACGATCCTGACGATGGAGATGGCGACGGCGATGAACCGCTCGGTTGCCAACGTCCTCTTCGCCGGCTTCGGTGGAGCGCCCACAGGAGGCGCGGGAGGCAGCACCGAGGAACGCCCCCACGTCTCGATCGGCGCCCAGGACGCGGCGATCAAGCTCGCCTACGCCGACACGGTCGTGATCGTGCCGGGCTACGGTCTCGCCGTCGCCCAGGCCCAGCACGCGATCAAGGAGGTCGGCGACGAGCTCGAGAAGCGCGGCGTCACGGTCAGCTACGCGATCCACCCGGTCGCGGGCCGCATGCCGGGACACATGAACGTCCTGCTCGCCGAGGCCGACGTGCCCTACGAGCAGCTCCGCGAGATGGAGGAGATCAACCCGGAGATGCCGCGCACCGACGTCGCCGTAATCGTCGGCGCCAACGACGTCACCAACCCGGCGGCGAAGAACGATCCCGACAGCCCGATCGCCGGCATGCCGATCATCGAAGTCGACCAGGCCCAGCAGGTGATCGTGATCAAGCGGTCGTTGAGCCCAGGGTTCGCCGGCATCGACAACGATCTTTTCTACGAAGCGAATACGTCGATGCTTTTCGCCGACGCCAAGCAGGCAGCGGCGGACATAGCTGCCGAGATTCAACAGCTGTAAACACCCTCGCGCGCCGAGATGACCACCTAGCCACCGTCGGCGCGCAATTTCCTGGTCTTCGCGGGGGAGAGTAGGTAGCCCCAGAGCCTTATTTCTGCATGCGGAGGGGCGAGCGGGGGCAGGGGACTGTTGAGTGGGTTGCGTTGCTGTGTCTGGTGTCGTTGCTCTTTGCCGGGATGGTGGCTTTGGGGGTTCGGGTGCCGGGGGCGGCGTTGGCGCAGGCGATCGGGGCGCGGATTCTTTGTGCGGCGGCGTTTGTTGACGGCTGTGGGGACGAGCCGGTGTTGGTTGCCGCTTATGGGACCGAAGTCGGTGAGCTGGTTCGGGAGCACATGCCTTCGCTGCTCTTCGAGCAGGGGTCGCGGGCGGTGCCTGTTGACTTCCGGCGCTGTCGCGCTACGGCCTGTAGCGATGGGGCGGAGGAGGGTCGCGTGCGGCGCACCGACGCTGGTCTGCCCGTCACCGCTTTCGTCCACGTCATCGATTGCCGGCCCGAGGCGGCGGAGAGCACGGAAGCCGAGGGCGCGGATTGTTCCGGCTCGCGCGCCGGCAACCTCTACCTCCAGTACTGGACCTACTACGCGGACAGCGCCACGCTGCGCGGCGTGCCGGTGGTCGGCGCGAAGGGTTTTCACGAAGACGATTGGGAGTCCGTGCAGATCCGCATCCGGTCGGACGGGAGCGTCGATCAACGCGCTTCATCGCACAACGGCTACAACCACGACCAGGGAGTCTCCAACTGGGCCTCCGACGCCGACATCGGGCTACTCAACGACGTCGTCGAGACAGTCGGCGCCCGTCCCCACAACGGTTGGGGCGCGGAGACCCGCGTCCTACTTGTCTCCGGTGGCAGCCACGCCGGCAACGCCGCCGGCGACCAAAGCGGCGATCGACTTACCCCTGGCCGTCAGGTCCACTTGGTCCCGCTCGAGCAGATCGCCGCCAGCAGCGCGGCCGGCTTCGCGATCAGCCCTCCCTGGCGCAAGCACGTCTGGCGCGATCCCGAGGCGGAAGGGACCGACTGAGCCCGACCAGTCCTGCATTGACCGTCATATAGGCGGCCAGTGCAGGACTGGTCGGCCGCGGAGCTACTTCGGAGGCATCCGCAGGGCGCCGTCGAGGCGGATCGTCTCGCCGTTGAGCATTGGGTTGGCGACGATCTGTCCAACTAGGCGGGCGTACTCCTCGGGGCGGCCCAGACGCGAGGGGAAGGGGATGCCGGCGCCGAGGGCGTCGCGCGCCTCGTCGGGCAGAGCGGCAAGCAGGGGGGTGTCGAAGAGGCCAGGGGCGATGGTGACGACGCGAACGCCTCGCGATGCCATGTCGCGCGCCGCCGGCAGGGTCATGCCGACGATGCCGCCCTTCGAGGCCGAGTAGGCGATCTGGCCGATCTGGCCGTCGTAGGCGGCGATCGAGGCGGTGTTGACGCAGACTCCGCGCTCACCCTCCTCGTCGGGCTCGTTCTCGCTCATCGCGGCCGCCGCGAAGCGCAGCACGTTGAAGGTGCCGATCAGGTTGACCGCGATCACTTTCGAGAAGAGCTCGAGGTTGTGGGGCCCTCCCTTGTGGGCGACCCGCTCGGCCCAGCCGATCCCGGCGCAGCAGACCGAGACGCGCAGGCCACCGGGAGCGGACGCGGCCTGGTCGACCGCTGCCGACACCGCCGCCTCGTCGGTCACGTCGGCGGCGATGAAGCTTGCGCTTGAGCCCAGCTCGGCTGCCAGCGCCTCGCCTTTCTCGGCGTTGAGGTCGGCGATCGTGACCGTGGCTCCGGCTTCGATCAGCGCACGCGAGGTGGCCTCGCCGAGCCCTGAGGCTCCGCCCGCGACTAGCGCTCCTGCACCCCCTGCCTTCATTGGTGCAAGACCCTACACCCCGGTACTCAGGTATCGCTAGGGTTTTGGCATCGCCACCGAGGTGACGTCAAGCTCCAAGGAAGCGATCGCGAGGCGTCTCGCCGAGGCGCGCACACGCACGCTGGCGCTGATCGAACCGCTCGACGACGAGCAGCTCAACCACGTTTACTCACCGATCCTCAGCCCGCTGGCCTGGGACCTCGGCCACATCGCCAACTTCGAGGAGCTCTGGCTGGTCCAGACGATCGGCGGTCGCGAGCCGCTGCACGGCGAGCTCGGTCGCTTCTACGACGCGATCGAGAACCCGCGCAAGACGCGGGGCGCGTTGCCGATCCTGCGCGACGCCGAGCTGCGTGCCTACCTTGCCGAAGTTCGCGAGCGCACCCTCGAGGTGCTTGACGAGGTCGACCTCGACCCGGACAGCGAGGATCCGCTGCTCCGCGATGGGTTTGTCTACGAGATGCTGCTCGCCCACGAGCTCCAGCACAACGAGACGATGCTGCAGCTCCTGCAGTTGGTCGATGACTACCGGCCGGCTGGCATCGACCTTGGCCCGGCAACTGAGCCACGGGAAGACGGTCCCGAGATGATCGCCGTCGAAGCGGGAACGCACGAGGTCGGCGCGTCCAGCCGCGGCTTCGCCTACGACAACGAGCGCTCCCGCCACACCGTCGAGCTCGCTTCTTTTGAAATCGATCGAACCCCTGTCAGCAACGGCGCGTATATCGAGTTCATGGGGGAGACCGGCGCCGAGCCTCCGCTGTACTGGGAGGAAGACGGTGGCGGGGGATGGGTGCGGACTGCAATGGGAGGTCGCGACCCGGTACAGCCGTCCCATCCCGTCCTCCATGTCTCCTGGCATGAGGCCGAGGCCTTCGCCCGCTGGGCCGGCAAGCGGCTGCCGAGCGAGCAGGAGTGGGAGGCGGCCAGCGACAGCCTGCAGGCCGTTGGCCAGGCCTGGGAGTGGACTGCCTCGGACTTCCTCGCCTATCCGGGCTTCGCGGCGTTTCCCTACCCCGAGTACTCGCAGGTCTTCTTCGGCGACGAGTACAAGGTGCTGCGCGGCGGCGCCTGGGCCACCCACCCGAGCGTCATGCGTTCCAGCTTCCGCAACTGGGATCTGCCGCAGCGGCGCCAGATTTTCGCTGGTATCCGCTGTGCGAGGGACCTGGCTTGATCCGCAACCAAACCGACCGCGTAGAGGACTGAGACGACTTGGACAGCGAGGCAACGACAGAGCAGATCGCGATCGAGGTGCACCTCGCCGCCGACGCCGGAGCGGCGATGCGGCGCGACGTGCGCAGCGGTCTCTCCGGCGACCCCAAGGAGCTGGCACCGAAGTACTTCTACGACGAGCGCGGCTCGCAGCTCTTCGAGCAGATCACCGAGCTGGACGAGTATTACCCGACCCGGGCGGAGCGCTCGATCCTCGCCGAACGCGCCGCGGAGATAGTCGCCGCCGCCGGCGAGCCGGAGACGCTGGTCGAGCTCGGCTCCGGCTCGGCTTCCAAGACCCGCCACCTGCTCAGCGCGATGCTCGAGGCCGGCTGCTTGGAGACCTACGTCCCCGTCGACATTTCCGAGGAGATCACCCACGAGACGGCCGATTGCCTGGTCGAGGAGTACCCCGGCCTGGCGATCCGCGGCCTGGTCTGTGACTTCGAGGCCGACCTCGAGCGGATCCCGGGTGGCAGCGGTGGGCGCCTCGTCGCCTTCCTCGGCGGCACCGTCGGCAACCTCTATCCGGGCCCGCGCCGAGAGTTCCTAGCTCGCCTTGCGGGCCTGATGGGTGCCGACGACCGTCTCCTGCTCGGCACCGACCTGGTCAAGCGAGCGGACCGGCTCGAGGCGGCCTACGACGATGCCAGCGGGGTCACCGCTGAATTCAACAAGAACGTGTTGCGCGTGCTCAACCGCGAGCTCGGCGCCGACTTCGATCTCGATGCCTTCGAGCACGTTGCCCGCTACGACGCCGAAGAGGCGCGCATGGACATTCGCCTGCGCTCGCTGGCCGCGCAGACGATTCGGCTCGAGGGGCTGGACATGTCCGTCGACTTCGCCGCCGGCGAGGAGATGCGGACCGAGATCTCCTCGAAGTTCACCTACGAGCAACTCGCCCGGGTCTACGCGGAGGCCGGCCTGACGATGAGCGGTTGGTTCACCGATCGGGACTGCGACTACGCGCTCAGCCTGGCCAGAGTCGCCTAGGGCGCCAGCGCCTCGATCAGCTCGCCCAGCTTGTCGGGCGTGGTGATCGGGGTGAGGATCGGCAGGGTGATGCCGCCTTCGACGAAGGCGCCGATTCGCTCCTTCATCTGCTCCGGGGTGCCGAAGATGAACATCTCCTCGATCAGGTTCCAGGGGGCCGCCGCTGCGGCGCCCTGGCGATCACCGCTCTCCCAGGCGGCGATCATCGGGTCGATCTCGTCGCCGTAGCCGAGCCAGCGGTAGAAGGCGGCGTAGACCGGGACGGTGATGTAGGAGGAGAACATGAAGCGGGCCAGCGGCTCGACCGCCTCGCGCTCGCCCGGCAGGCAGAAGAAGCGGCAGAGCAGCTCGAAGCCCTGCGGCGCGCCCTCGAGCTGTGCTGTCACCTTGGGCAGGCCGTTCAGCGGCAGGAAGTTGGTGAAGGCGCCGTCGGCCTGCTTGACCGCCAAGTCGAGCATCTTGCCGCGCAGCGCTGCCAGCACGATCGGCACCCGCTGCACCGGCGCGCTCTCAAGCTTGAAGCCGCTCTCCGTCCGCTCGCCGTCGAGCGCGGTGCGCAGGAAGCCGAGCGTCTCCCGCACCTTGCTCAGCGGTCGCTCGAAGGGAATCCCGTTCCAGCCTTCGACGATGCGGTCGGAGGAGGAGCCGATGCCGAGCACGAAGCGGTCTCCGGAGGCGTCGGCCAGCGCCGCCGCCTCCTGGGCCAGCAGCGCCGGTCCGCGCTGGAAGACGCCGACAACCCCGCTGCCAAGCCGCGCCCGCTCGGTCCAGGCGGCGCTCAGCGAGAGCGGCGTGAAGCCGTCGGGCCCGTTCGTCTCGCCGCTCCAGAGGTCGGTGTAGCCGGCGCTCTCAGCCCGCTTCACCGGCTCCTCGTGGGCGGCAAGCGAAAGCGCCGGCAGCGGCAACGTCAGTCCCCATCGCTGAGTCACCGGCCGAGCCTATAGCCTGCCGTGCCGATGGGGGAGACCTCACAGGCAAAGCCGGACCGCAACCTGGCGCTGGAGCTCGTCCGCGTCACCGAGGCCGCGGCACTCGCGGCTGCCCGCTGGGTCGGCCGTGGCGACAAGATCGCCGCCGATGGCGCGGCTGTGGACGCGATGCGCTTCGTCCTCGATTCGGTTGCGATGGACGGGGTCGTCGTGATCGGCGAGGGCGAGAAGGACGAAGCGCCGATGCTCTACAACGGTGAGCAGATCGGCGACGGCAGTCCACCGGTGGTCGACATCGCCGTCGACCCGCTGGAGGGGACGCGGCTCTGCGCGCTCGGCATGCCAAGTGCCCTCGCCGTGATCGCGCTCGCCGAGCGCGGCACGATGTTCGACCCCGGTCCCTGCGTCTACATGGAAAAGATGGCCGGCGGCGAGGAGATCGCCGACCTGCTCGACCTCGACCGTCCGCTGCCCGAGACGCTGAAGCTGATCGCCGAGCGCAAGGGCGGCAGCGTCGGCGACGTCACCGTGGTCATGCTCGACCGCCCCCGCCACGAGGACGCGATGCGGGAAGTGCGGGAGGCGGGCGGCCGCATCCGCCTGATCACCGACGGCGACGTCTCCGCCGCCCTGCTTGCGGTCAGCGACCGCTCGCCGGTCGACCTGCTCTGGGGTATTGGCGGCACTCCCGAGGGCGTGCTTTCAGCCGCGGCGCTGAAGTCGATGGGCGGCCAGCTGCTCGGTCGCCTCTGGCCGCGCAACGAGGAGGAGCGCAGCGCCGCCGTCGATGCCGGCTACGACCTCGATCGCATCCTCACCGCCAACGATCTCTGCTCCGGCGAGGACGTCTTCTTCTCCGCCACCGGCGTCACCGACGGCGACGTGCTGCAGGGGGTCCGCTACCGCGGCCCCGGCGCCACCACGGAATCGCTCGTCATGCGCTCGCGTTCCGGCACCGTCCGACGCGTTCACGCTCGCCACGATCGTGCCAAGCTGCGCACGATCATCGGCGAGCGCTACGGCTAGTCCGAACGCTAAAACTTATTTGTTCTAAGATAGAGCCTCCGGCATTCCTCGACGGCAAGGGAGGCGCCTGTGCTCGATGCTGGTCCTCGCGGTGCGCGCGCGCAACTTGGCGTGAACGAGACCAGCGAGGCGGACTACGCGACCGAGTACCCGTTCCGATCAGGGGGTTATGCGCTCTCGCTTTTCTCCAGGGCGCTTCACGGCTTGGTCCTTCGCGCCCTGAAGGACGGACCGCTACGCCTCGCCGATCTGCGCAAGGAGGTTGGCGGCCCCGCGCAGACGACGCTGCGTGGCAATCTCGACACCCTCTACGGCGTCGGAGCGCTGGAGAAGCGCCAGGGCGACGGCAGAGCCAACATGATGGACAACGCGCTGACCGCCGCCGGCAGCGAGCTGTTGCGTGTCGCGGATGCGACTGACGCTTGGCTGGCCCGCGCCCCGAACGGCCCGCTTCAGCTCGAGAGCGAAACGGGCAAAGCCTCGCTGAAGGCGCTGGTCAACGGTTGGGACTCGACGATGCTGCGAGCGCTCGCGGTGCGTCCCTTCACGCTTACCGAGCTCGACAACCTGATCAGTGCCTTCAGCTACCCGGCCTTGGAGCGCCGCCTGGCGGCGATGCGGATGGCGGGCTTCGTCACGCAGGTTCAGGGTGACGGCGGAGGGACGCCGTATGCGGTCGTGGACTGGCTTCGCCAGGCGATGGCACCGTTGCTGCTGGCGGTGCGCTGCGAGCGTCGCCACATGGCCGAGGAGACCGCGCCGCTGACCCGCCTTGACGTCGAGACGATCCTGCTGCTGGCGTTGCCGCTCGTCTCGATCCCTCGGGACGTCGCCGGCGTGTCTCAGCTTGCCGTGTACGGCGGAGACGGATCCGATTGGCGCTCTGCGGGCGTGCGCCTATCCATCGAGGCGGGACAGCTGCTCAGTTGCACCTCGAAGCTCGAGGCCAATGCCGAAAGCTGGATCCGTGGCTCGGCCACGGACTGGCTCGAGGCTCTGATCGAGGGCGGTGCCGAGCAGCTCGAGATCTCGGGTGATCGAGCGATCACGCTCGACGTCGTCGAAGGCCTCCGCAAGACGCTCTTCATCGCCTGATGCCTGGATCGGCCGCAATTCAAAACTAGACTGTTTCTTGTTAGAATCCTGACGTACCAAAAACTATGTCTGCCGCCGACAAAGCAAAATTGCTCGAGACGCTGCCGCTGGTCGTGGCCGAGAACGGCTTCGAGGCCACCACGGTCGACCAGATCGTCAAGGTCGCACAGGTCCGCCGCAACTCGTTCTACGAGTTCTTCAACGACAAGGAGGACTGCTTCGCCGCCGCCTACGAGGTCGCCCAGGAGCGGCTGCTCGGCGTTCTCACCTTTCGGTGCTACACACGTACCGGTCTGGCTGACAGAGTCGGCTCAGCCCTCAGCGCGGGCTTGGAGATGCTTGCCGCCAACCCGGCCCTGACGGGCTTGATCGTCGTCGAGGCGCCCGCCGTCGGTGGGGAGACCGCCGCTCGCCACCATCAGTGGCTGGACCGCTACGGGCGGATGCTGCGCTTTGCCGCGATGGACAGCCCGGAAGTCGTTGCGCCGAAGCAGTCGGTCGAGCCAGCCGTCGTCGGTGGGATCGCCTCGCGGATCAAGCAGCTGGTTTTGGTCGGCGAGACGGAGCGGCTGCCGCGACTCGGCCCCGAGCTGGTCCAGTTCGCGCTTTCCTTCTACGGCTCGCTGGAGCCCTCGACCGCTTCCGCCGCCGGCGACTCCGACGAGCCGCCGCAGCCGCAGTCCCCTGACCGGTCCTCGGTGCTCGAGCCCGTGTAGGGCAGTTCGCCGGTGTCGTGCAGCTCGTGGCGCAGCGAGTTGATCACCGCCCCCGCCATCAGGGCCAGGCTGAGCACGTAAAACCAGAGCAGGGCGATGAGGATGAAGCCCACGGTCGAGCCGAAGCGCGAGAGGCTGGAGATGTTCGAGAGGTAGAAGGGAAAGAGCCAGTTGGCGATGCCGGCGCCGAGCGTGACAAACGCGGCCCCCGGCCAGACCGCCCGCCAGGGCATGTGTCCTTTGGGCACTGCCCAGAAGATCACGCAGCAGATCAGGAAGACGATCAGGATCGCGGCGCCGAGCAGCAGCGCCGTGTCGATCGCCTTGATGTTGGAAAGGCCCAGCGGGAGCCGGTCGGTGCTGGAGACGAGGGCGCTCTCGATCGTCGGCAGGATGATGCTGGCGGCGATGAAGAGGAGGACGACGACCAGCATCGCGAAGGAGAAGCGCTTCTGCTCAACCCAGCCACGGCACTCGACGTGGTAGATGCGGCAGAAGGCCGTGTCCATGGCGCCCCAGAAGGAGGCGCCGATCCAGAGTGAGCCGAGGAAGGCGGCGATCCCGATCGTGGTCGAGTTTTCCTCGATCCGGTCCAGCGCGTCGGCGAGGGTGCCCTGCTCGACGTTGGGGAAGAGGCGCTGGAGGTCATCGAGCACGCCTGCCTCGACGCCGCCGATCTTTAGCACCTGGCCGAAAATGAAGAGGACCAGCAGGGCGAAGGGGAAGACCGCCAGCATCAGGTTGTAGGCGACCATCGCCGAGAGCCCGGTGACGTTCTCTTGGTAGGCCCGCTGCCAGAAGGCGCGCAGCCAAGGACGTGAGTGGCTCATCGATTTAGACATTGACTTCAGAAACTGAAGCGGCTAAGATGCGAACAGACGTTTGAGCGTTTCCAGACGCCCGTCCAAGGCCCTTAAGGCCAGCGCAGACTAGTCAGCTTCTCGGACCGGATAGCCGGTCTATTTTTTCGCGACTTTCCGCCCATGGCGGCGTTCTAGTCGCAGGACTTAACCACCTAGCGCAAAGAAATGAGTAGAGACGAATGCTGGTAGCAGAGCTTCAGGAGCTTGAGGAGGT
>Ga0164241_10007005_pt1 | contig 10184 bp, 6 predicted proteins | sample OricomyardsoilBY_FD_108780 | JGI IMG/M metagenome (GOLD analysis project Ga0164241, IMG submission 108780) | Backyard soil microbial communities from Emeryville, California, USA - Original compost - Back yard soil (BY) | ecosystem: Environmental > Terrestrial > Soil > Unclassified | place: USA... | reverse complement strand
GGCGTCGGAGCGCAGCTTCTTGACGATCTCGGCGATCTCGTCCGGCTCGCGGTCCGGCGCGAACACCGACTCCTGCGGCGGCAGGTCGCGGGGCAGGAACATCTCCGGCGGCTCGTCGACGACCTGCAGCTCGTCGCCGGTCTCGGGGTGCTTGCCGTTGAAGACCGCACCCATCTCCTGGTAGTCGTCCGGGGAGAAGCGGTAGAGCTTCGTGTGCTCGCCGCGCTCGATGTACGGCTGGCACTCCGGGATCTTGTCCGTCGCGATCCGGGGCCCGGGGAACAGCTTGCTCAGGTCGGCGCCCGTGAGGTTCTCCACCGCGCGGGCGTAGGCGACCTGGTGCACGCCGCCGCGGACGAGCAGGTAGCCGGTCAGCGCACGGGCCACGGGATGGTCGACCATCTCGTAGACCTTGAGCTTGCCGTTACGCGCCCCGGTCTCGAGGAAGTAGTTGTGGGTGAGGTCCTCGAGCAGGTCGCCGGAGGAGAACACGTAGTCGCCGTTCCACGGCAGGCCGTTGCTGTCGACCGGCAGCGCGCCCTGGCCGCCCTTGAGGAAGTGGTGTGGGTTGCCGACACCCTTGACGCCCTCCAGCGGCGCGGCCGGCGGAGCCTTCGGCTTCTCGGGCGTGGCGCCGGTGAGCAGCGTGTTGATCGTCGCCGCGACCGCCTCGATGTGCCCGAACTCCTCGGCGGCGATGTTGGCGATCAGGTCGTAGAACGGTCGCGCCGACTGCCGGCCGCGGAAGTTGAACGACTGGAACGTGTAGTTCATGAACGTCGACATCTCGCCGAAGCGCCCACCCATCAGCTCCTGCACCATCGCGGCCGCGACGGGATCGGGATCGGACGGCGGCGGAAGCTCGAAGCCGAGCTTGTCGATGCGAAGGATCATGCGTGCCTCAGTTCTGGTGAGCGGCTGCGGACAGCCCTCACCTGCGACGCGCCGAGGTGCCCAGCGGGCCCGAAGTCGTTGCGCGTCTGCTCTCCGGCTACCCAGGAGGGGGCGATCGCATGCCCGCTTCGCGCCCAAATGGGCGCGGGAGGCGCAGATCGTTCGAAACCAACTAGGTCGAGGTCGGCAGCCGCCGGGTGAACCACAGCGACAGGAGCGCCGACAGGGCGACGGCGCCGAGGGCCAGGCGCAGGGCTTCGAGCTGGGCGTCGCCGTAGTCGGAGGCGACGGCGCGGGCCTGGGGCTCGGTCAGGCCGGCGTCCAGGCCCGCCTGCTCGACCGCCGCGACCGGCACGATGTCGATGCCGCGCTCGGTGTTGGCCGCGATCGTCTGCTGCGCGGCGGCGGGAACGGCGGGGTTCGCGACGACGCGCTCGCTGAACCCGGTGGCCAGCGACCCGAGCAGCACGGCGCCGACGATCGCGGTGCCGAGCGACGAGCCGAGGTTCTGCGCGGTGCCCTGCAGCCCGCCCGCCTCGCTCGTCTGGGTGGGGGAGACCGACGACATGATCACGTTGCCGAGCTGGGAGGCGAGCAGCCCCGCACCCGCGCCGACGAGGGCCAGTGCGACCTTGAACCCGGTGTCGTTGAGCTCCACCTCGAGGGTGCCGAGCATCACGAGCGCGCCGACGCTGACCGCCACGAGGCCGATCTGCGCGACGATCCGCGGCGATCGCCGGGCCGCGATCCGGGGGCCGAGCAGGGCGAACACGAGCATCGCGACCGACAGCGGCAGCAGGCGCTTGCCCGTCTCGAACGCGTCGAGCCCCAGGACGACCTGGAGGTAGACCGGGATGACGAAGAACGTCCCCATGAGCACGAGCTGCTGGCCCAGCAGGGTCGACAGGCCGGCCCGCAGCTGGGGGAGCCGCAGCAGCGTCGTGTCGAGCAGCTGGTCCTCGCCCCGGCGGGCGCGACGCTGCTCCCACACCACGAAGGCCCCGAGCAGGGCGAGTCCGGCGAGCACCACGAACGGCACCGGGGAGAAGCCCAGCGGCGTGATCTCCGTGCCGCCGATCGTCGGCGGGGTGCGGGGCTTGACGAACCCCCACACGCTGCTGCGCAGGATCGCCAGGACGATCAGCCCGAGCCCGACGGAGGACAGCGCGACGCCCACGACGTCGAGCCGCGGCCGCCGTTCGGCCGCCGGGGCCTGGGCGAGCCGGCCGCGCAGGAGCAGGATCACCACGACGATCACGGTCTCGGCGGCGAACACGTAGCGCCACGTGAACTCGGTGGTGACCCAGCCGCCGATGAGCGGCCCGGCGGCGACCGCGATGGCGGCGATCCCGCCGAGCATCGCGTAGGCCAGCGCGCGGTCCTTCCCCTCGTAGCTGGCGGCGGTGAGGGCCGCGATGGCGGGGACGACGAGCACCGCGCCGAAGCCCTCGATGCCCGACCAGCCGACGAGCAGCACCCCGAGGTTCGGGCTCAGCGCGGTGGTCAGCGAGCCGACGCCGTAGATGCCCAGGCCGATCGCGAACGCCCGGTTGCGGCCCAGGATGTCGCCCAGCTTGGCGCCGAGCAGCATGAAGGCCGCCATCACGAGGGTGTACAGCGTGATCGCCGTCTGCACGCCCTGGACCGTCGTGTCGAGGTCCTCGACGATCTGCGAGATCGCCACGTTCATGACGCTCGAGTCGAGGACCATCACGAACTGGGCGGAGGCCAGGATGATCAGGGGCAGCCACTTGCGCATGGACGACCGACCCTAGTGGGGGTGGCGGCACCGCGCCAAAGTCATCCGGGGATGACGTCATGGTTTCGTCAGAGAAGCGCCCTACCGTGGACCCATGACCCTGATCGCCTACCTGGGGCTGTTCGCGGCCGTGGTCGCCACCTGGCTGGCGATCACCGGTCCGGGCGAGGCGGCCCTGATCAGCGCCGTGGGGCTGGCCAGCGACGGCCGGGCCGAGATCGAGGCGATCCTCGTGGTCACCTTCCTGGGGACGATCGCGGGCGGCGCGCTGGGCTACTGGATCGGCCGCACCGCCGGCCGCGGGCTGCTGCTGCGCCGCGGTCCGTTCCACCGCCGGCGCACGCTGATCCTGGAGAAGGCGGAGGGCATGGCCCAGCGCCACGGCTTCCTCGCCTCGCTGATCAGCCCGGGCTGGCTGTCGGGGCTGCACGCCATCTCGCTGCGCACGTACGTCGGCGCCACCGCGCTCTCGGGCCTGGCCTGGACCTGCGCCGTCGGCCTCGGCGCCTTCCTCGTCGGCCCGTCGATCCTCGGCGTGATGCGCGAGGCGGGCGTCGTCGGCGGGCTCGTGGCCGTGGGGATCGGCGCCGTGGTCGCGCTGGCCTACGTGGTGCGGCGGGCGCGCCACCGCCCGACCGCGGCCGGGATGGCCAGGCCGAAGACGTAGGCGAGGCCGACGCCCAGCACGGTCTCCAGCAGCCGCTCGTCGAAGCGCGACGTCGCGTCGTCCGGCGTCGCGTACAGGAGCAGCAGGAAGACGAGGAACGTCGTGAAGCCCGGCACGACGTACCACCGGCTGCCGTGGGTGCCCGCAGCGGCCATGAGCGTGAGGACGACCGCGAGGGCGTACCAGCCGGCGGTGGGATCGAGCGTGACCAGGCCGGCCGCGAGCAGCGCTCCGGCGGCGACCGCGCCGATCCGGCCGATCGAGCGCAGCCGCTGCATGTCGGCGGCGGGGCGCATCACGAGCAGGGCGGCGGCGGTCGCCCAGCCGACGTGCTCGAGGCCGGCGAGGAAGCCGATCGCCGCGGCGGTCGCCCCGGCCGCGCCGAGCCGGACGCCGTAGCCGAGCGTCGGCGGCTCCGCAGCCGGCCGTGGCCGCGTGGGGGCCGGTCGCACGGGCCAGAGCATGGACACCAGGCAGGCGTACGCCGCGCCGGCGAAGATGAGTGCGGCGATCGTGGCGCCCTTGCCGGTGTCGTCGTAGCTGAGCCCCACGCCGATCATCGGGAGCGCCAGCGTCATCACGAGCTGGCCCACGCGGCGGCGGGCGGCGAGCCACGCGCTGGCGGGTCCGAGCACGAGGATGGCGAGGACGGCGAGGACCGGCAGGCCGGCGAGCGCGGTGCCCAGGAGGATGGGCAGGCCGATGAGCAGGCCCAGGACGGGAGCACCAGGCGCCCGCGCCGGGTGGGCGGCAGGCCGACGATCAGCGCCGGCAGAACCCCGACGGCGAGCGCGGCGCCGCGCGCGGGATCGTCGAGCGCGGCGACGGCGGCCGGCACCGCGCAGACCGCGCCGAGCGCCGCCGCCGACCAGTCCCACCCGACGGCCGGTGCGGTCTCCATGGCGCCCGATGATATGCGGGGTCCCCCGGACGTCATCCGGGTTGTGCCCGAGGGGTGGGCACAACCCGGATGACGTCCCCGTGGGGTCGGCCGGCTCTCACCGTTCGGTGACGCGCGGTGCCCGTTCGGGCGCTGGCACGGGGGCGCCGCCGGCCTAGCGTGGCCTGTCGTCTGCGGTCCGGCACCACGCCGGCCGAATCCGACCGCTCGAGGAGCGAACCCCGATGCCCTGGACCCTCTTGAGATCCGCGACGCTCGCGCTCGCGCTGGCGACGACCGGCGCCGCGTGGACGGCGACGACCGCCACCGCCGCCACGGTGTCCGTGGAGGGCGAGGTGCTCGTCCTGCGCGACACGCCCGGCGTCGCCGACGTGATCCGCGTCGCCGGCAACGACCCCGGCACCCACGTGCGCCTGATCGCCGACGCGATCCCCGTCGTCCCCACCGGGTGCGAGCGGCCCTGGTGGAACCCGCCGGAGATGGTCGACTGCACGCCGCAGCCCGGCGGCGTCCGCATCGAGGCCGGCGACGGCGACGACCAGGTCATCGCGGAGGCGACGACGCCCGGCTCGCCCCTCGTCGCCGTCGTCGGCGGCGACGGCCAGGACGCGCTGGACCTGCGCAGCCTGACCGGGCGCGCCCACCTCGACGGCGGCCCCGGCGACGACGTCCTCACCGGCACGTCCGCCGGCGACGTCCTCCTGGGCGGCCCTGGCACCGACGTGCTGGACGGCCTCGGCGGCGCGGACGAGCTGCGCGGCGGCGAGGGGGCCGACGAGCTGCAGGGCGACAACTACCAGTCGCCCTCCCCCGACGTCCTGGACGGCGGCCCCGGCCCCGACCGCATCTCCCGCGACTGGTACGCGCCGTACGGGCAGGCCCAGCCGCCGGTCACCGTCACGCTCGACGGGCAGGCCGACGATGGTCGGCCGGGCGAGGGCGACAACGTGACCGCGGTCGAGACGATCCACCTCTCCTACCCCGTCACGCTCGCCGCGGGCGCGGAGCCCGTGGACTTCGAGGCGTTCAACACCATCTCCGCGCCGTCCCACTTCACCGGAAGCCCCGGCCCCGACCGCCCGCGGACGTTCGACGGCCCCGACACGATCGACGCGGGCGCGGGCGACGACTGGATCGAGGCGGGCCACGGCGACGACGTGATCACCCCGGGTCCCGGACGCGACATCGTCAACGCCGGGCCCGGAACCGGCTCGTGCACCTTCCTGGTGTGCCGGATCGGCACGGGCAACGACACGATCCACGCGCAGGACGGCGAGGTCGACTCGATCGACTGCGGGCCCGGCACGGACACGGTGTGGGCCGACGCGCAGGACACGCTGGTGCACTGCGAGGTGGTCAAGCTGCCGCCGGGCGACACGTCCAAGCCGCCCGGCGGGCAGAAGCCGCCCGGGAAGCCGAGCTCGGCCCCGCGCTGCGTCGTGCCCCGCGTACGGGCCGGCACCACGCTGACCACGGCGCGCACGCGGGTGCGCAAGGCCCGCTGCACGGTCAAGGTCACGAAGGTCGCGTCGCGCAAGGTCAAGCGCGGGCGCGTGGTCAAGCTCTCGCAGCGGGCGGGGGCCAAGCTGCGCAAGGGCGCGACCGTGCGCATCCAGGTGTCGACCGGGCCGCCGAAGCGCAAGAAGCCGCGCGCGGCCGTGGCGTCGGCCGTCGCCGCGTCCACCCCGCGTGCGGCCGCTCCCCAGGCGGCCCCGACGCTCAAGCCCAAGAAGCTGCGTTGCGTCACCCTGCCCGGGACCACCGCGAAGACGTGCGCGCGCAAGCCCTTCCGCGATCGGTGGACGAAGGGGTGGTGGGCCGACCCGACCCAGTACCGGGTGATCACCGGCAAGCTCCTCGGGCGCACCACGCTCGGGGTGCCGTCGGACGGGTACCAGTCGTTCAGCGGCGAGGGCTTCGTCCAGGTCTTCGCCGCGCGCGGCTTCCGGGGCACCCTGAAGCTCCCGGCGCGCAAGGAGGGCGTCGCCGCCAGCGTGATCCAGGCCACCCCCGTCACCGCGACCGCCGTCTCCAGCGGCGAGTGGTTGACGCCCGACGGCCCGGTCCGCTGCAGCGTGGACCAGAAGACCGGGGCGGGGTGCGCGCCGAACGCGATCACCGGCATCGTGGCCGCCGGCCCCAGCGACGGGACGATCAGCATCCAGTGGGCGATCATCACCGCCCCGTTCCGCTGCCCGGAGGGGGAGAACCACCCCAACCCGGCCGTCCCGGAGATGCCCTCCGAGGCGTTCACCACGCGTTACCCGGCCAGCGCGCTGCGCAACGCCGACCTGCTGGAGCTCCCCGTGAAGGTGGAGTGGTCGCGCACCAGCGGCTCGGAGGAGACGCACCTCACGCACACCCTGCGCGGATCGATCGTGATCCAGCGCGTCCACCACAAGATCGGCTGACCATGACCGCCACGATCCCGTTCCCCTCCCGCCGCACGACCGCGGCCTGCCTGGTCGCCGCCGGCCTGCTGATGACCGCCGGCTTCGCCGCCACCCCGTGGGAGGCCGAGCAGACCACGCGCGCCTACCACGACGCCCTGCTCGCCCACCCCGACCAGGCCCAGGTCGCCGCCGTGCTCCTGCACTTCGGCTACCTGCTGCTGATGCCCGGAGCCTTCGGCGTGATGGCGCTGGTCGCTCCGCGCGGCGGGTGGCTGCTGCGGATCGGCGGCGTGCTCGCCGTGCTCGGCATGGCGACGCTGCCCGGCCTGCTCATCACCGACGCGTACGACCTGGCGCTGGCCCAGGAGCTGCCGCCGGACGTCGCGGCGCGGGTCAGCGACACGGTCGGCGACCTGGCCCTCTCCACGATCCTCGGCTTCCCGACGATCGTGGGCGTCGTCCTCGGCATGATCCTGCTGTTCCTCGCGCTGTGGCGGGCGGGCGAGGTGCCGTTCGCGGCGCCCGCGCTGGTGATCGCCGGCTGGGTGGTCTCGTTCGCGGGCTTCGGCCTGGTGCCGACCGTCGCCGGAGGCGCGCTGATGACGCTGGGCTTCGTGCTCACCGCCGTGCGCATCACCCGCTCCGTGCCGGCCGTGGCCGCCGAGGGCGCGGCGTCCGAGGTCGCGGCGCCGGCCGTCGCGTGAGTCACAGCAGCGGCAGTCGCGCCCGCACGCGGAAGCCGCCGTCGGGCGTGGGGTGGGCGTCGAGCCGTCCGCCGATCAGCCGCGCCCGCGCCCGCATGCCGCCGATGCCCCGGCCGGACCCGTCCCCGTCGGCGGGGCCGGCCCCCGGGCCGTTCGTCACGGAGATGACCAGCTCGCTGGCGGCGACGGCGAGCCGGACGTCCGCCTCGGCGCGGGGCGCGTGTTTGCGCGCGTTGGTGAGCGACTCCTGCGCGATCCGGTACGCCGACGCGGAGACGCCGTCGGAGACGCCGGCCAACGCGGCGACGTCGGCGTGCAGCCGCACGACCTGCCCCGCGGCCCGCGCGCCCGCGATCAGCTCCGGCAGGTCGTCGAGCAGGACCACCGGCTCCTCGTCGGCCCCAGCGACGCGCAGCGCCGCGAGCAGCCGCCGGAGCTCGACCGTGGTCTGCGCGGCCGCGCCGTCGAGGGCGTCCAGCGTGGCCCGCGTCCGGGCCGGATCGCGCGCCAGCGTCGCCTCCGCCGAGCCGGCCAGCACCCCGATGAGCGAGACGCCGTGGGCGACGACGTCGTGCAGGTCCCGCGCGACCCGGCGCCGCTCGCGCGCGACCGCCGCGTCGAGGCGCCACCGCTGCTCGCGCGACGCGCGCGCCTGCCCGGCGGTGAGCTGCGCGGTGCGCCGCAGGCTGCCCCGCGCGTACCAGCCGGCCATCCAGCTGACGGCGACGAAGCACAGGACGATGGGCAGGTCGGTGGCCGGCAGCTCCGGCTGCAGGAAGGCCCGTTCCAGGAGCGAGGCGACCGCGACGACGACCCCGCCGAGGATGGCGCGCGTTCGCGTCGTGGCGTACGCGGCCGCGGCGTACGGTGCGACGGCCAGCACGAGCACGAGCGACCACGGCACCAGGGCCGGCATCCAGCCCGCCGCCGGGCGGATGAGCAGAGCGGCGGCCAGCGCGCACGCCACGCCCAGGGGCGCGCGGCGCCGGAAGAGCAGCGGGAGCACGACGAGCACCAGGCCGCTCACGGCGCACGGGACGGCGATGTCGGGCGGGACGCTGATCGCGTCGAGGCCGACGGCGACCAGCGCGAGCAGCAGGATCGTGCGGTCGCCGAAGCGCCCCGCCGCGTCGGCGCGGCGCACGTCCACCGTCTCGCCGCCGTCCGGGAGCACGACCTCCAGCCGCCACCGGCCGATCCGCGGGCCGAGCCACAGCACCCCGCCGTGCCGCAGCGCCCGCTCGTGCAGCCCCGCCAGGCCGACCTCGTCGCGCAGGACGTCGGGCGCCCGGCCGCGGCCGCCGACGACCAGGCGCAGCGCGCCGTCCTCGTGGCGCGTCCGCAGGACGACGGCCCGTCCGCCCGCGGGCGCGGGGCCGGCCAGCAGCTCCTCGACGATCCGCGCGGCGCCGAGCGCCGGGCCGTCGGCGGCGGCCTCGGCCGGTGGGTCCGTCACGTCCCGTGCCGCGACCCGGACGTCCCACCCCCGGGTCCGCGCGGCCGCGACCGCCCCGTCGAGGTCGTCCGGCGGGCCGCCGGCGTGGCGGTGCTCCTCCCCGAGCACGCTGAGCAGCCGCCGCATCTCCTCGAGCGCGTCCGCGGCGGTGGCCCCGATCGCCCGGAAGCGGTCCAGCGCGCGGTCGTCGCCGGCGTCGAGCTCGCGCCGGGCCTGCGCCGCGAGCGCGCGGACGGCGCCGACGTCGCGGGCGACGATCGCCTGCAGCTCCCCCGCGATCCGCAGCCGCTCACGCGCCAGCCCCGCGGCCACCCGGCTCTCGGCGCCGGCCTCGACGTCGGCCAGGCGCCCGGCGGCGCGCGCGGCCTCCTCGCGGCGTAGCCCGACCGCCAGGCCGGCGGCCAGCGCCAGCGACTGGATGACGACGACGGCGATCACGTCGTGCAGCGTCAGCATCGTGCGGGTGTCGAACACGGCGAGCACGGCGACCAGGGCCGGCACCATCGCGAGGGCCAGCGGCCACCGGCGCCGCCCCGCGTAGGCCGCGATGGCGAACGTCGCGATCGCCGGCTCCTGCAGCGGCGTGACCGCCTCGATCGGCAGCAGCGCGGCGGCGCTGTTGACCGCCACCGCCGCGAGCGACCAGGCCGCGACCCACAGCGGGAACGCGTGCCGCAGGGCGAGCGGCACGACCGCGACGACGGCGAACGCGATCCGGGCGGCGGTGGAGTGGTCCGAGGAGATCGCCGCCGCCTCGGCCACGGCCCACGCCAGCAGGGCGACGGTGAAGGCGATCTCCGCCGACGAGCCGAGCAGGGGGCGCCGGCTCGCCGCGCCGGCGGGCGTCACGGGACGTCCGCGCGCTCGCCCGGGCGCACGAGGCCGGTCTCGTAGGCGAACACGACGGCCTGGACGCGGGTGCCCACGCCGAGCTTGCCGAGCAGCCGGGTGACGTACGACTTGACCGTGGTCTCGCTGAGGAACATCCGCTCGCCCATCTCCGCGTTCGTGAGGCCGTGGGTGAGCAGCACGAGCAGCTCCCGGTCCTGCTCGGAGAGCGCGTCGAGGGTGGCCCGCCTCGCGGGATCGGCCTCGGGGCGGCCGAGGAAGTGCTCCACCAGCCGTCGGGTGACCGAGGCGTCGAGCAGGGAGTCCCCGGCGGCCACCGAGCGCACCGCCGCGGCGAGCCGGTCGGGCGGGGTCGCCTTGAGCAGGAACCCGGCGGCCCCGGCCCGCATGGCGCGGAACACGTACTCGTCCAGGTCGAACGTGGTGAGCATGAGGATCCGCGCGCGCGAGCCGGCGGCGAGCAGCCGCTCGGTGGCGGCGATGCCGTCCAGCCGGGGCATGCGCACGTCCATCACCACGACGTCCGGATGGGCGCGGAGCGCCACCTCGACCGCCTCGGCC
>Ga0164241_10007004_pt1 | contig 10185 bp, 4 predicted proteins | sample OricomyardsoilBY_FD_108780 | JGI IMG/M metagenome (GOLD analysis project Ga0164241, IMG submission 108780) | Backyard soil microbial communities from Emeryville, California, USA - Original compost - Back yard soil (BY) | ecosystem: Environmental > Terrestrial > Soil > Unclassified | place: USA... | reverse complement strand
TGCAACGCCGGCAACAACGGCGTGACCTGCGACGCGATCCCGAGCGAGACCGATCCCGAGGTCTGCAACGGCGCGGACGACGACTGTGACGGCGCGACCGACGAGGGCTTCGGCGTCGGCGTGACCTGCACCGTCGGCCTCGGCGAGTGCCGTCGTAGCGGCGCGGTGGTCTGCGCCGACACGCACCAGACGCGCTGCGGTGTGACCGCCGGCACGCCGGTCCAGGAGCTCTGCGACGGCAAGGACAACGACTGCGACGGGCTCACCGACGAGTCGCCGCAGAACCCCGAGGTGAGTGTCTGCCCGACGCTCGACACGGTGATCGACGAGGGCCCGCCGGCCATCACCTCGCAGACGACGGCGACGTTCCTCTTCCACGACTCGGTGACCCCGGCCAACACGCACTTCCAGTGCTCGCTCGACGGCGCCCCGTGGATCGCGTGCGACGGCCCGCAGCCTGGCCAGGCGGGCGGCGGCACGTGGTCGGTGACGGGCCTCGTGGCCGGCACGCACACGCTGCTGGTGCGCGCGGTCGGCCCCGATGGTGGCGTCGATCCGACCCCGGCGATCCATGGCTGGGTGATCGACACCGACGTGCCCGACACGTTCATCGACGTGCACCCGCAGAACCCGTCGCAGAGCGGCTCGGCCACGTTCGTCTTCTCGGCGAACATCCCCGAGGCGCAGGTCGACGCGTACTACTGCGTGCTCGATCCGACCATGACCCCGCCGGCCGCGGGCGAGTACTCCGAGTGCGACAAGCTCGAGGTCTACGATGACCTCGCCGAGGGCGCGCACGACATGTGGGTCTACGTGGTCAACACCGCCGGCACCAAGGACCCGACGCCGGCCCGCTACCACTGGGTCATCGACACGACCTTCCCCGACACGGTCATCACCAAGAGCCCGGTCGATCCGACCAAGCTCACCTCGGCGGTGTTCGAGTACAGCGACCCCACCACGCCCAGCACCACGACGTTCCAGTGCCGCCTCGACAACGGCCCGTGGGAGCGCTGCGACGGCAAGAGCCACACGTACACGAACCTCGTGCAGGGCGAGCACGTCTTCGAGGTCGCGACCATCGACCCGAGCGGCAACATCGACCCGAGCCCGGCGGTGTTCATCTGGACCATCGACACGACGCCGCCCGACACGTTCATCCCGATCCACCCGGACAACCCGGCGCAGAACCCGACCGCGGTCTTCGGCTTCGACTCCGACGAGAGCCCGGTCACCTACCGCTGCGTGCTCGACGGGCCGCGCAACCCGCCGCTGCTCAGCGACTACGTGGCGTGCGACGTCAGCAAGACGTTCACGAACCTCGCCGACGGCTTCCACCGCATCGTGGTCTACGCCATCGATGAGGCCGGCAACGCCGACCCGACACCGGCGAAGTACGAGTGGGTCATCGACACCACGTTCCCCGAGACGCAGATCGTGACGGGCCCGCCGACGCTCACCGGCCCGGGCGCGAACGCCGACTTCACCTACCGCGACCCGGTCACGCCCTCGAACCAGCACTTCGAGTGCTCGCTCGACGATGGCGAGTGGACGACCTGCGACAACGGGGCGACCTCGTACGCGCCGGACGAGCTCGGCATCGGCGGCCACGAGCTGCACGTGCGCACGTGCACCACGACCATCCCGCTGCAGTGCGATCCGACCCCGGCCATCTGGGTGTGGTCGGTGACCGAGAGCACCTGCCCGCTCGATCACCAGGGCCCGCTGCTCACCTGCGCCGCCGGCCCGGTGGCCGAGTGCCAGGGCGGCGTCGCGGTCATCGGCGTGAACACGTTCATGCCGACGGCGAGCGACGCCTGCACGCCGGTCGAGGTCAGCACCACCCACGAAGGCGACTTCGCGCTCGGCGCCACGCCGGTCGTGTGGGTCGCGGTCGATGGCAACGGCAACCGCTCGACGTGCGTGACCTCGGTCATCGTCGAGGACACGCTGCCGCCGCTCGTCACCTGCGCCGACGATGTCGCGACGACCACGCCCGAGCTCGGCTGCTCCGCCGAGGTCGAGCTGCCGACGCCCACCATCACCGACCAGTGCTCTGCGAGCGAGGCGCTGCTCGTCTACAACGACGCGCCCTCGCTGTTCCCGGTCGGCGACACGACCGTCAACTGGACGGTCGTGGATCCGGCGGGCAACCAGGCGACCTGCGCGCACACGGTCACCGTCCTGGACGACGTGCCGCTGATCATCGACTGCCCCGACGCGTTCGAGCAGCAGGCGCCCGCCGACCAGTGCGCGTGGACCGGCACCATCCCGGCCACGGCCACCGACAACTGCGCGCTCGACACGACCACCCTCGATCAGACGAAGGCTTGGGCCGTCGGCGCGACCCAGGTCGACTTCTCGGCGACCGACAAGTCGGGCAACGCCGCGTCGTGCTCCACCGCGCTCACCGTGCGCGACGTGACCGACCCGGTGCCCGTGTGCGGCGTCCCGGTCGGCGCGGCGAACGCGGTGCCGCAGGTCGTGCGCGCGAGCGCCACCGACGCGTGCGGCGTCGAGGTCGCCATCTCGTCCTACAGCTGCGACAAGGTCGACGCGAACGGCACGGCGACACCGGCCGGGCCGGGCGAGTGCCCGGTGGCGGTCAACGGCGTCGAGCTGTCGGTCGACGGCCGCTTCCCCGACATGATCTTGCGCGTGAAGTACACGGTCGAGGCGACCGATCCGTCGGACAACGTCGGCACCATCGACTGCGTGCTCGAGTACGACCCCGACATGGACGACGACGGCATCGTCAACGCCGACGACAACTGCGTGGCGACGTGGAACGCCGATCAGGCCGACGGTGACGACGACGGCGTCGGCGACGTGTGCGACGTGTGCGTGGCCATCGCGGACCCGGGCCAGGCGGACGCCGACGGCGACGGCCTCGGCGATGCCTGTGACAACTGCGCGAGCGACGCCAACGCCGATCAGGGCGACCTCGACGACGACGGCGTCGGTAATGCCTGCGACGTATGCCCGGAGATGGCCGACCCCGATCAGGCCGACGGCGACGGCAACGGCATCGGTGACCTGTGCCAGGACACCGATCAGGACGGCGTGCTCGACACCACCGACAACTGCATGACGGTGCCGAACGAGGACCAGTCCGACCTCGATCTCGACGGCTTCGGTGACGCCTGCGACGACGAGCCGTTCGAGGGCTTGGTCGCCGAAGGCAGCGGCTCGTGCGCCGGTGGTGACGCGTCGTCGGCGCTCGCGCTGGCTCTGGCGGCCGCTGTGCTGATGCTGCGGCGGCGCAGGGCTTCGCAGCGCGCATAGCTCGGTGTATGACCGGAGGCATGTTGAAGTACCTCCTCTCGAAGGCCGTCGACGCCACCAACAAGTCCCGCGGAGACACACGCGATCCCGCGGTCGCGCGTAAGCAAGGGACACGCTTCGCGGTGCTCGGCATGGCGACGCTGCTCACTGGTCAGAAGCTGCCGGCACTGTCGATGTTCGGTCGCGGCGTCACGCTGCTCGAGCAGAGCTGGCGCGCGAAGCACCCCGAGTTCCAGGGCGGGCTCGGCGAGCGCGTGAAGGCGTCGGTCGCGTTCTACGAGCAGACGCACCAGAACCAGACCAACCGCTTCCTGCATGTCGTTGGGATCCCAATGATCGTGGGCGGCGCCGTCGGCCTGCTCGCGACCCCCTCGTTCTCGCCGCCGTGGGTGGCCTCGGCCGGCCTCTTCACGACGGGCTGGGCGCTCAACATCGCGGGCCACGCGCTCTACGAGAAGAACAAGCCGGCGTTCGCGGACGACCCACTCGCGTTCATGATGGGACCGCTGTGGGACACCAAGCAGCTCATCACGCGCGCGCGCGGCAAGCGGACCGCGGCATGAAGTGGTGGCTGGTGTTGCTCATCGGCTGCGGCGGGTGCGCTCACCAGCACACCAAGCCAGACGAGGACCTCTACGCCCCGTCGAAGAGCGGCGGTGATCGTGGGCCGACCGCGACGCACGCCCCGCAGCACGTCGCGCCCGCCGCGTGGCCTGCGCCGCTCGAGCGCTGGGCCGCGCTCACGCACGAGCTCGGCGAGTCGCTGCGCGGCACCAAGACGTGCGGCGAGGTGGGGCGCACGCTGCGCGCCTTCACGTCCAAGAACAGCGCCGAGCTCGGCTCGCTGCAGCACCAGCTCATCGACTGGGAGCTCACCGCGCCGTCCAAGGAGATCGCGCGCTACTATCGCGGCATCGGCCCGGACCTGAACCTGCGCATCGACGCGGGCATCCGCTGTAAGGACGACACCACCGCGCGCGCGGCGTTCGACCAGTTCTTCAAGGTCGCGGGTCTCGATCTCCGTTAGTGATCGCGCTGCTCATCGGCATCGTGAGCGGGCTCTTGTCGTCGGCGCCGATGCTCGGGCCGGTGGCGCTCTTGCTGCTCGCCGCGGGCGCGAGCCAGCAGCGGCGCGAGGGTCGCGCGCTGGCGCTCGGCGCGGCGCTCTCCGAGGGCGTGCACGTGGCGCTCGTGGTCGCCGGCCTGGCTCCGCTGTTGCTCGCCGAGCCCGCCATCGCGACGGGCCTGCGCGTCGTGTCCGGCGTGGTCCTGCTGGCGCTCGCCGTGGTGGCCTGGCGCAAGCGCTCGCTGACGCTGCGACCGCTCGCGCCGTCACCGCGCCGCGCCTTCGGGCTGGGTGTGCTGCTGGTGCTGCCGCACCCGGGCTTCCTGGTCGTGTGGCTCGCGCTGGTGACGTTCCTCGCCGAGCAGGGCTTCGCGCCGACGAGCCCGCTGTTCGTGGTCGGCGCGGTCATCGGCATCGGCCTGTGGTTCATGCTGCTGCTATGGGGCGCGGGCCGTGTCGGTCCGACGCTCGTCGCGCGCCGTGGTGCGCTGCTCGCGCGGGTGTTGGCGATCGCGCTGGGTGCGTTCGGGATGTGGATCCTGGTGCGCGCGGTGATATGACAAAATAGGAGCGTGCGCGTGGACGTGGAGGTGGACGCGCGCGGGGTGAGGGAAGCGGGACGCGGAGGCGCGCGCGGCCCCGCCTACCGCCTCCCGCGTTGCACCTCCCGCGGCGCGCGCACGTTCACGTCCACGTCCACATCCACATCCACATCCACATCCACGCTGCCCGTCGCTCGGCCCGGGCGGCGCGCTAGCGATGAGCCCCCGAAAGCCGTACATTCGCGGGTAGGGGAGGGCAGCATGGGGAAGGTCGTCGCGTCGTTGTGTGTGCTCGTGCTCGCCGCCTGCGGTGACGCCGAGCGCCAGACGAGCACCCCTGACGCGACCTCAGCCGACGCGCGCGCGACCCTCGACGGAGACGCGACGGAGGCGACCGACACGCGGCCGTCGGACGCTGGGACCGTCCCGCTGGATGTCTTGCAGGACACCGTCGGGGACGCGAGCGACACGCGTGTGGACAACGACGTCGACATCACGACGCAGGAGGACGCAGCACCGACCGATGGCACGTCGACCGACATCGGCGACGACAGCGGCGCCTGTGAGCCGAACGTCGCGCCGCCGTGGCAGCGGCGTATCCGACCCGCGGGCTGCGCGGTCGTCTTCAACGAGCTCGGCGGGCACGGCACGCTCGAGTGGCTCGAGCTCTACAACCCGCTGGTGGTCGACGTCGACCTGTCCGACTGGCGCATCCAGGGCCGCGTCAGCCACCGCTTCGCGCCTGGCACGTTCATCCTGGCGCGCTCGTACCTGGTCGTCAGCGCGCCGTTCGAGCGCAGCGACGACACCACGCGCGCGCTGTCGCTCACGAACAACATGGGCCGCACCATGGACGTCATGGACCCCGGTGACGCGCCGCTGTGGCCGACCCCGAGCGCGGACCAGGCGCTCGCCAAGCGCGACCCCGAGACGCTCTCCGCGCTCGCCGAGAGCTGGCTCGCCGCGCCCCCGACGCCCGGCGCCGCCAACATGTCGGCCGGCCCGAGCGCACGCACGACGCTCGTCGACGAGGCCGCGACCTGGCGCTTCGACGACGGCGGCGTCGCGGCCGCGGGCTGGTCCACGCCGAGCTTCGACGACGGCGCCTGGCCGAGCGGCGCGGCACCATTCAGCGCGGGCGCGAGCGGCGACACGCTCACCGCGCGTGTGAGCGCCGACAACTACTTCGCTGCCTACCTCGGCGCGGCGGACGGCAGCGAAATGCGCTATGTCGGCCGCGACAGCGACGGCAACTGGCAGACCCCCGAGGATTTGTCACTCTCGCCCGCGCCCGGCGATCACCTCTATCTCGCGGCCTGGGAGTCGGCCGGCAGCGACGGCGGCCCGCAGATGCTGATCGGCGAGCTGAGCCGCGCGGGCGTGACCGTGGCCGCGACCTCGACCAGCGCCTTCGAGTGGCGCCTCGGGCCGAGCGACGCGGCGCCCGCCGACCCGTCGTCACCACCGCCCGCGGCCAGCATCGGCGCGCTCGCGGCGGGCCCCTTCGCGACCCCAGCGGCGAGCCTCGACAAGGGGGGCGCGCCTTGGGGCGGCACGCTCGGTGCGTCGTTCGCGGCGGCGTCGTTCATCTGGGGCGACACCTTCGACGCCGTCTCGCAGACGAACAGCAACACCACCTACGCGCTCTTCCGCACGCGCGACCCCATCGCCACGAGCGCCGGCGCGACCATCGATCCGGTGCCGACGACCACCTTCTTCCGGCACCACTTCGACTTCGCCGGCGACCCGCGCCACACGCGCCTGTGGCTCACGCTCGAGGCCGACAACGGCGCGGTCGTGTACCTCAACGGCGCCGAGCTCCAGCGCCAGAACCTGCCCGCGGGCCCGCTCGCCGACGACACCTCGGCGAGCGCCGCGGGCGCGACACGCGCGACGCTCATCGTGCCGTGCGCCGCGCTCCAGACCGGCGACAACGTCATCGCGGTCGCGGTGCACCAGTTCACTGGCACGAGCGCCGAGCAGCAGACTTTGCGCTTCGCGCTCGCGCTCGCCGCCGAGCCAGTCACGCCCACCACCACGCCGCGCGACGGTGACCTGGTCATCAACGAGATCATGTACCACCCGCTCGATCCGGCGGCGGGCTCCGCCAGCGACTGGCTCGAGCTCTACAACCGCGGCGCCGACACGCTCGATCTGAGCGGCTGGCAGCTCGTCGACGCGCTCGCCTACACGTTCCCCGCGGGCGCCACGCTCGGGCCGGGCGAGTACCTGGTGCTGGCGCAGGACGCCGACGCGATGGCGCGTGACTACCCCGGCGTGCCGGTATTTGGCACATTCGCCGGCGGCCTCGCCAGCGACGGCGAGCGCGTCGCGCTGCTCGACGGCTGCGGCGCGACCGTCGACGCGGTACGCTATCGCGACGGCGGGCGCTGGCCGAGCGACGCCGACGGCGCGGCTTCGAGCCTCGAGCTGCGCGACCCGTTCGCCGACAACGCGCGCCCGGAGGCCTGGGCCGCGAGCCACGAAGAGGACCGCGCCGGCTGGCAGACGATCCGCTACCGCGGCGTCGCCAACGCGAGCGCCGTCGGCCCCGACGGGCGCTGGCCCGACATCGTGATCGGCCTGCTCGACGAGGGTGTGGTGCTGCTCGACGACATCAGCGTGATCGCCAATCCCGACACCGGTAATGCCACCGAGCTGATCCGAAATGGCACATTCGAGTCGAGCCAGCCCGACTGGCAGGTCGACTGGAACGCCATCGGCACGCACGAGCAGAGCGACGTCGTGGTCGACCCCGACGACCCCAGCAACCACGTGCTGCGCTTGGTCGCGACCGGTCCCACCGAGCACATGCACAACCAGCTCGTCACGCCGACCCGCGACGCGCGCACCATCGACAACGGCACGACCTACGAGATCAGCTTGCGCGCGCGCTGGGTCGCCGGCAGCGATCAGCTCAACACGCGCCTCTACTTCAACCGCCTCGCCAAGACGACGCGGCTCGGCCGCCCGCTGGCCGGCGGCACGCCCGGGCGGCGCAACGGCACGGCCGTCGACGACCTCGGCCCGACGTTCCACGACCTGCACCAGAGCCCGCTCGTGCCGCGCTCGAGCGACAGCGTGCTGGTCTCGATCGGCGTCGACGATCCCGACGACGTCGACACCGTCACGCTTTTCGCCGGCCCCGACGGCGCGCCGCTCGTCGCCTATCCGATGACCGCCAGCGGCGGCGCCTACGAGGCCGTGCTTCCGCCCGCGCCGAGCGGCACCATCGTGCAGCTCTACGTCGTCGCGCAGGACGGCAGCGGCGTCGCCGCGAGCTACCCCCCACGAGGGCCCGCCTCTCGCGCGCTCTACCGCGTCGACGACAGCCCCGGCCCGACCGCGCTGCACTCGCTGCGCATCATCATGACGGCCGCCGACGCGGTCCACTTCTACGCGCCCACGAACGTCATGAGCAACGCCGCCACGCCCGTCACGGTGGTCTACGACGACCACGCCTACTACGACATCGGCGTGCGCGCGAAGGGCAGCGAGCGCGGCCGCCCGACCAACGCGCGCATCGGCTTCTCGCTGCGCTTCGACGCCGACGACCCGTTCCGCGGCGTGCTCGACTCGCTGTCGATCGATCGCTCCGAGGGCGGCGGCGGCACCGGTCAGCGCGAGATGATGATCGACCAGGTGATGGCGCACGCCGGCTCGGTCTCGGCCGAGTACAATGACCTCGTGCAGCTCGTCGCGCCGCGCCCCGAGCACAGCGGCCAGGCGTGTATGCAGACCAGCCGCTTCACGAACCTCATGCTCGCGAACCAGTTCGAGGACGGCAGTGACGGCGCGCTCTACGAGTACGAGCTGGTCTACTACCCGCTGCAGACCGACGACGGCAGCGTCACCGGCCTCAAGCTGCCGCAGCCCGACAGCGTCGTCGGCACCGCGCTGCGCGACCTCGGCGACGACCCCGAGAGCTATCGTCAGACCTTCCTCGTCAAGAACAACCGCGGCCGCGACGACTTCACGGAGCTCATGCAGATGTGCAAGGTGTTCGGCGAGAGTGACAGCCAGTTTCGCGCGGATGTGACAAATGTCATCGACGTCGACGAGTGGCTGCGCGCGTACGCGTTCATGTCGCTGAGCGGCGCGTCCGACAACTACGGCGCCGGCTCGCAGCACAACGCGCAGCTCTACGTGCGGCCGAGCGACGGTCGTGTGCTGCTCTTCCCGCACGACCTCGACCTCTATCCGGGCAGCCCACAGAGCGCCATCGTGGGCAACAACGACCTCGCCCGCATGCTGGCCATCCCCGGCAAGAAGCGCGTCTTCTACGGCACCCTCTACGACCTGCTGCAGGGCGCCCACAGCCCCGCTTACCTCGACCGCTGGCGCACGCTCTTCAACGCCATCTTGCCGGGCCAGGACTTCACCAGCCACTACGACTTCATGGTCGCGCGCCGCGACTGGATCCTCGACGGCGCCGGCGACGCCATCCACACGACCTTCCCCGCGCTGACGTTCGCCATCACGACCAACGGCGGCCAGCCGCTCACGACCAGCGACGCGAGCGTCACGCTCGACGGCGTCGGCTGGATCGACGTCAGCGACATCGTGCTCGACCTCGACGGCGACACCTTCCCGCTGGTCGTCACCTGGACCGACGAGACGCACTGGCGCGTCGCGCTGTCGCTCGCGGCCGGCGCCCACACGCTCACGCTCGAGGCCCACGACGCGCACGGCGCGAGCGTCGGCAGCGACAGCATCACCGTCACGGTCACGCCCTGATGGGCGCGCTCGACACGCGCGACTGGAGCGCCTGGCGCGCGCTCGTCGCCGACCTGCCGCTGCCCGCCGCGCTGGTCGATCTCGACGCCATGGCGGCCAACGCCCGCGCCATCTTGGCGCGCCTCGGGCCGCCGCCGACGACCATCCGCATCGCCACCAAGAGCCTGCGCGTCGTCACCCTCATCCAGCACGCGCTGGCGCTCTGCGGCGCGCGCGCGCGCGGCCTGATGACCTACTCGGCGCACGAGACCGCGTGGCTCGCCGAGGCCCACGGCTTCGACGACCTCCTGCTGGCGTACCCGCCGAGCAGGAAGGACGAGGTGGCGGCGCTGGCGCGTGTCGCCGATCGCGCGACCGTGCGAGTGGTCGTCGACGACCGCGCCCACGTCGACCTGCTGGCCGATACACAACTAAGGTTGTGTATCGACGTGGACGCGGCCTGGCGTCCGCTCGGCTCCGGCCGCGTGCACCTCGGCGTGCGGCGGAGCCCCATCCGCACGCCCGCGGCGGCGGTCGCGCTGGCTGATCATGCGCGCGCGCGGGGCCTGCTGGTCG
>Ga0164241_10007003_pt1 | contig 10185 bp, 9 predicted proteins | sample OricomyardsoilBY_FD_108780 | JGI IMG/M metagenome (GOLD analysis project Ga0164241, IMG submission 108780) | Backyard soil microbial communities from Emeryville, California, USA - Original compost - Back yard soil (BY) | ecosystem: Environmental > Terrestrial > Soil > Unclassified | place: USA... | reverse complement strand
CTGCCGGGCGAGCTGTCCCAGGTGCTGCCGTCACCGCGCCACTTCGAGCAGGCAAGCCAACTGGTCACCAAGGAGTCGACGGCACAGTCCGTCACGTGCGGCGCCAAAGCGGACGCACATGTCGACGCGTTCAAGCCGTACGTCGATGCCGGGTTCGACGAGATCTACGTCGCCAACATGGGCCCGCACACCGTCGACATGATGAACCTCTACCGCACCGAGGTACTCCCCGAACTCCGCCGCATCAATCGGTGATCGGCGTTGCGTGGGCTTCGGGGTAGCCGGCGGCGGCCAGGCGGTCCAGGGTCTTCTCGAGTACGGCGGTGTCCTCGAGCGTCCGGACCTCGGTGATCTTGCCCCAGCGCAGACGCAGGAACTGGTGTACGACGTTCTGATACCGCGAACCGTCGACCACGCCGACGTCGACGGTCACCGCGGTCGCCACGCGGGTGTCCCACGGCCAGCCGGCGACCAGCACGTCCTGGACGTCGAAGCGGGTGTTGGGAAGCAACCGGAAACAACGCTCCCACCAACGCCGCAGCGCGTCGTGCGTGTGCCGCTCGCCGGCCAGTGCGTGATCACCGTAGAACCGATACGTGAAGGCCGGCGCCATGCCCGCGACCATGGCTTCCCAGTTCCCCGCACTGATCTCCGCGAACGCCTTCCGCACCTGCGCCGCCACGATCCGGTGGTACATGCCCAGCTCCCCTCGTCGGCCGTCGCCACTACCGTAGTGAGGGTGAGTTCAATCATGCAACTGACTACAGTGGTGACATGCGGAACACCAGCTTCGCCTCGATGCACTGCTCGCTCGCCCAGTCGCTGGAACTGATCGGCGACTGGTGGACACCCCTGGTGCTGCGCGATCTGTACCTCGGCCTGGACCGCTTCGACCAGTTCGTCACCGACCTCGGCATCTCGCGCAATCTCCTGACCGACCGGCTCAACACCCTCATGGACGGCGGCCTCGTCGTACGGACGCCGTACCAGGACAACCCGGTCCGCTACGCCTACGCACTGACTGAGGCAGGGTGTGAGTTCGTGCCGATCCTGTTCGCGCTCACCGCCTGGGGCGACCGCTGGGCCACTCCGCCGGCCGGCCAACCTCTCCGCTTCACACACACCACCTGCGGCAAGGTCACCACGCCGACAGTCAGTTGCTCAGAGTGCGGCGAACCCCTCACCGCCGACGAGGTCACGCCCACCCCAGGCCCAGGCGGCCGAACAGCCCCCGGCACCGCCCTCATCGCCTCCGTCCTCACCAACCACAAGGGCTGACCACGGTCAGTCGGCGGTGATTGCCACGCAGCACTCCCAGCCGTCGGGATCGAGTACGGCGTGCACCGTGGTCGCCCGCAGACCCGCCAGCAGGCCGGTGACGAAGGCATGGTTGATGCCGCAGACGGCGTCGGGCTGCGCCTGCGCCAGTGGATGAAACGGACAGCTCTGCAGCCGGACACAGCCCGGCTCCGGACGGACCGGTTCGAAGCCGGCCCGCGCCAAGGTTGCCTCGGACAACGTCAGCGCGCGCTCGGCGCTGAGGCGGCCCGGACGCGACCGGACCCGCTCCTCTTCGCCCACCGCCTCCCCCTTGCGAGACGCCGCGCGCAGCGCGGAGTCGAGTGGGCCGCCATCGTCACCGGCCCGATCATGGCTGAGGACACCGTCGAGCAGGATCTCCGCGAGCAGATCGGGCTGCCGCGGCGGGATCGACACGCGAACGTCGGTGCCGGCCGGTTCGTACAGCTTGGGCGTCCGGCCGACCTTGCGGAGCCTGCCGGCGTGCTCGAAGTGGGCACGCAGCAGGCCGGCCTCGACCAGCTTCTCCAGATGGAACGCCGCCAGCTTCCGCGAGATCCCCACCTCGGCCGCCGCCTCGTCCCGGCTGATCGGCCGCCCGGCCCGGCGGCAGAACTCGAACATCCGGCGCCTGGAGTCGTCGCTCAGCGCCGACACCGCCCGGATGGTCGCGTCCTGGTCGCTCATCCCGTCCACGATAACGGACACGATCATTGGCGAAAAGCGACCGCGCCGCAGCCTCAACCCTTGACCTGTCCGCGTGAATAAGACCAAACTCGATTAGTCAAACAGGGAGGCGCGATGTCCGGACGATCGGCTCCGGCCAAGCACCCGGTGAGTGCGCTGCTCACCGGTCCGTACGGTCACCCGTTCCACCCGATCCTGGTGACGATCCCGATCGGCGCCTGGGTCGCCAGCTTCGTGTTCGACCTCGGTTCGCGAGCCGCCGACGCGGCGTACCTCGTCCAGGCCTCGAGCTGGCTGATCGTGATCGGCGTCATCGGCGCCCTCGCGGCGGCGAGTGTCGGTCTGCTCGACTTCTTCGCGATTCCGTCGGGCACACCGGCGTTCCGGACCGGACTCGTCCACCTGGTTCTCAACGTCGCCGTCACCGTGGCGTACGTCGGCAATGCCCTCTGGCGTCGCGGACCCGATGGCGACCAGGTCGCGGCCGGTCCGATCGTGCTGTCCGCGGTCAGCCTGGCCGCGCTGATGGTTTCGGGCTATCTCGGCGGCAAGTTGGCGTTCCGGTACGGCGTCCGCGTCGCCGAGGAACATGACCAAGCCGAAGGTTTCGAGCCGAGGAGTTGACGTGGGTATCGCAGCACTTGTCACCTGGCTGATCACCGCGCTCGGTGGCTTCTACCTGTTGTTCACCTGGATCAGCAACGGAGGTCCACGCAGGCCGAGCGCGAGCCGGTTCCCGCCGGCGGTGATCTTCGGCCACTTCGCCCTGGCGGCGCTCGGGCTGGTCCTGTGGATCATCTACCTGATCGCCGACAGTGACGCCCTGGCCTGGATCGCGTTCGTCCTGCTCGTGCCGGTGGCATTGCTCGGCTTCACGATGCTGGCTCGCTGGCTGCCGACCTACCGAGCGCGTACGACGCCCGATGTGGCGACTGTGGACGCGCCGGCGGAGCGCCACTTCCCCGTCGCTGTTGTCGGCGGCCACGGCCTGTTCGCCGTCGTGACGGTGGTGCTGGTTCTGCTCGCAGCTCTAGAGGCGTGAGGTGAGCTCGCCGACCGGGAGTGGGGCCGTGACCGTGTTGGTGGCTGGTGCGAGTGGGCAGGTCCACAGTGGGCTGTAGGCGCAGGAGGGGTTGTAGGTGAAGTTCAGGTCGACGACGAGCCGGCCGTCGCGTACGTCGCCGCCCAGATCCGCGCCCTTGACCGTGTCGAGGAGGTAGCGGCCGCCGCCGTACGTGTGGCGGCCGGCGAGGGCGTCCTTGACCGGCACGAAGACACCGCCGCCGTAGGACTCGAGCCACCACACGTCCAGGTCACCGACCTCCGGCAGGTGCAGTACGCCGACCCGGGAGAACGGGATCACGCCATCGGTCGCGGAAGGCACTTCCCACCGAACCGGCTCGACGTCCGTGTCCACGTCGACCTCGAACCGCAGTTGCGGCTGGTACGCGCCGATCAGGACTCCGGTGAACGCCTCGCGCTCCTCGACCGGCACCGGCGACGCGGGATGGGTCGCCAGCAACTCGTCCCGTCCGGCCTTCCAGAGCGCATGCGCCTCGGCCGGGTCGGCCTCCGCCCGTACGGCGCCGTACAGCGCGAACACCCTCCGACGCCAGTCGGCCGTGTCCAGCGCACCCGGCCCGCTCGACGCTGCCAATTCCTCGTTCACACTGCCGCCTTCCGTAGTCGCTCCGTGACCTGGACGACCCAACGACCGAGGGTGAACATCCGCGGGAACGGAGTCAGGCTACTATTGGCAGTGCACCGAACATCGGCAACGCCGGCCGCCCTGGCGACGGCTGCGCCTGGCCCGGAGGTCACACTCATCGACTAGAGGTCCTCGGTCGCATGAAGTGGCCGGTCCCGGCGCAACCGGGTTTCGGTCGCTCGACGAAGCGGTGATCCTGAGCCGCTTCCCAGTGGCCCCGCCAGGCACTCCGTCCGGCGTCTTGTCGGCGGCGTGATGCCGTTGCGGTGCTGCGTTACGCCATGGCTCGGGTGCCATGGCAGTACAGAGGAGGAGTCCTTGGCCCGACGAGGCCAGCGCCAACCCAGCGCTACCCGTAACGCCCCCCGCCGCCGGCGTCCTGCCCGCGACGGAGACGGTCTGATCCCGGTTCTCGCCCGCGCCGTGCGGGAGGTCGAGGCCGCGGTCGAGCGCGCCGACGTCCGGCCGTCGGTCCGGACGAAGTTCCAGGTCGTCGCGCTGCTCGTCCGCGAGGAGCGCGCCCGGGTGAACGCGGACGCGTCCGCGACCGACGCCTACCGTGCCGAGCAGCTCCGGCGCCTCGACGGGGTCGCGACGATCCTGGCCAAGGCCGCCGCTCGCGACACCTCCCTCCTGGTACTGCTGGCCGAGGACGCTGTCGTCTCCGAGGCAGGTACCAGACTCAAGCGCGAGATGCTGCGGTCCGCCGGTGTGGAAACGCCCACCGAAGCGCCCGCGGAGCCCGAGCCGGCGACTCCGCCGGACGCGAGCGCGCGCCGCGTCGTACCGCAGGCCGTGGTGTCGCGGCAGCTCGCCAACCCCTTCCTTGCGCCCGACTTCTCCTCCGCCCCGTCACGTCCGCCGAAGCCGCGGCGGCTGGCCGGCTGGGAGCTGATCGGTCCGCTGCTCAAGTCCTTCGAGTACGCCGGCGCAGCGGCCAGCATGACCCTGCCCGAGCCGACGTCGCTGGGCGCGGCGGGTGGCATGGAACTCATGCCGCACCAGGCCCGCCTGGTCGCATCCACCGTGGCCGGCCACCGGACCTTCCTGCTCGCCGACGAGCCGGGTCTCGGCAAGACGGCTCAGGCCCTGCTCGCTGCTCGTGCGGCCAACGCCTATCCCCTGCTGGCCGTCGTACCGAACGTGGTGAAGACGAACTGGGCCCGCGAGGCCGGCATCTGGACGCCGCAGCGGACCGCGACGGTCATCCACGGCGACGGCGACACGATCGACGGCTTCGCCGACATCGTCGTCGTCAACTACGAGGTGCTCGACCGGCACGTCGGCTGGCTCGGCGACCTCGGCTTCCGCGGCATGGTGGTCGACGAGGCGCACTTCATCAAGAACAAGAAGTCCCAGCGGTCGCGCAACGTCCTGCAGCTGTCCGACCGGATCCGGAGCCGCACGCCGCGACCGTTGCTGATGGCACTCACCGGTACGCCGCTGATCAACTCGATCGAGGACTTCACGGCGATCTGGGAGTTCCTCGGCTGGATCGACGAGAAGGGCCCGCGGGCCGAGCTGATGGAGTCGCTCGAGGAGACCGACCTGACGCCGGCCGATCCCGGGTTCTACGCGGCCGCCCGCGCGTCGGTGATCGACCTCGGCATCGTCCGTCGCCGCAAGGTCGACGTGGCCGCCGACATCCCGGCCCGGCGGATCGCCGACCTGCCCGTCGAACTCGACGGCGCGGTCGGCCGCTCCATCCGCGACGCCGAGCGCGAACTCGCCGACCGCCTCGTCGCCCGGTACCAGACCGCGCTCGAGACGCGTACCTCCGGCAGCACCGTGGAGGGCATCGACCACGAGCTCGTCCAGCGGGTCGCCGGCTGGGAGCGGACCGAGATGGCGAACGCGAAGACCGGCGAGAACGTCTTCAGCCTGGTCCGTCGCATCGGCATCGCGAAGGCCGGGCTGGCCGCCGACTACGCGGCGCAGCTCGCGCAGAACGTCGGCAAAGTCGTCTTCTTCGCCCGGCACATCGAGGTGATGGACGCCGCCGAGGAGCTGTTCACCGAGCGCGGCATCCGCTTCTCCTCGATCCGCGGCGACCAGACGTCGAAGAACCGGCAGAAGAACATCGACGCGTTCGTCGACGACCCGGAGGTCTCGGTCGCGGTCTGCTCGCTGCTGGCAGCCGGCGTCGGCCTGAACCTCCAGGTCGCGTCCAACGTCGTCCTCGCCGAGCTCTCCTGGACCAACGCCGAGCAGACCCAGGCCATCGACCGCGTCCACCGGATCGGCCAGGAAATGCCCGTCACCGCCTGGCGCATCATCGCGGCCCAGACCATCGACACCCGGATCGCCGACCTCATCGACGCGAAGTCGGGCCTCGCCGCCCGAGCCCTCGACGGCTCCGACGAAGAGGTCTCCTCCTCGGCCGACTTCCAGCTCGAAGCCCTGGCCGCCCTCCTCACCAACGCCCTCGAGAACGGCCCGCGACCCGCCTGAGGGGGTCGCGGGGGGTGTGGACTGCCGGGTAGCTTCAGGAACATGGTTCGCCCCGCCTACTCTTCGCGTCCCGACCCCGCGGACGAGCCCGCGACGTACTCCGAGGTGTTCGCGGTCGCGGAGTTCCGGTGGCTGTGGGCTGCGCAACTCGGGTCGGTGATCGGGGACCAGTTGGCGCGGGTCGCGCTCGCCGTGCTCGTGTTCGACCGGACCGGCTCGGCAGGGCTGTCCGCCGTGACCTACGCCCTCACCTTCCTGCCCGACGTCGTCTCCGGCCCGATGCTGTCGTGGCTCGCCGACCGGTTCCCCCGGCGCGCGGTGATGGTGTGGTGCGATGTCGCCCGCGCCGGGCTCGTGGCACTGATGGCGATCCCGGGCGCACCAGTCTGGGTGTTGTGTGCGCTGCTCGTCGCAGTGCAATTGCTGGCGGCACCTTTCCAGTCGGCCCGGGCCGCGCTGTTGCCCGACATCCTCACCGGCGACAAGTACGTCCTGGCGAGCTCGGTGTCGAACGTGACCGCGCAGGCCGCCCAGTTGGCCGGCTTCGTGGCGGGCGGCACCCTGGTCGCCGCGTTCGGCACCAGCCAGGCGCTCGTGGTCGACGCGGCCACTTTCGCGTTGTCCGGTCTGCTGATCAGGATCGGCGTACGCGATCGCCGGATGTCTCCGGCCACCGACGGAGCAGGGCAACTCGGTTGGTGGAGATCGCTGTCGGCCGGCGCGGCCCTGGTCTGGCGCGATCGCCGGTTGCGGTACCTGATCGCGCTGGCGTGCGTGGCCGGGTTCTACATCACGGTCGAGGGACTTGCCGCTCCGTACGCCGCAGCCATCGGGGGCGGGCCGCTCGCCGTCGGGCTCCTGCTGGCTGCCAACCCGGCCGGACAGATGGTCGGCATGCTGCTCCTTGCCCGTGTCGCGCCGGCCCGGCGGCTGGCGATGATGGGGCCGATGGCTGTCGGCTCGTGCCTGCCGCTGATCGCCTGCGTGCTCCATCCGGGTCTCTGGTTCACGGTGGCGCTGTGGGTCGTTTCGGGGCTGTGTTCGTCGTACCAGCTCGCGGCGAACGCGTCGTTCGTCCAGAGCGTGCCGAGTGCAGTGCGCGGCCAAGCCTTCGGTCTGGCCCGCACGGCGTTGATCGTGTCGCAGGGACTCGGGGTACTGGCTGCCGGGACGGCGGCAGACCAGTGGCATCCCGGATCGGTCGTCGCTGTGGCGGGCGCCGTCGGTGTTGTGGTCGCGGTCGGCGCCACCCTTGGATACCGGCGAGCCGTATCGCCCGGGTAGCTGCCGCCGCGGCAAAGGACTACGGGATGATCAGTGCCAGTCGTTGTTGCGCATGGCGACACACCTCCTCCCGGTTTCCGGATCGTCCACCGGCCGGCCAGCCTGAGGCGGTGACTTTGGGTGATTTGGCGGCTACCCTGGTACGGCGACGAGTGTGAGGCTTGTGGGGGCTATTCATGTCGAGTATCCGGCATTGGCGACTGAGGCGACGGCATCGGCGGCGTACCGATGCCGCCAGGCCTTCGTTCTGGCACGTGCACCGGTGGAGCCTGTGGGCGGCGCCGACGGTCGTCATCGGTTATGTACTGGCCGTCGACCTGGCCGCTTTCGCCACCCTGATCAGCACGTTCCGGCTGATCGAGATCCGGCCTGACGACTGGCTCTGGCTCGGGATCCTCGCGGCCGGTTCGGCGGTCCATGTCGAGGCAGCGCGTGGGATCGAACGCCTCCGCGAGATCGCGGCCGAGGGTGTTCCGTACGTCAACCTCAAGGGCATGTGGACCTTCGCCGGGGTGCTGATCCTGCCGCCTCCCCTGGCCATCGCCCTGATCGCGTTCACCTACATCCACTCCTGGTTCAGGCTCCGGCGCGTCACGCCGCATCGCTGGTTCTTCTCCTCCGCCACCATCGTCCTGGCCGGCGCCGCCGCGGCGATCTGTCTCATCGTCATCAGCCCCGAGAGCTACCCCGGCTACCCGCCGGGACCGCTGGGCCTGGTGGCGGTCACGCTCGCGGGAGTGGCGTACTGGTTCGTCAACTACGCGCTGGTCGTCGGCGCCGTGCTCCTGTCCAGCCCCTCGGTCACCGCCCGCGATGCGCTCGGCCGCCTGTCCGACCAGCTGATCGTCGCCGGCTCGCTCGGCCTCGGCGTCGCCGCCGCGAGCCTGCTCCGGCATGAGCCGTGGTCGGTCGTCGTCCTGCTGCTGACGATCCTGGGCCTGCACCGCGCGTTGCTCGTCGGCCAGTTCCAGACCGCTGCCCGGACCGACCCCCAGACCGGCCTGGCGAACACGGTCTTCTGGCACGAGATGGCCCGCAAGGAACTCGCACGCGCCGAGCGCACCCACGCGCCGCTCGGCATCGTGTTCCTGGATCTCGACCATTTCAAGACCGTCAACGACACTCACGGCCACCCTGCGGGCGACCAGGTCCTCAAGGCCATCGCGACCGAGCTCCGCCGCGAGCTGCGCACCGACGACCTGGTCGGCAGATTCGGCGGCGAGGAGTTCGCCGTACTGCTGCCCAACACCGATCCCGAGGACACCACGGCTGCCGGGGAACGTATCCGCCGCCGGATCGCGAGCCTGAGCGTCACCATCACCACCGCCCACGGCGACACCACGCTCGACGGCCTCACCTGCTCCGTGGGCGCCGCGACCTTCCCCGCCGCCGGTCACACCCTCGAACAACTCATCCTCGCCGCCGACTCGGCGACCTACGCCGCCAAGAAGAACGGCCGCAACCAGGTGATCACCGCCCCGACCCCGACTGAAGGCACCGGGTCGTAGGAGCGCTCAGCTGCTCCCCAATTCCCGACTCTGGCACGGAGCTTGCAGACGGGGGATGGTTGGAGGGGGTGGGGCATGTGGAGTTGAGCTTGGAGGGGCGGGTCGGGCTTCGGGTGGAGTTGCGGCCGGAGATGGTTGCGTATGCGACATTGCTGCAGTTGCCCGCGACCGGGGTCGACGTGCTGGTGGAGCAGGAACTGGGCGACAACCCGGTGCTCGAGCGGGTCAACGATGTCCCGCCCGGAATGCGGGAGTCCGCCGGTCGACCACAGCTCGACGAATGGGTCGAGGGCGGCGAGCCGGCAGTACTGCGAGCTGATGCGGGGCTGCTGGTCGCACCAGGTGATGCGGCGATCGTGGATTACGTCGTCGGGAGTCTCGACGGGCGGGGCCGGCTGACCAGTACCGCGGATGAGATCGCGAACTACCTGGGTGTGCGTACGACGCGCGTCCTCGGGGTGCTCGCTGCCGTACGAGAGGTCGGTACGCCGGGGATCGCGGCTCGGGACCTTCGTGAGTGTCTGCTGCTGCAGCTCGACGCGGTGGAGCAGTCACCTGTCGCGCACGTCGCCCGCGCGGTGGTGGATCGGCACCTGGAGGACCTCGCGGGCAAGCGATGGGACCGCATCGCCGAGGCACTGGGGATCCCAGTGGCGGAGATACGCAGGGCGGCCGCGTTCATCAAGGAGCGGCTGGTGCCGTTCGTGGAGATCGAGCTCGGTTGTTGGCCGCCGCGGGCGGTCGCCGCACGGGCCGAGGTGTTGCGGCCGGACTACCTGTTCATGGACGAATTCACTGTCGAGGTCGCCGAGGAAGCGCGGCTTGCCCTGGCGATCAGTCCGGCGTACCGGTTCGCGGGTGCGGAGGTGCAGGAGTGGCTGGCGCGGGCGAGGCTGTTCATCAGTCGGCTGCACCAGCGGTGGCAGACCATGCGAGCTGTCGGTGAGGCCATCGCGGAGAAGCAGGAGGCCTTCCTGGCCGGCAGATCCGGGTGCCCTGCTCCCCTGACCCGCGCCGACGTCGCGCGGATGATCGGCGTCCATGAATCGACCGTCTCCCGCGCGGTGTCGACCCGCTGGGCGCAGCTGCCATCGGGATGCATCACGCCGATGGCGGACTTCTTCCGCGTCTCGGCCGAACCGCGCGACGCCGTACGCGAGCTGATCGCACAGGAGACCCGGCCGCTGTCCGACGGCGAGATCGCGCGCCGGCTGTCCGGGACCGGTCACCCGATCGCCCGTCGTACCG
>Ga0164241_10007002_pt1 | contig 10185 bp, 8 predicted proteins | sample OricomyardsoilBY_FD_108780 | JGI IMG/M metagenome (GOLD analysis project Ga0164241, IMG submission 108780) | Backyard soil microbial communities from Emeryville, California, USA - Original compost - Back yard soil (BY) | ecosystem: Environmental > Terrestrial > Soil > Unclassified | place: USA... | reverse complement strand
TCTCATCCACTTCGTTGAGCAAGTGCAGAATCTTCATCTGTTTGCCACTCGTCTTTCCCGAAAAATTTTCCAGACAAACATAGGGGCCAATAGCAGATAGCGTCTCCACAACCGTTTCGGCTCTTGCGAGAGACGGTGCAGCCATTCGAGGCCATTTTCCCGCATCCACAGGGGCGCGCGTGCAACTTGCCCGGCATGCATGTCGAAAGCTGCACCGACTCCGAGTAATACCGTGCCGTCAAATAGGTGCTTGTGTGATTTCATCCAGATTTCTTGCTTGGGAGCGCCTAAGCCGACCCAAACAATATCCGGACGCGCGGCTCTGATTTTTTCGACGTCGCTTTTCTCTTCGTCCTCCGTTAGCACACGGAATGGCGGCGAATGCCATCCCGCAATTTTCGCAGCAGGAAATTTCTGAGCCATTAGCGTGACTAATTTTTCAACCACATCCGGTTTGCCGCCGTAGAAATAGTGACGGTAGTTTTTGTCGGCGGTCGATTTTACGAGATACGGCAAGAAATCCGGTCCACATACCCGTTTTGCAGGCTCATTGTGTAGATATTTCCCAACCCAAACGAGCGGTGTTCCATCGGGAGAAACAAAATCGGCGTTCTCCAGAGCGTGTCGAGCCGCTTCATTGCTTTGGCAAAGCATGATGCTGTGTACATCTGCAAAGCAAACATAGGCCGATTTCTTTTCCCGGATCCATTTTGAGACGAGTGCGGACAGCAACTCTTCATTCGTGATCTGCACGTCTATGCCAAGCACATTGAACGTATGGGTGCGTCGGGTGCTCGTGTCAGACTTTGCAGATATTGTTTCCATGAATACCCAGCCGTGCACAAATGTTTCGTGTATCCACCACAAGCTGCGCATGCGAAGCGACTTTGGCGTAATCGACTTGATCGTGATCGGTGACTATGAGTGTCGCGGCGAACGATCCGAGTATTTCGGATGTTAGGGGAGTTGACCTTCTACCCGCAAGCGACGCGTGTTCGCGTGTCGGTGGTATTTCCGGAACCAACGCATCGTGAAATTCGACGATGGCACCTCTGGATTCAAACAGATCGATGAGTTCCAGCGCCGGGCTTTCGCGTATGTCATCGATATTTTTCTTATATGAGATTCCCAGGATAAGTATTTTCGAACCATTCAAGCCGCGCTGGAATTTTTCATCAAGTAGCTTTGCCACGCAGTCGGCAATGTATTTCGGCATCGAGGTATTTATCTCACCGGAAAGCTCAATGAAGCGTGTCGTAAGCCCGTATTCGCGTGCTTTCCAAGTCAAATAAAAGGGGTCGATTGGAATGCAGTGCCCGCCGAGACCCGGGCCCGGGTAAAAGGGCATAAACCCGAACGGCTTGGTCTTTGCAGCTTCAATGACTTCCCAAATGTCGATGCCCATAGCGGCATAGATAACTTTCAGTTCGTTCACAAGTGCAATATTCACTGCACGGAATATGTTTTCGGTGATTTTAACGGCCTCGGCCACCTCGGTTGATGAGACCGGAACCACAATGTCAACGACCTTTTCGTAGAACGATTGCGCAAGGGAGAGCGCGGTGGAGCCGTCGCCGCCTACAACCTTTGGGATGCGGGTGGTCGTATAATCTAAGTTGCCGGGATCTTCCCGTTCAGGTGAAAACGCGAGGAAAAACCCCTCACCGCTTTTCAATCCGGTCGCCTCCAAAATGGGCAGGACAATTTCTGTGGTCGTTCCGGGATAACTCGTCGATTCCAAAACAATAAGCTGAGGGGCGCGAAGATGATTTGCTATAGCGTCGGCGGTGTTTGTCACAAAAGTCAAATCCGGCTCGCGGTGCCGTGTCAGTGGCGTCGGAACGCAGATGATAAGTACATCCGGTTCGGACAGTCGTGAGAAATCAGTGGTCGCGCGAAACAGGCCTGATTCAATAACGTCGCGCATGTTGGATAGGGGAATGTGCCCGAGGAAACTTTCACCATTGTTGATCTGAGCTGCCCGTTTGGCATCGATATCGAAGCCGATTACGGAATACCCGGCTCTTGCGGTCGCAAGAGCTAGCGGCAACCCGACATAACCCAGTCCGATAATGCCGATTTTCGCTTTGCAGGTATCGATGAGGGTTGCCAGATTTTTGGTGCCGGCATTTTTAGACAGCGAAGCTGCCGGATGCGATGTGTTGATCATCAAGTTTCCTCATGCAAAACGCAGCGAAAGAAGAGCTTACCGGCTTTCCGTTGGTATTTCAGCCTCACTTGTCTATTTTTCCTATGTGGAAGCCTGCCGGATTAATGTCGGGATAGACAGTTTATGACGCCGTCGCAAAACTTCTCGACCATTGCTTCAATCGAATAGTCGTTTGCCAGCTGTTTTGCGCCTGAGGAAAGAGCGGCCTGAATTTGCTGGTTTTGTAAAACTGAAGAAACGGCATTCGCATATGCTGAAGTACTCTGCCAATCCTGAACTATCAGCCCGTTTGCTCCGGAACGGATATAAGAGAACTCCGGCCCGTGAAACGGATAGGTTGTTGTTATCATGGGGGTGCCGACGGCCGAACAATCAAGAATTGCGAGGCCGACAGCACCCGGCATCAAGAATGCCTTGCTCATTTTAATAAGCGCGACATTCTCGCGGCCAAATTTCGGGCCCAAATATTTGATCCAACTATTCTCAACGGCGGCTCGTTCTGCTGTGACCTGATCAGGCCCGCCTCCCACGATGAGTAGTGTAAAATCAGGGATAGCCAAACGAATGAGTTTTGCGGCATCGATCAGGAAGTCGATGCGTTTGATGTCGTAAATTCCGCCGACATAGATTGCAATATTGTCGGTTGTGATCCCCAGAGTCTTTTTTAAGGCGGCGATTTCGTCGGCTGAAATCTCTTCCGCCCATTCCTTGTATTTTTTAGTATCGATCGAGTTGTTGAAAACGGTGATCCGGTCCGACGGAAATCCGTAACCTTCGACGATCCTTCTGGTTTCTTCAGTATAGCCAAACCACCAATCGCATCGTGTCGCCCAGAAACGCTTCCAGCTTTCGGCGAAGCCGTCGGGAGCTTCGGCCTGAAAATTCTTTCCATGCCCCCAAAAGGCCAATTTGGATGGCCGGAATGGTTTCAGCGTTTGTGCGACGTAGTTGACCAGATAGCGGTTTTGCTGCCCTACGATTGCTAGATTACAATTCCAGATTTCCTTCAGAACGGGCTGCCAGATTAAATGGGTGCTTCCGATGTCAAAATGTATATTCCCGATTTTGTGCGCCCAATCGAGATCACCTTCATCGGATTTTCCCGTGTGTTGCTTGGTGAGGGAGCCTGAATAGACGTCATAGACAATATCGTTTTCTGCCAAGCGGCTACGCACTCCCTGGAAGAATGGCAACCGGTATTGGATAAGATGGTCGACATGAACGACGCGACGCATTGGACTGGAGCCTCGGATGTGTGACGTGTTGGTTGATTTGGATGGCCGCACGGAAAACTCTATCCTGATTTTCGTCGCTTTGGCTAAAGGCAGAGTAAAACATGCCCCAAAAAGGAAATATATTTTCTAATTGGAGCGTTGATCTGGTTGTTGGAAATTGACCAAATAGGCTCGGAGCACGGTGTGCTTTCGATGTGCTGTATGAATTGGTTCCGATGATCTGTGCCCGTGTGTGGCTCTGTCGTTTATGATTAAAAGGCTTTCGATTTGAAAATCCTTGTCGTGCATAATTTTTACCAGCTAGCCGGAGGCGAAGATGCTGTTGCTCTGAGCGAAGTAAATTTGCTGAAGGAGCACGGTCACGAAGTCGATTTCTATTACGTCCATAACGACGCAATTAAATCTCTGCGACAGAGATTGCTTGCCTCTCTTGGCGTGATCTACAATTGGCGAGCAAAAAAGAGGCTGAGAAAGCATTTGGATCATACGCATCCCGATATTGTTCATGTCCACAATATATTTCCGCTTCTCTCGCCTTCAGTTTTTGATGCATGCCGTGATGCCGGGATTCCAAGTGTTCTGACGCTTCACAATTTCAGGCTTCTATGCCCGACGGCGTTACTTTTTCATGACGGGAAAATCGTCGAGCGGAGCTTGCACGGATCGAGTTTGTGGGCGGTGTGGAGGCGCGTGTATCACCACTCGTTTATAGGGACCGCTGTCGTTGCTCTTATGGTCGATTCTCATAAATGGCGCGGAACATGGAAGTCGCGTGTTGATCGCTATATTGCTTTAACAGCATTTGCCAAAAATAAATTTGTTGCTGGTGGTGTGCCTCGTGAATTGATTGAGGTGAAAGCCAATACTCTCGGACAAGACCGTCAGTATTCAGAGGAGTTGGTGCGCGAGGGCGGGCTCTATGTCGGTCGTCTGAGTGCAGAGAAAGGTGTCGGGATCCTCATCGATGCATGGAAGGACCTCAATACCCAGCTTCGGATGGTTGGCGACGGGCCGTTGCGGATGCTGGATGGTCAGGGCGAACAGCAGGTGACATGGATCGGTGGTTTGCCGCCCGACGGGGTGCAGCGCGAAATGTCGACAGCGGCATTTCTGATCGTTCCGTCCATATGGTACGAGATGTTTCCTTTGGTCGTGATCGAAGCCTTCGCCTCCGGATTGCCGGTGATTGTTTCTGCTCATGCGGCCTTGAAGGAAATCGTGGAAGATGGCGTCACAGGATTGCACTTCAATCCGGGCGATAGTGCGGATCTGGCTGACAAGGTTCGATGGGCATCGTCTCATCGGGATGAAATGCTGCAAATGGGACGAAATGCCCGCCGTCTTTACGAGGAGAAGTATACCCCTGCTGTCGGCTATCAAAGCCTTATCCGGATCTATGAAAAGACCATTGCAGAGTATGGCGTTTGAACGTCGTTGACGGATCGGAGCAGTGAAGAGCGGGCAGGGCGGTGTTGAGACTTTGCGTCACTATGCTATGATTTTCGCAACCATTCTTGATAATATGCACGGAATTAAGCAGATGGTTTGTCTGTCTGCTGCGGATATTTGATATTGGGATTTTCTCTTAGAAGACGAAATGAGAAAAATGACGGGAAAAGTCGCGTTAATTACGGGTATCACGGGTCAGGACGGTGCTTATCTTGCCCATTTGCTTTTGGACAAGGGCTATATTGTTCACGGCGTTAAGCGTCGTTCTTCGTCATTCAATACAGCGAGAATTGATGATCTTTACGAGGATCCGCAGGTTGAAAGTGCGCGATTGAGCTTGCACTACGGCGATCTTACCGACGCGACCAACTTAATCCGGATTGTTCAGGAGACGCAGCCTGATGAGATCTACAATTTGGCCGCGCAGAGCCACGTTCAGGTGAGTTTCGAGACGCCTGAATATACCGCTAATTCTGATGCCATCGGAACGTTACGCATTTTGGAGGCAATGCGCATTCTGGGGCTTGAGAAGAAGACACGGTTTTATCAGGCATCGACGTCTGAACTCTACGGCAAAGTGCAAGAAACGCCGCAGAGCGAAACGACACCTTTTTATCCGCGATCTCCCTATGCGGCGGCAAAGCTCTATGCCTATTGGATCACGGTGAACTACCGTGAGGCCTATAATATTCACGCCTCAAACGGCATTTTGTTCAATCACGAAGGGCCGACACGGGGCGAAACTTTTGTGACGCGAAAGATTACGCGCGCGGTTGCGGCTATTAAGTTGGGCTTCCAGAGCACTTTGTATCTCGGCAACCTCGATGCCAAGCGCGATTGGGGGCATGCACGGGACTATGTCGAGGGGATGTGGCGTATCCTGCAACAAGATACGCCCGATGATTATGTGCTGGCGACGGGCGAAACACATGCGGTCCGGGAATTTGTTGAGTTGGCCTTCGCAAAAATCGGTCGCAAGATTTTGTGGAGAGGGGCGGGTGTTGACGAAGTTGGTTATGATGCGGTCGATGGCACAGTGCTGGTGCGCATTGATCCGCGTTATTTCCGACCTACAGAGGTGGAGTTGTTGCTGGGTGATCCGCGTAAGGCAGAGCGGAAGCTTGGCTGGAAACACACAACGACATTCCCTGAGCTTGTTTCGGAGATGGTCGATTCTGATTTGCGCGTCGTAGCGGCTGAAGCTGATCGGAAATCCCGCCATGACTAAGTCCGATCCCTTTTCCTTGGCAGGCAAGCGTGTTTGGGTTGCCGGGCATCGTGGGATGGTTGGATCGGCTCTTGTTCGCCGGTTGGCGACAGAGCAATGTGATGTCGTGGTTGTTGGCCGGAACGAAGTTGACCTGCGACGTCAGGCGGAGGTGGAGGCATGGCTTGCTTCCGCTAAGCCGGATGTCGTCTTTGTGCCTGCGGCGACAGTCGGCGGCATTCTTGCCAATGACACCCGTCCTGCCGAGTTTCTGTATGACAATTTGATGATCGAAACGAACATCATCCACGCGGCGTGGAAGGTGAATGTTGAGAAGCTTTTGTTTCTGGGGTCGTCGTGTATCTATCCCAAGCATGCACCCCAACCCATGTCTGAGGACGCCCTGCTGACCGGCCCTTTGGAGCCGACAAATCAATGGTATGCGATTGCCAAGATCGCGGGCATCAAGCTTTGTCAGGCCTATCGGCGGCAGCATGGGTGCAATTTCATTTCCGCGATGCCGACCAATCTTTACGGTATCGGTGATAATTTTGATCTGACGTCATCTCACGTTCTGCCTGCGCTCATCGCCAAGACGCATGCCGCAAAAACGTCCGGTGCGGGGGCTGTTGAGATTTGGGGAACGGGAACGCCGAAGCGCGAATTCCTGTATGTGGACGATTGTGCTGACGCGCTCGTTTTCCTCATGAAAAACTACTCCGATGAGGAGCATATCAATGTCGGGGTTGGTTCCGATATTTCCATCTATGAGCTCGCCGAATTGGTTCGCGGCGTGGTCGGTTTTTCCGGCAATATTGTGAAAGACACAACCAAACCGGACGGAACTCCGCGGAAACTGATGGATGTGTCCAGATTGCGAAATTTGGGATGGGAAGCGCAAACTGATATACGCACCGGAATTGAGCGGGTGTACCGATGGTATTGCGATCAGTTGATTTCTCAGGCTGCTTCAGCATAGTTGTGTTGCGCGCGAGGTCGGTCTGAAGTCGCATTCGGGCGTCGTGCCGCTCGGCTCTTCTATTTCTTTCGTAGAACATAAAACACGTTGGCAGGCGCGATTTTCTTAAACGGCTTGTCGCGGTGATAGTGATAGTTCCAGCGCGTGACAGTGCTGAAGAGCTTGTCGAGAATGACCAGGTCGCGCCTTGCATAGGCGCTGACCTTGAGAAGACTGCCAATTCGTGGTGTTGCAGGGAACATGCATAAAGCGCGGTGTTCCGCTTCAAAGCCCGCTCGCGTGAGCGTGTCGTCGAGCCAGCTTAGCGGAAATCCGCGCTCGTTTTTGGTGAGCCCCCGGCGTGGATTGTTCCAATCTCCCATGGTGGAGACGGGTTCTCTCAGAACAAAAATAGCACCCGATTTGCTGACCCTGGCTATCTCATTAATGACATGCGTTACGTTCGGAATGTGATGCAATACGCCGAGGCACACCGTGAGGTCTATGCTTCCGGTTTTGCAAATTATGTCGCCTGAGACTTCCGGTTTGACAAAATTTGCAGAAGCTTCGCCGATTGTCGGGCGCCACCATTTTTCAGCGGGCTCCAGTGCGAGAAACTCTCCGACATTTTTTGATATAGGTTCCACGTCGTCCCCGCGGGCGCAACCGAGCGTGAGTGCGCGATGATAATGCTTGTCGCGTATGAACCTATAAGCGTAATGTTCGTTCAGTGCAGAATAGCCATAAGCATATTCCGTTTCGTCATCAGAGGAATCGTGCACCAGGTTGTAGTAGCCAAGTTCTTCGTCCTCGTACCAGTTCTTTAATTCTTCAGGTCCGAAATCATCTCCGTATAATTTTTTGCCTGACAAATAGTCTTTATGCGCACGATCATGTGATCCGATTGTCATGGAGTTCTGGATCTGATGGATTTCATGGCTCATGCGGCGTTTTCCTGAAATACCGGTTTAAAATTGTATTGCGTGTCGTATGCTTCGCATGGGTGAGCTCGGTTAAAATACTACATTATCTCAAGGGTGCTGTGGATTGGTTCTATGCGGATGAATTTGAGTCGGATATTTGGTTTCGGCTTTAGCTCCGGCCTACTATATTCTGTAGAGAGCAACTCAAACTTTCCGGGTGACAAAAGTTGAGTGGACATGGTGATGGTCAGTCAGGGGATGCGCATAATGCCTCTGCTCCGGATGTAGTGGTGCCAATGAGACGCTCAGGTGGCGTTCGTGCTGAACCTCGGGCGCGGGCTGGCCGGACTGCACAACCGTCAAAGCGCGTTATTGTTGATGTGGTGCGATTGCTGGATTTTGTCTGCATCGCTTTTTCATCGTTATTGGCGCAATGGATCTATCTGTCCGTTTATCTCAACAATTCGGAAGACCAGACTGCCTATTTAACGGTAGGTGTGCTTGGCGCATTCGTGTCCGTTACCACCCTCAGACGTCAGGGCATTTACTCGATCGGAACCCTGAGCAGGCTCAGAGGGCAGATCAGACGTTTGATTGTGGGCATTAGTATTGCGCTTGTGCTGCTTCTGACGGCGGGCTACCTGCTAAAAATTTCAGATCAATTCTCGCGCGGCTGGATGACGCTCTGGTTTGTGATCAGTGTATTTTCTCTACTCGGCAATCATTTTTTTATCGCTCATCTGCTCCAGAGATGGAAGTCTTTTGGTTTGTTTGCGAGAAATGTGGCGGTCTACGGGAGCGGCGATATTGCGCGTCAGATTGTCGAGCGATTGAGCGCTCAACCGCAGGATATGCGCATCCTGGGTGTTTTTGACGACCTGAAAACCGGGGCGGTGCCCAGTGTCGTTGTTGCCGGCGGGGTGGCCGAACTTATCGCTATCGGACAAACACAAAGGTTCGACGAAATTCTGATTGCTCTTCCTCTGGCGGATGAGCAGCGGATTGTAGATATAGTGACGCGACTGTCTGTCCTGCCGACGAGTATTCGTCTGTGTCCGGATGTTGCTGGATTCCACCTCCGTCCGGTCGGCGTCGTCAATTATGACGGAGTTTCGATGCTGGAATTGGTGCGGGCGCCAATGGACAATTGGGCTCCCATTCTCAAAAGCATTGAAGACAGGGTTCTGTCGAGTTTGACGCTCGTGCTCGCGGTGCCGCTTATGCTTCTGGTGGCATTGGCGATAAAGATCGACAGTCGGGGCCCCGTATTTTTCTGGCAGAGGCGGCATGGTTTCAATCATCAGGTGATTTGGGTCGCAAAATTCAGAAGCATGAATGTGGCCCAAGACGGCGCTGAGATTCCGCAAGCGCAGCGGGATGATCCGCGTGTGACGCGGGTCGGACGGTTCTTGCGGAAAACAAGTCTTGATGAGTTGCCTCAACTTTTGAATGTCATTCGCGGTGATATGTCCCTTGTCGGACCACGCCCGCACGCGATCGCGCATAACGAATATTATTCAACGGTGCTGGCAACCTATGCGACGCGTCACAAGGTGAAGCCGGGCATCACCGGTTGGGCGCAGGTTAACGGATGCAGAGGTGAGACAGATGTGCCCGAGAAAATGTGGAAGCGGATCGAATATGATCTCTACTATATCGAAAATTGGTCTCTTTGGTTTGACATCAAGATTCTGCTTCTAACGCCGATATTCGGGTTATTTGGCGCCAACGCTTTTTAAGCGGGAGCCGCTCTAGCCTGATGTAACCTCGCGGCCGACCGAGTGGTATGAGAATCCGGCTTGTGCGACTTCTGCGGGCACATAAATATTTCGCAGATCAATAATAAGCGGGCTCTTCAAAAGTGATTTGATCCGCTTGAAGTCGAGGGCGCGAAACTCGTTCCATTCGGTCAGGATAAGAAGTGCGTCTGCCTGATCCATGACGCCATATGCGTTCTCCTTCCATTCGATCTCCGTCAGATATTTTCGGGCTTCCTTCATTCCTTCGGGGTCATACGCACGGATGCGTGCGCCTGCTTGCTGGAGCTTCGGTACAATGTCGAGGCTCGGTGCGTCGCGCATGTCATCTGTGTTGGGTTTGAACGTGACGCCGAGAACACCGAGCGTCTTGCCCTCAAGACTGCCGCCGCAAGCCGCGATGATTTTTTGCGCCATACGGCGCTTACGTTCGTTGTTGGCTTCCATCACGGCTTCGACAATCAATGTCGGTGTGCCGACGCGCCG
>Ga0164241_10007001_pt1 | contig 10187 bp, 11 predicted proteins | sample OricomyardsoilBY_FD_108780 | JGI IMG/M metagenome (GOLD analysis project Ga0164241, IMG submission 108780) | Backyard soil microbial communities from Emeryville, California, USA - Original compost - Back yard soil (BY) | ecosystem: Environmental > Terrestrial > Soil > Unclassified | place: USA... | reverse complement strand
TCACCGGAGATCCTCGACGTGCTGCGGCTGTCGTCGAAATCGCATTGGGACCTGCCGGTCCGGATCGGCCGCTCGACCGTGCACTTCCTGGTCTCCCACCCGACGCCGCCCACCTTCGACGGCCCCGAGGACCGCAACGGCACCCGCAACCACGACGAGATCCGGTTGATGGCCGACTACGTCACCCCCGGCAAAGGCGGCTACATCTACGACGACAAAGGCAGGCGCGGCGGCCTCAAGAAGGGCGAGCGGTTCGTGATCGCCGGCGACAACAACTCCGACCCGCTCGACGGCGACAGCGTGCCCGGCACGATCCAGCAGTTGCTGAACGCGCCCCGGGTGATCGACCCGACGCCCGGCAGCATCGGCGGCTACCGCGCGGCACAGGAACAGGGCGGCGCCAATCTCACGCACCGTAGCAACCCGTTCTTCGACACCGCGGACTTCAACGACAACGCCCCGGGCAACCTCCGGGTGGACTACGTGCTGCCGTCGCGAGGGTTGGTCCCGCTGCGCGGCGAGGTCTTCTGGCCGGTGTCCGACTCGCCGCTCGCGCGCCTCAACGACGCGTCCGACCACCATCTCGTCCGGCAGGACATTCTCGTACCCGGGCGCTGACGGTAACCAACAAAACACGTCCCGTTCAGCGCTTATGCCCAAAAGGGCATCAACTTGGGGCTTGGGGGCCGCAACTTCGTTTCCGACGTATTTGCGGCCCCCGATCGTGCTCTCTTGGTGTGACCACAACCGCGGGGTCACCCTCTTGGAGGCGCGATGTTGTGCACTATGGAGCCGGACTCGGCCCTCGTCGATCTCGAGGCCGAGCTGGCTGCCCAGCAGCCCATGCCGACGGCATGGTCACGCCCGGTCACCCGGGGCAACGTCGACGCGGTGGCTGCGGCCGCCTCGGCCGGCGACACCGTGGCCATCCACGAGCTGCTGACCTACCTGCGCCCGATCATGGTGCGCTACTGCCGCGGCAAGCTCGGCCGGATCAGGCCGGTCACCTCGCCCGACGACGTGGCGCAGGAGGTCTGCCTCGCGGTGTTCCGCGCACTGCCGACCTACCGCCACCTCGGCCGGCCGTTCCTGTCCTTCGTGTTCGGTGTCGCCGCGCACAAGGTCGCCGATGTCCACCGAGCGGCCGCCCGGGACCGCTCGCTGCCCACCGCCGAGACGCCCGACCTGCCCGATGTCGAGGAGAGCCCCGAGCAGATCACGCTGCGGCGCGAACTGGTCGAGCAGACCGGCGGCCTGCTGCGCACGCTGCTCCCCCGCCAGCGCGAGATCCTGATCATGCGCGTGGTCATGGGCATGTCCGCCCAGGAGACCGCCGAAGCCGTCGGCACCACGCCCGACGCCGTGCGGGTCGCCCAGCACCGGGCGCTGTCCCGGCTGCGCCGGGCCGTCATGCACTGAGCGCGCAACAGCCGGTCAGGCCGCCGAACGCACCGGCACGGGCCGACCCGGCGAAGCAGCCTGCGCGGTCTCCCGTCCGGCAGCCTGCCGACGCGCCCGCCGCCGACGGTTGTGCCTGCGCTCGTACCACCACGAGTCGACCTCGACGATGACCGGGCCGAGCGCCATTAGCAACAGCACGACGATCGCCACCACGATCCCGCTCCACACCAGGATTGCCTGCACCATCTCTCCCACCTCCGGTAAACGCCCTGGTAACAGCGTCGCCGCGGAGGGGCACCCGGCGGATCGGCCGAAGAGGCAGCGCCGGGCGGCCGACCGGTCACCGCGCGGTGCCCGCGTACTGGCCGATCGGCCGACCCGCGCCCGCCGGTCGGCCGAGGCGGCGGCGCGGCGGGTCCAATAGCGTTCGTGCGCATGACACCGATCCCGGTGCCGCATCGCTGGCTGGCCGCGTTGCTCGGTGCCGCGCTGCTGGTCGACCTCATCCTGTCCGGCCGGGTGAGCCTGCACGACGGGCTGCCGCCGCTGCCGGGCGCGTTCGCGCTGTGCGTCTGCGCCTACCTCGCGCTGCGCAGGCCCGCCACCGGCGCGCTGATCGGGTCGGCGGTGGTGCTCGCCTCGTCGCTGGTGATCCTGGCGACGGACGCGGTGCCGGTGTCGATCGGGATCCAGAGCATCGTGCTGTCCGAGACCGTCGCCGGGGCGGCGCTCGTCGTGCTCGTGGTGTGGCAGTGCTCGCCGCTCGCGGCGATCGGCTGCACGACGCTGCTCACGTTCGCCTGTTTGACGGCGATGTTCATCCGCGGCTACCTGTGCGGCACCGTGATGTTCTGCCGGCGCGGCAGCGGGAGCTTCGGTGAGCCGGACCTGCTCCAGTCGCTCGCGTTCGGCTTCTGCGTGCTGGCCGGGGCCGTCGTGGTCGGGTTGTACCTGCGCCGGGCGGGCCAGCAGCGGATCGCGACCGAGACCGACACGCTGATCCGCCGGCAATGGCCGCTCGGCGTGTCGCTGGCCGGGCTGCTGCTGATCGAGGCGAGCGCGAACGGCGCCGAGGGGCTGGCCGCACTGGTCGGGCCCGCGGTGGCCGGGGTGTGCGCGTTCTTCGCACCGCGCGCGCCGTTGCGCCTCGCGATGGCCGCCGCGGCGGCGATCGTCGTGCTGCCGGTGCTGCTCGGCATCGGCGCGGGCGACGTGCTGCCGGTGTCGGTCACCGGGCTGGCCGCGAGCATGGCGATGACCGCGTACGCGGTGCGCCTGCTCGCGGTGCCGCAGGCATTCTGGGCGACGGCGGCGCTGGTCGGCGCGAACCTGCTCGTGCTGGTGCTGCGGTCGGGCGGGGAGCTCCTCGACCCCAACTTCCTGCTGCTGCTCGGCTTGCTGCTGGTCGTCTCCGTGGGCACCGGCTGGTACTTCCGCGCCCGGGACCGCGAGCGGACGCAGACCGTCCGGGCCGCGGTGACCTCGGCGCAGCAGGGCGAGCGGATGGCGCTGGCCCGCGAGCTGCACGACGTCGTGGCGCACCACGTGACGGGCATCGTCGTGCAGGCGCAGGCCGCGCTGTTGGTCGCGGGGAAGAGCCCGGAGGTCGCGTTGCCGGCGCTGGAGCGGATCGAACGCAGCGGAACCGAGGCGCTGACCGCGATGCGCACGCTGGTCGGCAGCCTGCGCGACGGCACGACGGCGTGGACCGCGGGCGACTCGGACGCGACCGATCAGGCGACGACCAACCTCGAGGCGGACCTGCGCGCGCTGGCCGAGAACTTCGTCGGCCCCGCGGCGACGCTGCAGCTCGAGCTGCCGGAGCAGCTGCCGCACGAGGTCGGCCGGTCGGTGCTGCGGCTGGTGCAGGAGTCGCTGACCAACGTCGGCAAGCACGCGCCGGGCGCTACCGAGGTGCGGGTCCTGGTGGCGAGCACGGACGAGGAGTTGCACATCCGCGTGAACGACGACGGCTCGCAGCGGCCGGCCAACCCCGTGGGCGGGTCGGGCGGCTACGGTCTGGTCGGCATGCGCGAGCGGGCGGAGCTGCTCGGCGGCAGGTTCGAGGCGGGGCCGAGCGGCTACATCGGCTGGTGTGTCGAGGCGTGGTTGCCGCTGCGAAACGAGCCGCTGCGGAAAGAGGGGGCATGATCCGGGTACTGATCGCCGACGATCAGGAGATGGTGCGCGCCGGGTTCCGGATGATCCTGGAGACCCAGGACGACATCGAGGTCGTGGCCGACGTCGCGGACGGGATCGCCGCGGTGGCCAGGGCTCGTGAGCTGCGGCCGGACGTCTGCCTGCTCGACATCCGCATGCCGGGCATGGACGGCCTCGAGGTGACCAAGGCGCTGGCGGGGCCGGGGGTGGCCGATCCGCTGAAGGTCGTCGTCGTCACGACGTTCGATCTCGACGAGTACGTCAACGCCGCGTTGTCCAACGGCGCCAACGGTTTCCTGCTCAAGGACGCGGGCCCGGCGCTGTTGCTCGAGGCGGTCCGCGCGGCCCACCGCGGCGACGCGCTGGTGTCACCGCAGATCACCGTGCGGCTGCTGCGTCATTTCGCACCGGTCAACCCGGCACCGGCCCCGGTCGAGGCGCCGGCCGAGCCGCTGACCGACCGCGAGGTCGACGTCGTGCAGGCGGCCGCGCGCGGGTTGACCAACACCGAGATCGGCGCGGAGCTGTTCCTGTCGCTGTCCACGGTGAAGACGCACCTCGCCGCGGTGCAGGCGAAGATCGGTGCCCGCAACCGCGTCGAGGTCGCCGCCTGGGCCTGGCGAACAGGCCTGATGAACTAGCGGATCGTCTGGACGGACAGCTGGTTGCCCGGCGGCTTGCCGGCGCAGCCGGTGCCCGCGGCGGGCACGAACATCGAGTCGTACTCGTGCGGCGGGTAGACCCGCAGCCCGCGTACCGCGGTCGGCTTGCACACCGCCGGGTCGTAGTTGCCGACCTGGACGAAGCCGACCGGCGCGAACACCGTCATGCCGGGCTTGAGGCTGATCGCCTTGCCCTTGCTGCCGTCGCGGAACGCAGCCGGACCGACCTGGTGGCCGTCCTCACCGGCCACATAGGACACGCCGGGGAAGCCCTGGATCGTGCACGTGCGGCTGCCCTTGTTGGTGAACCGCAGCTCCCGGTACACCGTGCCGGCCGCGGCGTCGCCGCCGCCCAGGCTGAGCTTGAGGTCGGCGACCTTGCACTCGGCCGCGTTCGACGACTGCGGCTTCTCACCGCCGGCGTTCGGCGTGTCGGACAGCGGCGGCTGCCCCTTGGGCGGCGCGGCGGTGGTCGACCCGGCGGACTCGCTCGACGTGACCGGCGGGGAGCCCGCCGCCCCCGAGATCGACGGCACGTCCGGGCTCTGCGCGCTGTTCCCCCCGTCCTGACACCCGGCCACGAGTGTCGCGACGGCGGCCGCGCCGCAGATCAGCGCGACCCTGCTCATCCTGTTTCGCAGCATGATGTTCCGCCTCCAGCCTGGCCCCGAAACCTCTGGACGCCTTCAATGACAGGACGTACGTCCCCGTCTCCAGGTTGCTCGGTAACCAGGACTACCCGCGACCGGACAACAACAAACGGTCACCGACGCTGGTCGGTGACCGTTTGTCGAGGTCGTCAGCCGATCGTCGCGTCCCTGCCACCGGTCGTCACCCGATAGGCGGACAGCAGCCGCACGATCTTGTTGCGCTTGCGCTTCGTGTCCAGATATGACCTGGCCCGCAGGAAGAACACCCCGTCGTCGGTGAGCCGGACCCGGGTCCACACCTTGGCCACGCAGCGACCCGGCCGGCCCGGGTGTCCGGAGATCGCCACATGGATCACGTTCCGCGCGAAGATGTGCCGCGTGTACAGGCCGTTCTCGGTGAACTCGACCTGCCACATCACGCCTCGCGCCGCGGCGGCGGCCACTTCGACCGCCCGCTGCCGCGTCAGGGAGAGCTCGAGGGAGTAGTCCCGGTCGAGCTCACGAACGCGGTTTCTGCCGATCACGAACTTCGTGACGACTACCAGTACGACAAGGCCGATCGCCACACCAAGCAACCAACTCATGATGCCCGCACCTCCTGACCGCTCCTCCGTGCTGCCGCAGTCGAGGGCAGCGGAGGGCGCGGCCGTGACCCGGCAGCGCCGACGGGTCATCAGGTCATTCGGGCACCTCGCACCATATTCCTCGACTGTGAAACATTCGCTGGCAATGCCGCCTGCGATGACTCCATTGAGCGGGAAACGCCAGAGATTCGTCAAGTCTTTCGGCGAAAATGCCCAACAGAAAGAAACATTCCTGTCGTGGTTCGTTCCGGCCGCGCCACTTGACCTCGACCTAGGTCGAGCGCGCACGCTGGGCCCATGGACGACCAGACCGTACGGCGCTACCTGGAGCGGATCGGCGCGCCCGCGCCGGCGGAGCCGTCGATCGAGCTCCTGCGGGAGCTGCACCTGCGCCACCAGCGGACGGTGCCCTTCGAGAACCTGAGCATCCACCTGGGCGAGCCGATCGTGCTCGACGAGGCGGCGCTGGCCGAGAAGATCGTCGACCGACGCCGTGGCGGGTTCTGTTACGAGCTGAACGGCCTGTTCGCCGCGCTGCTGCGCGCACTCGGGTTCGATGTGTCGCTGCTGTCCGCGCGGGTCTTCGGCGCGGACAGCGTCCTGAGCAACCCGTTCGACCACGCCCTGCTGCGGGTGGATCTCGTCGACCGGTACCTGGTCGACGTCGGGTTCGGCGCGCACTCGTCCTACCCGCTGCGGCTGGACTGGCCGGAGCCGCAGCCGGACCCGGGCGGCGAGTTCCTGGTGGTGGACGCGCCGGAGGGGGACGTCGACGTGATCAGGGACGGCTCGCCGGAGTACCGGGTGGAGGCCAGGGCGCGGCGGCTGGTGGACTTCGGGCCGACCTGCTGGTGGCACCAGACCTGCCCGGACTCGCACTTCACCCGGTCGCTCACCTGTTCGCGGCTGACGCCGGAGGGCCGGGTGACGTTGTCGGGCAACCGCCTGATCACGACGGTCGCCGGCGAGCGGACGGAGACGGTCCTCGACGGCGACGACGTCGTGCGGGCGGCGTACCGGACGGTGTTCGGCATGGAGCTCGACCGCCTGCCGGTCCCGCCCCGGGAGGCGGTCGGCGCCTGACCCGCTAGCGCGTGGTGTCGCCGAGCACGCCGGAGAGCCATTGCGTGGCGGCGGCGTAGTCGGCGTCGGTGTGGCCCGGTGTCGCGCCGACGGCGGGCGCGCCGGGCTCGGCCTTCGGGTACGAGCCGAGGAAGCGCAGCTCCAGGCAGCGGCGGTGCAGTGCGGTGAGCGCGTCGCCGACCCGCTGCTCGCTGACGTGGCCGTCGAAGTCGAGGTAGAAGCGGTACCGGCCGAGCCGGCCCTTCTGCGGCCGGGACTCGATGCGGCTCAGGTTGATGCCGCGCAGCGCCAGCTCGGTCAGCATCTCGGCGAGTACACCCGTCCGCTCGGCGGCGGCCTCCGCGACGATCGACGTGCGGTCGGCGCCGGTGGGCGCGGGCAGCTCGCCGGGGCGGCGTAGCAGCAGGAACCGGGTGACCGCGCCGTCGAGGTCGGCGACACCGGTGGCCAGCACGTCGAGCGGGTAGTGCGACGCGGCGACCGGCGCGGTGACCGCGGCGTCCCAGTGCCCCTCGGCGACCCCGACCGCGGCGGCCGCGGTGGAGTTGGCGGCTGCCTGGGTGGCCTGGCCGAGGTGTTCGGCGAGCCAGGCCTGGACCTGGGCGAGCGCGTGCGGGTGGCTGGCGACCGTGCGCACGTCGGCGGCGGCGAGGCCGGGGCGGACGAGGACGGAGAACCGCACGGGCAGCACGGCCTCGGCGATCGCGACCAGCGGCGCGTCCACGGCGAGCGCGTCCATGGTGGCGGACACGGCGCCCTCGACGGAGTTCTCGACGGGCACGCAGGCGATGTCGGCCTCGCCGGCGCGGACCGCGGCCAGGGCTAACGGCACGGTCGCGACCGGCACCATCTCGTCGCCGGGCCGCGCGTAGGTCAGGGCGGCCTGCTCGGTGAAGGTGCCCTGCGGTCCGAAGTAGGCAATGCTCGGCACGGGGTCACCCTACGCAGTCGCCGGTCGCCCGCTCCGACCGATCGGCCTGGCGTGCCCCGACGATCGGCGTGGGCCGTTCGGGCCCGGCAGATGAACGCCACGCGAAATCCTCCGGCACCTACCGGTGCGCCTCGCCAGCACATCGTGCCTGCGTGACACGGGAGTGTGTTGCCCGCCAAGGGGTTGTGTGCAGCTGCGTGCCGGACGGTGATCGAGCGTCCGCCGATCGGGGTTCTCGAAGGTGGGGACTTCACCCAAATGCCTATACGGCCAGTGGCATCGAAGTGCAATGCTGGAGCCGTGACCGCCGATTCGGAGGCAGAGAGCTCGGAACTCGCGACCGGACGGCTGGCGTTGGTGCTCTGCGCGGTGGAAGAGCCGCTCGCGCGAGCGTGGGCGGACGCCGCCGGGGAACGCCGTGATGTGTGGGTGCACCGCGGCTCGGCGCTGGACGTCGACGCACAGGCCGTGGTGAGCCCGGCGAACTCGTACGGCTGGATGCGCGGCGGGATCGACGCGGTGTATGCGCAAACGTTTCCGTCGGTGGAGCAGCACGTGCGCAGCGCGGTCCTGGCCTATCACGGCGGTGAGCTGCCGGTCGGCCAGGCGCTGATCGTGCCGACCGACGCCCCGTCGCCGCCGTGGCTGATCAGCGCGCCGACGATGCGCGAGCCGGGCGAGGTGTTGCCGCCGGACACGGTGCATCCCTACCTCGCGGCGCGCGCGGTGTTCCGGTTGTGGCTCGACGGCCGGCTGGAGGACGACCGCCCGGTGCGGCAGGTGGTGCGCACGATCGCGCTGCCGGGCCTGGGCACCGGGACGGGCGGGGTGGCGCCGCAGACGTGCGCCAAGCAGGTGATGGCCGCGTGGGACGAGGTCTTCGGCTCCACGCGACCGTAGTTTCGGCGGTCGGCCTGCGACGAGGCGTCACGGAATCGGGCGCCGAAATTCACACGTTGGGTGGTCGCCAAAATTCCTTTCGCCGCGTTAGCTGAGGGATGACCGGATTTCCGAGCTAGGAGGTCGAATGTCGCTGACGGTTTCCCCCACGTTGCTCGACAAGGCGCAACGCGGTCCGGTGTCCGACGACGATTTCATCGCGTGTATTCGTGACTCGCTGCCCTACGCCTGGTCCGTCGTCACCGAGGTCGCGAAGCGGCTCGCCGACGGCGGCGGCGCGTTCGCCGACAACCAGACCGAGCCGCCGGACGAGCAGGCCCGCGGGCAGCTGTTGCGCCTGGTGGGAAGCGATGCGATGCGGGCGGCGGTGGAGCGCCACTTCAACGTGAAGCTGGCGTTCCAGAACTGCCACCGGCTCGCGATGTTCGACCCGGCCGCCCACCGGGAGTACGGCGAGTTCATCAGCCCGCGGGCGCAGTTGCTCAACCAGGACCCTGAATTGGTGAACTGCTGACGGAAAAGGGAGCCCGCCCGGCTCCCTTTTCCGGCGGCCGACTCATGCAATTATCGCGATAATTCGATAGTCAGCTCGAGCTCGTCGCGGATGGGAATTCCGTCGTGGCCGGTCGCGGGAATCGGTTTGATCCGCCACCACCTCCACCGCTCCCCACTCTCGCTCCAACAGGGGGAACGACGATGCCTCGATCCGTGGGCGAGAGACGCCGGAGCGTGTACGGAGTCACAGTGCCCAAACTCCCACGACGGCTTAGTTTGGGTGAATGCGGGCGACCCACGTGCGGCCGATGCGCTCCGGGCGCGACCTGAGCCCCTACGTCGAGCTGCGCCGGGAGCAGTGGCGTGAGCTGCGGCGGGCCACCCCGCTGACGCTGACACTCGACGAGCTGGTCGACCTCCGCGGCCTCGGCGACCCGGTCGACCTGGAGGAGGTCGTCGATGTCTACCTCCCGCTGTCGCGGCTGATCAGCCTGCAGGTGGGGGCGCAGCAGCGGCTGTACGAGGCCACCACGTCGTTCCTCGGGGAGGACCCGCGGGAGACCACGAAGGTGCCGTTCGTGATCGGCATCGCGGGCAGCGTGGCGGTCGGGAAGTCGACCACCGCGCGGCTGTTGCGGACGCTGCTGGCCCGCTGGCCGGATCACCCACACGTGGAGCTGGTGACCACGGACGGGTTCCTGCTGCCGACGGCCGAGCTGACCCGGCGGGGCATCATGCACCGCAAGGGCTTCCCGGAGAGCTACGACCGGCGGGCGCTGCTGCGGTTCGTCTCCGACGTGAAGTCCGGGGCGGCCGAGGTGCGCGCGCCGGTGTACTCGCACCTCGCCTACGACATTCTGCCGGGCGAGACGCAGGTGGTGCGCAAGCCGGACATCCTGATCGTCGAGGGCCTGAACGTGCTGCTGCCGGGCCAGGGCCTGACGGTGGCGGACCTGTTCGACTTCTCGATCTACGTCGACGCGCACACGGTGGACATCGCGGGCTGGTACGTGGAGCGGTTCCTGGCCCTGCAGAACACGGCGTTCGCGGACCCGTCGTCGCACTTCCACCACTACGCCTCGCTGAGCGACCCGGAGGCGCGCGCGGAGGCGACGCGGCTGTGGCGGGAGATCAACGAGCCGAACCTGCTGCACAACATCCTGCCGACGCGCCCGCGGGCGACGCTGGTGCTGCGCAAGGACGCCGACCACCGGACGAGCCGGGTACGGCTGCGGAAACTGTAGAGAAATTGTCGGTGGGCCGTGGTTGAGTTCCCGCTGTGGACGAGAAACGACTTCTCACCTGCCTCGACGAGGACTTC
>Ga0164241_10007000_pt1 | contig 10188 bp, 11 predicted proteins | sample OricomyardsoilBY_FD_108780 | JGI IMG/M metagenome (GOLD analysis project Ga0164241, IMG submission 108780) | Backyard soil microbial communities from Emeryville, California, USA - Original compost - Back yard soil (BY) | ecosystem: Environmental > Terrestrial > Soil > Unclassified | place: USA... | reverse complement strand
CTCAGGGCACTGGCTCATCATGCCGAAGGGACAAACGCAGCTGACGCACTCGGGCGAGCGCTGATCGCTGGTGTGCCGGCCGGCTACCGCCGCCTGTTCCTCGACGAAGGAGCACCGATGCTGGAGCTCCTCGAGGGAGCGGCGGAGGCATCCGACGACGCAAAGCGCTTGCTGCGGGAGCCGAACCCGGCGCTGCCGGCTGCTCAGGCGCCGGAAGGACTGAGCGAACGCGAAGCGGAGGTCCTCCGGCTGCTCGCGACGTCGATGAGCGGGCCCGAGATCGCCCAGCACCTGTTCATGTCGGTCAACACGTTCCGGACGCACACGCGGCACATCTTCACCAAACTCGACGTGAAGACCCGGCGGGCCGCTGTCCTGCGCGCCACCGAGTTGCACCTGCTCTGAGCCGGAATCATCAAGCCGGTCACATCATCTTGTGATGTGGAGTCACCAAGCACGCTCCTAGCGTCCGAAGTGTTCCCGCGGCACCGGCCCGGGACGACCGGACCCAAGGAGCCAGCCATGAACATCACCACCACCGGCCTCACCCGCGCCGCCGGACTCTGCGCCGCGGCCGCCGGATCGATCTTCATCGCCGTCCAGATCAACCACCCGCCCATGGTCGTCTCCTCGACGACCACCACCGAGTGGGTGATTCGCAACGCTGCCAAGGGAGTCATGGCCGCGCTGGCGCTCGTCGGCATCACGGGGTTATACCTGCGGCAGGTGCGCCAGGCCGGTCTCCTCGGACTGATCGGCTACCTGCTGTTCGGTCTCGGCTACCTGTTCATCTTCGGCGTCGAAGTCATCTCGTCGTCCGTCCTCCCGGCCCTGACGGACATCGCGCCCGGCTACGTGAACGACGTCCTCGTCGCGGCCGCCGGCGGCTCTCCAGCCGGTGACATCGGCGGGTTGCAGACCGTGTTCGACCTGAACGGGTTCGCGTTCGTGGCCGGCGGGGTCCTGTTCGGTATCGCTCTGTTCCGTGCCCGGGTCCTGGCGCGATGGGCCGCCGTACTGCTTGCGCTCGGCACCGGTGCCACCCTCGCACTCGCGGTGCTGCCCGAGTCGTTCAACCGGCCGATCGCCATCCCGACCGGCATCGCCCTCATCGGGCTCGGCATCTCCCTGTGGCGCGACCAGCGCAAGCCCGCCGAGCAGGCGACATCCACCCCCGTCGCGAGCGAGCAGTCAGCACTCCGATGACCGCACGGCAGCGGAGTCCGGGAGGCCTCCGCTGCCCTTTCAGGTCAGGCCCCCTCATGAACAGTGACATGACGATGTACGAGTTCCGCGTCGACGGCCATCTCGACGCCCACTGGTCGACGATGCTCTGCGAACTGACCCTGGTCCACCACGGCGACGGTACGTCGACCCTGACCGGCCCGCTCGCCGACCAAGCACAACTCCACGGAGTCCTCGCCCTCCTCCGCGACCTCGGCGTACACCTCCTGTCCCTCCGCGCCCTCTAGGTGACGCAGGGGCTCAGGACGCGCCGCGGCGGAGCTTCAACCGGCCGATCAGCGTCGCGGCGCCGAGTGCTGCTGGTACGGCGATCGCGACGGGGAGGGTGGCGCCGGTGTCGAGGGTTTCGCGGCGGGTCACCGTCACCTGGACCGGTGGTCCGGCAACCAGCGGTCCGTTCTGGGGGATCAGTACGACGTACACCGCGAAGCGGCCGGGGTTGACTGCCTGGAACTCCCAGTCGAGTTGTGTGTTCGAGCCTGCGGGCACCTTCTGGGTGACGTCCTGGCTCCAGTCCTCGAGGTCGACGTACACCCCGTCGAGGCTGACGACGTTGAGGTGCGCGATCGCGGGCGCGGACCGGCTGACGACCGACTCGACCGTGAGGGTCTGTCCGATGACGGCGGTGAGTTGGCCGGAGTTCATGGTGATCGTCGGGTCGGCCAGAGCGACCGTGGCGAGCAGGCTCAGCAGGTTCATCGCAACCCCGCGGTCAGTCGGACGAGTCGTGGACCGGCCACGATCAGGACACCGGTGACGACCAGAGCGACCACGACCGGAGAGGCCAGGTAGCTGAGGTCGTGCGTCCAGTTTCGGCGGCTCACGAGGATCTGCGAGATGTAGTGCAGTGCCGACCCGATCGGGTTGACCCGGGTGATCACCTCACCGATCCCGGTCTTCGGCAGTGCCGGCAGTTGGGTGGGCGCGAAGAGCACGAGGAGTAGCAGGAGGCCGCACGCCAGGCTGGTCTTGTTGGAATTCGTCCAAGCGCTGAACAAGAGCCCGACTCCGCCGAGTCCGAGCGCGACGAGGGTCCCGACCACGAGGGTGAGGAGCGCTGCCTGTCCGGCGCCGGCCACGCCGCGGCCGAGGACCCACAGGTAGGGCAGTGTCACGATCAGGCAGGCCAGCCACATGGTCGACGCGGCCACGAGCTTGCCGACGACGATCGCGCGGCGCGACACCGGGGTGAGCAGGAGGCTTTCGAAGGTCCCGCGTTCGCGCTCACCACTGATCGCGTCCGCGCTGACCACGACGGTGAGCAGTACGCCGACCGCCAACCCGACCTGGACGGTGAGGTTCACCGCCTCGCGTTGCTCGAGGAAGTTCATCGCGCGGTTCGTCGCGGCCAGATAGGTCATCGCGCTCAGCAACAGGCTGAAGCCGAAGACGAGCACCGGCCCGCGCCCACCGATCCACAGCTCCCGGCTCTCCTGCTCGGCGACCACGTCCCAGCGGTTGCTACTCATGGCCGGCTCCTTCCGTGAGGCTGATGAACGCGGCGCTCAGGCTTCCTGCTCCCGCGACGACGTCGGCGAGCGGCCCGGCGGCGCGAAGCCTGCCGTGGTCGAGAATCAGGACGCTGCCGCAGACCTGCTCGACTTCGGTCAGGGTGTGGGTCGACAGCACCACAGTCGCGCCCCGGCGTCCGGCGATCTCGCCGATGGTGGCGAGAATCTCGCGCTGCCCGGCCGGGTCCAGGCCCAGCGTCGGCTCGTCCAGGAACACGACCGAGGGGTCGTTGACCAGCGCCCGGGCGATGCCGAGGCGTTGCTTCATGCCGCGGCTGTACGCCGAGATCCGGGTGCCCGCGCGGTCGCCGAGGCCGACGTCGTCGAGCAGGCGATCGGCGGCCGAGCGTGCGTCGCGACGGCTCCGGCCGAACAGGCGAGCGGCGTAGCGGAGGTACTCGGCGCCGGTCTGACGTGCCGGATAGCCACCGCTCTCCGGAAGCACGCCGATCCGTTGCCTGATCCGGTGCGGTCGGTCGCCAGGTTCACCCGCGACGGTGAACGTCCCGCTGCTCGGTTCGAGGATCGTGGTGAGCAGGCGGATCGTGGTGGTCTTGCCGGCACCGTTGGGGCCCAGCAGACCGATCACCTCGCCCGGTTCCGCCGCGAACGTGAGTCCGTCGAGGGCGTTGCGCGCGCCGTACCGCTTGCTGAGGCCGGTCGCTTCGATGCTGGCCATGGTCGGACGGTACGACCGGGGTACTGAATCTCAGCTGAACGATCCATTCAGCGGGGATTCAGCCAGAATGGAGGAGAATCGCCTGGAGGTGGGTGATGCGCGCTCTGGTGGTGGAGGACGAGCTGCGGCTGGCCACGGGCCTCCGCAACGGTCTGGGGGCCGAGGGCTACACAGTCGACCTCGCGCTGACCGGGACCGACGGGCTGTGGCTCGCCCGCGAACACGGGTACGACGTACTCGTGCTCGACCTGATGCTGCCGGAGATCGACGGGTTCGAGATCTGCTCGACGCTGCGGGCCGAGCAGCTGTGGACACCGATTCTGATGCTCACGGCAAGGGATGCCGACACCGACCAGATCCGGGCCCTCGACGCGGGAGCGGACGACTATCTCACCAAGCCGTTCTCGTACGCCGTTCTGATCGCCCGCCTTCGAGCACTGGTACGACGAGGCGCCGCGGAACGGCCAGCGATGTTGGAGTACGGCACCCTGCGGATGGACCCTGCGAGCCGGCAGGTCTGGCGTGGCGAGGACGAGCTGGTGCTGACCGCACGGGAGTGGTCGCTGCTGGAGTTCCTGATCCGCCGGCGCGGACAGGTGATGTCGAAGCGGGCCATTCTGAACCATGTCTGGGACTACGACTTCGAGGGCGATCCGAACATCGTCGAGGTCTACATCCGCCGCCTGCGCACCAAGCTGGGGGACAGGTCCATCACGACTCTGCGTGGTGCCGGCTACCGGCTCGCAGACGGGTGAGGGGGCCTCGCCGTGCGCATGCGGGTGACACTGGCTGCGGTACTGGTGGTGGGCCTCGCTCTGGTCGGCGGTGCTCTGGTTCTTGTCGCGCTGCTCGGCTCCGTCCTCACCGATCAGGTGTGCCGGGACGCGCAAGGCCGCGCCGAGCAACTCGCCGACGGCATCAGTACGTCGGTCACCTCGGCCGAGCGGCCGCCGTCGAGCAGTAGCGAGCTGGTGCAACTGCTCGACGGCTCCGGTCGGGTTGTCGGAGCTGATCGGCTGCTGGCGTCACCGGGCGCTGACTGCGTCTCGGTCGAACCGCCTGGCTACACAGAGGATTTCGTGTTCGCGGCGGGGAAGGTGGACTCGGGTGGACAAGTCGTCGTGGGACGTCCGTTGGTGGACGTGCTGGACTCGACCCGCTTCGTACGGCGCGTGCTGGTGATCGGCGTACCGCTGATGATGCTGATCGTCGGCGCAGTGACCTGGGCTGTGACCGGGCGGGTGCTCGCGCCGGTGACGGCGATGCGCCGGGAGGTCGACGAGATCACCGCGACCGAGCTGCATCGCCGGGTTCCCGCCGTACGCAAGGACGAGATCGGCCTGCTGGCCCGGACGATGAACCGGATGCTCGATCGCCTCCAGCGGTCGCACGAGTCCCAGCAACGGTTCGTTGCGGATGTCTCGCACGAACTGCGCTCGCCGATCGCGGCGATCCGCCAGCACGCCGAGGTCGCTCGAGCGCATCCTGACACGACGACCTTGGAGGAGCTCGCGTCCACCGTTCTCGCCGAAGACCTGCGGATGCAGCGCCTGGTTGGCGATCTTCTGCTCCTGTCCCGCTCCGACGAGGACTCCACCGAGCTCCCGCGTACGCCGGTCGACCTCGACGACCTGGTCTTCGCCGAGGCCAGGCGGCTGCGCGCGGAGACGACCCTGACGGTCGACACCGCGGCCGTCTCTGCCGGGCAGGTCCGTGGCGACGAGGCCGCTTTGGCGCGAGTGGTCCACAACCTCGCGGACAACGCCGCACGGCACGCCCGCACCAGGATCGTCTTCGGCCTCGGCGAATCCGGCGGCAGCGTCGTTCTGACCGTCTCCGACGACGGTCCGGGGATTCCGCCGGCGGACCGCACGCGGGTGTTCGACCGATTCGTCCGCCTCGACACCGCCCGGTCCAGGGACACCGGTGGTTTCGGTCTCGGTCTGGCGATCGTTGCCGACGTCATCCATCGCCACCACGGCACCATCGCGATCACCGGCGATGCAACCTTCGAAGCCCGGCTACCGAGCGCCCCAGAGGCGGCTGAGTGACGCCGGCGGGCAGGATCCAACACGTTCGCCGGGAGTACGCCGTACCGGACCCTGAGCTGACCGAGAACGCAGCAGCTCGACGAACGCCCGTAGTCACCGCGATAGCCCGCACTCCGACGTTCATCGGGAGCATGGCCGTGCTTCTCACCCGGCCACGCGTGGAAGGTTGACTGGCATTCCCGGTGCCGGTGAGCGGGTGAGGATGATCATGGATCGGCCTGAGGTCAGGGGTCTGCGTCGTTCGAGCGACAGGCCGGCGGAGTCGGCCAGGTTCTGAAGGTCGTCGCGGGTGCGTTCGCCTCCGCCGAAGAGCACGAACAGTCGGAGGTCCTGTGCGGTGGCTTCCAGTCGTGCCGCCGAACTCGTCTGGTCGTCGGCAAGTTCGCGTTCGATGACGATCACCCGTTCGCCGGGTCCGCATGCTTGCGCCGTACGTCGCAGGATGGTGACGGCGGCGTCGTCGTCCCAGTCGTGCAGGACGTGAGCCAGGATGTAGGCGTCGCATCCAGTCGGCACGGCGTCGCGGATATCCGCGTCCACCACCTGTGCACGGTCTCCCAGGCCGAGCCGCTCCGCTTCTTCCCGTGCGGCGCGGGCGGGGCCGGGACGCTCGACGAGTACGCCGTGCAACTGCGGCCAGGCCAGCAGGAGGCGGTAGAGGAGGTGGCCACGGCCTCCTCCGAGGTCCGCGATCCGGCCGAGCCGCCCCCAGAGGGGGTCGTTCACGAGCTCGTCGGCCCACTCTGTCGCCCTGGCGCTCATCAAGAGGTCGAACGAGCCCGACAACGCAGGATCGCTGTCGAAGGCTGCCCAGGGATCCGGTGTACGTCGTTGTCCGAGCACCGCCGTCAGACAGTCCTCGACGAAGGAGCGGTCCATCCGTCCGGCCGCGCCCTGCCAGTCGAGCCGCGCGGCATAGGGCCCTTCCCGGTCCGCGAGGCGCCGGCCGAGCGGTGTCGACAACACCGAGCCGTCCGCATCGACGGACACGATCCCTCGTACGGCGAGGAATCGCACCAGACGCCGTAGCACCATCTCGTCGACTCGTAGGCCGGCCGCGAGTTGCTGCATCGGCGCCGGCTGCGCAGACACCTCGGACAGCAGGCCGATCGTGACCGCGACCCGGACGACCACAGGGGTGACCAGATCCGTCACGTGGTCCGGGCTCGGCTGTGCAGTTCCCTGGGACATGGCGCAAGCATCGGCTCCACTGCCGCGATCGATCCTCGCGGTGGCAGGAACTCGCCACTGACCGGTTGGTCAGCCACGCGCGAGTCAGAATGATGGAATGACGCGGAGGCCTGAGCCGGTCGAGCAGGTGACGCATGCCCTGGAGCAGTCTCGGCGCCGGGTCCGGCTGGGGGTGGCGGCACCGGCCCACACCGTGCGCGGGTCGCAGTCGTCGCTGTGGGACACGATCACGAAACTCCGGGCCCAGGCGCGCCACGAGATCCGCAGTTTCGACGACACCAGTTACCTGTTGGACCGCGACGTACCGGATCCGATCCAACGGCGCGGGCCCGCGACCCTGCGCGCGGCGCTCGGCCGCGGTGCCAGGGTGCGTCAGATCACCTCGCGGGCGGGCCTGCTCGCAGATCAGCAACTCGGGGCGATCGTCTACAAGTCCGGTGGCGAGGCGCGGGTGGTGGACGCGGTGCCGCTCAAGGTGTCGATCATCGATCGGCAGACTGCTCTGCTGCCGTTGAACTCCGTGGTCCTGGCCGACGGGTTCCAGATCGTGCGGGACCCGCAGGTCGTCGGCGCCCTGCTGGCCGTCCACCAGCACCTTTGGGACCTCGGGAACGACCCGCACGGCATCGTCCGCGACCTGCCCCCGCCACACCTCGCCGTCATCCTGCCGGCGTTGGCTTCGGGTGCGCCGGACGAGGTCGCGGCGCCCCGGCTCGGTCTCTCGCCGCGAACGTACAGCCGCCGGGTCGCCGAACTGCTCGCGGTCCTGGGAGTCCGCAACCGCTTCCAGGCCGGTGCCGAGGCAAGTCGCCGCGGCTGGCTCTGACAGTCGCCTCGTGGCGAGTTGACGCCAGCTCGGCACATCCGGGCCGCTGCTCCACCAGAGTTGCACCGACGGCGTCCCGCTGGCTGTGGCTGACACGGGGTGCACGCGGCACACACTGGGGGGTGCCAGCGGGACCCGTCTCCGATCCGCGCCGAGGGGGACGACTGGATGAAACACACGTCGGGTCAACGAGTACTCGTCTCCGGTGCGAGCATCGCAGGTCCTGCGGTGGCGCACTGGTTGGACCGGTACGGCTACACCGTCACCGTCGTGGAGCGCGCGCCCGGCCTGCGGCCCGGTGGGCAGGCAGTCGACCTGCGCGGCGCGGGCCGGACCGTGATCGAACGGATGGGCCTGCTCGAACAGGCGAGAGAGCTCGCCCTGCACCAGCGGGGCATCGAATGGGTGGATGCCGACGGCAAGGTCACCGTGAGGATGGCCGCCGACGCGTTCGACGGTGAGGGCATGATCTCCGAGATCGAGATCCTGCGTGGTGATCTGTCCCAGCTGCTGTACGACGCGACGTCGCCGCGGGTGGAGTACCGGTTCGATGATTCGATCGAGACGCTGGATGAGCACGACGACGGCGTGGAGGTCAGGTTTCGGTCCGGTGCGGAGGCGCGGTACGACCTCGTGGTCGGCGCGGACGGACTGCATTCGATCGTGCGCGACCTGGCCTTCGGGCCCGAGCGGAGCTTCGTGCGGCCGCTCGACTGCTACACAGCCTGGTTCACCGCTCCGGCGGCGCCGGAGTTGGACGGGTGGTACCAGATGCACAACGCGCCTGGCGGGCGCGTCGCGTCCGTGCGGCCCGGCCGGGACCTGTCCGAGTCGAAGGCAAGTCTGAGCTTCAGATCCACACCACTGCCTCGCGTCGACCTCGCGGCACAGCGTCAGCTGCTGGCGGAGCGGTTCGGCGACCTCGGCGGAAGGGTCCCGTGGCTGGTCGCGGCAGCGCAGACCGCACCCGACCTCGCGTTCGACTCGCTCGGTCAGGTGCACGTACCGCGGTGGACCCGCGGCCGGACCGCCTTGGTCGGGGACGCGGGGTACTGTCCTACTCCGCTGACCGGGCTCGGCACGAGCCTGGCGCTGGTCGGTGCCTACCTGCTGGCCGGAGCGCTTGCCGACGCGGATGCGGACCACGACCGCGCATTCGGCCGCTACGAGTCGCTCCTGCGGCCGTACGCGACCTCCTGCCAGCAACTGCCTCCGGGAGGAGTCCGCAGCTACGCGCCCCTGACGCGGACAGGCATCCGGCTGCAGGCCGCCGCGATGCGCTCGATGCTGCACTGGCCGCTCCGCTCCATCATGGCCCGCCAGGCCGCCAAAGCCGCCGACATCACCCTCCCCGAACTCGGCGCCAACCTGAGGTAGCGCGTCACGACAACAGTGATCTGAGGTCGGCGAGGCGGGTGAGTTGGGTGCGGTAGCCGTCGAGGCCGGAGGTAGCAAGGCGGCAGACCAAGTGATGGGCACCGGCTTCGGCGTAGGCCTGGAGGCGTTCGGCGACCACTTGGGGCGGGCCTGCAACCAGAGCCTGGATCGCGGCGAGGTCCTCGAGATCCATTCCGTAGTTGGTGCGCGCGTAGGCCCGGAGACACTGGTCGCCTTCCTCGACGGTGTCGGTGACCGCGACGGAGATGAACAGTGCCGGAGTGATTGCGTCGTTGCCCCGCCCGGCCTGGTCGGCGGTCTTGCGGACAAGGTCGAGGCCAGACGTGTAGTCGGATGTACGTGGCGGGTACGGCAGCCAACCGTCGTACATCCGTCCGGTGCGTTCGAGAGCCGGAGGCGTCGCGCCGCCGAGCCAGATCGGCGGGCCGCCTGGGCGATGCGGCGCGAGAGTCGGAGGTACGTCTTCCAGCCGCAGGACGTCACCGCGGAAGCTCACCGGATCAGTGGCACTCCACAGTTGCCGCCAAAGCTCGACCGTCTCGTCGAGGCGGGTGAATCTGCGCTCCCAAGGTACGTCGGACAGCCGGTGCAGCGGGGTGCCGAAGCGGCCAGGGAAACCGGCGCCGACCCCGACGACAAGGCGCCCTCGGGAGAGGCGGTCGAGCGATGCCAGCGTGTGGGCGGCGTTGACGGGACGCCGGGTCACTGGGATGAGCGTCGCGGTGCCCAGCGTGATCCGATCGGTGACAGCGGCCGCGGCGGTGAGCATTGTGAGTGCTTCGATCCGGGGCGTCAGGATCGAGTCGTTCGCCCAGACGGAGTCGTACCCGAGTGCCTCTGCCTCCGCCGCGAGTCCGACAACGGCTCTGGGGTCATCGTCTGCCGCCCACTGCGCCTGCACGGTCGGCAGGAGTACGCCTAGCTTCGGTCCGCTCTTCGTCATACTCCGATCCTGCGGACACCTCTGCCGCTCGACAATTCCTGCGGGGGAATGGCGGACCTAGGTGGGTGGGGCGGCGGCGCGGGTGAGGCTGCTTTCTATGTGGTGCAGTAGTTCGAGCGCGTCGGCTTGCTGGGCCGGGGTGAGGTCGGCGGTCGCGCCGGCCTCGAGTTCGGCCCAGATGTTCTCGACCTCGCGGCGTACGGACTGGCTGGCGGGCGTGGGCTCGACGATCGTCGCGCGTTTGTCGGTCTCGCTGGGCCTGACACGGACGACGCCGGCTTGTTACAGGCGTCGCACGGTTCGGGTCATCGTGGCGGAATCGGAGCCGAGGGTCCGCGCCAGCT
>Ga0164241_10006999_pt1 | contig 10188 bp, 8 predicted proteins | sample OricomyardsoilBY_FD_108780 | JGI IMG/M metagenome (GOLD analysis project Ga0164241, IMG submission 108780) | Backyard soil microbial communities from Emeryville, California, USA - Original compost - Back yard soil (BY) | ecosystem: Environmental > Terrestrial > Soil > Unclassified | place: USA... | reverse complement strand
TTTGGTTATGTCGAGATGGGATTCAGGAACGAAGTAGACGATTTTGTGCATGGAGTTTCCCCCTCTCTTACCCCTCTCCCTTGATGGGAGAGGGCTGAGTAGCGAGTGTTTTACTAAATCACCCGCACCGCAATTACATGTTCAACTTTTTTCAATGCATCAATCACTGCGGCGGTCGGTGCTACTTCAACATCAATAATGTTGTAAGCCACATCACCACGACTTTTATTGACCATGTCCACCACATTCACTTTGTGATCCGCAAATACAGACAAGACATGACCCAAAACACCTGACACATTGCCATTTGAAAATGTAATACGTGCGCCGATTTTTTCGTTTCTATCCATAGAGACTGGCGGAAAATTCACAGAATTTTTGATGTTGCCATTTTCCAGATAATCCATCAGCTGATTAGCGGCCATTATCGCGCAATTTTCTTCTGCTTCTTCAGTGCTGGCGCCTATATGCGGCATGGCGTAAACATCTTTACGATTTAATAAAATAGGCTCGGGAAAATCGCAAATGTATTTACCTAAATGACCCGCATCCAAACTCTCCACCACTGCATGTGCATCAACGATGGACTCACGTGCGAAGTTCAAAAGCGTTGCACCTTTTTTGGTGACTTTTAACGTATCTGCATTTATTAAATGTTTGGTGGCATCAATCGCAGGTACATGCAGTGTGATGTAATCCGAACGCGCCAACAGTGATTGTAAATTTTCCATGCGGCCCACTTGATTCGGCAATCGCCATGCAGCTTCTACTGATAGGGCCGGATCAAAACCAATTACGTTCATTCCCAGTGCAAGTGCTGCATCAGCAATTAAAGAACCGATTGCACCCAAACCGACAATCCCCAAGGTTTTGCCTTGTAATTCGAAACCGGCAAAATTGGATTTTTCCTTTTCCAATAATTTCGACATTTCATCAGCATCCGTCATGTGCGTTAAACCTTGCACATATTGCATGCCCGGTAAAATTCCACGTGAACTTAATAACATACCGGACAACACCAATTCTTTTACAGCGTTGGCATTTGCCCCGGGGGAATTAAAAACTACCACGCCTTTTTTGGTGTATTCCTCAACCGGCACATTGTTAGTACCCGCACCGGCACGTGCAACCGCTTTAACTGTTTCAGGAAGAGCCTCGCCGTGCAATTTGTGACTGCGAAGAATGTATGCATCAGGGCTGCCGATATCACTGGCGACTTCGTATTTTTCGCGTGGAAAACGGCTAAGACCTTTGATGGAAATTGTGTTGTAGGTTTTGATTTTGAACATGAGATGTTCCTTTTGGATTTTGGATTTCTATAAGTTCCCCCCTTTGAAAAAGGGGGTTAGGGGGGATTTTGAGATCTACTAATTTATTGAGATCTTAAATCCCTCCCAGCCTCCCTTTTTCAAAGGGAGGAGCAAAACAAATTACTTAACCGCTTCCTGATAAGCCCAACTCAACCAGGGCAACAGGTTTTGTAAATCTTCTGCACCAACCGTTGCGCCACACCAAATTCGTAATCCGGGTGGAGCATCGCGGTAAGCGCCAATGTCGTAAGCCACACCTTCTTTATCCAGCAATTTGACCATGGCTTTTACTTGATCCGGTGTTGCTTTCAAGGTGAAACACACAGAGGTGTTTGATAAAACTTCCGGTGTTTTTGCCAAAAAATCGATCCAGTCATTAGCAGCAACAAAACCTTTCAACACATCAAGATTGGCGTTGGACATTTCGATAGTTTTTTTCACACCACCGATTGAGCGCACCCAATCCAACGCATCCAAATAGTCAGCAACCGCTAACATGGAAGGGGTATTGATGGTTTCACCTTTAAATAAACCTTCAGTCACTTTTCCGCCGCTGGTCATACGGAAAAGTTTTGGCATTGGCCATGAGGGCTTGTAAGTTTCCAAACGCTCAACGGCACGTGGACTTAAAATCAGCATGCCATGTGCACCTTCACCGCCGAGCACTTTTTGCCAGCTTAAGGTGATCACATCCAATTTGTCCCACGGCATTTCCATCGCAAATACCGCCGAGGTCGCATCGCAAATGGTCAAGCCTTTGCGATCAGCGGGGATCCAATTACCGTTAGGCACCTTCACACCGGAAGTCGTGCCATTCCAGGTGAAGATCACATCATTATCAAAATTCACTTTCGTGAGATCCGGCAAATCACCGTAATCCGCTTCGTGTGCATTGACGCTGAGTTTCAATTCTTTAGTGGCATCACTTAACCAGCCTTTTCCAAACGATTCCCATTGCAGGATATCTACACCACGCGCACCCAGTAATGACCACATAGCCATTTCAACCGCGCCGGTATCAGAACCGGGAACCACACCACAACGATAGCCTTCCGGCAAACCTAAGAGTTCAGCTGTATCCACACAAGCACGCTCCAACGCTGCTTTGCCGATAGTTGAACGATGTGAACGGCCAAGAGTGGATACATCTAATTGATCGAGAGAATATCCCGGCCGCTTGCTACAAGGGCCTGAAGAAAAGTTGGGATTGCGGGGTTTAACGCTGGGTTTTGCAACTGACATGGTGATCCTCGGAATCAGGGGAAACTGTGGTCAAGAAGAATGGAAATTTGGGGCGGCGATTATGCCACCTTGAAGACAAAACCTGTAGGGGCAACTCCCTGTGGTTGCTTTTTTTTGCGCTGATTTATTGCCAGGCATTAGCAGTCAGGGTCTTTTCAGCTCCAAACTTTTGCTGATCTTCATCTGTCGCCCCGTCCTTACACTCACCTTTCATCCAGATGTGATAACGGGAAAGGCTTTTATCGATTTCCAAAAACCCTTCGCGACAATAACCGGATTTTTTGACTACATATTCAACATTCCGCAACAAACTACGATAGCTGCCGGAACTCAGGTCAATTCCCGTCTGAGCCACTTTATCGCGGCTGGATTGTGCAATACGGACATGATTGGGGATCTGATTGTCCGGCATACGCAGACGGTAGACAAACATCTTGCTGGTGTTCGGCAATATGTGCGTTTCCAGCGTTTCTTGCATACCGACTTTGGTATAGCTGCGGCCACTATTACAACCGGCGATTAGTATTAGCAACAGACCTGAAATCACCCATACCACTCTGCTTACACCTTGGCTTAAGCCCATAACTGATCAACCTTATTATTGGAAAAAATTAAAGAAACCGCCTTTTCAGCCGATGCCATAAGCATTCACAGACACAGATTTTCAGTGTTTCGTTCCTTACATTTGCATTCGGGAGCCTATCATGGGTTTATTGATTTGGCCTAGAGACTCTTTAGGCAACATGCACTTCTTGTTGTGCCTGTTATTGCTATGCCTGACGTCAGCGAATACAACCTTCGCTTTTCAGATTGTCCCTGATGATATTGCCTACAAACCGGCATCAGAAACAATTGAAGACACTGACACAACTGAACCCGAAATAGCAGAAGCGTCAATAGTAGAAGCACCAGGAGCAGAAGCATCAATTGAATCTGATACCTCTATCGTTGAAACACCGACAACCTCAATTGAAAATTGCAAAACCCATAATCAATGGCAAAAAACAGTCACCATCACCGCTATGCCGCGACTCATCCCCGGCCAGAGTAATGGCGGCAATTTTTATCATGCTGAAACTTACATTCCCCGTATGCTGGCAACAGAATTGAACCAGGCTGCCGGTGTAGAAAGTCGGTTTATTAGCCACACCGTGTCCTATCAATTGGATGAAGAAAAAAAACGCCGCCAGGTACAAACCATTGCTGCACAACAAGGGACACAATTTGTATTGCAAGGCGAAATTATTGATATGTCGATGCGTGATGCATCAACCGTTTACAGCCCTGGTGTTGTACAAACCTTGCGCAATTATTTTACTGACATCACCCTGATGAAATTTTCTGATAACCGTACGCGCGTCTTCGGCTTACGCCTTGAATTGCGCGATGGTTTTACCGGTGAGGTATTGCTTGAAGATAGCTTTCACACATCAGGCATTTGGAAAAATCCCAACCCGGTTGGATTCACTTCTGCAGCCCTGTGGAAATCAGATTACGGCCGACGTATTACACATTTACTCCGCAAAGCCGGCGACCAGATTGCCAGCAATCTGAAATGCCAGCCCTACATGGCGAAAATTGAAGTAAACCCGGGGCAAACAGAACTTTTGTTGCAAGGTGGCGCAAACAATGGATTGCACCCCGGGGATAATCTTAAACTCTATCAACTGGTCGTCATTGCATCTCCAAACCAATATGACAGCTACCACACCCGATTGATTAAACGTGACCTGCAGTTGGAACTAAAGGAAGTTTATCCTTCACACAGCCTGGCTCAACTTAAAGGCGATGATTTACTCAATGGGCAATATTTGGCAGTAGGCGAATAACCCTCGCGTAAAAGAATAGCCATGCAGGAAGAATATAAAGTCTTCTGGTAGACTGCGCATAATTAAAATTTCATCCACAATCTTACAATCAACATGAAGAATAAAATCCCATTTCTTAAACCCTATCTTTATCCATTTCTGGTATTAGTCATTTCGCTTGGTGTTTATTTTCCGTTTTACGGATCACCACAAAGCATGTTTTGGGATGAGAACTACCATATAGCCTCAGCGCAAAAACATATCGATGGGGTGATGTACATGGAGCCGCATCCACCACTGGGAAAAATGTTAATGGCGCTCGGAGAAATAGCTTTTGGCGACAATAACAATATCGACAAATCAAAAATGCTGGTGACTGATTATTTAACCGGTAACGATGTTCCCGCCAATTTAAAATTTACCGGATACCGTTGGCCGTCAGTCGTAATGATGGCTCTCGGTGCTTTATTTTTCTTTGGCATTTTACATCGCATTACCCGCTTGCCTTGGTTAGCAGCGACCTTTTCCTCATTGATTATTTTTGATAATGCGTTAGTCATGCATTCGCGATCAGCAATGTTGGAAGGCATTCAATTATTTTTTATTTTGGCCGCCATTTATTATTTTGTGCGAATCGTCACCCAATTTCTTTATCAGCAAAAATCCATTTTACTCAAACATTACGCTCTACTGGGGCTATTAATTGGCTTGGCCGTTTCCGTTAAAGTCAACGCATTTATTTTATTATTATTATTCGTTGTGCTCTTTGGTGTTGATCAATGGGCAGCCATTAAAAAATGGCAATGGCAAAAAATCATTAGCCGATTGTTTTTGACCGCACCTGTTGGTGCAGGCGCGGTTGCGTTTACTTTTTTTGCCATTTTTTATCTGCACATCGGCATGGGGCAAACCATTAAACAAGATCGCACTTACAAAGCCTCTGCCGAATACCAACAACAAATTCACGCAGGCAATACCTGGAGCCCCAAAACGTTTTTAATCGGTATGCGTGATAATTGGAAATATATGTCGGAATACGCCGGTGGCGTTCCCAGTCTTGATTATTGCAAAGCAGATGAAAATGGCAGTTATGCCATGGGCTGGCCGTTAAGTTCACGCACCATCAGTTATCGCTGGAGTAAAGATGTAGTCAATGGCGAAACCGAAGTTTATTTTAATTATCTCATTGGCAATCCGATTATATGGCTATCTGTTTTGGCAGGAATCATTCTGTCATCTGCCTTAATTTTAGGCCGCTTTGTTTATAACACCCCTATAAAAGATCAAACCCTCTTTGGTTGGATTTGTTTTTTTACCGGCTTGTACTTGAGTTATATGATTGCCATATTACAAATTGAACGCGTGATGTATCTCTACCATTATTTTATTCCACTGATTTTTGGTGCGCTTAATTTATCTTTATTGATCAATTACATTTATCGCGATGAATTACTAAAATTAAACCGCCATACACTGATTAACCTGGGTATTTTCATTGCGCTGGTAATTGCCATTTTTGCTTTCTTTGCCCCCTTTACTTATAGCCTTGGTTTAACAGAAGATGAATTTGCTTTACGCAACTGGTTTCAATTCTGGCATTTACGTCCGGTGTATTAATGAATATTTCAATCAATAAAAACAGCATCACCACTTTCTTGCTTTTACTCATAGCAGGATTAATTATTTATCGCATCACACCGGTGTATGTCCCCGCCAACATTAAAGTGATCGCCAGCAAAAATCGCGTGAGCATTACTCATATTCATCAAGCAAGGGATATCATCAATACACGGGTGGTGATGCTGGACAAACTTAATCTTTATCACAAAGGAAAATTTGGCCATGCCAAACTGGGTAATATCGCCAAAGCCAGTGATGATTTTTTTATCGATGTCGATCAGATGATCAGCATTCATCGAGCCGGTAATTATCAGTTTTTAATCGGGAGTGATGATGGATTCTCATTAACTATTGATGGCAAACGCGTGTGTGAGCACGTTCGGGACAGGCCCTATTCCGTACAATCCTGCAATGTATTTTTGAATCCAGGCCAACATCGTTTTCAAGTATCTTATTTTCAGGGCTTTGGTCAATCCGGTTTTTCTGTGCAATATCAAACGCTGGATGGAAAAGTCTACTGGTTTGGTGAAAACTCGCCTGATCTCACATTAAATTAACGCTGATGAAAGATAAAATGAATTGCATCGGAATGATGCAATTCATTTTTTATTGGGCAAGTGAAAATTATTTTTTTCTGAATAATAAAGTCACACGATTGGATTCACCAATTGCATTGTTTTTCGCTTTTTGATCTTCAGTAGTATTCAGGCTGGGCGGCAAGCGCCATACATTCTCATCGGCTTGTGGATCGTCTTTAGGATTTTTATTGATATCGCTTTCTGCAACAAATTCAAATCCGGCGTCAGTCATTGTTTTGATCAACATTGAACGTTTCAAATAACCGCGATTACCATCAGCCCAGGCATCGGGTTTGTCCTCGGCCATCGCATGCTGCACAACACCGACAACACCACCCGGTTTAAGTACGCGATGCGTTTCAGCAAGCGCTTGCTTTAAATAATTTCCTTTTGCATCAAAACGCGCAAGATTGTGCAATGCGCGAATCAATAATACTGCATCCACTTTGCCGGTTAATTCTGTCGGCATATCAGCAAAAGTATAAGCTTCACCTTTTGCACCATTTGCACCGCCCCAGGTTTTTGCATCCACCGCAAACTGTGCTGGCCATGCTTTGCGCTTCGCAATAAATTCCGGTGTTGCAAATGCGCCGAATTCCGGCCACATATCCAGGCTGTAATCGACAGCAATCAATCGACCATCAGCACCCAAATATGGCAGCAAAATTTTTGTATACCATCCACCACCTGGAAGCGCTTCCACAACAGTATCACCGGGTTTAATACCAAAAAATTCCAGCGTTTCTACCGGATGACGCGCCGAATAACGAGCCTGATGATCGGCAGGTAAACTTTGCGTAACCGCAACCAATTGTTTTTTATCCGCCGCACTTAAGGCTGTTGGTTTATCGACAGAAGCACAGCCCTGCAACAAAATTGCAGTGCTCGACAGCAAAAGCATCAAGAATTTGTTCATGATTATTTCCTTGGGGATGAATAAAGAGTACGGAAGAAAAGCAACAATAAAGCTAAGTGTATTGAGCTTGCCACCCTTATTTACTGGTTTAACCCTAATTAACACTGAGTGAGACTTTTGCACGAAAGTAGTGTTGTCATGCCCGCAGGGCATCCAGCGACTTTACAGCCGGCGGAGGCACTGGATCCGCGCTTCGCGAGGATGACGACGGATTCAGAATTTATTTATTTTTGGCTTCAATCCACAAGCCCATGTATTTATGGGCCAGATGAAATTCATAGCGCAGCATCTTGCCAATAAAATTTTTCGACCGATGTTGATCGAGTGACGCTATCAACTCGTTCACCAATGAAATCCAGTCAATCGCGTGATCAGGCGAAAAATTTATTGATGTCGCCAGCATTTTTCTTTGCGCGGCATACCACAAATCCTGATTGGTATATAAAGCAATTGCTCCTTGTGCAAAAGAGGCTGCCTCATCAGCGACTGTTCCCGGCCATTCTTCACTAGTGGCAATTCCTTCAGCACCAATAGACGTTGTCACACTGGGCGTATAACACTTCATAGCTTCAAATAATTTTCCTTTTAATCCCGCACCAAATCGTAACGGTACCAAACTAACGCGCGCATTTTGTGTAACCAGAACCGAACTATCTACCCAACCTTTTACCAAAAATCCTTCTTTGGCATTATGCAGTTGCGTCGCTTTGGGTGGTGGATAGGCGCCATAAATATGCAATTCAGCATCGGATAATTGCGAACGAATTTGTGGCCATAATTGATACTTCAACCACAACACGGCATCCCAGTTGGGTTCGTGGCGAAAGTTACCGATAAAGATAAAATCTTTTCGCTGATCAAATGTGGGGTTACGTGAATGCGGCAATCCACCCAGTGACCAATAAGGACAATACATTAATAAAAAATCAGGAATATGAAAATAATCCCTTAAGAGCTCAACTTCAAACCGGGAAATGATTAATGACAAATCACATCGATAAATAGCGGCTAATTCACGAATTCCTATTTCATCTTTTGGTATTTCCTGTTGTAACTCTTGCGGAGACAGCAAAATTGGATTAACCGATTGTCGTTCATTTTCCGTTACACATAATTTTTGTTTTTCTTTAAGCATTCGCTGTCGCGTATAGCGCAAGCAATGCAGATCTTCTGTATCCAAAATTTTTAACGCTTGCGGACAAACTTTTTCAACACGCCAGCCAAATTGCTCCTCGGTAAAAAAACGATCGAAGATAACGGCATCCGGTTGCAGTTCACCAATAAACAAATCAAAGCTGGAATTATTCAGTTCAATTATTTTTTCTGCTACCTCTATTTTTTCCAGGCAGAATCGATGCGCCGACAAAGCCGCTGCCGATGCAAAGGTAATTTGCCAGTGCTCAGCCTGAAACAATCGAATCAAATCCAGCATACGGCTACCGGCTGCCGATGAATTGGGTTCGGGCCAGACGTAACCGATGATCAATAGTTTTTTCATTTAACGCAAATACTCCAGCACACCCAAACCCGCTGCGCGCCCTGTTGCAAAACAGGCTGTTAATAAATAGCCCCCCGTGGGCGCCTCCCAATCGAGCATTTCACCTGCGCAAAAAACACCGGGTAATTTTTTTAACATCAGATGATTGTTTAATTCGTTGAAATCAATACCGCCCGCACTACTGATCACTTCTTCAATAGGTCGACAGGATTGACACACCAGGGTTAATTGTTTGATAGCGAGAGATAATGCAGGAATATCATCCCATACCGACTTATCCGTTAACTCACGCAATAGTCCCACCTTCACCGGCGACAGATGCAATTGCTTGCGCAAAAAATTACTCATAGAATTTTTTTGTCTGTCTTTTGATAACAAAAATTGAATTTTTTCAACTGGATAATCAGGCAATAAATCAATAATCAATTCTGCCATTGCAGATTTTTCTATCTGCTGTCGTAAATAAGATGACAAGGCATAAACGCCAGTACCCTCAATGCCAAACCTGGCAATAACGGCTTCACTGCGAATAGTATGCAAAATGCCGTGTGAATCGCGACAGGATAATTGAATTGTGTTCAGTGGTTCGCCTGAAAATTCAGCTTTAAATTTTTCACTCCAGCTAATATCAAAACCACAATTGGAGGGAGCAAACGATGTGACCTGGATATTTTTTTCCTGAAGATATTTAACCCATTTCCCCGTTGAACCTAATTGCGGCCAACTGGCGCCCCCCAAAGCCAAAACGCAAACATCCGCTTTTACGCAGAAAGTTTCAGATTGTTTATCAGAATTGCTGCGAATAAATTGCAACTTTCCCGAGTCATTCCAACCTTGCCATTCATGGCGAGTGAAAAATTCTACTCCCATGTTTCGCAATTTATGTAACCACGCCCGTAACAGAGGTGCAGCTTTCATTTCTTTGGGGAAGACTCGTCCGGATGTTCCTATAAAAGTTTCCACGCCTAACTGATGAATCCAGTCACGCAAATGTTCAGACGTAAATTGATCAAGATAGGGTTTTACATCAGATGATTTTTCAAAATATCGTGTGAGTAATCGTGAGTGAGGTTCGGCGTGAGTGATATTCATACCGCCCACACCCGCCAATAAAAATTTTCGCCCCACCGAGGGCATTGCATCGTATACCGATACACAGTGGCCAGCAGAGGCAATCTCTTCTGCCGCCATTAAACCCGCTGGGCCGCCGCCAATA
>Ga0164241_10006998_pt1 | contig 10189 bp, 8 predicted proteins | sample OricomyardsoilBY_FD_108780 | JGI IMG/M metagenome (GOLD analysis project Ga0164241, IMG submission 108780) | Backyard soil microbial communities from Emeryville, California, USA - Original compost - Back yard soil (BY) | ecosystem: Environmental > Terrestrial > Soil > Unclassified | place: USA... | reverse complement strand
CGTGCGCGAGCGCGAGCCGCAGGCCGCCGTATTCTGCCAGTGCGCCGCCGATGCGCTCCGCGGCGGCGTCTTCACCCACATCGTCAGCGTCCAGCTCGGCCACGTACACGGTGCTGACGCCGCTCTCTGCCAGCTCTTCGAGCTCGAGCTCGCTGACGCGCCGGCCCTTCTTGAGCACACGACGCCCCTCGTGAGCCACGTTGTGGCCCAGGATGTGGCCGCGGGCCTGCCGGAGCGGCACGCGCCGAAACCTCATGCGTTGGCCTGGGCGACCAGCGCCTGATAGTCCGCGGGCTCGTCGACATCGCGGATGAAATGGTCCGTCTGCGCCGGCCAGCTGTAGACGCGCTCCGGATTCTCGTCGAGGAAGTTCCGGCAGCCAAAATTGCTGCCACGCCGCAGCGTTTCTTCGGCGCTGGCCCAATCGAGCAGCACCGGGTTACCGCGACGGCCAGCAAAGGTGGGCACCACGATCGAGCCGTGCGGGCGCTCGGCAAATGCCCGGCGCAGAGCTCCCAAATCGGACACGGTCAAGAGCGGTTGGTCTCCCAAGCACACCATCACCGCGTCCACCGGCGTGGCCAATGCCGCGAGCCCCGCGCGCACCGAGCTCACCTGACCGCTGGCAAAGGCATCGTTGTACACCGTGGACACGCCCAGGGGCTCCAGCGCCTTTGCGACGGCGTCCGCCTCATGGCCCAGCACGACCACGATCTCGTCAAAGCCGGTATGCAGCACGGTGCGCACCGTGCGCCGGATCAACGGTTCTCCGTCCACCGGCAAGAGCAACTTGTTGGGCGACCCCATGCGTCGGGATAGACCCGCCGCCAAGACCAGTGCAGCGAAGCGGGGCTCGCGGGACAGCGGCGCTGCCGGCGCCGGGGCGCTCACCGCACAGCAACTCTCCAGCTCCGCCCCGGACGCTGCCCCCGCCGCAGCCAGGGCTGCCGTCGCCGCGAACTCGGCGGGCTCGCGCGCACGCAGCGATCCGCCGCGCCGCTCGGCAACGATCTCTGACAGCACGCTCAACGCGACCTCTTCCGGCCGCGCCGCTCCGAGAGCGAGCCCGGCGGGAACGCGCACGCGCGCGGCTGCCTGTCCAAGGCCCAACTGACCCAGCCGCCCGAGCACGGCCGGCCAACGCTTGCGGCTCGACACCAAGCCGACATACGCGAGCTCTCGCCGCAGCGCCCACTCGAGCGCCTCGACATCAAAGTGACCGTGGCTCGCGACCACGGCGAAGGTCGACGATTTCATCGGCTCCGGCAGCTCCGCGAGACTGCGCAGTGTCGTTTCCCGCGCGCTCGTGCCCGCGCGCAGATCAACCGCGGTCACGCGGTAGCCCATGACGGCCCCGAGCTGGCACAGCGCCTCTGCGATCGGCGAGCGCCCAAATACGAGCAGGCACGGCTGCGGCAGGTGGGGTTCCACGTAAATCTCCAGGCTACCGCCGCTGTAACAAGTCATGGCAGCCAGCTCCACGCCCGAACGCGCGAGGTGCCCCTCATCGTTGGTCAGGTGCAGGAGCCGGCTCTGCCCGTCCAGAAACGCCTGCCGCGCCGCACGGCGCGCCGCCGGCTCTGCGCAGCTGCCGCCGATCCAACCGAGCCACTCGCCCTGCTCGGTCAGGATCGCCTTGTCCCCGGGCTTGGCCGAGGTGGGGGCCACGGCCCGCACCACGGTCATCTGCACGAAGGCCACCCCCGCCCCAGCGAGCCGCGCAGCGGTGCCGAGCGGATCCGCCAGGCGACTGGCGCCCAGCGGCTCCGCCGGCGCGGTCGGAGCCGCGCCGGATGGCCCGCGCAGACTCGGCTCGCGCGACTCGTGGCGCGAGCTCGGCTCGCGTGGATTGGGGTGGGCCTCTTTCGTCAGTTGCCGACTCCGTGTTCTCGCAACGCCTTCCACACCTTCTGCGGCGTGATCGGGATGTCCAGATGGCGGACGCCGAGGTGCCACATCGCATCCACGATGGCGTTGGCGATCGCAGGGGGGGCACCCACCGTGGGCGACTCCCCCACCCCCTTGGCGCCAAACGGGTGATGCGGCGAGGGAGTGATGGTCTTGCCGAGCTCCCACTTGGGAGACTCGACCGCAGTTGGCACCAGGTAGTCCGCCATGGTTCCGGTCAGGTTCTGCCCGTTCTCGTCGTAGACGATCTCCTCGAACAGCGCCGGTGCCAGACCCATGGTCAAACCGCCCTCGATCTGCCCTTCGACGATCATCGGGTTGATGATGTGACCACAGTCGTCGACCGCCACGAAGCGCCGCACCTTGATCTGACCGGTACCGGTATCCAGATCGACCACGCAGATGTAGCTGCCGAACGGAAAGGTCAGGTTCGGCGGATTGTAGTAGTCCGTCGCCTCCAGACCGGCCTGGATGTCCGGTGGGTGGTTGGTGTACGCGGCGAACGCGATCTCCTGAATTGTCTTCTTCTGATCGGGAGAGCCTTTGACCTGGAAGCGGTCGACGTTCCACTCCAGATCGTCCTCTCCCACTTCGAGCAGGTAGGCCGCGATCTTCTTGGCTTTGGCGCGAATTTTTCGCGCTGCCATGGCCGCCGCGGCGCCGGACGTCGGCGTGGAACGGCTGGCATAGGTGCCGAGACCGTACGGCGCCGTGTCCGTGTCGCCCTCTTCTACCTGGATGTCCGCCGCAGGCAGGCCGAGCTCCTCAGCGATGATCTGCGCGTAGGTGGTCTCGTGGCCCTGGCCTTGCGATTTGGTGCCGAGCCGCGCGATGGCCTTGCCGGTCGGGTGAATGCGGATCTCGGCCGAGTCGAACATCTTGATGCCCAAGATGTCGAAATCTGCAGCGGGGCCCGCGCCCACTACCTCGGTGAAGCTGGAGATGCCGATGCCCATCAGCACGCCACGGGCGCGTTTCTCGAGCTGCTCTTTGCGCAGACCCGCGTAGTCGATCATCGCCATGGCCTTGAGCAACGCCGCCTCGTAGTTGCCGCTGTCGTAGACCCAGCCCGTGCACGACTTGTACGGAAACTGGTCGGCCTTGATGAAGTTTGCCAGGCGAAACTCTGCCGGATCTCGCCCGAGATCGTGCGCCATGATGTCCACCATGCGCTCGATCATGTGCACCGCCTCCGTCACGCGGAACGAGCAGCGATAGGCCACGCCGCCCGGGGGCTTGTTGGTGTACACGCCGTCCACCACGATGTCCGCCGCCTCCAGCGGATACGAGCCGGTGGCGATGCTGTACAGGCCTGCCGGGAACTTGGATGGGTTCGCCGCCGCGTCGGCGACGCCACAGTCACTGATGGTCTTGACGCGCAAGCCGGTGAGCTTGCCGTTGGCGTCCGCGGCCAGCTCGGCAGTGATATGGTAGTCGCGCGCGAAGCTGTCCGCCTGCAGGTTCTCGCTGCGGTCCTCGATCCATTTGACCGGCTTGCCCGTGACCAGGCTGGCCACGGCGCAGACGACGTAGCCCGGATACACCGGTACCTTGCCGCCGAAGCCGCCGCCGATATCCGGAGAAATGATCTGGATCTTGTGCTCCGGAATGCCACTCACCAGCGCAAACACCGTGCGGTGGGCGTGCGGAGCCTGAGAGGTCATGTAGATCTGCATGTGCTCTCGGACCTTGTCGTAGTTGGCGACCATGCCGCAGGTCTCGATCGAGCAGACGTGGATGCGCGGCAGGTAGATCTTCTCCTTGACCACATGCGCGGCGCGGGCAAACACCGCGTCCGTCGCGGCCTTGTCTCCGGCGCTCCAGTGCCAGACGTGGTTGGTCTTTTTCTCCTTGTCGTCACGGACGATGATCTCGTCCTTCAGCGCCTGATGCGGATCGACCACGGCTTGTAGCGGCTCGTAGTCCACCACCACGAGCTCACGCGCGTCCGCCGCGATGTAGCGCTCGGTGGCGATCACCGCGCACACTTCCTGCGCGTAGTAGAGCACCTTGTCGATCGGCAACACGGGCTGCGTGTCGCTCATCAGGGTGGGCATGTAGTGTAGATTGCCGGCCGCCTTCAGATCCTGGCCGGTGATCACTGCCACGACGCCAGGCATGGCCAGCGCGGCCTTGGTGTCGATGCTCAGGATCTTGGCGTGCGCGTACGGGCTGCGCACGATCGACATGTACAACATCCCGGGCAGCTTGATGTCGTCCACGAAGCGACCCTTGCCCTGGATGAAGCGCGGATCCTCCTTGCGCTTCATGCGGTGGCCCATGCCGCAGACTTTCTCCGGGGTCTTGATGACGACGGTGTCCGTGGTCTCGGCATTGGCCGTGTCGGGCACGCGGCTGTGGGTTTCGACCCGATCGTTGAGTTGCGGCATGTTCAGCGAGCCTCCCCGAGCTTGTCGGCGGCGTATTGAACCGCCTCGACGATCTTGTTGTAGCCGGTGCAACGACAGATGTTGCCCGAGATACCCTCACGGATCTCCGCTTCAGTGGGCCTCGGATTTTTTTGCAGCAGACTCTTGGTGGTCATGATCATGCCCGGAGTGCAGAAGCCACACTGCAGGCCATGTTTCTCCCAGAAGCCCTGCTGTATGGGGTGCAACTTGCCGCCCTCGGCGACGGACTCGACCGTCTCCAGCGTGGCCTGATTGGCCTGCACGGCAAACACGGTGCAGCTCTTGGTCGGCTTGCCATTGAGCAACACCGTGCAAGCGCCACAGCTCGTGGTGTCGCAGCCGATGTGGGTACCCGTGAGCTCCAGGTTCTCCCGGATGAAGTGGACCAGCAGCGTGCGGGCCTCGACCTGTTTTGTTACTACCGCGCCATTCACCGTCAGGCTGATTTCGTGGAGGCTCATCAGTTGGTTCCTTTCACTCGGCTCTGCGCCAGGCGCACGGCCCGTTTCATCACGACGCGCGTCAGATCGCGCTTGTACTCTTCCGATCCACGCAGATCCGCGGACGGGCTGCAGGCAGACGCCGCCAGACGCCCCGCGGCTTCGAGCGCGTCGTCGGTCAGCGCTTGACCGGTGAGTCGCGCTTCAGCTTCCAGGGCGCGCATCGGCGTAGGATTGACGTTGGTCAGACCGATGCGGATGCTCTTGCAGATGTTGCCGGTCAGCGTGAGCTGCACCGCCACGCCGGTGACCGCGTAGTCACCCACCTTGCGTTCGATCTTCAGGTACGCGCCAGCGCTTCCCGGACCCGGCGCGGGGATGCGGATTTCCGTCAGGATTTCCTGCGGGCCGAGCGCGCTCTCGAACAGCCCGGTGAAAAAATTGTCGATTTCGATCACGCGCTCCCCGGCAGGACCACGCGCCACTACCTGCGCGCCGTACGCGAGCATGGTCGCGGGGTGGTCGTTGGCGGGATCGGCGTGAGCCAGGTTCCCCCCCACCGTCGCACGCTGACGCACGAGCGGGTCCGCGACGACCTTTGCCGTGTCCAGCAGCAAAGCATAACGCTCCGCGATCAACGGGGACTCTTCGAGTGCCGTCTCGCGGGTGAGCGCGCCGAGCGCGAGGTGGCCGCCGCGCTCTTTGATGTAGTCGAGCTGAGCGATACCGTTAATGTCGATCAGCACCTCGGGCTGGGCCAGCCGAAAGCGCATCGCCGGGATCAAGCTCTGCCCCCCCGCCAGCACCTTGGCGCCCTCGTGTTGACGGAGCAGCGCGATCGCTTCGTCGAGCGAGCGCGGCGCGTGATAGTCGAACTGTGCGGGAATCATCGGTTCTCCAGGTTCATGGCGGGTTCCTGTTCTGCGGCGAGCGTGTGAGAGGCAGCGGCAATCGGTTCAGCTCGTGACGTGATAGAGCCACGCCAGGACGATCGCCCCGAGCACGAAGTAAATGACTTTACGGGGCAACGGGGACTCGAGGTGCGCTGTCGCCAGCAAGTCCTTCGTGACTTCTTTGGCAACGCCGAGCACAAAGGTAGCCTGGCTCGGGGCACTGGGGGCGGGTACGGGTGGAAGGACCACGTCGGGGCGCAGCGGCTTCGGCAGTGTGGGCGTCGCTGAGGCGTCGCTGCTTGGCCTGGCGGGCAGGGCATTGGCGAGCGCTGCCTGCGTGGCCGCGCTCTCGACGGGCACGGGCCCGAGCGGCGAGGTCTCGGCGGGCTCGCCGACGGCGGCGTTGCTCGCGGCGGGCGACACTGCCGGCACGGCGGCGGCGGGCGCAAGCGCCGCGAGCGCCTTCAGCTGCTGGTGCAGCCCCTCGAGGCTCTGTTTGACGATGGCGCGGGACGAGGCGTCGAGCAGGCGTTGGCCCACGCTGGCGATGCGCCCGCCCACCTGCACGTCGCTGTCGTAGTCGAGGCGCGTCGCCGGGCCTTCGCTCGTCACGCGGATGTGCGCGGTGGCTTTGGCAAAGCCTGCGGGCCCGCGCCCGTCCACGACCATCGTGTAGCTCTCGTGATCCTTGACGTCGCTGATCAACACCTTGCCCTGGAACTTGCCCTGCACAGGCCCCATCTTGACGTTGATCTCACCGATGAACTCATCGCCCTGGCGCTCCAGCTTCTCGCAGCCCGGCAGCGTCCGGGCGAGCACGCCCGGATCAAACAGCCCTTGCCAGACGGTGTCGAGCGGCGCCTCGAACGCGTAGTTTCCCTCGATCTTCATACGCTGCTCTTTACTTTTCCTGGACGGCGGGTGCAGACCACGAGCGTGCGACAAAACGTCGCGCGCGAGTGCCGCGGCGGGGCAAGCGCCCGAGGTGCTCGGAGAGCGCCGTGAGCGATTGTAGGTTGTGGCATGTGAGAAAGTCGTCGACGAAGGGCAACGCCGCCGCCATGCCCGCCACACGAGGCTCGTAGCTGGCCTGACCGAGACGCGGGTTGAGCCAGATCAAACGCTGGCATCGCTCCCGCAGCACTCGCATCTCCCGCGCCAGGACCTCTGCGCCCGAACGCTCCCAGCCGTCGCTCACGATGATCACGACGGCGCCGCGCCCGAGCACTCGCCCCGCCCAGCTGCTGTTGAACTCATGCAGGCTTTGACCGATGCGCGTGCCGCTCGCAAAGTCGTGCACCCGAGCGGACACCTCTTCGAGCGCGCGATCGACGTGCCGAAGCGTGAGCTCATGGGTGATGCGAGTGAGCCGGGTGGCAAACACGAAGCTCTCCACCTGCGCCAGCTCTTGGCGCAGAGCATGGAAGAACTGGAGCAAGACCCGCGTGTACAGCTCCATCGAGCCGCTCACGTCCGCCAGGATCACCAGCGGCCGCCGCTTGCTCACGGCCACACGCCTCGGCAGATCCAACAGCACGCCACCGGAGCGCGCCGCGCGCGCGGCCAGCCGCCGCAAGTCGAGCTCGGGGCCTCTCCGTCGCCTCCGCCGGCGCCGGGTCTCGCGCAGCGCAAACTGCCAGTCCGAGCGCTGCAACAGGCGGCGCACGGCATCCAGCTCTGCCGCGCCGAGCGCGGCGAAATCCTTACGCCGTAAATACTCGTCGTCACTGGCGGCGTGCGAGCGATCCCGCACCTCCAGCTCTGGATCCCCGAGCAGGGCGCGCTGTGCCAGCAGCGTCGCCAGGGCGGGCCCTTCCTGCCGGCGATGCCGCGGCGCGAGCGGAGCTTTCGCGGCCCCGGCGCGCCTGGCCCGGCCTAACCAGAAGTCTTCGAAGAGGCTCTCGAACAGCACTTCATCTTCGTGCCGCGTGAGCAGCGTGGCGCGCGCCGAGGCGTGCACGTGCCGCAGCGTCAGCGGGTCGAGCCACTCGAACGAGCGCGCGAACGACTCCAGCTGGGCCAGGCTCACCGCCAGCCCCGCGCCACGCAGCCGTTGGCCGAAGCGCACGATGCTGGTCAGTGGGGTCGCGCCAGGCATGTCTGAAACCCCGCTCAACCCGTGCCGACCGCCGCCAGCAGCTCGCCGCCGAGACCACCGCGAAGCCGCTCCACGTCATCCTGGTGTTTGAGAAAGCAGCCCACCGTGGCATCCACGTGGGGCTGGTCGAGCTCCACGGCGCCGAGTTGCCGGAGGGCGTCCGCCCAGTCGATGCTCTCGGCTACACCGGGGACCTTGTACAGGTCGACGCGGCGCAAGCGCTGCACGAACTCTGCGATCTGTCGGCTGAGCCGCTCGCTCAACCCCGGCACCTTGCGACGCAGGATCGCGATCTCCTGCTCCACGCTCGGATAGTCGATCCAATGGTAGAGGCAGCGGCGCTTGAGCGCGTCATGCACCTCGCGCGTGCGATTGGACGTGAGCAACACGAGCGGACGATGTACCGCGCGCACCGTGCCGAGCTCCGGGATCGTGATCTGAAAATCCGAGAGCAGCTCCAGGAGAAAGCTCTCGAATTCCTCGTCGGCACGATCGAGCTCGTCGATCAGGAGTACCGGCGCGCTGGTGCGCGCGGGATCGATGGCCGCCAGGAGCGGCCGCCGCAAGAGGTAGGGCTCCGTAAACAAGTCCGCTACGCGCGCCCCGGTGTCCGAAGCGCCGCGAGCCTGGAGCTCCAGCAACTGGCGAGGATAATTCCACTCGTAAGCGGCCTGCGCCAGATCGAGCCCCTCGTAGCACTGGAGCCGAATCAAGTCGGTGTCGAGGATGCGGCTGACCACCTTGGCGAGTTCGGTCTTGCCCACGCCAGGGGCGCCCTCGAGCAGCAGCGGCCGCCCGAGCTTGCTGGCCAGAAATAGGCTGACGCCGAGCGCCTCGTCGGCAACGTAGTCCTGCGTGGCAAGCAGGCGTCGTGTGTCTGCCACCGAGTCAAATCCCACAGCTGAGGCAGAATAGGTGGGGGCACAAACTGTGTCAACGCAGGCACAAACTCAGCATGGTCGGACCGCGCCCTGGCATTCCAAGCACAGTCCCGCGTTTCCGTTGCTGCCGCCCGGGGTCTACCTCTCGGAAATGACAGCTCAGCCCGCGCGGCCGCTCGAGGCAGCTCGGGGCGCCCGCGCGGCGTTGCGCCGGACCTGGATGATCTCGGCCAAAATGGCCACGGCAATTTCCGGGGTGGTGAGCGCACCAATATCCAACCCGATCGGGCCATGGATGCGAGCTAACATTGCTTCGCTCACGCCCTCTTCCGCGAGCCGCCGCCGGCGTGCTTGCTGCGTGCGTTGGCTGCCGAGGGCGCCCACGTAGAAGCAATCGCTGCGAAGAGCGGCAACCAGCGCTGGCTCATCCAACTTCGCGTCGTGCGACAGTACGACGACGGCACTGCGACGATCGAGCCCGAGGCGCGCGAGCGCGAGGTCGGGCCAGTCGTGCAGCAACGTGGCCTGCGGAAAGCGCTCGCTGGTCGCGAATGCCGTGCGCGGGTCCACCACGATCAATTCGAAGCCAAACGGCCCCGCCAACTCGCCGAGCACCTGCGTCAGATGCACCGCTCCGATCACTACCAGCCGCAGCGGTGCCGCCCAGAGCTGCACGAACAGCCGCTGGCCTCCCTGCTCGACGATCTGGTTTTCCTCGTCGGCAAACGCCTGGGCCACCGCCTCCCCGAGGGTCTGGTTCTGCCGCAAGAGTTCGCTGGCCTGCCCTGGCGCCCAGAGCTCTTGCTGCCGGCTGCCGAGATCCGTCAAACAAGCCAATGTGCTGCGGGCTCGGCGCGCCGCGAGCAGCCGATCGAGCAGTGGACGCTCGAGCTCCGAAAGAAAGATCTCGATCTTGCCACCGCAGGGCAAGCCCACCTCCCACGCGGCCTCACTGCTCACGCCGTAGGCGAGCGTCTGCGCCACCCCACCCCGAAATAGTTCGCTCGCCGCCTGAATCACTGCGCCTTCGACGCAGCCCCCCGAGACCGAACCCGCAAACCGCCCGTCCTCCGCGATCAGGAGCTGACTGCCGAGCGGGCGCGGCGACGAACGCCACGTGCTCACCACCGTGGCCCAGGCTACCCGCTGACCGGCGCTGCACCACGCCTCAGCGACCTCGAGCACGGACTCTGCATCGACCGCCATGAACCTCTCCCTGCTCCATTCATCAACCTGAGCTCCCGGCAGAGTACTGCGCCCAAGCACGGAAGTGACGAGATTCGGCAAACTCGTGCCGCTGTCTATATACGTACTGACCAATTATGCAGGCAGAGGCGCAGTTTTCCCTGCCGCCACGCGCAAAAGCGAGTTACCGAGACGCCGCGATGGCGTCCGCTCCCGGCGGGCGGTTGCTCCTACCCTGATGCAACAGGTAGGCTGGATGACAGGGCGGTGTCAGGGGTATGTTGCAAGCGGGGAACCAGGGATTGATCGGGCGTGTGGCTGCGGCGCTGGCGGGAGTAGAAGCGGATGAAAGTTGGGCGGCGGCATTGGGGGT
>Ga0164241_10006997_pt1 | contig 10189 bp, 9 predicted proteins | sample OricomyardsoilBY_FD_108780 | JGI IMG/M metagenome (GOLD analysis project Ga0164241, IMG submission 108780) | Backyard soil microbial communities from Emeryville, California, USA - Original compost - Back yard soil (BY) | ecosystem: Environmental > Terrestrial > Soil > Unclassified | place: USA... | reverse complement strand
CTTCGCTGGCTTCGTGATCAGCCGGTAGGCGTCGGGCGGCGGGAGCTCCGCCGGGGGCTGCTTCGTCGTGTAGTGGATCTCCAGGTCCTGGAGCCAGCCCATCGGCGCGGAGAGCGTCACGCGCGTGGCGTTCGGCCCGCGGTCGAGCGACTCGAGCTCGACCGGCAGGAGCGGGGATCCGCGGAACCGCGCCCGCGGGGTCTTCGCGCGGTCGATCTCGAGCGTGACGGTCGCGCAGCCGCAGAAGCACGGCACCGCGACGGTCGCGCGGTCGATCTGGCGGCGGTAGATCTCGGCGTTCGGGAACGCCTTCTTGGGCAGGAGCATCGAGAGGATCTCCCGCTCCCGCTCGGTCAGTGCGCGCGGGTAGTCGGCCACCCGGGCGAGTCTACGGCGGCGCTAGCCCGAGTCGGAGAGCGCCTGGAGGCGCTTGCCGGCCTTGGCGCGGTAGAGCAGGAGGTCGGCGCGGGCGAGGCACTGCTCGATCGTCTCGGTGGCCTCCCACTCGACGAGGCCGTAGGTCCAGCGGGTGGGGTGCGCGCCGGCGAGCCGGGCCATCACGGGGCCGCCGTCCTCCAGCGCGGTCGCCGGGAGCAGGACGACGAACTCGTCGCCGCCGTGGCGGCTTAGGAGGTCGCCCGGACGCAGGACCTCGCTCCAGGTGCGGGCGAGCTCGGCGAGCAGGCGGTCGCCGCCGGCGTGGCCCTCGTGGTCATTGACGAGCTTGAAGTCGTCGAGGTCGATCAGCGCGAGGCAGAGCGGGCTACCGGTGCGGCGCGCGATGGCGTGCTCGCGGTTGCCGGCGCGGGCGAGCGCGTGGCGGTTCAGCAGGCCGGTGAGCAGGTCGGTGTCGGCCTGGGCGTGCAGCCGCGCGACCAGCGAGCCCGTGGCGGCCACGGCGACGATGACGGTGACCGAGACGATCGCCCACGCCATCAGCGCGTTGGCGTCCCCGGCGGCGAGCAGCCCCACGCCGAAGCCGGCGATCAGCAGGATCGTGTGCGCACGGGCGGCGCGGGCGCTGAAGAACAGCCCGGCGTAGATCGCGACCCACGTGTAGATCGAGCCGATCATCATCTGCCCGGCCGTGGTGGCCGACCGGCCGACGAGCACGCTCGCGAGCACCGTGCAGGTCACGACCGCGAGGTGCAGGTACCAGTGCGGGGTGCGCGGACCGAGCGTCAGCAGGACCGTGGTGGAGAGCACGCCGAACACGGCGAGGGAGACGCAGAGCGCGACCGGCGTCCTCGGGTTCATCGGGAAGATCGCGGCCAGCGCGGTCGTCAGCGAGCCGACTGCGACCATCGCCGCCAGGGTGGCGACGTCTGCGGGCAGCGCACGCTGCCATCGGAGTACGCGCTGGCTCACACAGGCGATTGTGCCCGTTCGCGATGCGCGGCGACGCCCGCCACGACGAGCGCGACGCCGCCGACCTCGGCGAGCGACGGGATCTGGGTGAGGACGACGATGCCGATCGCGGTCGCGGTGGCGGGCAGCAGCGCGACCATCAGCGCATAGGTCGCGCGCGACAGCGTGCGCATCGCCATCTGGTCGGCGACGTAGGGGATCACCGACGAGCAGACCCCGACGCCGATGCCCGCCACGAGCGCCACCGGGTCGCCGAGCGCGGGGATGACCTCCCAGCCGCCGATCGGCGTCACCACGACCGCGGCGACGAGCATCGCCGCCGCCAGCCCGTCGAGGCCGCCGAGCGTCCCCAGCCGCGCGACGCGGTGCGCGATCACGATGTAGAGCGAGAACAGCACCGCGTTGGCGAACGCGAGCGCGACGCCGAGCGGCGTGCCGGCGAGGTGCACGTCGGTCAGCAGGTACACGCCGGCGACGGCGAACGCGAGCGCTGCCGCGTTGCGCACCGACCGCGTCCCGAGCGCCGCGAGCACGATCACCGGCAGGAACTCGATCGCCGCGACCGTCCCGAGGGGCAACCGGTCGATCGCCGCGTAGAAGCACGAGTTCATGACCGCGAGCACGGCGCCCCAGGCGAGCAGCAGCCGCCGGCCGTCGCGGTCCAGCGCGCGCAGCGACCGCCACGGCTTGCGCCACAGCCCGAGCACGACGGCGGCCGAGACGATCCGCAGCCACGCGACGCCGAGCACGTCGATCCGCGCGAACAGCAGCACCGCGAACGCCGGTCCGAGGTAGTGGAACACGGCGCTGAGCACGAACCAGGCGTGGGGAGGAGGGTCGGGGCGGTGCGGCACGACCCATAGGTTCACGCGCACTCTGTGCGCGGTGAAGGGCAGAACGAAGGTAAAGTCGCGTAGATGCCATCGAAACCACGCCAGAACGGCGGTTCTGCCGAAGGGAGCGCGCACACGGGGCGTGGCCGCGCGGGCGATGCGCCGCTCGACGCCACGAACCTCCGCCTCCTCACGGAGCTGCAGGCGGACGCGCGGCTGTCGCTCGCCGAGCTCGGGCGGCGCGTCGGGCTCTCGTCGCCCGCGGTCGCCGAGCGCGTGCAGCGGCTCGAGGCCGCCGGCGTGATCCGCGGCCACCACGCCGACATCGACCCCGCGGCGCTCGGGCTCGCGCTCAGCGTCGTGATCCGGGTCCGGCCGCTGCCCGGCCAGCTCCAGGGTGTCGCCGAGCTCGCGCGCCGCACGCCCGAGGTCGCGTGGTGTCACCGGATCACGGGGGAGGACTGCTACATCGCGTGGCTCGACGTGCGCGACGTCGGCCACCTCGAGGAGGTCATCGACCGCTTCGTCGTGCTCGGCCAGACGACGACCTCGATCGTGCAGTCCTCGCCGGTCCCGCGCCGCGGGATCGCGATCGACGTGGCGTGAGAACGATCGCGCTCGCGGGCACGCTCCTCCGTATGCGCCGCCTCGCCGCGATCCCCGCCGCCGTCCTGCTGGTCCTCGCCGCGTGCGGGGCGAAGAGCCCGGAGCCCGCGCCGGTCGCCACGACGAGCGCCGCCGCCACGACGACGAGCGCGGCGACCACGAGCGCCGCGGTCAAGACGATCGCCACCGGCCTCCAGGTCCCGTGGGGGATCGCGTTCCTGCCGAGCGGCGAGGCGCTCGTCGCCGAGCGCACCACCGGCCGGATCATGCGGATCCCGCGCGGCGGCGGGAAGCCGACGGTCGCGATGAAGGTCCCGGGCGTCGCGACGGGCGACGGCGAGGGCGGGCTCCTCGGGCTCGCGGTCTCGCCGCGGTACGCGAGCGACCACCTGGTCTACGCCTACTACACGACCGCGAGCGACAACCGGATCGCCCGCTTCACGCTCGGCGGGAAGCCGCAGCCGATCCTCACCGGCCTGCGCTCGGGGTCGATCCACAACGGCGGTCGGATCGCGTTCGGCCCCGACGGCAAGCTCTACGCGGGGGTGGGGGAGACCGGCGACCGCGGCCTCGCCCAGGATCCGAAGTCGCTGAACGGCAAGATCCTCCGGATCGACCCCGAAGGCGGCGTCCCGAAGGACAACCCGTTCCCCGGCTCCAAGGTCTGGTCGCTCGGGCACCGCAACGTCCAGGGGCTCGCGTTCGACGGCGCGGGCCGGCTGTGGGCGAGCGAGTTCGGGCAGGAGAACGTCGACGAGGTCAACCTGATCGTCAAGGGCCACAACTACGGCTGGCCGGTCGTCGAGGGCCGGGGCGACACGCAGGGCGGGAAGTTCACGAACCCGAAGGTCACGTGGTCGCCGACCTCGACCTCCTCGCCCTCGGGCGCCGCGATCGCGAACGGCCGGCTCTACGTCGCCGCGCTGCAGTGCGGCTGCGTCTGGCGGATCCCCCTGGACGGCGCGAGCGCGGGCAAGCCGACGAAGCTGCTCGCCGGCCGCTACGGCCGCCTGCGCACCGTCGTCCGCGCGCCCGACGGCTCGCTGTGGGTGGCGACGTCGAACCGCGACGGGCGCGGCAGCCCGCGCTCCGGCGACGACCGCATCGTCCGCATCGGCGCGCGCTGAGCGGCGGCGCGCCGCCCCGCCGCCCCGCGCGCCCGCCCCGCCCCTCAGCGCGCGCCGACGTCCTCCAGCCACGCCCGCGTGTCGGTGATCTGCGCGAGCGCCGACACCCGGCCGTCGCGGATCGCGAGCACGTGCGCGAAGGCCGCGTCCAGCGGGCGTCCCGTCTCGCGCTCGCGGCCGCGGTAGGTCCCGACGGCCACCACGCGATCCGTGCCCGCTCGCAGGTACTCGTCGACGTCGACGCTCACCTCGTAGGCGCGGAAGATCGGTCCCCACACGTCGCCGAGCATCGCCTGCGGCCCCTCGTGCCGACCGCCGACGCCGAGCGGCATCCCCGCGCTGACGTCGCCGATGAACTCCTCGTGCAGCGCGGCCAGGATCGCCGCGGGGTCCTTCGCCGCCATCGCGCCGTACAGGCGCTCGGCCGCCACGGTCTGCTCGTCGGACATCCGATCCTCCTCGTAGTATTAGAGAGCAGTCTCCAATACTAGCCACGCATGCCCCGCCCGCGCCTCCACGACACCACCCCGCTGCTCGACGCCGCCGCCACCCTGGTCGCGCGCGGCGGCCCCGCGGCGCTGACGATGTCCGCGCTCGCCGCCGCCACCGGCGCCCCGAGCGGCTCGCTCTACCACCGCTTCGGCAGCCGCGACGCGCTTGCCGCGGCGCTCTGGGCGCGGACGCTCGCGGCGTTCCAGGCCGGCTACGTCGCGGCGCTCGACGACGCCGACCCCCACGCGGCCTGCCTTGCCGCGGCACGCCACGTCGTGCGCTGGTGCCGCGCGCACCCCGACGAGGCGACGGTCCTGCTCCACGGCGCCGAGGCGCTCGGTCCGCCGCCGACGCGCCGGAGGGCCGACCCGCCGCCGAGCGCGCGATCGCCGCCACCGCGCGCCGGCTCGGCGGCCGCGGCGCGCGCGAGCGGGTCGTGTTCGCCACCGTCGACATCCCGTACGCCCTCGTGCGCCGCCACCTGCGGGCGGGAGCGCGGGTACCGGCCGGCGCCGAGGCGATGGTCGCGCGCGCGGCGGCCGCGGCGCTGGCGGAGGGCTGACCGCGGGCCGCGTAGCCTGCGGGGCATGCCCGGCTTCACCTCCGATCTCGCCGAGTCGCTCGCCGGCGACGTGCTGGAGCGCTTCCTGCGCTACGTCCGCATCGACACGCAGTCGGCGCTCGACGGCACCGGGTGCCCGAGCACGCCGGGCCAGTGGGACCTCCTGCGGCTGCTGCACGCCGAGCTCCTCGAGCTCGGCCTCGACGACGCCGAGCTCGACGGCAACGGCTACCTCTTCGCGACCCTCCCCGGCGACGGCCCGACGGTCGGCGTGCTCGCCCACGTCGACACCAGCCCCGAGGTCTCCGGCGCCGGCGTCGAGCCGATCGTGCACCGCGACTACGACGGCGAGGACATCGCGCTGCCGCGGAACGGCGTCGTCGTCCCGGCGATGCCGGACAAGGCCGGCGAGGACGTCGTGACCGCCAGCGGCGACACGCTCCTCGGCGCCGACGACAAGGCCGGCATCGCCGAGATCATGGCCGCGGTCGCGCACCTCGTCGCCCGCCCCGAGCTGCCGCGCCCGAACCTGCGGATCGGCTTCAACCCCGACGAGGAGATCGGCGCCGGCGCGAAGCTCTTCGACGTCGAGCGCTTCGGCGCGCGCTGCGCCTACACGTTCGACGGCTCGACGATCGGCGAGATCCAGGACGAGACGTTCACCGGCGCCGAGGCGATCGTCACCGTCCACGGCCACGACGTGCACCCGGGCTTCGCGCACGGCGTGATGGTCAACGCCGTGCGGCTCGCCGGCGAGATCCTCGCGGCGCTCCCGCCGGATCGCCTCAGCCCGGAGACGACGAGCGGCCGCGACGGCTTCGTCCATCCGTTCACGACCGAGGGCGGCACCGCGACCGCGACGATCCGCTTCATCGTCCGCGACTTCGAGGAGGAGCTGCTCGCCGAGCACGTCGCGCTCCTGAAGCGGACGGCCGAGGAGGTCGTCGCGCGGCACCCGCCCGCGCGCCTCGAGTTCAGCTCGCGCCCGCAGTACCCGAACATGCGCACCCACCTCGAGCCGTTCCCGGAGATCGTCGAGCACGCCGAGCGCGTGATCCGCGCCGAGGGGATCGAGCCGATCCGCGAACCGATCCGCGGCGGCACCGACGGCTCGCTGCTCAGCTCGATGGGCCTCCCGACGCCGAACGTCTTCGCCGGCGGCCACGCGTTCCACTCGCCGCGCGAGTGGGTCACCGTCCAGGACATGGCGGCCGCGGCGGCCGTCGTCGTGCGCCTAGCCGGCGAGTGGGCCGGCGGCGAGTGAGCGCCGCGGCCCTCGAGGCGGTCGTCTTCGACAACGACGGGCTGCTCCTCGACACCGAGGTCGCGTGGACGCGCGCCGAGGTCGGCCTGTTCGCGGTCCACGGCGTCGAGTTCACGATCGGCCACAAGCGCGACATGATCGGCTCGTCGCGCGCGGTCGCGATGGGCAAGCTCGAGCGGATGCTCGCGCAGCCGCCCGGCTCCGGCGAGGCGCTGATGGACGAGCTGCACCGGCTGGTCATGGAGGAGCTGCTCGCGGGCGTCGAGCCGATGCCCGGCGCGCTCGCGCTGCTCGACGCGCTCGCCGCCGCCGGCCTCCCCGTCGCCGTCGCCACGAACTCGAGCCGCGACTTCGTCACGCGCGCGTTGGACGTGGCCGGGATCGCCGACCGCTTCGCCGCCGTCGTCTCCGCCAGCGACGTCGCGAACGCGAAGCCCGCGCCCGACGTCTACCTCGCGGCGTGCGCCGCGCTCGGCGCCGAGCCGGCCCGCTGCGCCGGCCTCGAGGACACGCCGACCGGCGTCGCCGCGGTCCGCGCCGCCGGGATGCTGGCGATCGGCGTCCCGTCGCTGGACGGCGTCACCCTCGACGAGGCGCACGTCGTCGGGACGTCGCTCGCCGATCCCGCCGTCCACGCCGCCCTCGGCGTCTAGGGTTCCACGCTCGATGCCCCTCGCGGCGCTGAGCGACTTCTTCGACGCGGTCGACGAGTTCTTCTCGAACCTCGCGTCGGTGCACTGGGGCCCGCTGCTCCTGGGGCTGCTGTCGTTCGGCATCTACCTCACGCTGCGCTCGCGGGCGTACTTCCACGTGCTGCGCGCCGCGTACCCGAGCGCGCACATCCGCTGGCGCAACATCTGGGGCGCGTACGTCGCCGCGTATGGGTTCAACAACGTCGTGCCCGCGCGCGGCGGCGACGTGATGAAGGCGTTCCTGATCCGCAGCTCGGTGCCGGGCTCGACGTACCCGGCGATCGGCTCGTCGTTCTTCGTCGAGGCGGTCTACGACCTGACGATCGCGATCCCGGTGATGATCTACGCGTTCACCCAGGGCGTCTTCCCGAAGCCGCCGGACTTCTCGAGCGTGGGCGCGTTCGACCTCGGGTTCTTCGCCGGCCACCTGAAGTTCACGCTCTTCCTGGTCACCCTGATCGCGGTGCTGATCCTCGTCGGGTTCGCCGTCCTCAGCCGCCGGATCGCGCTGTTCTGGGCGCGCATGCGGCAGGGGATCACGATCCTGTTCGACCGCCGGCGCTACGTCCGCGAGGTGTGGCTCGTGCAGTTCGCGGGCTGGCTGTTCCGCTTCACGGCGTTCTGGTTCCTGCTCGACGCGTTCGGGATCGGCGGGTCGGTCGGCAACGTGCTGCTCGTGCTCGGCGTCAACGCGGTCGCCGCGCTCGTGCCGATCTCGCCGGGCGGCGCCGGGGTCCAGCAGGCGTTCCTCGTGAAGGTCTTCGGCGGGGGAGCGGCCGCCTACTCGGTCGGCCAGCAGATCGCGATCGCGGTGTTCAGCCTCGGGCTCGGGTTCTTCGCGATCGTCGTGATCTTCCGCTTCCGCAGCTTCAAGGAGGTCATCGCGGCGGGGCGCGAGGCGCGGGCCGCGGAGCAGCGGCCGGACCCGGACGCCTGGAGCTAGTTCGCCTTGCTGAAGCGGCTGCGCCGCCGCGGCTCGTCCTGGCGGCGGGCGCGCTTGCTCTCGTAGAGCAGCCGGTCGGCGCGCGACATGCAGGTCGAGAGCGACTCGTCCGGGTCCCAGTCGACGCAGCCGTGGGTCCAGCTCGCGTCGTGGACCTCGGCCAGTCGTCGCAGCAGCGGGGTCGCCTCCGCCGCCGTCGTGCCGGGCATCGCGATCACGAACTCGTCGCCGCCGTGGCGCGCCAGCAGGTCCTGCGTGCGCATCACCGCCCGCCACGAGTCCGCCAGCTCGCGCAGCAGCCGGTCGCCGGCGACGTGGCCGTAGCGATCGTTGATGAGCTTGAAGCCGTCGAGGTCGATCACGGCCAGGCTGAGCGCGGCGCCGGTGCGGCCGGCGATCGAGTGCTCCCGCTCGGCGGCGACCGCGAAGCCCTGGCGGTTGAGCAGGCCGGTGAGGGAGTCGGTCACGGCCTGCGAGCGCAGCCGCTCGCTGAGGTCGCCGAGCGTGACCGCGGCGATCCACACGGTGACCGCGACGATCGGCCACATGATCAGCGTCCGGGGGACGTCGGCGATCAGGATCCCGGCGCCGAAGGAGAGCGCGATCAGCAGCGCCTGGAGGCGGACCATCCGGCGCTCGAAGAAGACGGCGGAGTACACGCCGGTCCACGTGAAGCCGAAGCCGGTGAGCATGATCCCGCCCTCGTTGACGCCCTGGCTGACGAGCACGCCGGTGAGGATCGTGATCGTGGCGGCGAACGCGGGGAGGAGGCCGCGCGGGGTCGCCGGGCCGAGCTTGAGGAGCGTCGCCGTCATGCCCAGGCCGATCCCGCTGAGGACGAAGTTCAGCCACTCCGTCGTGTACGCGGGGTCGCGCGGGAAGAGGCCGCCGATCAGGCACGTGACGGTGGCGGCGAGGGTGATGATCGCGAGCAGGCTGACCTCCGGCGGGAAGCCACGGCGCGCGAAGAACGGCAGCGGGGACACATCGACGCTCATCGGCGAGACACGGCGCGTCCTTGACCCGGGTGTCAGCTTGACACCGCGTCGAACGGTGGAGGACCATCGACGGATGCACGACTACGTGATCGTCGGAGCGGGATCGGCGGGCTGCGTGCTCGCCGCACGGCTGACCGAGGACCCGGACGTCTCGGTCCTCCTCCTCGAGGCCGGCCCGCCGGACACGCAGCAGAACGTGCATGTGCCGCTCGGCTACCTGCAGCTCGCGCGCACCGAGGTCGACTGGGACTACAACAGCGCGCCCGAGCCGTTCTGCGACGGGCGCCGGATCCCGCTGCCGCGCGGCCGCGTGCTCGGCGGGTCGTCGTCGATCAACGCGATGATCTACATCCGCGGCAACCGCCTCGACTACGACGCGTGGGGCGTCGCCGGCTGGGGCTGGGACGACCTCTTCCCGTACTTCCTCAAGGCCGAGGACAACGAGCGCGGCGCATCGGAGTGGCACGGCGCGGGCGGGCCGCTCCCGGTCTCGGAGTCGCGCTCGCGCAATCCGATGGCGGCGGCGTTCGTGGAGGCCGGCGTCGAGGCCGGCCACGCGCGCAACGAGGACTTCAACGGCGCCGAGCAGGACGGCGTCGGTCTCTACCAGCTGACCCAGCGCCACGGGATGCGCGCGAGCACCGCGGTCTCCTACCTGCACCCGGTCATGGAGCGCCCGAACCTCACCGTGATGCCGTACATGCAGGTCCACCGCGTGCTGTTCGAGGGCACGCGCGCGGTGGGCGTCGCGGCGGCGCAGCTCGGCCAGGTCCAGGAGCTCCGCGCCGAGCGCGAGGTGATCCTCTGCGGCGGCGCCTACAACTCGCCGCAGCTGCTGATGCTCTCGGGCGTGGGGCCGGCCGAGCACCTGGCGATGCGCGAGATCGAGGTGCTGCTCAATCAGCCGCAGGTCGGCGAGAACCTCAGCGACCACCCGGCGTCCTACTGCGTGTGGACGACGCCGGAGCCGGTGTCGCTGCTGATGGCGCTCGAGCCGGCGGCGCTGCAGGAGTTCGAGGAGGCGCAGACCGGCGTGTTCACCTCGAACCTCGCCGAGAGCGGCGGCTTCCTCCGCGCCGAGGAGGGGGCCGCGGCGCCTGACGTCCAGGTGCACGTGGCGCCGTTGCAGATCGTCGACGAGGGCATGAGCGATCCGACCGGGCACGGCATCTGGGTCTCGCCGTGTCTGCTGACGCAGGAGAGCCGCGGCTCGGTGCGGCTGGCGTCGGCCGATCCGACCGCGAAGGCGATCATCCGCAACAACTTCTACGCGTCGGAGGGCGACATGCCGCGGATGGTCGAGG
>Ga0164241_10006996_pt1 | contig 10190 bp, 9 predicted proteins | sample OricomyardsoilBY_FD_108780 | JGI IMG/M metagenome (GOLD analysis project Ga0164241, IMG submission 108780) | Backyard soil microbial communities from Emeryville, California, USA - Original compost - Back yard soil (BY) | ecosystem: Environmental > Terrestrial > Soil > Unclassified | place: USA... | reverse complement strand
CGGCGTCGAAGCGGCTCAGTGCGTCGGACAGGCCGATCATGCCGACCTGGATCAGGTCGTCGAGTTCGACGTTGGCAGGCAGCTTGGCGATCATCTGGTGCGCGAGGCGGCGCACCAGCGGGCACGCGACATGAGGCGCAGGCCGCGGCTTGCCGCGGCCTGTCGCTTCCATGGTGTAGCCCGACGAGATGGCTTGTCCGGGAAGCAAAGGACTTGCTGCGGCCAACGACTGGCGTTCCCCTTGGGGTGCGCTCATCAGGTCAAGACTGGGGACGGTCGGCCGTCCCCACGAAAGCGAGCGTCTGCGCCCTTTGGCCCGCCTGTATAGTGCCCGCGACCTCAACCACGATCGCCAGCGGCGGTTACGTCGGCGCCGATGACGCTGCAGCAATTGCAAGACCTGACGGCGGTGCTGGCCCACGGCGGGTTCCGATCTGCTGCGCGCGCGTTGTCGGTGTCACAGGCGGGTCTCACCAAGAGCATCGCCCGCCTCGAGGAGGAATGCGGCTTCAACCTCTTGGAGCGTTCCGACAGAGGAGTCGCGCTGACAGCGAAAGGGGAGGCGTTCCTGCCCTATGCGCAGGCGGTCGTCGGGGAATGCGATCGCGCAAGACAGTGGATCCGGAACATTGGAAAGCAACCGGTTCGTCACGTGGCCCTGGGCGTGTCCATCGAACCTTCGTTGCGCCTGGCGCCGTCGGTGCTGGTCGACTTCAGGCGCTCGATGCCGAACGTGACAGTGCATGTGGCGCAAGCCTCTCCTTCCGAACTCCTCGTGCGGCTTCGCGACAACAGCGTCGAGCTTGCCGTGATGCGTCTGCCCGAACGCGAGAACATGGACGACATGCGTGTCGAGGTGCTGTACCAAGCGCCGGCGGCCATCGTCGCCCGCAAGGGGCATCCTTACGCAAGCGCCCGTGCGGTAAGCGACTTGTTGGAGGCGGAGTGGGTGGTGGTCGGCGACCCGGCCCGACCCAGCATGGACGACGCCAGCATCCACGACCTCTTCGTGACGCAGCGGCTCGGCACACCGCGTATCGCCGCCGTGGCCGATTCGGTGTTTGGAGCCGTCTCGATGCTCATGGAAACGGACTGCGTGGCGCGCCTGCCCCGGGCGATCCTCCATCATCCGCTGGCATCGGGCGTGCTTGCGGAAGTGGAGGTGGGCGAGCAGGTGTCGCACGACATCGGCCTCGTGCAACGCACGGGCAGGCGACAGGTCAGGGAAGCCCAGGTGCTCGGCTCGATGCTCAAGTCGTTTGCGCGTGTGCAGCCGGCGCTTGCCGCGAGCCGGACGGCGAGATCAAGAAGGTAGCTTGCTGACCGGCTGGTAAGTCAGGATCACCACGCCATTGCGGGTGGGCTTGGCGCCGGCAAGGTGCAGCTGCTTGCTGGGGCCGCCCTCCCGGAACAGTCGCGTCCCCGTGCCGGCCACCACCGGATAGAGCTCCAGGCGCAGCTCGTCGAGCAGCCCGGCGTGAAGGAGGGACTCCGCCAACCGAGGGCTGCCGTGCACGCCGATGTTGCGGCCGGGCTTTGTCTTCAGTGCAGCTACCGCAGCAAAGACATCGTCACCCAGCAAGGCGATGTTGTCAGACTTGGCCCAGCGGGCCGTCTTGAGCGTTGTCGAAGCGACGTACTTCTGCACCCCGTTGATGTGATCTGCAAAGGGCTGATAGGTGGACTCAGGCCAATATTCAGCCCACTCCTGGTAGGTGACACGACCGAGCAGCATCGCATCTTCTTCTTCCAGCCTTGCATTGAAGTCATACATCACCTCCTGGCTGCGACGCCTTCTCACGGCGTCGGCCACTGCGTCGAACTGAACGACACCGTCGAGAGTGATGATGAGGTGCGAGACGATCTTTCTCACGTGAATTCTCCTGATGATTACGGCATAGCTGCAGTCATGCGCAATGGTGACAACGAGGCAACGCGGCGCCATCGTGCACATATTGGGTATCCGCGGACAGTGGCTCTGAACGAATCGCGATCGCCAAAGGCGATCGACTGAAGGGTGTCGACGATGCCTCGTGACGTTGCGGGCGGCCCTTGCAGAAGTTGACAAAGAGCGACCGGACGTCACCCGTTCTCCAGTGTTCCCCTTTTGGCCGAGACTGCCAGTTCGCGGGCGCGCCGGGAAGCTGACGCTGGCTTGGAAAGTCGCCCGTCGGCCGCCATGGCGGAGCAGGCCTGAGCCATGCGGCGAAGTGGCCGTCCGGCGGCCGCTATCGACCGACGCCCGGACGGCCAAGCCCAGGCTCAGATTTCAGTCTGCTCAGAAATCTCCAAGGCGTCATCCACCTCGATGCCGAGGTAGCGCACGGTGGATTCAAGCTTGGAGTGGCCCAGAAGCAGCTGCACGGCGCGCAGGTTCTTTGTTCGCCGATAGATCAGCGTCGCCTTCGTTCGCCGCATCGAGTGCGTGCCGTACTCAGCCGGGTCAAGGCCAAGCTCCTCGACTCAGCCCTCAAGGATTCGGGCGTACTGACGCGTCCCCAGGTGTGGAGAGTCTTGAATGCGGCTCGGGAACAGGAATTCATCGGACTTCAGTCCCGCGGTCTTGATCCACCTCTGTACGGCGTCACGGGCGGCTGGCGTGATCTCGAACTGAACGGGTCGCTGAGTTTTGTGCTGCATCACGACGGCCCGCGAGGCCACCTGGTCGCCGTGGCATACGTCGCGGACCTTGAGTGCAACGAGGTCACATCCCCGGAGCTTGCTGTCGATGCCTATGTTGAAGAGCGCGAGCTCGCGTACTCGGTTCTCCATCTGAAATCGAACACGAAGTGCCCAGATGTCCTTGAGCTTGAACGGAGCCTTCTGTCCGACGATCTTGCCCTTGTTCCACGGTTCGCGATGTGTTGCGTTGGCTACGGTTCCCATGATGGTCTCCCATCGAGTTGAGGGACCATGAAGGTTGCGCCAAACAGCGTCAGAAGCGCATGCCTTTCCTCAACCGCGCCGCCGGCAAGAGGCGTCCGCCGGCAGCTTCCTGGCGCGCGGGCGAACTGGCAGTCTCGGCCAGGTCCTGTCGTTCGATGCGACCGTGCGTGTGGCAGCTTCGTGCCCAAAGCCGACCTCCCTACGACCGGCGGGGCACAGGCTTTGAGCCCGGCCCAGATGGCTGGGAGACACTATCCCCGCCCGAGCTTGAACTCGATGCAATTACCAGAGCTTCGAGTGCTGCTTGACGAAGTTTTTAATTAGTCGGCCGCGAGGTGAATTCCGGTCGAGGGCATCCCCCACTGTGCGAAGGTATCTCGAGCCACCCCACAGCTTCCAAATCTCCTCCAGAAGCTGAAGGAAAAGCTGGTCAGAGCGCATCAGCTGGGATAGTCCTTCTGCGTGCAGCTGCAAGTCTGAGCATTTTCGTGCCGCGGCACGACGCAACCTGATGGCATTGTCCCATTCCTGCCCAAACGGCGCCCAAGGGAGGGAGCTTTCAAACAACCGCCACTGAACCTCAGGGAATGACCTACTTTCGGCCGCTACGTGAAGGGGCTCGAAGGTGAGCTTGAGAAGGTCTTCGGCGCTACGTGAGCGTCGACCCAGCGCGCGCCGAAACCCGTAGACCTGCAGCTCAAAAGGCAGGCTGCCCTCTGATGCGACAAGAGCCTGCAAAGCCAAGCACCAGGGATCGGCGCCAACTTCGTTGGGAATGTCATCAGGATCGAGGGTGTCCGCCAGCATCAGCAACATCTTCCTTGATGGTGCGGAAACACCGGCAAGGAACTGCGCAACAGCGTTGGTGTCTGAGCCCAAGGTTCGGAGCCATGTGCGGGCCTGGTCGTCGATGTTCGACGAAGCGACTAGGTGATGAAGGCAATCGAGCGCGGCAAGGGGCCCGACGGCTTGAACTGCAGCCTGGATCGAAGCAGGTTCTCGCAATCCAAGCAGCATTGCCTTCAGGACGGCACCCTTGGAGAGTTCGACGCCGGCGCGCGCAGCCAACGTCGGCAGCAACTGAGTGTGCTTCCAGAACTCTGGGACCTCGGCACTGGCCGGACGAAGAATGAGGAGCGGCACCGCCAACTCGTCGACCTGAGAGAGCCTATCCATGACCGCCGTGTCCGGGATCGCTTCGGCACCCGCGCGGATTGCATCGCGAATCACAGCGCGTGAATCCATGCTCAATTCAAGTAGTCGCCTGGGGTCGTGCTCCCAGAGCATCAGGGCGAACGGCTCTTGCTTCTCTGCGACAGCGGCCTCTGGAATCAGCGAGAAGTTGTCGATGACGAAGTCCAGGACGTGTCCCTCAACCGACGAAAGGTCCGTCATGGCTGACTGGGCCACAATGGATTTCACCAACTCTGAGGCCGAGAAGGCAGGAGACTCTTCCACACGCCGCACTGCATCCGAGACGCCTTCTGCACCAGTAGCCCCCAGGGCTGCATGAAGGCTGCAGAACGGGCGCATTGCCTCACGGCCACCTAGCATATCTGCGCCAAGCTTCCGCAAGAACGGCCGCAGCGTTGAAGCGTCCGGGAACTGTGCGTCGTGCAGGAGGTCGTCCAGCCATGGACCAGTCGATTTCGAACTCGCTTCCAGCCCCTCCACAGTCGACGAAAAGCGCAATGGTGAACTCGAGTCGCCGCCAGGGGTCAGCTGAAGATCGAACGGCATTCCGTCCTGGGAACGGTCTCGTGAGGTCAGCGTGCAGAACCGAAAGGACCGCTTGAGCCGCGGCCACTGCTGATCCCATAGCCGCAATACCGCGTCGTCGATGTCGCTTCCTTCGTTCCGACGCGCCCACACCTGTTCATCAGGGTGCTCGTACACCGCGCTCGCAAATGTCGCGAACCACGAGGACGCTTCAGGGGAGAACGTGCGTCCGACGGAGTGGTCCTGTGGCTCGACCATGACATCAGTGGAGTAAGCGGCAAGAGGGGCCTTCGTTGTCGGTCGTTGAAGGAGCTCGGTGATGGCGGAGGGTGACACCAACATCGCTAGGTCGGCAAAGCCGATGAGCAAGGTGTGCGTCCAGACGCATCCTGGCCGTGACATTTCAGGGGCTGGCCAAGTCCTGGCCAATGCGTACATGCCCGACTCCGCCAACGGGTAGCCGGTGAGGTAGGGCAACCCCAGCGACGCGATGCCAGGTCCAGACACGTCGCTCATCACGAGCATCAGCCTAGCGTCCTTGGTCGGCAGGCTGACCGAACAAGCTAACTGGCGATGGCCGTCGGTGTAACCGTGAAGTGCCTGATGAATCTTGACCATCACAGCGCCGTCATTCCAAGAGCCAGTCCACCGGCACGGTGAGGTCGTGCGAAGTCACTTCTCCAACTACCACCTTGATGCGTTGCGAAGGGACCTCCATATCTCGCATCCGGTCAGCGTCAGCGGTAGGTGCGCTTCTGACATCATCGTATTCCGCACCCTGAGCGCTCACGCCGAAAATTCGCTGTTTCCAACCAGCATTGAGACCATGTGAAAGGTACTGGTGCAGCAAAGGAAGGTGCATCTCCAGGAACCGCTCTGGTGATACCGCGTCGTCTTCGACCTTGTCCCATGCCGACAGGATGACCGCAAGCTTGCGGGGCCCAACCTCCAAAGGCAGGGTTTGCAGGCAGCGCAAAATGTCCACGAGCTGAACCTGGCTAGGAGACGATTCAGGTTTCCACGGTACTGCCTTTTCCCCCTGAGCGTTCGCCTGACCATCGGCCGGAGCTGCGCCTTCAGCGGCCACCTGAGCATCCGTCTGGGTGTCCCGCGGAGCGTCACCCATGCCCTCGGCTAGCGCCGCGTCATCTGCGATCCAGCCAGGCGGCTTGATCTTGTCAACATGTATGAACAAAAGGACGCCGGTGGCACGTAGCGCGTCTGCTACCGAGGGCGTGCACTCCCGCATCTCCCACATTTGGGAAAAGGCCTCGCCAGCAATGTCGGGAAACGTGAGGTCGAACACCTCCCCGCCCTCTGATTGCAAGGTGAGTTTGACGGTCTTGCTTCCGAAGTGGAACGTCCGCTCCTGCTTCTTGGCCTGTACCCATCGCGTAGCGATTTCTCGTAGGTACGCCGCTTCCTCAGCTGCGAGCTTCACGAGGCTAAGTCGCACAAGCACCTTCTTGTTGGTGAGGAGGTGCCACAGGGCTGCTAGGAAGGTGGTCTTGCCGGATTCCGGAAGGCCTAGTGCAACAATGGCCTTACTCATGGTCTGCCCTCGCGCGTGGGCGCAGCCGGCCGAACGAGCGCGCAGCTATCGGGATCACCGCCGCAACCTTCGTTGGATGCAGGCAGGCAGGGTCAGACATCCAGTAGTGCAAAAGTTCCACCATGCCTGTGCCGCGTGCCGTTTTGGCGGACTGCGGTGACGCTGCAACGCGGAACGACTGAATCTCGATGAAACGATCAGAGAACTGGTCGCGCACGTCGTGAACCATGCTCTCGAAGAATTGCAGGACGCGCTCGGTCTTGGTCTCGTCCTTGAGTACCGCATCCAGCTTGGTGAGGACGACCGCGAGGCGCTGCCACGGACGGATGGCGCCCGCTTCCTGGAATGCCCGAAGGGTCAGGCAGATGTCGTCCCTCACCTGGTGTCGCAGCCCTAGGTCGAGAAGACGTTCACCGTCCGCCAGGACGGTTAGGACATCTGCTCGATGCAGTTCAACGAAGTCGTTGGCCAGCGCTGGATCGCTCTGTGCATCCATGTAGTCCTCGCCGGCTCGGTTCGCCAGCAAGGCTGCGCGCTTGTCATGGCAACCTGACGCAACAAGATCAATATGGAAGTAGGTTGCATCGCCTCCCTGCGTGCGCTCCATCTTGGGGTTCTTGCGCTTAGATGCTCGGCGCGTGTCGTGGCACGCAAGCTCGAACGAATGAAGCGTCGAGGACCCCGCGAACGTAAACCCGCCCACCGGCCCGTGCTGGAAGAGGTCATAGGCGCCAGCGATTAGGCTGGTCTTGCCAGAGTCGAATGGGCCGACCAATGCGATGACATTGCATGGCTGGTTGCGCAGCAAGACCTGCGCTTGGCCGCGCGACAGCGCTTCAGCGCTGGGCAGGCGGACTCCCGGGGCCGGCTTGGTGGCGGCCGTCGGCGTCGGTCTGTCAACAATGACCAAGGCCTTTCCGTAGTGGGTGCAGGCCGCCAAGTCTTGACCTTCGATGCAGCGGCCATCCTGGGCGACCTTGCAGTCCGGGTTGTCGCACTGAACGGTGTCTTCTTCCTCTTCTGCCATGGCGGTTATCCGAGCCGCGTCAGGGAGAACTCGCGATAGGCCGCGGCAGCGAACTGAAGCGGCGACAACCGAGCCTCGCGCGGCAGTCCGGTCGTCGTGCACCAAGCGGCAATCCAGTCATCCTTTCCGTGAACCTCATGTCGACGCTGCATCGCGAAGAGGATCGGGGTCAACGTTGCCGAAATGCGGTCGGTCGCCAACCCATCGACAGCGTTGTTGAGCCAGTCCTGCGGCATGCCTTGGACAGCATCGGGAATCGACTGAAGCGGTGCATCCGGCAGGCCGGTCCGAGACAGCAGCGACGATAGGGCGGGCGGGCCGGGCAGCACCTTGGTCAGGTTCCCAAGTTCGCGTGCAATCGCCAGCGACAGGTGCTCCGGAGTGACCTTCGTGAAGTCGAGGCTGAGGTCGAAGCTGTGGCCGCCCTCTAACCACCACAGGATGTCGAGTTCCTCGTCTTGGATGTTGACGTACTTCTGTACAGCGGCCTCGAACTCCCGTTGTCGGCGGGCCATCGCCGAGACGGCCTTGTTCGTCGCAACGGCCAGGGCTTGCGCAACGTTCAGCATGTCCCCGGTGTTCACTGCCTGGATCAGCGCCTCGTCGTTTTTGTCCACCGTTGGGGCGACCAGCTTGACCTGCTCAAGCGAGGGCCGCCTGCGCGACGTTTCCGAAAGTCGGCGTAGGACGTTGTCGGCCATCCCGACGAGGTCCATTCGTTGCTTTAGCTCGCGCAGCCCACCGCATGACACGCTGGACACAACGGTTGCCGCGAGTGCAGCGACACCATCGGTCTCGGAGCCCATCGCCGCCGCCAGAGCGGACGCCGACAACATTATGAGTTCGTCATCACCAGGCTGAGTCGCTTGGCCAGCGAGCGCCTGGCGAAGCGTCGCCACCTCAGCTGAGCCCATCTGAGGCGTGAGGCGGAATGCCAATTTGGCTAGCAAGGCTAGGTTGGACTTGGTGACGGCCTCCACATGACCTGCAATCGCTGTCCAGCGCTTCTCGATCAACGCCGCATCCTGCTGGAACGACATGCTGGCATACCAGCTCGAAAACTGATCTTGCACTTCTTCCCCCTTGGGTTAGGCGTTCTTCTCGTGCTTCTCGATTTGCTTGGCCAGTTCGACCAGCAGACCCTTTTCCTTGGCGAGCTTCAAGGCGCTGTGATAGCGCTCGTGCGGTGGAACCTGCAGATCGGCCTTTGTGATGAGGCCAAGTTGAAGTGCGATGTCCCGCATCTGGCTGCCGCTGAGCTGCCAGAACCTGAAGATGAGATTGTCGGTGGACGGCTCAGTCACATCGGCCTCCCTCTGCGGCTTTGGGCGCACTTCGGATGCAGCCGCCTCCAGAGCAGTATGGACTGCCGAGGCGATTTCTGTTTCCCCTTGAGGCGGACTCACTACCTTCATCTCGGCCGAGCCCGCAGCAAACGACGGCATTTGCTGCAATCTCAGCCGAAGCCTCCAGAACTCGTCGCGTTCCTGGGTGAGTAGTGGGACAAACAACTCGTTCGGGGCTTGCTGGAAATGGCGCAGACGAGCACGGACTTCGACGCCGCGCGTCAGGCCCTCGCCATCCACATGAAGGTCGACCAGGTTGTATCCGGGGTTCCAGCGAGGCTCTTCCCGGTCAGGGTTTACTGCGCCGGCCAAAAAGCGGAAAAACTCAGGTGGCCGCAAGCAGCGCTGGTCATGCTCGTGACCAAAGAACTGCAGTGGTGCCCGAGCATTGATGATGTTCTCGGCATCGGCGGCATCAGAAAACCACGAAGGAGGGTGGTGACTCAGCACCAGGTTGATCACGTCCTCCTGCGGAATCAAGACCACCTGTGCGCTGCCTAGGAAGAGTCTGCCGGGGGCGTTGTCCCGGTCGCCAAGGCCAGAAATCAGGACGGACGTGAGGCCGTACACGCGAAGCGTCACGCCATCGGCCAGCTTCAGGTCCTTCTCCCAGAAGGGGTGTGACGGGAAGATGCCGCAACCGAACTGCGCAGCGAAGTCGTTGTAGGCCTGGAGCGGCTTGAAAAGCGCCTCCGCCGAAGACGCATAGCCCAATTGCCGAGAGAGTTGCCTGTCGCGATTGAACAGCCCGACTTCCTTGGCGATTGCTTCCTGGGCATTCGAGACATCTACTGCCGCGCAGATCGCTCTGTCGACGTCGTGGTTTCCTGGGACCGTCAAGATGCCCTCGGGCTCGCAACCGCAGCGAGCTGCGACACGCAGCAGCCAATCCTTCGCGGCCTTGTATTCGTCGGGATGGCCTTTGAACGCGATGTCGCCACCGACCAGGATGGCGTCGACCGGGATGCCGTCCTTGTTGCAGAGCTCAAGTAGGTCAGCCTCAAGGCGCGTTCGATACGGCGCGTCCCGGTCCCCGCGTGCGGTAAGGCACGCCGGCTCACGGAAATGGATGTCAGAGAGATGCAGCAGGCGCATCGCGCGATCTTAACTATCCGTTACAACGACCTCGGCCAAGTACCTGGCGTGGAGGCGCACCGCGAACCGGACGACAGCTTCGGGCACCTTTGCTGACGTTCGCGACGCTCGGGCCTGCGGCTGCATTGGGTCGGCAGCGCCAGTCCCAGGCGATCGGGGAGCGGTCGGTGATACGGCGCCGGGATGCGGGCTACGACCGCTGCACTTCTCATTGCCGACGTTCGAATCGGTGCCGGTTGCTGTGCCCAAGGAACGCTTGATGGCGATGAGCGTGAGTTGGGCCGGGCTCAGCCACCGGCTCCTCACGCTGCACAGTCGCCACCCGATCCATCGATCCGCCAGTCTTTAAAACGGCCATCCGCCCGCAGCCGCTCAAGCCTTGCTCAAGCCACAACGACAAACGGCGGGGATCACCCGCCGTTTGTCGTCTGACCAGTGCGGTCTCACCACTCGCGCAGCCGCGTCCTCAGCCGTGCAATCGACTGGCTGTGCAACTGGCAGACGCGGCTTTCGGTGACCTTCAGCACCACCGCGATCTCCTTCAGGTTCATGTCGTGTTCGTAGT
>Ga0164241_10006995_pt1 | contig 10191 bp, 9 predicted proteins | sample OricomyardsoilBY_FD_108780 | JGI IMG/M metagenome (GOLD analysis project Ga0164241, IMG submission 108780) | Backyard soil microbial communities from Emeryville, California, USA - Original compost - Back yard soil (BY) | ecosystem: Environmental > Terrestrial > Soil > Unclassified | place: USA... | reverse complement strand
CGCCCCCGCACGTGCTTTTGCAGGCGTTCCACCGTCTCGAAATTGTGGTTGAGCACATCGGGTCCCGCATCGAGGATGTGGTCGACGAGATCCATGCGGCCCTGCATGTCGGGGATGAGCACCTCGACGCGGCAGTCCGGATTTTCAAGGCGCGTGCGCTGGATGGTTTCGTTCCAGATGTCGGCGCCCTGGTCGGCAAGGTCGTCGCGCGCGACCGAGGTGATCACGACGTATTTCAGCTTCATCAGGCGCACCGATTCGGCCACGCGCTCGGGCTCCTCGCCGTCGAGCCCCTCGGGTTTGCCCTTGGGCACGTCGCAGAATTTGCAGCCGCGCGTGCAGATATTGCCCAGGATCATCACCGTGGCGGTGCCCTTCGACCAGCATTCGCCCAGGTTGGGGCAGCTGGCGCTTTCGCAGACCGTGTGGAGCTTGTGCTCGCGCACGTTGTCGCGCAATTCGGCGTAATCGGCCCCGCCGGGGATTTTGGCCTTCAGCCAGAGGGGTTTGCGAAGAGTCTGGGGAGCGGTCAGCGGGACGGAGGACATAGGAATAAAGATAGAAGTTGGGGGAGGAGGGTACCGAAAGGGGAAGGTGGAGGGTAGAGGGTGGATTTTTTTGGAATTACAGCGGGCTGGGGCCCGCTGATTAAAAAATTTTAACAAGGCGGTCACCAGACCGCCCTGATTTAAAAAGTCCACCCTCTACCCTCTATCTTCCGTTCAGATCAACCCCGCCTTGTTCCACGCCCGGTAGGTGGAGACGCCGAGCTTGCCGGTGATGCGGCCCTTGTAGAATCCCCGGGCGGCGAGGCGGCGCTGGAGGTTTTCGACCGCAGGCCCCTCGGACCCGTAGACGAGGTAGGTGGCCGGAATCACGGCGCGCGAGGCGGCGGTCGGGCGCCGCGGAGCGCGGGCCCGGAGGGCCTCTGCGACCTCCTGGGCGGGCAGCAGAAGCAGGGGGAAGGACTTCTGGGCCGCCGCGTAGAGGAAGTCGTGAAAAGTCTTCCACGGCCCCTTGTTCCTGTTCTCGCCGGGCTTCAGGTCCTGTCGCCTGGGGGAGTGGGGCCAGCCGGCCACGACGAGGCAGCCGGCGCTGCGATAGCCCTCGGCCCCGGGGTCGGGGTTCCAGGCGCAGTGCAGATTGTCGTAGGGATTCCCGAAATACAAAGGGTCACGATTTGAATACGGAAGAGAGCCCCTCCTCAGGATGCGGGCGCGGCGGTAGAACCGGGAGCCGGTCTGCCGGAGGGCGGCGTGGCCCTGGGGCTTGCCCTGCAGGTGTTCGCCCTTGGTCAGGTCGGTGTAGAAGCCGGGCTCGAGCTGGTTGGTGCCGCGGCCCTGCATCGCGCCCTTGCGGGCCGCGGCCTTGAGGACGTTGTCCAGGTGGGGGACGGTCGAGCCCGGAGCGACGAAGATCCGGCCCGTCTTGCGGTTCCAGATCCCGAGGGTGCAGCGCATGTGGCGGTAGTCGGTCTTTACGACCTCGAGCGTCACGGAGGAGGCCCACCCCGGTTTCCCCGAGGTTGCAGGCGGGCGCGGGGCTTGCATCGGCAGCGCCCCGCGCAGGGCGAAGAGCACATGGCTCTCCGAGGGGCGGGGCAGATTCCAGAGGGAGAAGACGCGCTCCAGCGCGTCCCCGTCGAGTGTGAATTTGGAGGAGGTAGGCACCCTCCAAAATTAGTCCCGAAAAAACAAAAAAGCCCCGACCTGAATGGCCGGGGCTTTTTCTTTCCCATCCGGAAAGTGCGAGGGTCTTAGGGCAGGAAGGTCCGCGAGGCGATCGTGCCGCCGTTCTTCACGCGCACGATGTGCATGCCGCGGTCGAGCGAGCGCGTGTCGAAGTGGAAGGCGTTCTCGACGCCCGTCTGTTCGGCCTTGAGCACGCCCGACAGCGAGTAAATCGAAACCGTGCTCTTGCCGGGCATGTCCACGCGCACATCCAGCACGCCGGGCAGGGTGCGCAGCGAGAAGGACGAGGCGAGATGCGAGGCTTCTCCGGCCTGCGGAAGGATTCCCGTCACGCCCGCGACCGGGGAGACGTCGGTGTTGGCCGGATCGAACTTCTTGGTCGACTGGAAGTGCCAGCCCATCCAGATCGTGCTGAAATACAAGGCGCTGCCCGTCTGCGACTTGACGCCGGAGCCGAGGGTCACGCGCAGCGTGCGGTCTTGCGCGCCCGGGCCGCCCCACACGCCCTTGGTGTTGTTGCCCACGCCGATCGTGCCGAAGTGCGCGGCGCCGATGCTGGTGTCGGGAGTGGCGATGCTGACGAACACCTTGCGCTTGTCGTTCGAGATCGTGTAGCCGGTGACGGTGGGGGTCTTGTTCTGGCACACGGTGCCATTGCAACCGTACACGGCCGAGAGCGAGTAGTTCTGCTGCTGCAGCGTGAAGGAGGAGTTGCTGATCGTCGTGGGATCCACCGGCTGCGAGAAGAACAGTTCGACGCCGTTCGTGTCGCCCGCCACGCTCTTGCGCGAGCGCATGGCGAGGATTTCGAAGACGCTGGTGTCGGAGAGGGTCATGCGCTGCATGGGGGCCATCGCGCCCGAGGGCCAGTTGCCGTAATTGAGGGCGGTGCCGATGTAGATGGCCGAGTCGGGGGACATCGCGAGGCGGTTGAAGGCCTTGCCGTTGTTGGTCGCCGTGCCGCTGAACTGGGCATAGGAACCCTGGTAGTTCGTGCCGTCGACGTTGTCGACGAACAGACGGCCCATGCCCACGCCGTTCACATCGCCCACGATCCAGTAACCCTTGTACGGGCCGTTGTTGAGATAGAGCGGCTGGCTCGCCGACTTCAGGACTTCGTACTGCACCCAGATCAGGGGCGGCTGGTAGGGCAGATCCTCGGCCCAGTTGCGCAGGGTATTCGTGATGCCCGAGGTGCCGGCGGCGTTGGCCGTGGTGGACTGACGCGTGCCGTAGGTCACGACCGGCTGGCCCGGCTTATACAGGCGCAGGGGGCTGCCCGGGTTGAAGGAGCCCTGGTTGTCGCTGAGGACGAGGTATTCTCCGTTGGTGCCGAGGCCATTGGGCGAGCGGATGCCGCCCGCGACCTTGACGAAGCCTTGGTTGACGGGGGTCTCGGGAATGATGGAGTCCTTCGCCCAGGAGAGCAGCGAGCCGGAGTAGGTGCTGGTCGGCGGCGCGTTCGAGGTGCCGCCGGGAATGATCGAACCCGAGTAGTTGCCGTAGAAGCGGCCGTTCAGGTAGGTGGGGGTGAAGATCCACTGGTGGCCGCTCGGGCCGCGGTTCCAGGAGAAGGTCGAGTCCAGCGTGGGCACGTTGATGATGCGCACCGCATTCTTCGCCTTGGAAGTCTGCCCGGGGGCGGGGTTCAAGCTCTTGACGCGGTAGAACGCGATGCGGTCCATCACGTACACCGTGTCGTTCACGACCACCACGCCGGGCGGAGGACCGATCAGCGAATCGAGGATCTTGGTGAAGGTCACTCCCGACAGGCTGCCCGTGCGGCTCAAGCCGCTGACGATATACAGCGCATTGGTGGAATCACCGGGGGTCAGGTAGCCCTGGCCGAAGGCGCCGTTGCCGGGGCTGGTGTTCAACGAAGCGTTGAGCGCCAGCATGCGTCCGTCCGAAAGGAACGCGAGGCCCATGTTCGCCTGGTTGGAGTTCGGCACCGCCGTCAGGGTGATGCGCGGATTGATGGCCGTGGAATACGAGGACTGGGCGATGGCCCCCGTAACGGCGCAGGCCGCTACGGCTGCGAGGATTTTGAATGAGGTCTTCAAGAGGGCTCTCCTTGACGCGGGTTTTTTGACTCGAAACTCGCTGGTAGATTTGAGCTACCCGCGTTTCAATACTCTTTAATTTACCGTCAAACCCGCATTTTCGCCTTGTAAAAAACGGCCAATGAAATCAGGCATTTCCGGAATCCGGGCGCTAAAAAAATGAAACGCGTACGAGATATTTTCAGGCGGGGAAGGGGAGTATGGCTGTCCTAAAGTCAGACAAGGCGTTTTAAGCCCTGTTTTAGGATAGGTCGGCCAGTACGGGCCGGACTCGTCCAAAAAGGGTTTTTCGGCGCAACTTCGGAAAAAAACACCGATCAAATCATTGGCACACGGCTTGCAATTTCTCCCGTCGAACCGAAAAATTCGGTCGGAAAATTCACCACAGGGTTCAACCCCATTCAGGAGAAATCAAAATGACGTACACCGCAACCCACCCCGCCAACTGGCTCGATCAATTCTTCAACGACGTCGACCGCAACTGGCGCAGCCAGGCCCCGAGCTTCCGTCCCGCCGTGGACGTCTCCGAGGACAAGGACGCATTCGTCGTGCGCGCCGAGCTCGCCGGCGTCGCCCGTGAGAACATCACGGTCGAAGTGAAAGAAAACCACCTGGTGCTCAGCGGCAAGAAAGAGGCCGTGGAACTGGGCGAAGAGGGCAAACACCGTCATGTCGAATCGCGCTATGGCACCTTCTCGCGCGCTTTCGAACTGCCGCGCAACGTGAAGTCCGACGCCATCGAGGCCACCTTCAAGGACGGCGTGCTGACGCTGCGCGTTCCGAAGGCCGACGAAGCCAAGCCCAAGGCGATCGAGATCCGCTAAAGGTTCTTTCAGGTCGAACGGATGGGGAGAGAAACTCCGGGTCGAAAGATCCGGAGTTTTTCGTTTTTGCGCCGAAGTATTCGCAAAGGTATTATTGGGGGATGGTGAAATTATCCCTGCTGGTTCTGGTTTCCATTTTCGGTTTGGTGGGGTGGCTTTCACTGAAATCGAATGCGCGTCACCGGGATTGACCTCCTGCGGAAAACGGATCGCCAAAAATCCGGAAAATCGCGAGTTCGCTGAAATCCTCTAATTTCCGAAGGAAAAAAAAGGCGCATCGCGCTAGTTTACACGGATGCTTCAATTTTACCGTGTGAGTCGAGCAGGATTCGTTTTTCTGTTTGTGTGTCTTTCGGGTTTGGCCTTTAAGGCCGAAGCCCAAACAAAGTGGGTGGCCACCTGGGCGACTTCGCCTGAGCCCATCGTCTCCTCGCAAACGGCTTATATGCCTCCCTCCATCGGGCTGGCCAATAATTCCCTGCGCCAGCCCCTGCGCGTTTCGATCGGGGGCGATACGGTACGCCTCCGTCTCACCAACGAATACACCCAGGTACCCGTGACGCTGAATGCGGTGACGATCGCCGTCTCCAACGGGGCGGGGACGATCGACACGCTGACGCGCCGCCCGTTGAAATTCAGTGGCAAGGATTCGATCACGATGGCGGCCGGCGCCTATGTCTGGTCCGATCCTCTGGCCTTTACCTTGACGCCGCAGGCGACACTGCAAGTGACGCTTTACTTCGGAAGCGCCCCCGCTCCGACCGCCTCTCCGAACGTGACCGGCCATCGCGGTTCGCGCTTTACCGCTCGCATCCTTGCAGGGAATCATGTGAATGACGCATCCTTCTCCGGGGCGACCACCATCGTGGCGAGCTATGTCATCAGCAGCCTCGAGGTTAAGGCTCCGCAATCGGCCGGCGCGGTGGCCATCCTGGGGAACTCCCTTACGGACGGCTATGGCACCACCACCGACGGGTACAATCGTTGGACCGATGTCTTCGCGACCAATCTTCTGGCCCACGCGCGCACGAGCAAAGTCGGCGTACTCAACGCGGGCATCGGCGCCGGCAACATGCTGAGCGGCGGCATCAGCACGCCCGGGCTACAACGCTACAAGCGCGACCTCTTCGACCAAGCCGGCGTCAAATGGATCATTATCCTGCTGGGGGTGAATGATATCGGCGCCAGCACCTGCAATACCACAATCTCGACCAACATGATCGCCGCTTATACGCAAATCGCGGACTCGGCCCATGCGCGCGGCATTAAGGTGTACGGCTCTCCGATCACTCCGTTCGGAGGCAACGGCTATTATAGCGCCAGCAACGAGGCCTGCCGTCAGGCGATCAACACGTGGGTGCGCACCAATTCCAAATATGACGCGGTCATCGATTTCGACAAGCTGCTTCGCAACCCCTCGGATACCACGAAAATGCGGGCGGCTTACGACAACGATCATCTTCATCCGAATGTCGCGGGCTATGCCCTGATGGGGAACTCGGTCGACACGAGTCTGTTCATCGAAAGCGGAACGAACGTGAAGGGGGCCGTCGCTGCGCCGGGCTGGTCCCTGTCGTGGGTGGGCTCGAACGCGAAGGGCGCGCTGACCGCGCGCTTCACCGTGCCATCCGAATCCTTCGTCTCGCTCAAGGTCTGGTCGCTGCAAGGCAAGCAGGTGGCCGAGATGCAGGGCCGCAGCTTCGCCGCGGGAGAGCACAGCGTCACCTTCGGGGCCGGCAGGCTCAAGGTCGGCGCCTATCTGGTCACGCTCAAGTCCGCCGGGCACACGGTGACCCGGAAACTGGTGCTTTCGGAAAATTAAGACCCGGAGACCACCCCGGAAAATTCGTGTTTTTGTTTTGGATTGTGAGAGTTGTAACAAAACCTGTCAAGGAGGAATACGTTGAAGCATTATGACATCGCCAACATCCCAGGCGACGGCGTCGGCCAGGAGGTTGCCCGCGAGGCGCTCAAGGTCTTCGACGCGGCCGCGAAGAAGTTCGGGTTCAAGGTCAGCTACGAGAACTACGACTGGGGTTGCGATTATTACCTGAAGCACGGCGAGATGAACCCTGCGAACATGCTGGAGACCCTCAAGGGCTCCGACGCGATCTTCCTGGGCTGCATCGGCGACGCGAACAAGGTTCCCGATCATATCTCGCTGGGCCTGCTGCTCGGCATCCGCAAGGGATTCGACCAGTACGTGAACCTGCGCCCCATCCAGCTGTATCCGGGCGTGCATTCGCCCATCAGCACGGCGACCCCCGAGTCGGTGGACTTCGTCGTGGTGCGCGAGAACACCGAGGGCGAGTATTCCTCGATGGGCGGGTTCTTCAAGAAGGGTACGAAGGACGCCTTCGCGATCCAGAACGCGATCTTCACCCACAAGGGCTGCGACCGCGTGATGCGCTATGCCTTCGAGCTGGCCACCAAGCGCAAGGCTTCGGGCAAGTATCCGGGGCAGGTCACGAATTGCTCGAAGGCGAACGCCTTGAACTATTCGATGGTGTTCTGGGACTCGGTGTACGCCGAAGTCGCGGCGGATTATCCCGACATCAAGCGCGACCACGCGCTGGTGGACGCGATCTGCATGTGGTTCGTGAAGAACCCGAACTTCTTCGACGTCGTGGTGGCCTCGAACCTGTTCGGCGACATCATCACCGACCTCGGCGCGATGCTGCAGGGCGGCATGGGCTTCGCGGCGGGCGGCAACATCAATCCCGAGCGCACGTATCCCTCGATGTTCGAGCCGATCCACGGTTCGGCGCCGAAGTATGAGGGCAAGAACGTGATCAATCCCGTCGCGGCCATCGAGACGGCGCGCATGATGCTCGACCATATCGGTGAGGAAGAGGCCGCGAGCCACGTGCAGAAGGCCGTCAAAGGCGTTCTCGCGGCGGGCAAGGTCAAGACCCGCGACATGGGCGGCAGCGCCACGACCTCGGACATCGGCGACGCGATCGCGCAGGAGTTCCTGGCGGTCAAGTAAGGTTTGTCACGGATGAAATGAAAACGCTCCGGGTCTCCCGGAGCGTTTTTTGTTGGATCATAATCCGATAAGGCGTCAGTTTCCGATGAACACCTTGCGGGCCAGAGACCGGTCTGCGAACTGGATCCGCACGAAATACACGCCGGGCAGCAAGCCCTTCTCGAATCGATAGGCGGCCGGGCCGTTGCCCTCGCGATGCGCGACTTCCCGACCCGAAACGTCCAGGATGCGGACCGTATGGAATCCTGCTTCCGTGACCCGGATGTCCAGCCCGGACCTTCCCGAAGCGACGGAGAATCCTGCAGGGGCCGAGCGCTCGTTGTGGATGGCAGTCGCCGAGAGGTCGAAGAAATTGCTGTCCATCAGAACCTTCCAGAAGGCCTCGGCCGTGGCGGTGCCGCCGGCGGTGGTGGGATGGATGCCATCCGAGGTGTATTCGGCGTAGTGGCCTCCCCACACGTTGCGCAGATCGATCCAATAGCACTTGGGAAGGTGGACGGTGTCGCAAATGGATTTCACCAGGGGATTGAACAGATCCTGGTTGGTCTTGAGCGTGGCCCAGCTCGTGCCCTGCGGGTCAGGATAACGCATCCACAGCACCTTCTTGGTGCCGCCTGTGGCCATGCTGTCGAAGTAGGCCTTGACCGCCTTGTAGGTGGTCTGCACCACCGGGCATGTGGAGTCGGCGGGTGCGGGGCAGGCTGACATCAAGTCGTTGCCGCCGCCGTCGCTGATGAGATACTTGGGCTTGGGGGTGGCGTTCTTGTAGTAGCCCTGGATCTGGGCGATGAGCGCGCCGGAGACCGCGATCTGACGGAATGTGGCCGTGGGGGCAATGACGCTGTCGCGCCGTGCCAGTCGGGTCAGTTCGGAGGTGATGTTCGAGGCGCCGAAGAACGACTCGCCGTTGACCGCGAAGTCGTTGGTGGCGTCGATGTAGGTCGGAGCCGCAAGGCCGGGGGCGACAATGGTCAGGGAGAGCAAGGTGCCGTGAAATAGGCTGTTCATGTTTTGGGGAATCTTCATGGCAGAAAATGTACCGCCCCGATTCTTGCCTGTGTATTCCTGTCACGAATTCCGGCGAGGACAAATTGTCCCATGCCGGGAATGCGGCCCTATTCCGGCAATTGCTTGTCGCCCCAGTCACGAAGGACGAATGATTTGACGAGACCCTCGAGGATGAACGGGTCTTCCTGGACGAACGCTTCGGCATCGGCGCGGTTCGTGAAGATCGCCATGTTTCCTCCGTCGGTGAAGGGGCCGACTCCGAGCACCACGCCTTTGGCGAGGTAGCGGTCCAGTACGGCCTTGTGGCGGGGGTACACGGCCATGATGGCGTCCATGCTGGCGCCCGAGGATTCTCCGATCACGACGGTTTTCATAAGGGCTCTTTCGGCTTAAAACGTGGCGGATTTGCGGGACAGGGTTTCGCCGATGCGGATTCCCAGCCAGGCCATGGGAATATAGGCAAGGGCGAGATCCACGAACAGGAACCAGGCCGGAGCGGGGATCATGACCGCCGCGGCGATGCCGCCGGCGAGGAACATGAGGCCGATGACCCAGGCCGTCCATTCCTTGCCCGCAGGCGCGAACAGGCAGGCGAGGAGCGCGCCGACGAGCGTGCCCAGTGCGTGCGATAGAAAAGGGAAGAGGAAGTATTGGGGACCCAGCAAGGGCAACGCGGCCTTGAGCGCTACGGGATCCGCGAGATCGATGCCGGGCGGGGGAGGGATCAGGTGGCCGCTGACAAGCACGAGGCCCATGTTCACGGCGCTGGCGGCCATGAAGCCGAAGATGATGGCGAGGGCGATGCGGAGGGGGGTCATGAGGCCTCAGAAAAAGGACCCGCAGAAACTAACCAATCTGCCGGCGTTTTACCGGATGGCGAATCAGGAGGAGGCAGGATTTTTGCCGGTGCGTTCGCTCACGACGGCTACCGCGTCGATTTCGACGAGTAAATCCGGCCTTGCGAGGCCCGCCACGAACACACCCGTAATCGCCGGTGGATTGGGCCGGGTGCCCCAGACTTTTTGAAAGGCCGCGAATCCCGCCTGAATCGGCTGTCCCTGCAGGATGTAGATGTTCCACTTCACGACGTTCTCGAGTCCCGCGCCGGCAGCGGCCAGGGCGATTTCCAGATTACGAAGCGCCTTTTCGGCCTGAGCCCCGAGGTCACCGATTCCCACGATCGAGCCATCGGCATTGACCGCGTTCTGCCCGCCCACATAAATCGTCCTGGCTTTTCCCGTCACGACCACCGCCTGGGTGAAGGCGGGGTTCCTGGAAAGCCCGTCGGGATTGAGATACTGGATGGAGTTGCTCATGGAACCAGTATACCTTAAACTTTGGATTGAAACCGTGACGACGCCCTCAAAATCATCCAGAGGACCCCGACTCCACAGTACCCGATTCCCGTGAGAAGAATGGGGTTCGCATGGGCCTGAAGGAACGCGGCCGCACCGCAAAGCCCGCCCAGGAAGAAGGCCAGAATCAATAGTCCGGGAACGAGAAGCTTCCACGCGGCCACGTCCAGGCCGCGCAGGCGCATCCCCAGCGAAATCCCGAAATCGGTGATCAGGCCCGTAAGATGGGTCGTCCGAAGAACGATTCCCCGGTAACGGCTT
>Ga0164241_10006994_pt1 | contig 10194 bp, 9 predicted proteins | sample OricomyardsoilBY_FD_108780 | JGI IMG/M metagenome (GOLD analysis project Ga0164241, IMG submission 108780) | Backyard soil microbial communities from Emeryville, California, USA - Original compost - Back yard soil (BY) | ecosystem: Environmental > Terrestrial > Soil > Unclassified | place: USA... | reverse complement strand
ATAACCAAATTGCTCTTGCAACTGTTGGAGAAAATCCGTATCAGACATTTTTAATAATGTTTCAATTTGTTTTTCATCGCCTGACCAAATGGTTGCGGCATATTGCTCAGTGAGCGGCAACATTGCGATAGCACCCGTTGGTAAAAAGCGCTCATAAGCAATATGGTGGTGACTGCGTTGCAATGCGGTCGTAGTGACTAATGCTTTTTGCTGATAATCGATTATTTCTGTTGGAATATTTAAAAGCTCACGAACGGTAGAAAATGTGCCGTCTGCGGCAATTAACAGCGATGTTTCAATGAATTCTTGTCCAGATTCGAGTTGAATAGTGCATGCTGCATGCGTGGAATGTTGTGCCAGACTCGTTAATTTTGCGCCGCGCAAAATATCAATGTGGGTTAATGCCGCGAGTCTTTCATATAATGCTAAATTAATTTCTTTTGCTGGAACGACGTAACCCAATTGGGCAACATTCATTTCTTTCGCTGACAAACGAACTGTGCCGAAGTGTCCTCGATTGGAAACGTGTACTTGGTTAATGGCAGCCGCATGCGGCGCGAGTGTCGGCCAGATATTTAATTTTTTAAAAAAAATATAGCTCGAATCATTTAAAGCGATCAGTCGATGATCATTTGTATGCGAAGCTGCCGCATCAATGAGCGCAATGCGCAAAGAGGTGTTTTGTAGTGCGCAGGCAAAAGCAGCACCCACCATGCCGCCTCCAACAATTGCGATATCATATTTCATTATTTCGCCATTAACGCTTCAATTTCATCAATAGATTTTGGTACACCGCGGCTCAAAACATCATGACCACCTTGAGTCACAACGACGTCGTCTTCAATGCGAATCCCGATATTATGCCAGCGTTTTGCAACACCTGGCGTATTGGCTGAGATGTAAATGCCAGGCTCAACCGTTCTTACCATATTGGGTTCAAGTTTGCGCCATTTATCATTCACTTTGTAGCGTCCAGCATCATGGGTATCCAGTCCTAGCCAATGACCAGAACGATGCATGTAAAAAGGAAAATAAGCTTGTTTTGCTATTAAATCGTCGAGTTTTCCTTTAAGCAAACCCACATCCATTAAACCCTGAGTAATGATTTTGGTGACGATATTGTCGATTTGATTCCAAGATGTGCCGGGTTTAACGGCCTTAATTCCAGCTAATTGTGCTGCTAAAACGATTTCATAAATAGCTCGTTGTTCTGCAGTAAAACGGCCATTGACCGGAAATGTGCGAGTCACGTCTGACGCGTAATAATGATATTCTGCGCCAGCGTCAATCAGCACAAGATCGCCGTTTTTAATGATTTGATCATTCGAAATATAATGTAAAGTGCAAGCATTTGCTCCGCTGCCAATAATCGGAGTATAGGCATGAGAGCGTGCTCCTTGCCGCTGAAATTCATATGTTATTTCTGCTTCCAATTGATATTCATACAGACCTGGTTGGCAAATTTGCATGGCACGCGTATGCCCATCAGCACTAATTTCTGCTGCTTTACGCATGAGAGCCATTTCCGCAGGGCTTTTCATTAAACGCATTTCGTGAATAGCGGGGCGAATATCAATAAATGCGAGAGGCGCTTGCATGCCGCTGCGGGCTTGTCCGCGAATGGTGTTGACGGCGTTTAAAATAATTTTATCAAATGCAGCGCATGCACCCAGTGCACAATGAATTTTTTCTCGGCCTTCCAATAATTCCGGTAATTTTTTTTCTAATGCATGAATAGGAAATGCTTCATCGGCGCTAAAAATGTTGCGAGCACCTTCTTGGCCAGCGCGATAACCATCCCAAATTTCTTTTTCACGATCTCTCACACGATTAAATAAAATAAATTCCCCGCCTTTGCGTTTTGGCATCAATACCATCACAGCTTCTGGCTCATTAAATCCTGTTAAATAATAAAAATCACTGTTTTGGCGATAAGGATATTCATGATAATGATTGCGAGCGACAGATGGAGCAGCATTTAAAACGACAATGCCGTCAGGACCTATTTGTTGCATTAATGCTTTGCGGCGTTGGGCAAATTCAGTCATTTTTATCATGGCATTTTTCCTTTTAGAGCTTGCAAATCTATCGTCAACAGGCCCTCTTTTAATGCAGCGGATTGTGAGCTGGATTGGCGGTTTTTAAATCCTGAAAAATCATCAGTATGCCCAGTCGAACATATTCGACTAATTCAAAGTAGGCTGTTTCATCTTCTTCATTGTTAGTGATACCGCCATAATTCACTTGTGCGATTTCAATGAGATCATTAATTGTTTCAGTGACATCGCTTGCTTCACGATTTTGGAGGGGAATATTGGATTGTTCTAGGCCCGTTAAAAATCCCTGACACCATAAACCCAGTGCTTCAGTGCGTAAATTAATATCGATGTTATCTTCAGGAAGCAACAGAGTGAATTCAAAAGAAAATTCACTCATTTGATGATAACTTATTTCATAGAGGTGTTGTAATAATTCTCGAGAAGCTGGATCTTTATTTTTGCCTAAAACCTGTTTTTCCCATGGACTATCCATTTTGCCTGAGGTGGCGCAAATATATCCGCAGAGCAGGCCGTGCACTTGTGCAGGATGAAAATGAGATTTCGCCGCAGCCAGTAAATCTGCGATGTCAGTGTAGCTGGGTAAAGAGGGAGTTTGCGTCATAAAAATTACTTCATATCAGGTAAAATTATTTTTGGTAAATTGCCAACAGTAATAATTTTCATGGAGTTGGTCTTGCCATGCACGCCGATCAAATCCCCTTTAGTTAAAATAACCAGATCACCTTCTTTCAAGATATTTCGTTTTTGTAATTCATTTACTGCAGATTGATTGATGATGCTGCGATCAATATGGGTGGCATCGAAGGGAACCGGATAAACACCGCGATATAATGCCATGCGCCGCTGCGTCGTTGCGTGCCGGCTTAAACCATAAATGGGAATGCTGGATTTAATGCGCGACATCCACAGTGGCGTTGTGCCAGATTCTGTTAAAGCAATAATGGCTTTAATGTCTAAGTGATTGGCAGTGTACATAGTGGCCATTGCAATGGCTTCATCGACATATTTGAAATGAACTTCCAGACGATGTTTGGATATTTTTGCGCTAGGATTTTTTTCTGCACTTAAACAAATACGATCCATCGCAGCGACTGCTTTGTCTGGATATTTTCCTACGGCAGTTTCTTGTGACAGCATCACTGCATCTGTTCCATCCAATACTGCGTTGGCAACGTCAGATACTTCCGCTCGTGTCGGAATGGTATTGTATGTCATGGTTTCCAGCATTTGGGTTGCAGTGATCACGGGTTTGTTGAGTGCGCGTGCAGCGCTAATAATTTGTTTTTGTGCGCCAGGTAATTCGGCATCTCCTAATTCCACGCCTAAATCGCCGCGAGCGACCATCACTGCATCCGATGCACGAATAATTTCTTCAATGTGAGTGACCGCTTCAGCACGTTCAATTTTGGCGATGATACCGGCAGAGCCGCCGGCTGCTTTTAGTAAGACGCGAGCTTCTTTGATATCGTCAGCATTTCGTGGAAATGAAACAGCAATATAATCTGCTTCCAGACGCACTGCTTCGATAATGTCTGAACGATCTTTATCAGTCAGTGCTTCGGCAGACAAACCGCCGCCGAGACGATTAATGCCTTTGTTATTGGATAACTCACCTTCCACAATCACTTTACAATAAATGCGATGCATTTCAGTTTTTTCAACTTGCATTACAATTCGTCCATCATCTAGCAGCAATGTATCGCCTGGATGAACATCATGCGGCAAATTTTTATAATCTAAACTGACGGATTCTTCAGTTCCTTCATCATCACCTAATTTAGTGTCCAGAATAAATCGCTGACCTTCTTTCAATTGCACTTTTTTATTTTTAAATCGTGCAATGCGAATTTTAGGTCCTTGTAAATCTACGAGAATGGCAATCGCTTTGCCTTGTTCTGCGGCGATTTGACGCACCATGCTAATGCGCTGCTCATGTGTCTCACGTGTGCCGTGAGAGAAATTGGCGCGGAATACATCTGCGCCGGCTAGAATGACTCGCTTCAATGTTTCATGATCATCAAGTGAAGGACCCAGGGTGACAACTATTTTGGTGCGGCGTAAATCATTCATGTGACTTTCTCATCTTTTTTGGCACGTTCTTCTAGTGCGTCAATGGCAGGTAATTTCTTCCCTTCGAGAAAAGATAGAAAAGCACCGCCTCCGGTAGAAATATAATCGATATTATCTGCTACTCCATAAGCTTCAATTGCTGCTAATGTATCGCCGCCGCCAGCGACTGAAAATCCAGCGCTTTCTGCAATGGCTTTGGCTAAAGCACGCGTGCCTTCCGAATATTGTTCAATCTCGAATGCGCCGACTGGACCATTCCATAAAATAGTTTTTGCTTTTTTAATAATACTAATGAGTTGTTTAGTGGTATCGGGACCGATATCGTAGATTTTTTCATTATCATCGATTTGTGATATCAATCTCACAGAGCTTTCCGAATCTTCTGAAAGTTTTTCACCGACAATAACATCTGATGGAATGGGAATATCTGCACCCCGTTTTTTAGCAGCGACTGCTAAACGTTCTGCTTCGTCAATCAAATCAGGCTCGTAGAGAGATTTGCCGACGGTGTAACCTTCTGCAGCGATAAAAGTATTGGCAATTCCGCCGCCGACAATTAGACAATCTACTTTTTGTGAAAGTGAATCAAGCAATGAAAGTTTGGTAGAAACTTTCGAGCCGCCTACAATTGCCACGACAGGTTTTTTCGGGTTATGCATGATTTTGGCTAATGCTTCCACTTCGGCAGCGAGTAATGGGCCCGCGCAAGCAATCGGAGCATATTTGATGATGCCGCAAGTCGATGCTTCTGAGCGATGTGCCGTTGCAAATGCATCCATGACAAATATATCGCATAGTTTTGCCATTTTTTGCGATAATTCGTCTGAGTTTTCGGTTTCACCATTATTGAAGCGGACGTTTTCTAATAAAACAACCTCATGGTTTCCCATGGAAAAACCATTAACCCAATGAGTTATGAGCGGCACTTCTTTTTTTAATAATTTGGATAAGTGGGCGGCGATGGGGGCAAGAGAATAATGTTCGTCATGGGAACCTTCTTCGGGTCTGCCCAGGTGAGACATAACCATCACTTGAGCGGCTCCGGCTTTTAGTGCAGCTTTTATGGTTGGAATGGCTGCGCGGATACGTATATCGCTGGTTATCACGCCATTTTTAATGGGCACATTCAAGTCTTCCCGAATAAGGACACGTTTTCCTTTTAATTTTAAGTCAGACATTTTGATGAATTGCATTTGGCAGCTCCTGATGTTTGCGTACTCTGGGTGAATTTATTGCATAATGTTAGGAAACACAAGAGGATAAGATTTTCAAGGTAGGGTTGCTGCGTCAAAATGCCGCTTATTTTATTGAGACGATAGAGCAGTAGGAGCGCATCCATGCGATTTCCACCTACGCGAGAACGGCGAAATAGAGGACCATTTTAATGTAAGGAGTTATCGGTGGCATTAAATCCAATCCGAGCTTTTTTAAAACTAGAAGCCGCTAGCGGCATTCTCCTTTGTTTGGCAGCCTTACTTGCTATTTTTTTAGATAATTCACCGTGGGCTTCTTTTTATCGAGCTTGGCAACAAATGTCTATTGAACTTCAACTAGGTCAATGGAGTTTGCAAACCTCAGTGTTGTTTTGCGTGAATGAAGGACTCATGACCTTCTTTTTTCTGCTGGTAGGACTCGAGTTGAAACGTGAATTTTTAATGGGGGCTTTCGCCGAATTAAGACAAATTATGTTGCCCGGGGTAGCTGCATTGGGCGGAATGATCGTGCCTGCCATCATTTTTGTCATAGTTAATGGGTCAAATACGGTGGGACTTAAAGGTTGGGCTGTGCCTGTTGCTACAGATATTGCGTTTGCGCTGGGAGTACTAACGTTGTTCGGCAAGCGAGTGCCGCTAGGATTAAAATTATTTTTAATGGCATTGGCTATTTTTGATGATGTGGGTGCCATTATTATTATTGCGGTATTTAACACACAAGCTTTTTCATGGCTATTTTTTCTGTTTGTCGCGGTGATTGTAGGAAGTTTGTGGTTGTTGAATCGTCTGAGTGTGACACGATTGTTGCCTTATCTTTTATTGGGATTTTTATTGTGGTGGTGTTTGCTGAAATCGGGTATTCATCCTGTGATTGCAGGTGTATTGCTAGCTGTTTTTATTCCAATTCGAGAGCGTTCCAGTCCTTTGCAGCGATTGGAAAACGGGTTGCATCCTTGGGTGGCTTATTTAGTGATGCCTTGGTTTGCTTTGCTGAATGCGGGATTACCACTTTATGGAATGCAGCTTGCCGATTTAATGAATACCGTCACACTGGGCATTATTTTGGGATTATTTTTAGGAAAGCAGTTGGGTGTATTCGGTTCTGCTTTTGCCATGATTAAATGGGGCAAGGCATCATTGCCTCATAATACTTCATGGTTGGAGTTGTACGGCGTGGCACTTTTGTGCGGGATCGGTTTTACTATGAGCTTGTTTCTTGGTACGCTTGCTTTCGAAAAGGGTTTTTCAGCATATTTGATTAAAGTGCGCTTAGGTGTTTTGACTGGATCATTGTTATCCAGCGTGTTCGGCGCACTCGTATTGCATGTTGCTTTCAAGATTAAGAGGATTGGCGCACTTGAGCGAAGGAAAGACTAAGTCCGTTGTTCCATGGCAACAATGTTTAGCTGGCTGGCTTGTTCATGCATTTACTGCGAGCGGCGCGTACGTTGGGTTGCTAGCTTTGTTGGCTATTCATCAAAATAAATTGTTGCTTGCATTTTGGTTGATGGGCGGCACCATTCTTATTGATGCGGTTGATGGCGTGTTTGCCCGATTAATCAAAATTAAAATCGCAGTGCCGCAAATTGATGGCGCTTTGTTAGATAACATCGTGGATTTTTTCACTTACACCATTATTCCAGCATTTTTTTTATTGGCTGTGCCTATCGTTCCTGTTGAATGGTGTTTTATTTGTGTGATCGCCATTACATTGTCTTCGGCTTATCAATTTACGCAAAAAGATGCAAAAACGTCAGATCATTTTTTTAAGGGATTTCCGAGTTATTGGAATATTGCTGTATTTTATTTATTTTTTTGGCAGATGAATCCTTGGGCTAATTTCGGCATTATTACTGGATTGGCTGTGTTAAGTTTTGTGCCGATCAAATATGTCTATCCATCACGCTTGGATTATTTAACGCATAGCCGTTTTTTGCGCTTAGCCATGTTGGTTGCAACGATTATTTGGGGAGCAGCGACGGCAGGATTATTGGGTGTTTATCCGCAGACGAATCCCGTGTTGGTATTTTTATCGATGGGATATCTCATTTTATATGTGGTAATTAGTTTATACCGAACTTGGGTGCCTTTGTCCTGTTGAGAAGCAGAATAACTTTCGCACGTTAGTTTACTTTGCGCGTTATTTCTAGTAGTTTTTGATTTTGTCATGGTGGGAAATTTCTCATCATGACATCTCACGGATATCTTATAAAACAGCAATAAGCTCAGATGCGAGACAAGATTTTTCGCAAAATATTGGCGGCAAATGAGTTTCTTAGACAAGGGCGTGAACGATTACGAAAAATATAATGCAACGAATATTAGTGACTGGGGGTGCTGGATTCATTGGCTCTCATACAGTGGATTTGTTACTGGCAAATAATTTGCAAGTTGTCGTGCTTGATAATCTCATTTCTGGCAATTTGGCTTATCTTAATTTGGCACATCCTAATCTCAAATGGGTGGAAGGCGATATTCTTGATTCTCAATTACTTTTCACTGCTATGCAGGATTGTGATGCCGTGCTGCATTTGGCAGCATTACCTTCTGTGCCTAAATCCATTGAAGATCCCATTGCTTCGCTCAAGGTTAATATGCAGGGATTTGTGAATGTGTTACAAGTGCTGCGGCAGTTAAAAACGCCTATTCGTTTAGTCTATGCCTCAAGTGCGGCAGTTTATGGAAATAGTACCCATCTACCCTGTCACGATGAAGAAAATGGCTTATTTGAAGCAGCATTATCACCTTATGCACTGGAGAAAGCGAATAATGAGCGATATGCCAAGTTATATGATGATCTGTTTGGCATTAAAGCGTTAGGGCTGCGCTATTTTAATGTTTATGGACTGCGTCAAGATCCTCATTCTCCCTATGCGGGTGTTATTTCTAAGTTTATAGAGCGTTATCAGCAGGATGAGCCTATTACTATTTTCGGCAGCGGGAAACAATCTCGTGATTTTATTCATGTTTCTGACGTGGCGCGCGCCAATTTGTTAGCTTTACAGAGCCCATATTCTGGCATATTAAACATTGCAACCGGCGAAGCGGAAAATCTGTTAAATCTGATTCATTATATGGAAGCAGCCAGTCATAAAAAAGCGCAGGTGGTTTTTGCTCCCGCGCGAGCAGGCGATGTGCCGCAATCCTATGCGGCGACTGATAAAGCAGCAGCGCATCTCAAGTTTCGTTATGAAATGAGCTTGCAACAAGGCATTCATTCATTGCTCGAAATCGGGTATCATAGCGCTCCCTATTGAGGAGGAAAGAGGAATGCAAAAAACAGCGTTAGCAGAGCAGGCGTGCACCAAGCGTCGCTACGAAGTCACACGCGCTGATTTGCCATTGTCTTGTCCTATGAAAGAGATGCGCGTTTGGGACGCACATCCTCGTGTTTATTTGCCTATCGAAGCAGTTGGTCAGGTTACATGCCCGTATTGTGGGGCGGAGTTCGTGTTAAAAAATGATAAAAAATAAGTTATTAGTGATAGGACCCGCCTGGGTTGGCGATATGGTCATGGCGCAGTGTTTATTTAAACTGTTAAAGCGGCGTGATCCCAGCAGCGTGATTGATGTACTGGCACCGAATTGGAGCATGCCACTGTTGGCACGCATGCCAGAAGTCGCTGAATCACTCGTGATGCCGTTGGGACATGGAAAGTTAGGATTAGGCGAGCGCCGCCGTATCGGTAAGAGTCTGCGCAACAAACAATACCAGCAAGCCATCGTATTACCTAACTCTTTCAAATCAGCATTAATTCCTTGGTGGGCCGATATTCCTCTACGAACTGGATGGCGTGGCGAAATGCGTTATGGCCTATTAAATGATATGCGTGTCTTGGATAAAAAACGTTATCCATTAATGATTGAACAATTCATGGCATTGGGATTACCGCTTAATGAACCATTACCGCAAGATTATCCTTTGCCCGAATTAGAGATTTCGCCGGCGAGTCGCGAGCAGGCACTTGCTAGACACCAACTTTCAGCAGATCGGCCGGTTTTGGCGATCTGTCCAGGCGCTGAGTTCGGCTCAGCTAAGCGTTGGCCCGAAGAACACTATGCTGCAGTGGCTAATGAGAAATTGCAGGCGGGTTGGCAAGTATGGATATTGGGTTCTCCTAAAGATCAGCCTGTTGCTAAAAAAATCATGGAGCTTACCCAACAGCAATGCATTAACTTAACGGGTCAAACGCAATTAGCAGAAGCCGTTGATTTGCTATCGCTTGCCAGTGTCGTAGTCAGTAATGATTCGGGTTTAATGCATATTGCGGCGGCCCTGCATAAACCCTTGATTGCGGTGTATGGCCCTACCACAGCTGCTTTTACGCCGCCGTTGCATCAACAAGCAAAAGTATTAAGTTTATCGCTAGAGTGTCAACCTTGTTTTCAACGTATTTGTCCACTGAAACATCATCGCTGTATGAATGAGCTGCAACCGCAAAAAGTCATCGATACGATGACGGAGTTTGACTGATGCGCGTGTTGATCGTAAAAACATCTTCTATGGGCGATATTATTCATACTTTGCCGGCATTAACCGATGCTGGCAAAATATTTCCTGATATTCGTTTTGACTGGGTGGTTGAAGAAAATTTTGCGGAAATTCCGCGCTGGCATCCGCAGGTGGCGAATGTTATTCCGGTTGCCATTCGCCGTTGGCGAAAAAATATTTTTTCTTCGCAAACACGGGCTGAGGTTCGTCAGTTGCAAGAAACATTGCGTGCGATGCCATACGATTTAATTATCGATGCGCAAGGATTATTTAAAAGTATTTGGATTGCTTGGTTAGCCAAAGGACCTCTTTGTGGTTTTGATCGTCATTCAGCGCGCGAACCTTTTACTTCATTATT
>Ga0164241_10006993_pt1 | contig 10195 bp, 8 predicted proteins | sample OricomyardsoilBY_FD_108780 | JGI IMG/M metagenome (GOLD analysis project Ga0164241, IMG submission 108780) | Backyard soil microbial communities from Emeryville, California, USA - Original compost - Back yard soil (BY) | ecosystem: Environmental > Terrestrial > Soil > Unclassified | place: USA... | reverse complement strand
GCGGCGCCCGGCCAGCGCGCGCTGTCCGGGCACGCTCACGATCTGACAGCGGATCTGCCGACCTTCGAACAAGCCACCCACGTAGTCGACCCAATCGAAGTACAGCGTGCGCCCGCCGAGCTCGTCCGGACAATCGACGCGGCTCGAGACACCGCGAGCGAGGGCCCGTAAGCTGGTCGTTTTCCCCGACATCGCCGGGCCATCGTAAACGATGCGCACGACGAGCACGCCTTTCGATTCGTCGATCACCGCCATTGGAAGCCTCGATTCATCACGGGCCCGCCGCGCGCCAGCCGTGTGCCCATGACTGGGCGCGCATCGCTACAGCGCGTCAGACCAGGCCAGCGGCGTGCTTGTTCACCGCGGTGCGAACGATCGCCAGGTTGCTCTGTTTCTTGTCGACTGCCAGGTAGAGAAAGGTACCCGGCGTGATCAATTTGACCAGGTGGATCTGATCGGAGAGTGTGATCAGCATGTCTTCGATCGTGCCGCTCAAACCGAGGGTCCGCATGATCTTGAGCTTCTGTTTCACGAGCTCGCTGTTGTATGCGCTGGCTGCCGTCAAGTCGAAGTCCGAGCGAGAGGCCTTCACCGCTAGAGTCATCCCAGAATCGAGATCGACGAGCGAAGCCGCGATGAATCCGTTCGTCTCGGCTTGGATCTTCTCGAGCGTGTCGCTGAGTTGCTTTTCAGTGGCCATGGTTTCAGCTCCTTTTTACGAGTTCGATTGAGTTCAGACTGTGAGATTCTTTTCGACGCCCGCCAGTGTGTGGCGTGACATGGCCAGATTGCCGCGTGATTTTTCCAATACGAGGTAGATGAACAGCGCATCGTTGCTCGCGAGCGGTCGAATCAAGTGATACTGCCCCTGCAGCGTGATCAGGATGTCCTCGATGGTGTCCTTCAGATTCAACGCCTTCATGGTCTTGCGTTTTGCGCGCACGACCTCGGTGTTGCCGGCGGCGGCGACTTCCAGGTTGATCGGGCCGGAGCCGCCTTCGGAGCCGAGCATCATCCCGCTGTTGCTGTCGACGATGCACGCTCCGAGGGCGCCATCGAGCTGCATGATCTTGCCCAGGGCTTCTTTGATATTCGACATTCATCACTCCTTTGGGTGTAAGTGACGGCGACCGTTGCAATCGCTGGACCAACCGCGAATCGCGCTTCGAAGCCACCAGAACCGCACCCAGCAAGCACGAATCCAGGACGAGCGAGGTGACCGTTGGCCATGTCCATTCGCGGTTGGACCTGGCCGATCTGGCCACCCCCCTTTGGTGGACTGTTCTTTTCTCGCAAAGCGTCCCTTTCTAGGAATGGTGTGCGTCTTGCTACTCGCACGAGCATGAGCGAAGTGGACCTGGCCGAAAGCAGCGCTTTCGGTTCGAGCGCGCTCGATCTCGCGACCATCGAGGCGCCACTGCTCTTGTGCGCCCGCAACGGTCATTTGCGTTGGGCAACGCCGTCGGCACTCGCTCTTTTGCGTGAAGTCTCGCGCGCCGAACCCCCGCGCTCGCTGCCACGCGATCTTTGGCGGCTGCTCGAGCGCGCCGCAGCCGGTGAAGCCGTCGAGTGGCGACCATCGGAAGCACCGCACCATGTGCTCGGATGTACGCGCTACTCTGCAGGTCGAGACACCTACTTGCTATTGATGCGAGAAATCTCGGCCAAACAGATCGCGCAATCGGAGCGGCTCCGCCGCCAAGGGTTGGATTCGACCGAGCGGCTCGTCGCCAGCATCGCGCATGACATTCGAAGTTCCGTCGCCAGCGTCGTGTACAGCGCAGGGTTTCTCGAGGTGAGCGGCCCCGCAATCGCTCCCGTAGCGCTCCTGGAGACGGTCAAAGATCTCTCGAAAGCGAGTGAAACCCTGCAGTTCACCGTCGATGCGCTACTCGACTTTGCACGACTCGGCCCGAACGTGTCGGTTCCGGTCCCGCTGCGCGAGGTGATCCAACGAGCGCTCGGATCGCTCGGCGCACACTATCAGGCGGGGGTGCACCGCTTGCGCATGGACGTTGCTCCACGCGCTGAATGGGTGCGGGGCAATCCGCTCGTGCTCGAGCAGATCTTCGCCAATTTGCTGCTGAACGCGGTCGAAGCCTCCGCCGAGCCCCGCTGCGTGATCGTCACTGCCTTTCCGGTTTTGCCACCGGCGCGCCCGCGCGCCGACACTTCATTCTACGTCTGCACTCGGGTTTGGGACGACGGGCCAGGCATCCCCGAGGATATGCGAAAATACGTGTTCGATCCGTTTTTCTCGACGAAACTCGGCGGTGCAGGACTCGGACTCGCCATCGCCCAACAAGCGGCGGAGAACCTCGACGGGACACTCGAACTCACGGAGGACGCGACCGGGACTTGCTTTTCGGTCTACCTGCCCGGGTGCGACGAGCCGCAATGAAATCGATGGTTGGAGGGCCAACACCAGGCGAGGGCGGGACGCGAGTGCTGATCGTGGAGGATGACCCAGCGCAAGCGCGCTTGCTCTCTCGCTCGTTGGCCCGGCAGCGCCCCGACCTGACCATCATCACGTCGGGCAACGGAGCCGAAGCCGTACGCCTCGTGAGCGAAACCGGCGTTGACTTGATTCTCACCGAGTTGACCACGCCAGGCCTCAACGGTTTCGAGCTGTTGGCATGGGCCGCCAACCATTGTCCTGAAGTGCCGGTGTTCGCGATGTCGACCTTCGGCGATGATGAAATACTCTCGAGAGTCAGCGCGCTGGGGGCGGTCGGGTACTTCGCCAAACCCATCGACGTGAAGGCCGTCATTCTGCGACTCACGGCAGAGCTGAGCCAGACCGTGCGCGGTCACGTGCAGAATGTGAGCCTCGCATCGTTTCTGCAGCTGCTGGAAATGGAGCGAAAGACGTGCACGCTCGCCGTCACATGGAGTCACCACGCGGGCACCCTCGTCATACGTAAGGGTGAACTCATTCATGCCGAAGCGGACGCGCTGCGCGGTGAGCAAGCTGCCATCGCGATCGTTGCCTGGCACAACCCCAGCATCACCATCGCCCGGCACCTGACGACCGACCTTCGCACGATCCATCAACCGCTCAGCTTCATCATCATGGAGGGCATGCGCGTCCAGGACGAGGCTTCCCACGCGAGCGGTGTTTCCGAGTGGCCCGCGTCACGACCAGGGCTTGCCGTCAGTAGTTTGCCACTCACGCACAGCGCCGCCGCTCGTTCGTCGGGCAACTGCGGACTGCAGCTTCCCAGCGGGGTGCGCGCGATCGCGATCGCGGAAAAAGGCAGCGGCGCGCTACTGCACTACGCCACGAGCGATGATCTTTCGATTTCAGATCACGTGAACCTCATGGCGCGCTTGCTCGAGCAGCAGAGCGAGGCCTTTCGATTTTCGGAGCCGCCGCAGGAGATCGAGGAAATCGTGCTGTTTTCGAGCACCCGCTGGGAGGTCATTCGCCCACTTTCGACGCCGCGCCGCTTCGGATTGGTGATGTTCGAGTCATCAGAATGCAACTTGGTGGTCGCGCGAGCGGAGCTGACCCGCTTCGTCTTCGCTTGCGGTTGACGCTTCGTGTGATGTCTCGGCTCGCTCAACGCGCGCCATAGCGCTTGAGTCGCGCGCGCAGCGTCGAACGCGGAATACCGAGGTCGAGCGCGGTGCGCGACAAGTTCTGCTGAGACTCTTGAAAGGCGCGCAGAATCACTTCACGTTGCAAGTTCGGCAGAGTGGTAGAACGAAGCGTCGAGCGCGCGCGTGGCACGCCGCGTTCCGAGGCCGTCTGCGAGGGTGCCGGAGCCACGTCCGACTGAGACTCCGCGACGCGAGCGCGCAGCGCGAGCTCCACATCGTGGCTCCTGATCACGCCACCGCGGGCGAGAATGCTGGCGTTTTCGACGACTGCGCGCAACTCTCGGACATTGCCGGGCCAGGAATGCGCGGCGAGCGCGGCGAGTGCCTCCGCGCTCGCCGCCACCTCGTTTATGCCGTGTTTTTGCGTAAATTTCGCCAAGAAATGCGAAACCAACTCGGGAATATCCGAGATTCGATCGCTGAGCGCTGGCGTGCGAATGGCATAGCCGGCAAGCCGGAAGAAGAGATCAGCACGCATACTGCCGCTGAGCGTGGAGTTGAGCGGACGGTTGGTGGCGCTGACCACGCGCGCCCCGAGCACGCGTGTCCGCGTCCCGCCCACGCGGCGAAACTGACGAATCTCCAGTACCCTCAGTAGTTTCGCCTGCAACCCGAGCGGCATCTCGCCCACCTCGTCGAGGAACAACGTGCCGCAACCTGCCTCTTCCAACAGACCCACGCGCGGCGCTTTGGCGCTGGTGAACGAACCCGCCTCGTGTCCGAATAGTTCGCTCTCGAACAACTGTTCCGGCACCGCCGCGCAGTTGATGCTCACGAACGGCTGCTCGGGACAGCTCAAAGCGTGAATCCCTTGCGCAACCAGCTCTTTGCCCGTGCCGGTGGGCCCCTGAATCATCACCGACACATCGCGAAAGTCAGCGACACGTCGGATTTGTTCGCACAATTCAGCGTTTTGCGGGCTGCCTCCGACCAAGCGCAATAGCGAGTGATCCGCGGCAACGCCGCTCGGAATTGCGCGCGGTCGCCCGTCTGCGCGGAGACGCTGCTGGGCGAGCTCACGAATGCGAGCCGCAAGCACGTCCTCGGGGACAGGCTTCTGCATGACGTCGTGAACGCCGGCGCGAGTCGCCTTGACCGCGGTCTGCACGTCGATGTGTGCCGAGTGAATGATGGTCGCGGGCGGCGTTCCGTCTCGACTCTGAGAGTAAACTTCCATGCCGTCCATACCGCCCATGCGCAGGTCGAGCAGCATCACGTCGTAGTCGTTTTTCTCCAGTCGACTCAGTGCGGCGCGTCCATCGAGCGCGGTATCCACGGCGAACCCCTGCAGCACGAGGACCCGCTGCAGTGCTCGTGCCAACACGGCATCATCATCCACGATCAGCACGCGCACGACGAGCGTCGCTTTCTCTTGCTTGGAGCCCGACCCTAAATCACTTCGCATGAACCTGCCAATCAGGCAGGGCATCGAGCCTGCGAGTCAGTGCAGTCAGGTACGCCCAACCGAGCCCTTGGCTCGCATCGCGCTTGATGAATATCCACGCCGACGCGCCACGAGGACTGCCGAGTTCTGCGCCGAAGCACCAAAACCCGGCCTCCGCGCTAGCGACGGAGCGCAAACAAAACCCGAGGCGTTCGAGATCCGCGCTGGTGCCCTCGGGCGGCTCCGAAAATACGTCTCGTTCCAATGCAAACAGCGGGGCTCGGCGTCGCACGAGATCTTTGCACCAATCGAAGGGGATCTCTTGATAACCCACACCGTGAATCAGCTCCGAGCCCAGCGGAAGCACGATCAACGCCGCCATCAGCTCTGGAGCCCGCCCCAGAAAATCATCCAGCTCACTCACCTCTGCAGACTGCGTGTCTCCAATGCTCCAACGACGGCGTGGCCCCTCGCGCGGCGTCGGCAGCGCCGCGGCGTCGAACCCGGCCACCGCCGAAAGCGCCGAAACTGCGGCGGCAAAGGTCGAATCTACTCCTACTCGACACCAAAGAGTTCGTCCGCCGCGGAGGGAAACGCCAACCAACGCTCCGCGCGACGAGCGCAAGGTGACGAGCTCGGATCCATCCCGAAGGGTGAGTCGCAAGACGGGCAACAGAACTCGCTGGTTCGGCCCGGGTGGATCTTGTTCCACGACCGATTCTCCATCCAAGAGCTCGATCCAGCCGACCTCGCTGACGGCCTCTCGGATCCGACGCAGAAGCCCTGGCGAGGTCCCGTTGATGCCTGACTCAGGTTCCGCGCGCGGATCGTCGTCGAACTCGGAGAGCTCGAAAGTGAGCTCGGAGGCGTACCTTTTGTAGCCTTCTGCCCGCTCCAAAAAGACCTGCTGTCCTCCAGTTGCCCGACCCAGCTCGCTCAAAGCACAGGAAATCTGATGACGCAGTGCGGCCCGAACTTGACCGATACTGGCGAGCTTCCAAGACACCAAGGTTTCGCCGAGCGGCAGACGCTTACGACGGCACTCTTCCAAAACCTCGCGGAATTGCTCCTTCGTGATTTTTGCGCGCTCCTCCAAGTGGCGGCTGAAGACGAATGCGTGACGCGAGTCCGTAGCCCAGGCGACCCGCCCCAGCTGTAGGTGAACGTGCACCTCGAGCGCCGAAGAGGCGTAGATGAACTCGCCACTGGAGCCATTTCGAACGAGGTCGCCCAGATCGCTCGACCCTAGACCTACAGCGGAGTTAGCGGGCAAGCTCGACCTTCCTGCATAGGCCGCCGACGAGCAGCAACTCGTCCCACCCCTGGACGGGAGGCTCGTCGATTCGGGCAATGATCAGCGGTGCTTCGCTACGCGCATCCATCTCCAACCCCAGTCAATTTTTCAGGGTATGCGCCATTACGCATCGATACAACTGTTCGAAAGGGCAGCCGCGCCGTGCAACGCCGGCATCGCTTCCGCCAACTAGCGCCACAAAACTAGGCGCATGAGATCGCTTCGTGAATCGGCCCCGAGCTTCTGCAACAGGTTGGTTTGATGAAACTTCACCGTGCGCTGGCTAATGCTCAGAGTGCTCGCGATTTCGTCGAGCGGCTGCCCGAAGATGAGGTGGCCGAGCACGTCACGCTCTCGCTTCGAGAGCTGAGCGCGAGCGGATAGCTCATCCAGTTTTGCGTTCAAGATCGTGGAGAACGACGCCATCGAGAGATGACGCACCGAGAGGCGCGCGACGTCTGGCCCTAGCGAACGAGCGGTCGTGAGTTCGTATTCACCGGCCTTTGCGCCGGAGCGAACGATCGCGCGCCCCGATGAATCAGCCTCGGGCATTTGCAGCGGGCATCGTTCGCAGGGCGCGCTTCGGGCATGCAAAACTTCGTAGCACTTGCCTGATTCGATTCTACGTTCCGAGTCGAGCGCCCAAAGCGCTCCGAGCGTAAAGGCGCCCGTCGTGAGCTCCCTCACTTCGTAATCGTAGTCGGCAGTCGGCGCATTGCGCGACGAGGCCACGATTTTCTCGAGTAGCAACAGCACTCCTCGGCCATCTTGGCTGCCGACCGGAGATGATTCGAAGCTTGCAGTCGCCGGTCCACGCGATGTGAGAATCTCAATTTCGAATCGCCGCACCGCGCCGGACAACGTCTTCTCGAGAAACCAGCGCGCCGCAGCCGCCGATGTCTGCGCGACGAAGCGGTCGGCCCAACTGCTCCCGACGCTGTCGTAGCTCCAGCCGAGAGCCCGTTCGGCGGCAGGGGTCACGAGCAGTACTTCACCCTCGGGGCTTAGCAGCACCGCCGGGATGCTTGCCCGCTCAGCAAGCTGCAGTGCGACCGCTGACCAATCCATCTTGAGCAGGTTGCACTCTACACACTGTGGCAGTTAGCAACAGAGGCTCCGCCCTGCGACGGAATGTCGCATCCCAACTGCCCTCCAATGCAGGTTCCCTCGATGATTCCAGCGCTCTGAGTGCTCGATTCGGCGCTGGAATGAGCCGTTCCGTGCTGACTGATTGGACAGGTCCGTTACCTGCCTAGAAACACAGCCCTTTTCGAACAAGCCACGATGTTTCGTAAACCTGCAGATTCTGGAGTCGAGCAGCCAGGTTGGGAAATCGAATTTTGCCAACGCCCATGATTGGCTACTGCCGATTCAGGCGACCAACAACTCAGCTGCTCGTACATTGGGCTGCAGTCATGACCCGTCCCAAAAACTCGGTGTCAATCCGAGACACAGCGTTCGTAGGCGCGAACGGCGCGTCATCGCACTCGCGTACTAGGTCGGCATCGTCTACCTGGCCCGCACTCCGGCAAGCATTTCATGGCCGACAGGCCAAACCTAGACGGCTCGAAAAGCGCGATTTCCTTGCCCATATCGAAAGTCATCCCTACCCACAGGGTTGCAACGCGAAGGTATTGTGATCGCGCGCCTTTCCCGCCAGACACAGCTCTGGCATGACACCTGCGCAAGCAGGTATCGTAGTAACTACTGGTGCCAGCGCACCACCCACCTGGGTTCCGACAGATGAACGAACCGAGCTCCCTCCTCGTTGCGCAACGCGAGACGTCACGTCGTTTTGGTGACGAGCGTCTGGACCATAGCTCGAGTTCCAACTTTGCTAGCACTGGTCATCACCAGTTCATGACGGCCCCATGATCAAATCGAAGCTCCACACCGTCGCCCCTCTCCCTGTGCCCGAGCCCACGTTCGGCGAGCGTTTGAGTGAAGAGCGAGTGCGTTGGTTCGTCGGACGAGAAACCGATCTCACGGCGCTCGACGCTGCGCTCGACGACTCGAGTTGCTCGCTCCTTCACCTCACGGGTCAAGCCGGCATCGGCAAGACTAGCCTTCTGCTCGAGTTCGCGCGCCAATGCCAAAAGCTATCGCTACCGGTCAGCTACATCGACGCGGCTGAGGTGAGTCAGCTCGGACCGGAGGAACTGCAGCGTTGGTACACGCGACATGCGACCTCGCTGATTGAATCAGCTCGTTCGAACGTCGCGCAATCGAGGCCAGTTTTGCTGCTGGATTCGTACGAGCGGTTGGCTGCGTTCGAGCCTTGGCTGCTTGGACAGTTTGCGCCGGGACTACCGAGCAATGTCCTGCTCGTGACTGCCTCACGCCGGCCCCAGTCTCCCCGCGTGAGCGTCGACCCGGCATGGTCGAGCCTGAGTCGCAGCTGGCGACTCGCCCCATGGCCCGAGGAGGAAGTGCGCCGATTCCTCGAACTTCGCGAGGTCCCGAGCTCTGCACAACGCACGATCACGAGCGTAGTCGGCGGCTATCCACTCGGCTTGGCCTTTGCCGCAGAAATCCTAAAGCAAGCGGGCGGCGAGCTGTTCACCCCTGAGCACTTGCGGGAACTGCAACGCACCCTGGCGCAAGCGCTCGAGCTTCGCGCGGGGTCGCGCGCCCAGCAACTCGCGCTCGACGTCTGTGCCTTGGCACACACCACCACGCCCGATTTGCTCGAGCACGTGCTGCTCGCCAACCCGAGTGTTGGCGCAAACCTCGCGCCCGAGCTCTTCGACTGGCTCGCAAGCCAGTCTTTCGTCGAATACGGCGGAGTTGGCTTGCGCCCTCACGCCCTCGCCCGCCTTTCGCTCGTCTCTCGAGCGCATCGCGGAGACCCCAGAAGGTACCAAACGATCTATCGACCGGTGCGGGAGTTCTTCGTCGCCGAGCTTGCGGCGGACACACCGCCCAAGGCGGGGTTCGATGATTTGTTCTTCCTAGACCGCGATGTGCCGTCCATCGAGCAGCTGAGCGTCCGTGACCGCGAACGCGAGCCGCCCGCGTTTCAGACCGCGAATCCTTCGGACGAGCAGGCGATCTTCGAACTGTTTCTCGAGCACGAAGGTGAAACCTCCGCGGCAATCGCGCGCGAACACTTTCGCCTCGAACCACGCGGCTTCGAGGTCTCGCGCGACGACACGCCGAGCGCGGCGTTGGACTCGGTTTGGCATGCTTCGATGGTCACCAGCGCAGCTGACATCAAGCTGGTCGCTCTCGATCCGGGCGCGCGTTTGGCTGCGGAATTCATCGAGCAACATCCGCTGCAAAATGGCGCCCGCGCGCTGTACTTGCGTTGGTTCCTCAACCGAAGCGACTATCAAAAGCCGACACCGCGAGGGCTCACGGTCACTGCGCGTATTTCGAACTTGATCATGTCGAGCGAGCGGCTGGCTTACTCGCTGAGCGTGTTCAGGAATCCCGAAGAGTGGGCGGAACTTTGGGATAGAGCCAGCTCACCGCGGCAAGTCGTAGGCACGTTTAGCCTCGGTTCACACACGTACACGATGATGGCGTTTCCGTTCCACGAGCGCACCCTACGCGACCAACTCGTGGACGCTTGGCAGGTCCCCGAAAATACCGCGGTCGCAGCAGCGGCGTCGCCCAACTTGGTCGACGGGCAGAAGTCGAAGATCCAACAGCGCATCGCCGCGCTCGGAAAGACCACCAAGCTCACCGAGCGCGAAGCTCAAATTCTCGAACTGCTGTGCCTGGGCGGCAACTTTGACGGCATTGCGGTGCGACTCGGGATCAGCCCGCGTACCGTGAAATTCCACCAAGAAAACGTGCTGCGTAAGACGGGCTCGAGCTCGCGCGTGGAGCTATTTCGCAAGTTGATTTAGCCCAACGCAACGTCGCGACGGTCTCGCCGGCCCCTGCGCGCTCGTAGCGCGAGCGAGATG
>Ga0164241_10006992_pt1 | contig 10195 bp, 8 predicted proteins | sample OricomyardsoilBY_FD_108780 | JGI IMG/M metagenome (GOLD analysis project Ga0164241, IMG submission 108780) | Backyard soil microbial communities from Emeryville, California, USA - Original compost - Back yard soil (BY) | ecosystem: Environmental > Terrestrial > Soil > Unclassified | place: USA... | reverse complement strand
GTAGCCGGCGCAGCCGGGGCCGACGAGGTCGGCGGCGGGGTCAGCCATGGCTGGAGTGTCCGAAGTGGACTCCGGTGCGGGTGCCTCGGAGGCGGTGTCGTTGCTCGCCGCGTCGTTCGAGGCGCCTTCGTCTGAGCTGCTGCAGGCGGTGCCGAGGAAGGCGATGAACGCGACACCGATGGCCAGTGCGCCGCGACGAATGTTGGGCTTCATGGCTGGTGAACTCTCCCGTTCGTAGAGACACGTCGGGTCGGGACCGCGTCGTGGTCGGCGAGCCGGATGGCCCGGCCGAACGTGGGGACTTCGGCGCGGAGGGGCGGTCCGGATGGGGTCGTGACCGCTTCGTAACCCGATTGCCTGCCTTGCGGGTGAAACGCGTGACAAGCCCAATCCGGGAGGAAACACCTCCGGAGGACGCGGCGATGGCTATCGGGGTGGCCACGGGTCTGGTTGGGGAGTGACATGTCGCGTACGTTCTCGCGTAGGTTCCACAGTGGACTGCTACGGCCGCTGGGCGCGGCCGTCGCCGTGCTGGCCGGCCTCGTCCTGCCGCTGGCGATGCCGGCGTCCGCCGAACTCGGAGGTGCGCGCGTGTTGCTGGGCCCGGCGGGGGGCGATGCACTGCACGTCATGTCGTACAACCTGCGCTTCGCGTCGCAGACCGGACCGCACTCGTGGCCGGTGCGCCGCCCGGTGCTGGCCGAGCTGCTGCGCCGCGAGCAGCCGACGGTGCTCGGCACGCAGGAGGGGTTGCACGATCAGCTGACGGACATCGCGGCCGATCTGCCCCCGTTCTACGACTGGATCGGCGAAGGCCGGGGCGGCGGCATGCACGACGAGTACGTCGCGATCTTCTTCGACGCGCGGCGGCTGACGCCGTTGGCGTCGGGGCACTTCTGGCTGTCGGACACCCCAGACGTCGCCGGCTCGAGGACCTGGGGCAACACGACGACCCGGATGACCACGTGGGTCCGTTTCCGGGACGGGCACACCGGTGGTGAGTTCGTCGTGCTGAACACGCACCTGGACAACGTGTCGGAGAACGCCCGGTTACGCGGCGCGGAGCTGATCCGCGACCGCATCAACGACTTCCCGCGAGGCCTGCCGGTGATCCTGACCGGCGACTTCAACACGGCCGCGGAGTACGCCCCCCAGTACGACATTCTCCTCGGCGCCGGCCTGACCGACACGTGGACCGCGGCCACGCAGCGCCGCACCCCGCTGACCGCCACCTGGCACGGCTACGGTCCCCTGATGCCCGACGGCCCGCGGATCGACTGGATCCTGGTGCGCGGCGCCACCACCGTGCAGGCCGCGGCGATCAACCCGTACACCCACGACGGCGCCTACGCCTCCGACCACCTGCCGGTGCAGACCCTGCTGACCCTCAACGGGGCGAAGGACTAGCCCGACACCACGTCGGCCAGGCGGCGCAGGGTCGCCTCGATGCCCCGGCGGTTGCGGGCGGGGAAGCCCAGCAGCTCGATGGACTTCGGCGAGAGTGCCGTCGACCAGTCGAACGTCTCGGTGACCTCGGTGCGGCCGTCGCCGAGGTCCGTCAGCTGCCAGCGCCAGCGGTGGCCGTTGAAGTGGCGCCACGCGATCAGCCTGCCGGGCTCGTACTCGACGACCGTGTTGCGGATGCGGTACGGCAGCCCGAGCCGCATGTCCATGCCGAACCGCGACCCCAGCTCCAGGCGGCGTGGGCCACGGCTCCGCGAGGCGCGGACGCTGCCGGAGCCGTCGATCAGCGGGTGGTTGGCCGGGTCGGCGAGCAGGTCGAAGATCCGCCCGGCAGGCGCGTCCACGACCCGGCTCACCGAGATCTGACGATTGGTCACCGGTCCGACGGTAGCTCACCGGGGCAGCGTGACGTCCTGGCCGTCCACCCGGACGTCTGTTGACGCGTCCGGCACCAGTGCGGCGTCCGCGACCGGGGCCGACCAGGCGCCGCCCGCGTTGTGGCGCAGCTGATGGCCGACCGCCGCCACGACCCAGCCCTGACCGTCGGGAAGCCGCACGCCGACCGGCAGCACCGCGTCCGGGTCGGCGACCGGGCCGCGGGTCACCTTCTCGACCGAGCCGTCCGCGCGCACCAGCACGGTGAACAGGTAGGCCGGGTTGTCCAGCTCCTGGTACGAGCCGACGATCATGGTGCGGCCGTCGGCCATCCCCGCGACCACCAGCCACCGGCCGGCGGTGTCCTCGAACGACGTCGGGTCCGGCAGACCGCTCTCGCGCAGTGCCGTGCCGAAAAGGTTGGCGGGGCTGCGCGGCAGCTTGTGCTTCTCGCCGACCGGGATGCTCCCCGATGGCCAGCTGAGGTCGTTGTCCACGTGGATGCCCTCACGCTCGGCGAGATAGTCGGTCGTGAGGAGCAGCGGGATGTGCGCGCCGATCTTCTGCTCGCCCGCGTTCGGGTCGCCACCCGCCTCGCTCACGACGAGCCGGACGTTTCGCGGGTTCGCCGGGTGCGGCAGCCGGACGTACGACACTCCGTCATGCGCGGGCAGCTCGGTCCACGGCCTGCGCGAGCGGCCGTCGGTGCCGATCGTGGTGACAGGGGACACGAAGAGCGCCATCCCGTCGTCGTCCGGCTCGATGCCCAGCACGGTCCGGTTGTCGGGGAAGAGGAAGTACCCGCCGTGACCGTTCTGGTCGCCGTCGAGCTGGACGCCCACCAGCTCAAGCTCGCGCTTGGCGCCGGGGCTGGTGACGAGCAGCCCCACCGCGACGACCTGGCGGCCGCGGTCGGTCGGCGCCACGTTGTCGTTCGTCGGCAGCACCACGGTCTGCGTGACGATCGCCGACGGTCCGGCGGGCGTGGTGCCGGCCCAGTACACGTGCGGCTCGCCCTGTCGCTGCGACAGGTACCCGAAGTCGTTCAGGTAGGTGGTGTCCACGGACTCCTGCCACGCGGTCCTGGCGAGCCGGACGGTGTCGCGGTCGTGGATCAGGTCGCCGCCGGACCGGACGAGGATTTGCTCGAGCTTCGGTTGTTCGGGCTGCCCGCCGGGCGGGGGAGCGGCCAGCCGGTGGGGCACGGCGGCGGCGGTCACGACGGCGGCCGCGACCACGCCGGTGACGACGGCGCCGATGGCGACGCGGCCGCGGGTGCGCCGCCGCCTGCCGCCGCGCAGCACGGCCGCGGTGAAGTCCTCCGGCGGCTCGAGGCCGTCGGTGGCCTCCCGCATCGCGGTGGTGAGCCGGGTGGTGTCGGTCATCAGTTGCTCCCGCTGATCGAGTGGTTCCGGTCGTCGGCGGTCGCGGGCTCGATGAGCTCACGCAGCCGGGCGAGACCCCGGGAGGTCTGGCTCTTGACGGTGCCGACGCCGCAGCGCAGTGCCGTCGCGGTGTCGCGTTCGGACAGGTCGTCGAAGAAGCGGAGGACGAGCACGGCCCGCATCCGCGGCGGCAGCTGGGCGAGCGCCTGGACGACCAGGTCGCGGTCGGTCACCCGCTGTTCGGGCCCGGGCGCCTCGTCGTGGCGCACGTCCCACTCGAGGGTGGCCTCGCGGACCCGGCGGGCGCGGCTGCGCCACCGGTTGGTGGCCGCGTTCGCGAGCGCGGCACGGACGTAGGGCTCCGGCCGGTCCCGGATGCGCCGCCAACGCGGGAAGACCCGCTCGAGCACCTCCTGCAACAGATCCTCCGCGGCGGCCCGGTCGCCGCCACACAGCAGGAACGCCGTGCGCAGCAACGCGGGCGAGCGGTGCGTGACGAAGTCCGTGAACTCCGCGTCGCTCATGCCTACCCCTGACGGTCGGTGGAAAGTCCACCGTTCTCTACACCGTCTCACCCACGAAGGTTGCGAGCCGGATCAGCCTTTTCCGGCCTCCACGAGCGTCGGCGTGTGCTCGGTGAGGAACTCGTCGACCGCGGCGGTGAAACGGGCGCACTCGTGGTCGCCGACCTCCAGGCTCAGCGCGATCATGCCGCGCCGGGCGAGGTGGAAGCCGCGGGTCAGCATGTCCAGGTGGAACAGTTCGCGCTGCGCGGGGGCCGGGCGCAGGTCGCGCGGGGAGCGGATCGGGCCGAGCTGGAAGTGGGCGGTCAGCATGCTGCCCAGCCCCGTCCAGAACATCGGCGCGCCGTGCTCGCGGCTCACCTCGTTCAGCCGCGCGCGCAGCGACTCGCCGCGCCGGAACAGGGCGCCGCTCGCCTCGGCGCCGAACAGCTCGGTCAGGCCCGCGTGGCCGGCGGCCATGCTGAGCACGTTGTTGTTGAACGTGCCGGCGTGCGCGAGCGAGCCCGGCCGGCCCGGGTCGAAGCACGCCATGACGTCCGCCCGGCCACCGAACGCGCCGAACGTCATGCCGCCGCCGGTGTACTTGCCGAGCGTCGTCAGGTCCGGAGTGATGCCGAGCAGTTCCTGCATGCCGCCCACGGCCATCCGCGACGTCATCACCTCGTCGAAGATCAGCAGCGCACCGGTCTCGTCGGCCTGGTGGCGCAGGTGGGCGAGGAACGATGGCGCGGCGGGCAGGCTGCCGCCGCTGCCCAGCACCGGCTCGACGAGGATCGCGGCGAGGTCGTCGGCGTGCCGGTCGATCACCTCGGCGGTGGCCGCGATGTCGTTGTACTCGGCCACCGCGAAGCGGTGCGGCACGTTCAGCGGGAAGTCGCCGTCAGCGAAGGTCAGCACCGAGCCGTGGTAGGCGCCGGTGAACACCAGGATCGTGCGCCTGCCGGTGTGCGCGGTCGCGGTCGCGAGCGCCAGGAGGTTGGCCTCGGTGCCGGAGTTGGTGAAGCGCACCAGGTCCAGGCCCGGGAAGCGTTCGCACAGAACGGCGGCCAGCCGCGCCTCGTCCGGTCCGTGGGCGCCGTAGTTCCAGCCGCGGTCGAGCGCCTGGTGCACCGCGCGCCGGATGACCGGGTTGTTGTGCCCGTAGAGCCCGGCCGTGTAGTCGCCGAGCAGGTCGACGTAGCGGTGGCCGTCGAGGTCGGTCAGCAGGCAGCCGTCGCCGCAGGTCATGGTCAGCGGGAACGGGGAGTAGTACAGCGTCGTGCGGGTGTTGCCGCCCGGCATCGATGCGGCCGCGGTCGCGTGCGCGGCACGGCTGCGCGGGTTGGCCGCCTCGAACTGTTCGCGTGCCTTCTCCAGCGCGCCGGCCAGCTTCGTCTGCATGTCTCACACTCCTTCGTCCCGCGATCATCGTCAGGGCCACCACAGGAAAGAACAGTCGAATGCGTCTTGTGCACCGGTGGTGTCCCTTTACTGCTCGGGCCGGACCGTTTATCACAGATAACGTGATGGAGAACACGATCCGAAAGCTGTTATCGCTTGTCTTCCGATATCGCCGTGTCGAGTCGGAGGAGGATTCCTGCGCGAGAAAACCCTGTGCCGAGTGCTACCAGGCGCACTGGGCGCGGGCCAGTTCGTTCCTCCAGCGTGAGGAGCCGGTGCACTTCATCCTGCCGGCGTTTCCGGCGAAGTCGAACAACCCCCGCAAGACCATCGGCGCGCTGCCCGACCTGGGGGAGCGGATCGCGATCGAGTTCCTCCAGTCGTTCTGCGAGCACGTGTGCCACATCTACCCGCCGGGCGCGCGCATCACGATCTGCTCCGACGGCCACGTGTTCAGCGACGTGCTCGGTATTCCCGACGAGGACGTGACGCACTACCGCGACGAGCTGGCCCGGATCATCGAGGCCACCGGCGGCGGTTCGATCGCGCTGTACTCGCTGGACGACGCGTTCGGTGACGTCTCGGCCGGCGGCTCGTACGAGGCGATGCGCGAGCGGCTCGTGTCCCGGTACGCCACACCCGTCGAGGAACTGCGCGGGCAGGTGCGCTCGGACCTCGCGGCACGCTCGATGTTCAACGGCATGCACCGCTTCATGGTCGAGGACCAGACGCCGCTGCATCCCGAGCTCAGCCGCACGAAGCTACGCGATTCGTGCAAGGACCTCGCCTACGTGATGATCCAGCGCAGCCGTGCGTGGGGTGACCTCGTAGGCGAGGTGTTCCCCGACTCGTTGCGGCTGTCGATCCATCCGCAGCCCAGCCACGCAGAGAAGATCGGCTTCCACCTGATCCGGACCAGGGACAGCTGGCTGACACCGTGGCACGGCGTGGTCGTCGACGACGGCACCAGCTTCACGCTGGTCAAGCGCAGTCAGGCCGAGGCGATGAAGGCGTCGCTGGTCCGGCGCAACGGCCGGCCGAGTCATTACGTGTTCCCGAACTTCCCCACCGAGGAGATCGCATCGTGACCGACATCCACACCGCCAACGTCACCCGAACCACGCTGCGACCGTTCGGCGAGGTCGTCCAGGCCCCGCCCGCCGGTGGTGACCTGCGCGACATCCCGCCCGCCACACTGGAGCGCTGGACCGTCGAGTCGAAGGTGCTCGTGCTGCGCGGCTTCCCGCTTCTGTCCAAAGAAGACCTGATCGCCTACGGCGAGAGCTGGGGCGAGATCTTGATGTGGGACTTCGGCGCGGTGCTGGACCTGGTGATCCACGAGGATCCGAACAACTACCTGTTCACCCGCGGCGACGTGCCGTTCCACTGGGACGGGGCGTTCGCGCACGCCACCCCGCGGTTCTTCCTGTTCCAGTGCGTCAGCGCCCCGGTGGCTGGCGGCGGCGGTGAGACGGTGTTCAGCGACACCACGGAGGTCCTGCGGCGCGCGGGCGCCGAGCTGCGCGCGCGGTGGGACGACGTGGACGTCACGTACCGCACCGAGCAGCTGCGCCACTACGGCGGCGAGTTCACCTCGCCGCTGACCACCACGCACCCCGTGACCGGCGAGCCGGTGATCCGGTACGCCGAGCCGCTGCCCGCGGACCGCTACCTGAACCCGCTGGACGTGGCGGTGACGGGCGTCCCGGCGGAGGAGACCGAGGAGTTCCTGGCCGACCTGTCGGCCCGCCTGCACGCCGACGACGTCTGCTACCACCACGAGTGGCAGGACGGCGACATCGTGGTGGTCGACAACGGCGCCCTGGTGCACGGCCGCAACGCCTTCCGCGGCAACTCGTCGAGGCACCTGCAACGCATGCAGATCATCTGACGGTCATTGGCCGGGAACTCCGCGGTGGAGCGGCGCTGTCGGCGATGGAACGTGCATACCCCTCCCGCGTACCGTCGAGGTGTTGCCCACCTGTTGTCCATATAGGACGGTTTCTATGAAGACGGTGACCAAGCTCGGAGCATTCGTCGTCGCGCTCATCGTGGTGCTCGGGAGCTCCTATGTGGTCGGTCGCGTGGTCGGGCCGCAGCCTGCGCCCGCGGCGGCGGCGGCCATGACCGAGGACGACGGCCCCGGCGGCCTCTCGGTCTCCCACGAGAGCATGAACCTCAAGGTGCTGACCGACAGCTTCCCGGCAGGCGTCCAGCAGACGTTCGCCTTCCAGGTGCTCCAGCACGACGGCACGCCGCTGATGAAGTACCAGCCGCAGCACGACAAGCTCATGCACCTCATCGTGGCGCGGCACGACCTGTCGAACTTTCAGCACGTGCACCCGAACCTCGGCCCGGACGGCGTGTGGCGGGTGCCGCTGACCGTCTCCGAGGCGGGCGAGTACCGCGTCTTCGCCGACTACATGCCGCTGTGGGGCATCCACGGCGAGACGCTCGGCGCGGATGTGTCGGTGTCCGGGAACTTCCAGCCCAAGCCGCTGCCCGCGCCGTCGAACACCGCGAACGTCGACGGCTACACGGTGTCCCTGAAGGGCAAGCTGGTACCGGGCAAGAGCAACAAGCTCACGCTCAGCGTGGCGAAGAACGGCGAGCCGGTCGCCGACCTCGAGCCGTACCTCGCCGCCTACGGCCACCTGGTCGCGCTGCGCGACGGTGACATGGCCTACCTGCACGTGCACCCGAACGGCACCCCGGGCGACGGGAAGACGAAGCCGGGCCCGGACATCGAGTTCTACGCGACCCCACCGAGCTATGGCGACTACCGGCTGTTCCTGAACTTCCAGCACCAGGGCGTCGTGCGCACCGCCGAGTTCACCGTGCACGTGGATGGTCCGAACCCGCCGCCGCACGGCCTGTCCGAGCAGGCGTTCGAGGCGGCCAAGGTCAAGAACGAGAAGGCCGCGCTCGAAGGCGGCAAGGGTGGCATGCCCGCGGGCGGAATGGAGGGTATGCCACATGGCCACTGACCACATCGAACTGGTCGTCGGCGGGATGACGTGTGCGTCGTGTGCGGCGCGGGTTGAGGAGCATCTCAACGGTCTGGACGGTATGTCGGCGACGGTGAACTATGCGACCGAGAAGGCGCGGGTCACCTATGCGGGTCCGGCAAAGGATGTGGTCGCGGCGATCGAGGAGATCGGGTACACGGCGAAGCCGGTGCCGCGGCCGGTCGTGGCGGTGGCGTCGGTGGGCCAGGTCGAGTTGGTCGTCGGCGGGATGACGTGTGCGTCGTGCGCGGCGCGGGTCGAGGAGCATCTCAACGGTCTGGACGGCATGTCGGCCACGGTGAACTACGCGACCGAGAAGGCGCGGGTCACCTATGCCGGTCCGGCAAAGGACGTGGTCGCCGCCATCGAGGAGATCGGGTACACCGCCGTGCCCGTCGAGTCCGAAGTGGAGGACCAACGGCCACCGGAGGACGAGCACGACACCGAGCTCAAGGCCGCCCGCAACCGGGTGATCATCGTGGCCGTGCTCGCCGTGCCGGTGATCGCGCTGGCGATGTTCTCGCCGATCCAGTTCAACTACTGGCAGTGGGCCTCGCTGGCCCTCGCCGCGCCCGTGGTCGTCTGGGGGGCCTTCCCCTTCCACAAGGCCGCGTTCGCGAACCTCCGCCACGGCGCGGCCACCATGGACACGCTCGTCTCCGTCGGCACCCTCTCGGCGTTCCTCTGGTCGCTGTACACGCTCTTCCTCGGCGACGCCGGCATGCCCGGCATGACCCACCCGTTCCGCATCACGATCGAGCGGACGGCGGGCGAGGCCAACATGTACCTCGAGGTCGCCGCCGGCGTGACATTGTTCATCCTCTGTGGACGGTATTTCGAGGCGCGCGCCAAGCGCCGCTCCGGCGCCGCGCTGCGGGCGCTGCTGTCGCTGGGCGCCAAGGACGTCGCCGTGCTCAGGAACGGCGCCGAGGTGACGATCCCGGTCGACCAGCTCGAGGTCGGCGACCGGTTCGTGGTGCGGCCGGGGGAGAAGGTCGCCACGGACGGCGTGGTCGAGGAGGGCTCCTCCGCGGTCGACGCGAGCATGCTCACCGGCGAATCGGTGCCGGTCGAGGCCGGGCCCGGCGACGAGGTCGTCGGCGCCACGGTCAACGTCGGCGGCCGGCTCGTCGTGCGGGCCACCCGGGTCGGCGCGGACACCCAGCTCGCCAGGATGGCGCGGCTGGTCGAGGACGCGCAGGCAGGCAAGGCGCGCATCCAGCGCCTCGCCGACCGGGTGTCCGGTGTGTTCGTGCCCGGCGTGATCGGGCTGGCGCTCGGCACGCTCGGCTACTGGTTCGGCACCGGCGCACCGGCCCCGGCGGCGTTCACCGCGGCGGTCGCCGTGCTGATCATCGCCTGCCCGTGCGCGCTCGGCCTCGCCACGCCGACCGCGTTGCTCGTCGGCACCGGCCGCGGCGCGCAGCTCGGCATCCTGATCAAGGGACCGGAGGTGCTCGAGACCACCCGCACGGTGGACACCGTGGTACTGGACAAGACCGGCACGATCACCACCGGCGAGATGTCCCTCGTGGACGTCGTCCCGGCAAAAGGCGTCGGCGAGCGCGAGCTGCTGCGGCTGGCCGGCGCGGTCGAGGACGCCTCCGAGCACCCCATCGCCCGAGCCATCGCGGCCGGCGCGCGGGAGCGGGCCGGTGACCTGCCCGCCGTCGGCGAGTTCGCCGCCGAGGCCGGGCTCGGCGTGCGCGGCACCGTGGCCGGCCACCAGGTGGTCGTCGGGCGGGCCGCGCTCGCCGCTGCGTCGGGTGAGCTGCCGGCGGAGCTGGCGGCTGCTCAGGACGCGGCCGCCGCGGCCGGGCGGACGGCGGTCGTCGTCGGCTGGGACGGCGCGGTGCGCGGGCTGCTGGTCGTGTCCGACACCGTCAAGCCGACCAGTGCCGAGGCGGTGGCCCAGCTGCGCGCCCTCGGCCTGCGACCGATCCTGCTGACCGGGGACAACGAGGCCGTGGCCAGGACGGTCGCGGCCGAGGTGGGCATCACCGAGGTGATCGCCGAGGTGTTGCCGGCCGGCAAGGTCGAGCGGATCAAGCAGCTGCAG
>Ga0164241_10006991_pt1 | contig 10196 bp, 10 predicted proteins | sample OricomyardsoilBY_FD_108780 | JGI IMG/M metagenome (GOLD analysis project Ga0164241, IMG submission 108780) | Backyard soil microbial communities from Emeryville, California, USA - Original compost - Back yard soil (BY) | ecosystem: Environmental > Terrestrial > Soil > Unclassified | place: USA... | reverse complement strand
GGCACGACGCGCGATTCGATCGACACGGTCGTGGAGCGTCACGGAAAGCGCTACGTCTTCGTCGACACCGCCGGCATTCGGCGGAAAGCGAAGGTAAAAAAAGAGGCCGACGTCGTCGAAGGCGAGAGCGTCATTCAGGCCATCCGCGCGATGGATCGAGCGGACGTCATCCTGCTCGTCGCCGACTCGCACGAGGGCGTCGCAGAGCAAGACGCGAAGGTGCTCGGTCTCGCGGTCGATCGCGGCCGCGGCGCGATCATCGCGCTGAACAAGGCCGACTTGCTCGACAAACAAGAGCTGGCGAAAGCGGAAGAGGACGCAAGAGACAAGCTCTCGTTCGCGCCTTGGGCTCCAAGCCTTCACATCTCGGCGAAGACGGGACGGGGCCTCGACAAGCTCCTCGCCGCGATCGACACGGTGGGCAGTGCGTTCGCGAAGCGCGTCGGCACCGGAGAGCTGAATCGCTTCTTCGAGAAGGTCATCTTGACGCACCCGCCGCCGACGCACGGCGGGCGCGCGCCGCGGCTCTTCTTCATCACGCAGGCAGAGACGAGGCCGCCGAAGTTTGTCGTCCAGTCGAGCGATCCGGACAAGATTCACTTCAGCTACCAGCGTTACGTGACGAACCAGATCCGTAAGACGTTCCTGTTCGAGGGCGTCCCGATCGAGGTGATTTATCGACGCCGGCGCCGTCGTGGCGAGGACCGCGATGGCAACGCCACGACCGGTTGGCGCCCCGGAAAGCTGGCGAAGCCGGAAGAGGACACGCGCGTCGAGAAGGGCGCGGCCAAGTCCGATGGCGCCGCGAAGCCGGCTCGATCGGCCAAGTCTGTTCGGTCCGCGAAGGCGGAAGCTGGAAAGGCCGACGCCCCGACGAAGCCTGAAAAATCGACGCGTTCGTCGAAGCCCTCGCGTCCGTCGAAGTCCTCGCGCCCTTCGAAATCCGGCGGCCCCGCGAAGGGAAAAAACAGCAAGGTCTCGAAGGCGCGCAAGCCGACGAAGCGACGTACCTAGAAACGGCGCCGGTCGAATCGGCGCCGCTCGAAGGCGAGCGCCTACGAGCTCGAACCGCGGACTCGGCTCAGTCGCGCTTCGGCGGAGGCGCCAGGATGGCGGCGATCTCGCCGAGCGCGTCGAGATCGTAAACGTCGCTCGCGAAGCTCGGTATCAAGACGGCGGGCGCGCCGGCCTCTTCGATCGCGCTCTCGAGCGAGAGCAGATGCAGCTTGTCGAGCTTGCCCTGGCGGGCCGCGTCGTGCAGCGCGGCGCGGCATCGAGCGGCGAACGTCGGGTCCGAGCCGTCACCGAGCGTCGAGAGCGCGGCGTCGGTCTCGGTGGACTCGGCCGGAAAGGGCGGATGCACGCGATTCACGACGAACGCGTCTGCGTGCATTTTCTCTTTCTTCAAGCGCTCGGCGAAGAACGCGACCTCGCGGATGGCGAGCGGATCGGGCGTCGTGACGAGGATGTAGCCCACGTCGGCACCGCGAAGCGCCTTCGAGACCTGGTCGGCTCGCTGGCGCCAGCCGCCGAAGACTGCGTTGATCTCACTGACGAATGCGGCGACCTGTTCGAGGAAGCCCCCGCCGGTGATGCGACCGAGACCCCGCAGCAGCGAGGCCGTCGATCTCGCGACGAGGTTGAGCTTCAGACCGGGTGAGCCGTCGTCGAAGGCCTGAACGAACCAGCGAATCGCAGGGCTGTCGATCGCCCCGACGAGACGCTCGGGCGCGTCGAGGAAGTCGAGCGCGTTCGCCGTCGGCGGCGTGTCGAGGAGGATGAAGTCGAATCGCGCGTCGTCCGACAGCTCGTAGAGCTTCTCCATCGCCATGTACTCTTGCGTCCCGGCGAGCGACGTCGAGATGTAGCGGTAGAGGACGTTGTTCAGGATGCGATCGCGCCGCGCGACGTCCGGCGCGAGCTGCCGGATGAGCCCGTCGAACGTCGACTTCGTGTCGACGCGCATGATCGTGAGCGAGCCGCCTTCCGGCACGCCGACCTTCGCGAGCAGCGCCGGGTCGACGGTGCGCGCCTCGGTCGACGCCCACTCGAGGCCCAAGCTCTGCGCCAATCGACGCGCCGGATCGATGGTCAGGCAGAGCACGCGCTTGCCGAGCCTAGCCGCCGCGAGCGCGAGCGCGGCGGCCGTCGTCGTCTTTCCGACGCCGCCGCAGCCCACGCACAAAAGCACGCGGCGCGACTCGAGCAGAGGGCGAAGGCGCGTGGCGTCCACTGCCTCGGCAGTTACCACAGCTCGCGCGAGCGACGCGCGCGAATCGCCCTTTTCAGGCGGCTTCCAGGATCCGCCGCACGCCCGTCGCGGCGAGAGAGAGAGCATCGGTGCGCGTGTCGACCCCTCCCCGACAGGACAGGAAGAGCGGCTGACCGAGCGCTTCGAGCTCGAGCGTCTGGACTTGCTTCGACAGCGATGCGAGGCGCGCGCTGACGACACGTCGGACGGCCTTGGCAGGATCGGCGAGGAGCGGCGCGTACGCGGCGAGCTCTTCGCAAACGGGCCACGCCCCCGCGCCGGCGACGAGGCAACCCGCGTCGTCCACCAACACGAGCGCCTCGAGCGCGGCGGAGCGCCGAAGCGCCGCGAGCTGGTAGTGAAGCGCGGTGATCGGATCCGGGCTGCGCCGTGTTCGACGCTCGTCTCGGGACTCGTGCTCGGCAGGGTCGTGGGTCATCGCGACGCGGATCGTGGCGGCTCTCAGGCTGGTTGGCCAAACTTCGCGGGGTCTTGCGGCGCCACGCTGAACCGCGGACCGCGTTGCGCCGCCCACTCCCGGGGGCTAGCGTGCGCGCCGCGTGCGCGGCTTCATCGACTTGCATAGCCACTGGGTCGCCGGGATCGACGACGGCGCGCGCACGCCCGCGGACGGGCACGCGCTCCTGAGCGCTCTCTTCGAGGCCGGCTTCGATCGCGTGGTCGCGACGCCACACATGCGCCCTGGGCTCTTCGACAACACGAAGACAGCCCTCCGCGAGGCCTACGATCGAACGCGGGCGGCCGTCGGAGCGTCGGAAGAGCGGGCCGAGAACGGCCTGCCGCGCGTGTCGCTCGCGAGTGAGCATTTCTTCGACGATATCGTGTTCGCGCGACTCCTCGAAGGCGACGCGCTCCCCTACGGCGCCGGCAAGTGCGTGCTGGTCGAGTTTCCGGTTCGAACGTTCCCACTGCGCGCGCAGCATCGCTTCCACGATCTGGTGAGGCGAGGCCTGCGGCCCGTGCTCGCTCATCCCGAGCGCTACGATCCGGTCGCCAAGGACATCACGGTCCTCGATCCCCTCATCGACGTCGGCGCTTTGCTGCTACTCGACGTCGGCGCGCTTGCCGGCAAGTACGGGCGCGCCGCGCGCAAGGCGAGCGAAAAGCTGCTCGACGAGGGCTACTACTACGCAGCCTGCAGCGACGCCCACCGCGCGCCGGACGTTCGCGAAGTGAAGGAAGGCATCGACGAGCTCTTCGACCGCGTCGGCGAAGAAGAAGGCCGCTTCTTGTTGACCGAAGGGCCGCGCCAAATCCTCGAGGGGACGCTGTCCCGCTGACCTTGAACGGGGCTCGCCCCCACTGCACCCCAAGACCAGACCGGCACCATGAACGAGAAGATCGCCATCATTGGCCTGGGCTACGTCGGGCTCCCTGTCGCGCTCGGCTTCGCGAGGAAATTCCCAGGCGTCGTCGGGTTCGACATCGACAAGGCCAAGGTCGCAGAGCTCGTGCGCGGCCACGACCGAAACACCGAAGTCTCGGAGGCCGAGCTTCGCGCCACGTCGCTCCAGATGAGCGCAGACCCGGCCGACCTCGCCGACGCGACGTTCTTCGTCGTGGCTGTGCCGACGCCCGTCGACGCGAACAATGTCCCGGACCTGACCCCGGTGATTCGCGCGTCCGAGACCGTGGGGCGGGTGCTCCGCCCGGGCGCGGTCGTCGTCTACGAATCGACCGTGTATCCCGGCGTGACCGAAGAGGTCTGCGGGCCGATCCTCGAGAAGGTGAGCGGCCTTCCCCGGTCGGCGTTCAAGCTCGGCTACTCGCCCGAGCGCATCAACCCGGGCGACAAGGAGCACACGCTCGAGCGCATCGTGAAAGTCGTCTCGGGTGAAGACGCAGAGACGCTCGATCGCGTCGCCTCTGCATACGCCGCGGTCGTCGACGCCGGCGTCCACCGCGCGCAGAGCATCAAGGTCGCAGAGGCCGCCAAGGTCATCGAGAACACGCAGCGCGACATCAACATCGCCCTCATGAACGAGCTGGCGATCATCTTCGACAAGCTGGGCATCCGGACGAAGGACGTCCTCGACGCGGCGGGGACGAAGTGGAACTTCCTGAAGTTTCGACCGGGCCTCGTCGGCGGGCACTGCATCGGCGTCGACCCGTACTACCTCACGACGAAGGCGCAGCAGCTCGGCTACCAACCCGAGGTCATCCTCTCCGGCCGCCGGATGAACAACCACATCTCCGGCTTCATCGCGGAGCGGCTCGCCAAGCTCTTGATCCACGCCGACATGCCCGTGAAGGGCGCGAAGGTCGGCGTGCTCGGCCTCACGTTCAAAGAGGACGTCAACGATCTCCGCAACAGCAAGGTCCCCGACATCCTCCGCGAGCTACGTGAGTTCGGCATCGAGCCCGTCATCCACGATCCGCACGCGTCCGCAAAGGAAGCCGAGCACGAGTACGGGATCACGCTCTCGTCGCTCGACGCTTTCCAGAGCCTCGACGCCGTCGTGTTCGCGGTCGCTCATCGCGCCTACCTGACCATGGGTCCTTCGAAGGTGTTCGGGATGGTGAAGCCCGGCGGCGTCTTCGTCGACGTGAAGAGCGCGTTCGAGCCGCAGCACGCCGAGCGCGGCATTCGATACTGGAGCCTATGATCGGAGCGGCATACGCGACGGTCGTTCGGGACGGAACGCCGCCGCGTATTCGACCAGCTCAGCTGTCTCGAGCCGCTCGCCTTCGAGCGCCTGCATCAACGCAGCGCCGGCACTCGACCATCGCCCTGACTCGCTCGACTTCGGCGCTCCCGGAGTGACGGCCACGCCGACGAAGCGTTCGACGAAGCGCTCCGCGAGCGAGTCGGCCGCGCGCGTCGTCAGGACCAGCGCGTCATTCGGACACGACGCGCTGACCGAGAGCGCCTCGAGCCGATCGCCGGGAGGACCGACGTACCAGCGAATCGAATTGGCCAGCGCCTCGTCATCGAGGCCGTGCACCGAGACGGCGCCGACGTCGGCCCGTTCATCGAGCACCGCTTCGACGACCGCGCGATGCGAGCCCAGAAAGGTCTGCTCGCGGAAGGCTCGCGTCGGCTCGACGCCGCGCGACCGCAGGAGCGCCGCCATCAACAGGTACCCGCCTGCCGACAGCGGATCGACCCAGGCTGCGTGCAGTCCTTCGAGGTGTGCGAAACGAAGGTGCGCGCTGCGCCGCGCCAGGAGCGCCGACCGATAGCGGGACTTTCCGTTGCGGACGATCGTGTACGCGGTGCGCACGCGAGCGCGCGCTGCCCCCGTCGCGATCTCGGCGCACACCGCGGCTGGCGTCCACGCGATGGCGGCCTCGCCGGACTCGATGGCGATCTGGAGCTCTTGATAACTCGCGCTGACGACGACCTCGATGGGCCGCTCGAGCCCCCGCGAGAGCACGGTCGCGAGGTGCTCGGCCCGAGCCTCGGCCTTCGCGGGACCGAGCGACGGCGGGAGGACGAGCAACGCCACCGCCCGAGCGTACACCCACGCGAACCGAGGATCTGCCGCCGTCGAGGCCACGTTCTTGCACGGACTTGGCCCATCTCGAGGGGCGCGCCTAAGACTCAGGCATGCGCCGGATTGTCCAAGTCGTCCTCCTCAGTTTTGCGGCGAGCATGGTGATCTTCGCGCTGACGCGCGCGCCCGACGCGAACGCGAGCGTCGACTACACGTCGCCGTACACCTTCGACCAGACCTACGGCGCTGGCGTTCGACTGCTTCACGTCGACCTGGGCCTCAAGATCATCGAGAAGGACCGCGACCTCGGGTACGTCCTCTTCGAGTACACGAGCTCCGAGGCCGGAAACAGCGTCTACCAAGGCTCGATGGAGCTCGTCGAGACCAAGTCCGGGGTCCACGTCGCCATCCAGATCCCGTCGATGCCGCAGTATCACGAGCGCATGATCGTCGACAAACTCGGGCGAAAGCTGGAAGCCGAGTACGGCGACCCGCCACAGCGTCACAACGACAAGGACAAGGACAACGGCGACAAGGACAAGGACAAGGACAAGTCCGATGGCGACAAGGACAAGGACAAGTCCGACGGCGACAAGGACAAGGACAAGTCCGGCAGCGACCACTCGAACTGAGCGCCGCTCGCGCCGTCGTCATCTCGTCGCGGCGCGCCCCTGATCGAGCGCGAGCTGGGCGCGCCCCGAAGCCGAAGCGCTCTCACCCACGTCCCACCGTCCGCTCATCGTCAACGCTCCGATCGGAGTTGGCGCTTGTTCGCCCACCAAGGCTCGGATCGCCGGGACCTCGAGCGAGGCGCTCACTGTGAAAGCGTCCGCCGCGGTGACGTCGACGCCGAGCGTCGCGTAGCCGAGCGTCCCACCCGAGTCAGGCTCGCCGTTTCCATCGGCGTCGTCCCCAGTCGTCGAGAAGAGCCAGCGCGTACCTGCTCGCAACCCGACCGCGCGGGCCGGATGAACCTCGATCTCGGCGAACAGGTTCGCCTCCGTCCCGCGATGGGGCGCCTCACGGATCGCGACGTGTAGCCCGAGCCCACCACCGAATCTTCCACCGACGACGCCGTCGCCGACCGCGTAGACGACCTCGACCTCGGGCGCGATCGCGGAGCATCCAGGCTGCAACCCCGACGGGAGGACCTCCCCCGCAGGGCTCTGCTCGACGGGCGCCGTCGGAAATTTCACGGCGGGAGAGAGCCACAGCCGATGTCGAAGCGAAGTTCCGACGTCGAGCAAAGTCGCATCCGCGCTGAGCCCGAGATCGCCGGCGACCGTCGCGAAGGATGTCTCCCCGCGCAGCTCGAGAGATCGAAAGAGCACGGGCATCCCGAGCGAGACGACGAGGTCGCGAAGCAGCGCGACGCCGATCCGACCCTCGATGCGGCGCTCGACGACGCCGAGCGCCGAGCCCGCAAGACCCAGCGTCGTCCCCCCGACGCGGACGTCCGCCGTCGCGACCATCGTCACGGATCCATCGTCCGCCGAGCTCGAGTCTGCGCCCGGCTGAGGCGCCGAGCAGACCGCACAGCCGATGAGCAACGCCGCCGAGAGAGCCATGTCGAGCCCATGGCGCCGGAGCTCGAACAATCCGAAGCGCGGCAGGATTTCGGCGCCTCGCGGCGTCGATCTCAGAACCTGTCCCAGGAGACGCGAAGATCGAACTTCCCTTCGTCGCTCAGGAGACCCGCCAGCTCGCGGTTCGCGAGGACGTCGAGGAGGTCGATCGTCGCGCCGTCGACGGTCACGTCTCGCGAGACGAGGCGGATGCCGTGGGCGTAGTCGACGTGCTTGTCGTCGTGCACGAGCGAGAGCGGCTGGATGACCTCTCCGTCGGGTCGCATCCACCCATAGATCGGCGTACGTCCCGGGGTCTCGAGCATGCGCCGCGTGATCACGACGTCCTTCTTCTCTCCCGCGACGAGCTCTCCGACCGAGACGTGGTCGCGTCGTATCCGCGCTTCGATCGCGCGATTGTGGCTCTGGATGTACGGGTTCGTGCCCATCTCGACGCCCGGAGGCTCGGTCGGCGACGTCACTCGCGCGTCGGCTTGCATGTAGACGAGGTCGACGAGGTGCGGCGTCGGGAAGATCGTCTTCGTCGCCTTGCAGATCTTCTTCGCAGTCCGAATCGTCATCGGGATGCGCACGTAGTCGGCGTCAGTGCCGATCGCCAGGTAGTCGCGCGCGACGTATGCGACGCCCTGGTGTCCATGATCGGCGAGCGTGATCGGCGCGAGCTCGCGAAGAAATTCTGGGACATTTCCTGAGAGGACCTCGTCGAGCACGACGCGCTCTCGCTCCCAGGTGCGGATCATCCGGGTCGAATCGAGGAACGCGCTCCCCGTCGGGGCCGAGCTCGGCCGGGGTGGCAAGCGGAGCTTCGGTACTTCGCGCGCGTGGAGAGCCACGTCAGGGGGCCTTGTCGATGGCGTCGTGCTCGAAGGAGCGGCGCCACCACACCCCGACGCGAAGCCGAGCGACGCAGCTGCGCCGGACCACAAAGACCACGACACGAAGTCCCTTCGTCCCACCCCTGGGAGCGGGCGCCCGAGCGACATCTGCCACCCAGCGTAGTCCCTCAACGGGACAATTTCACGCCCACGTTGCAGCGGCGCGCGGCGTGCGCGCCGGGCTACCATCTGGCGAAGTGAGCTCTACCCTCTTCTTCATCGGGCTGGCGAAGGTGCTCTTCGGCGTCGTCGTCGGCGCCGTGGGCATCTTCTTCGGGACGCGCATCTTCGGCAGGATGACGGGATTTCGCCAGGTCGATGAGGAGCTCGCGAAGGGCAACAGCGCGTGCGCCGTCTTGATCGCGAGCGCCGTCCTCTCGCTCGGCATCCTGGCCCAGCACGCGGTCGTGGCGACGTTCAGCGCCATGGACCTCGCGTTCCGAAATCAGAAGTTCGAGCCCGTCATGCTCCTCGTCTTCCTGATCTACGGCCTGGCCCACGTCCTCACGGCGTTCGGGGTGGGGCTCGCGGTCCTGAAGCTCGGCACGTTCCTCTTCGATCGGTTGACGAAGGGCGTCGACGAGACGGCCGAGATCAAGAAGGGCAACCTGGCGCCGGCGCTCGTGCTCGGCGCGGTCGTCGTGGTGCTCGCGCTGATGACCGCGCCCGGACTCGAGATGGCGCTCGACGGTCTGCTCCCCCTCCCCACCTTGGCGCGCGACGAGCTGCTCGCCCCGTCGTGATCTCCATGTCCCTGCGCCGCGCCGTCGCTGTCCTCACGCTCGTGCTGCGAGCCGCGCTCGCAGTGTCGATCTCGACGACCATCTCCGGCTGCTTCCAAATCGATCTCGGCAAGATCCTGAAGGCCGCAAAGAAGAAGAAGCAGAAGAAGACGAAGACGTCGACGAGCTCGGGAGACGATGACGACGACGATGATGCAGAACCGGCGACCGAGCTCGGCGAAGCCGAGTACCCGCCCGGCACGAAAAAGCCGGTCGCCGATCTGGACTGGTACGCCGACAAGCTCGAGCCGCATCGCTACAAGGTCGAGTACGCGATGAGCCGAGAGATGCAGGACCAAGTCCTGGGCGCACACAAGGAGTTCTCGAAGAAGGTCGGCTTCACGCCGATGGGCGAAGGAAGATTTCGCTGGTTCATTCCGCCAGGGTGCGAGCCCGACATGGGTTGCGTGTTCGGCGCCATGAGCGACGCGAATCGCGACGCTCTCGCCCCTGTCGTGGAACGCTTTCGACTGAGACAGAAGAGCGCCAACCTGGACGCAGGCCAGCTGGCGAGCCTCGTCGTCACGTTCGCGCAGAGCATTCACTACGAAGAGCCCGACGATCAGCCGTTCGGCATTCTTCCGCCAGCGTCGGTCATCGCAGAGAAGCGCGGGGACTGCGATTCGAAGTCGCTCCTCACCCACTTGATCCTCCGCGAGCTCGGCATCGACAGCGTCATGCTCTCGTCCAAAGCGCATCGTCACGCGATGCTCGGCATCGCGATCCCCGCGACCGGTCACACCTTCAAGTTCGGGGGACGGCAGTACGCGTACACCGAGCTGACGGCGAAGAACTCACCCATCGGGCACATCAACCCCGAGCTCCTTCAACCCGACGACTGGGCCATCGTTCCGACCCGATGGCCATCCAGCTCGTGGAGTGGCGGCCCGCACTGAAGAACGCACGCACGCTCAGGTCCCGAAGCCGCCGTCGATGCGGAGGTCGGCGCCGGTGATGTAGCCGCCCTCGTCGCTCGCGAGGAACGCCACCAGGGCCCCGAGCTCGCTCGTCCTGCCGTAGCGACCGAGCGCCGAGTGCGCCATCAGGGTGGCGGCCATCGGACCCGCAGCCGGGTTCATGTCGGTGTCGACTGGGCCCGGTTGCAGATTGTTCACCGTGATCCCGCGGCGACCGAGCTCGTACGCGAGACCGTGGGTCAACCCAGACAGCGCACCCTTCGTCAGCGCGTAGATCGAGATGCCGGGGAACGGGACGACCTCGCTGTTGATGCTGCCAATGTGGAT
>Ga0164241_10006990_pt1 | contig 10197 bp, 10 predicted proteins | sample OricomyardsoilBY_FD_108780 | JGI IMG/M metagenome (GOLD analysis project Ga0164241, IMG submission 108780) | Backyard soil microbial communities from Emeryville, California, USA - Original compost - Back yard soil (BY) | ecosystem: Environmental > Terrestrial > Soil > Unclassified | place: USA... | reverse complement strand
GTGCTGCTGCTCGACGAGCCGACCAACGACCTCGACGTCGAAACGCTCGGCGCGCTCGAGGAAGCGATCGAGAATTTCGCCGGCTGCGCGGTGGTGATCAGCCACGACCGCTTCTTCCTCGATCGCCTGTGCACGCACATCCTGGCGTTCGAGGGCAACAGCCATGTCGAATGGTTCGAGGGAAATTTCGAGAGCTACGAGGAAGACAAGCGCCGCCGCCTGGGCGATGCCGCGGATCGGCCGACCGCGCTGGCGTATAAGAAGTTGACGCGGTGAATTGAGGGGCCGGTCAGAAAGTACCGGTCCACCAACTGCTCGTTTCGGACAACGCGATGCTGCTCAGGAAATCGTTCTTGGGCGCATCGGCGGTGCCGCTGACGACGATGATCTGCCGCCAACCGCGTTCCTTCGCGATCGCGCGCAGATGCCTGATCAGCGCTCCGCCGGTATCGGCCCAGCGATCCGGCGAGGCGACGCAAAAATCGTCGATAAAGATCGTCGGACCGGGATCGAATACCGGCGGCACGCGGGCGCGCATTGCGATCAAGAATCCCGTGATTGTGCCGAATTCCTCGGCCACGATGACCGTTGCGCGCCGGGTTAATAGAAGGAATCGGTAATAGCCCTTGGTCCACACTGCGGACTTGGCGGATTTCTTCCAGAATACCGGGGCCTGCACCTGATATTCATCGCGCCTTTGCTCGATGAGTCTCGTGATGGCCGCCACATCCGCCCAATGTGCCTCGCGCGTGTTGAGCGCGCTTCCCATCACAAAGCTCGGGTGTCGATCGCTATTCCGTCGATTTTCGTGGCTTCGACTCGCTCGCCGAACGGCACTTCAAGGCGCCGGCCATAGCTATCGCCTTCAGGCGCCCACATCTGGTGGATCACCCGGGCCTCGATATCGATCACCCAATATTCGGGCACGCCGTGACTGGCATACAGCTTCGCCTTACGGCCGAGGTCCATCCGGAGCGTGGAGTCCGAAATTTCCACCGCCAGCTTCACTTCGGGGCCGGCGAGCATCTCCGTGTCCTCGGGCACCGCGATCACGATGTCCGGTTCGGGCAATGAAGTGTCGGAAAGCTCGGTCGAGGGGTTGCTGAAGAGCTGCAGGCTCGATTCGCTCGCCTTGAGCGCGATGCCGAGCTCGACGGTCAGGGCGGCATGAACGCGTGCGTGGCGCCGATGGATGGCATTCACGACCCAGACCTCCCCCTCGATCAGCTCGGCGCGCGCATATTTGTCGAACGCGCCCGATTCCGACAGGACGAGGAAGTCCTTCACGGTCAGCTTCGCCAGCTGCGGCGAGGCGATGACATCCTGCGCGGTCATGCTGCGGGAATACCACGGCGATGCCCGCACTGCCACTCCGCAGCGCATCGGACGCACGACCCCGAATCCCTTTGACAATCACCACGCGGCGTGTTGCTCTAACATATCACCATCGGGAGGTGTTGCCATGCGCCGTTTCTCCTTCGCCGCTCTCGCATTCGCCGTCGCCATTCCATCCGCCGCTTCGCTCGCCGCGGACTTTGCCATTCCCGATTATGTCACCGCCGCCGTCGTCGATGCCTCGCGGCCCAAGGCCGATGTGGATACCGACGCCAACCGCAAGCCTGCCGAGACGCTGGCCTTCGCCGGCGTGAAGCCCGGCATGACGGTCGGCGAATTCTATCCCGGCGGCGGCTATTTCACGCGGATGCTGAGCGACGTGGTCGGGCCGAAGGGCCACGTCTACGGCATGGAGAACGTCGTATGGAAAGGCGCGGTCAAGGCTGACAAGGCGCTTCTCGCCGACGGCAAGATGGCCAATGTCAGCATGGATGCCCGCCCGTTCGGGACGGTCAATTTCCCCAGGCCGCTCGATCTCGCCTGGGTGACGCAGAACTACCACGACCTGAAAATTCCCGAATATGGCGTGGTCGATACGGTCGCGTTCGATCGCGGCGTGTTCAACGCGCTGAAGCCGGGCGGCGTCTTCTTCGTGCTTGATCACGAAGCGCCGCCGGGGACCGATGACGCTGCCATCGCCAAGCTTCACCGTATCGAGAAATCGAAGGTCATCAGCGAGGTGACGTCGGTCGGATTCAAGCTCGCCGACGAAGGAACCTTCCTCCATCGCGCCTCGGACGATCACACCCTGTCGATCTTCGACAAGACGGTGCGGGGCCAGACCGATCAATATGCGTTGAAATTCGTCAAGCCGCGGACGGTTTCGGCGCGGTCCGGCCGCCGTTAGCGCCCGAACGGCTGGTCCACCGTGAAGCGTTTGGTGAAGCCCTTCACCGCGCGCTCCTCGGCGGCCCGAGCTTCGACATGGCTGACGTTGCTGAGCGGCGGGCCTTCGCGGCAGCGCTCCACGAAGGTGGCGATCGCGGTCTCGTCGCCCGCCGCCACGATCTCCACCCTTCCGTCGCGGATGTTGCGCACCCAGCCGGTCAGCCCCAGTCCGTGCGCCTCGCGCACCGCCCAGTCGCGATAGCCGACCCGCTGCACGCGCCCGGCCACCAACACCCTTTGCATCATCGTCATCGCGACCCCACTCTCACGCGGCGGAGCAACCCGTTGCCGCCGGGCGAAATCTAGCCACTCCGGCCGCGTCTCGCGAAAGCCCGCCGCATCACCATTGGTCGCAAACGCCGCAGGACTGACGCCGAGACGGTCTCGCCATGCGCCCTGCTGCGAAGCGGGTGCGCATACCGCGCTATCGGACGCGCTTCACATAGGTTCGCCCGTCGCGATCCTCGCGGCGAAATTCGGGCAAGGTCGCGATGAGATCGGCGAGCTTGGAAAAGCCGTGGCTGCGCACGTCGAAGCTCGATCGGTTGCCGGCGATCCGCCCGACATCGGCCAGGCTGGCGAAGCCCTGCTCGTCGCGCTTCGCCGCCTTCCACGCATCGCCGAGCAGCTTGACCAGATCGGCATCGACCGGCGCGGCCGTTTCCTCCGGCGGTGCGGCAACCCTATTGCGGCCGTTCGCGACAGGGCTGGGGGAGGGAAGCACGGCCGGCTCGGCCTGCGCGACCAGCCCGGTCACGTCGAGGAAGCGCGTGCAGGCGGCGCGAAACCCTTCCGGCGCGCGGGCATTGCCGAAACCATAGACCGGCAGGCCCTCCTGCCGGATGCGCGTCACCAGCGGGGTGAAATCGCCGTCCGACGACATGATCCCGAAGCCCGTCACGCGGCCGCGATACAGCAGGTCCATCGCGTCGACCGTCATCTTCATGTCGGTGGCGTTCTTGCCCTTGGTGATATCGAACTGCTGCTGCGGCTCGATGCCGTGCCTGAGCGTCAGCGCCGCCCAGGTCTTGAGGCCCGGCTTGCTCCAATTGCCGTAGGCGCGGCGCACGTTCACCGCGCCGAGCTCGGCCAATACCGTCAGAACCGGATCGAGCGACGCGGGCGAGGCATTGTCAGCATCGATCAGCAGCGCGACATTGCGGTTTGGCGTTTCGTCGGTCACAGGCGCGCTCCCTCGGTGAAGCGCGCCTGATAGACCGGGCCGGCCGGTTAGTCAGCCCGCTTGCGCATCGCGTCGACGCTCCACACGCCCCCACCGGCGGCCGCCAGATAGAGGCAGATGAAGCAGTAAAGCATGATCGCCTCGCCCATGTTCACCGCCGGGAAGAAGCTCTGCGGCGCGTGGACCATGAAATAGCCGACCGCGCACATGCCCGACAGGATGAAGGCGGCGGGGCGCGTGAACAGACCGATCAGGATCAGCGCGCCGCCGACCAGTTCGATCGCGCCCGCGACATGAAGCAGGGGATTGAGCGGCATGGGGAAGGGCGGGACGCCGAAATATTTCGACATGCCGTGCTGCAGCAGGCCGAGGCCTGCGACGATGCGCAGGATGGACAACACGCGCGGCGACCAACTGGCGGGGATCGGCATCGAAAATCTCCTGATCGTTACGGCCCCGGCTTAGAGCGTTCGCGCCGGTCGCGCCATGCCCTGAATGGAAACGCTCGGTTACCCGGGATAGGCAATCGCCATCACCTCATATTCGCGCTCGCCGGCGGGAAGCGTCACGCGGCGCAGGTCGCCCACCGTCGCGCCGCGCAGCGCGCGGGCGAGCGGCGCGTTCCAGCCGACCTTGCCGGCGCCTGCTTCGGCCTCGTCGTCACCGACCAGGGTCAGCACGCGCTCGTTGTCGTCCTCGTCGACGATCGTGACGGTGGCGCCGAACCAGATGCGGTGCTTGTCGGGCTGGGCAGCGGGATCGACCACCCTGGCCGCCTTCATCCGCTTCGCCAGCCAGCCGAGCCGCCGGTCGATCTCGCGCAGGCGCTTGCGGCCGTAGATATAGTCGCCGTTCTCCGAACGGTCGCCATTGCCCGCCGCCCAGGCGATCACCTCGACCAGCCTGGGGCGCTCGCCGCCCAGCAACGCGTCATATTCGGTGCGCAGCGCGGCGAACCCGGCGGGCGTGATGTAGTTGGGCGGCGCGTCCATTGTCTTGGTCCTATGCCGCGTGCCGCGCGCTGTCCACGCGGCGGCCTTGCCGGAGTCGGCGTTTCGGTCCAGCATCGGTGCAAGGCCTCGGAAGCGGCCGGCGGATGAGGAGAGGATCGAGATGGCGACGACGAAGAAGCCGTCCGGCGGCAAGTCGACCGCGGACACTGTGAAGGACACGATCGAGGAGCATGTGATCGATCCGGCGAAGAAGGCCGGTGCGGCGATGCGCGCATCGGGCGCGAAGATCGCGCAGGGCGGCGCCGGCGTCAGCACCAAGCTGATCGACCAGGCCGAAGCCAATGCCAAGGATGCCTTCGCCGCGATGCGCGCGGCGGCCAAGGCCAAGGACATGACCGAGGTGTTGAAGATCCAGGGCGATTACATTCGCGAGCAGGGCGCGCGTGCGATGGCGCAGGCGCGCGAGATCGGCGAGCTGATCACCCAGTTCGGCCGCGATGCGGTGGAGCCCTTCAAGCCGAAGGACTGATCGGGCGCCGCGCGCCTCAGGGCTTGGCGGGCGGTCCGGCGGTGGGGGAGAGCGGCTGTGGCCCGGCCGGTGTGGTCTCGATCGACTGGTCGCCGCCCAGCACGCGATAGAGCGTCACCAGGTTGGTCGCCTCGGTCAGTTGCGTGGCGATCAGCGTCTTCTGCGCCGCATAATAGGAACGCTGCGCGTCCAGGCTGTTGAGGAAGGTGTCGATGCCGCCGCGATAGCGCGCGTCGGACAGCTTGTAATTGTCCTGCGCGGAGGCCGCCAAATTCTGTTGCGCGGTGAGTTGCGCGGCGATCGTGCCGCGCCGCGCGAGCGCATCGGCGACTTCCTGGAACGCGGTCTGGATCGTCTTTTCGTACGTCGCGAGCGCGGCGTCGCGCTGCGCTTCGGATACCTTGACGTTGGCCTTGCCGGCGCCGGCGCGGAAGATCGGATAACTGACGTTCGGCGCGACCGAATAGCTGAACGACCCGCTCTTGAAGAGCCCGCCGAGCGAGTTGCTGGCGAAGCCGAGCAAGGCCGTGAGCGAGATGCGCGGGAACAATTCGGCGCGCGCGGCGCCGATCTCGGCATTGGTCGCCTTCAGCTCATATTCGGCCTGCACCACGTCGGGGCGGCGCAGCAGGATGCCGCTGTCGAGCCCGGCCGGAAGCGGCGCGACGGTCGGCGCGGCCTCGGCGATCGATCCGGGCAGCAGCGCGGGATCGATCTCGGCACCGACCAGCAGCCGCATCGCATTGGCGTCCTGCGCCAAGGCGGTGGTCTGGTTGGCGAGGTCGGATTCGGCGGTGTGCAGCACCAGGCTCGCCTGATCGAGATCGGTGCGCGGCGCGATTCCGCCGTCGAGCCGCTGCTTGGTCAGCTTCGCACTGCTCTGCGCGCTGGTGACGGTATCCTGCGCGATTTTCAGCAGGCTCTTGTCGGCCGCATATTGCAGCCAGGCGGTGGCGATATCGCCGACCAGGGTCAGTCGCGTCGCGCGCGCCGCCGCCTCGGTCTCGAAATAGCGGTCGAGCGCGGCGTGGTTGAGCGAGCGGATGCGGCCGAACAGGTCGATCTCGAACGACGTGATGCCGACATCGGCGGTGAACTGGTTGCTGCCACCGCCGGTGGTCAGCGTTCCGGTCGATCCGGTGCCCGTGCCGCCGTTGCCGCCCGTTCCCGTGCCGTTGCCGGTCGATCCCAGCGACGTGTTGCCGTTGCTGTGCGCATAGCGATAGCCGCTGGTGGCATCGACCTCGGGAAGCAGTTCGGCACGCTGGATGTGATATTGCGCGCGCGCCGCCGCGATATTGGCCGCCGCCACGCGCAGGTCGCGATTGTTGGCCAGCGCCTGCGCGATGATCCGCTGCAGGCGCGGATCCTGGAAGATCTGGTTGTAATCGACGCTCGGCAAAGCCGCCTCGCTCCGCGCGAGATAGGCGTCGCCTTGCGGCCACGATGGCGGCACCGGCGCCTCGGGGCGCACGTAATGCGGCTCGAACGAGCAGGCGGCGAGCGACGTGGCGGCGAGAAGGGCGAGAACACGGCGCATCACGAGGCCTCCGGAGCCGGCAGCGCTGGCGGTTCGGGTGCGGGCGGCAGCAGCGGTGGCGTTCCGCCGCCGTTGCCGCCGTGATCGTCGTCGTCATGTCCGCCCTGGAAGCCGGTCGGCCGGCCGCGCAGCTTGGCGATCCCGTCGCGCACCCCGCGGCGCACCAGCACGAAGAACAAGGGGATGAAGAACACCGCGAGGATCGTCGCGGTCAGCATGCCGCCGATCACCGCGGTGCCGATCGCGATGCGGCTGTTGGCGCCCGCGCCGGTGGCGATGGCGAGCGGGAACACGCCGGCCATGAACGCCAGGCTGGTCATCAGGATCGGGCGGAGCCGGATGCGTGCGGCTTCCAGCGCCGCTTCGATGACACGCTTGCCCTTGCGCTCGGCCTGCTCGGCGAACTCGATCATCAGGATCGCGTTCTTCGACGCCAGCCCCATCGTCGTCAGCAGGCCGATCTGGAGATAGACGTCGTTGATCAACCCGCGCAACGTGACGAACAGGACCGCGCCGATCAGACCGAGCGGGATGATCAACAGCACCGCAAACGGAATCGACCAGCTCTCATAGAGCGCCGCGAGGCACAGGAACACGACGAGCAGCGACAGGCCGTAGAGCAACGGCGCCTGGCCGCTCGACAAGCGCTCCTGGTAGCTCAGCCCCGACCAGGCGACGCTGACCCCGGGAACCTGCGCCGCGAGCGCGGAGATCGCTTGCATCGCGTCGCCCGAGCTCTTGCCCGGCGCGGCCTGGCCCTGGATTTCCGCCGATTGGATGCCGTTGAAGCGCGCCAGCGTGGTCGGCGCCTGCGACCATCCGGTCGAGGCGAAGGACGAAAAGGGCGTCATGTCGCCGTTCGAGGCGCGGACATACCATTGGCCGATGTCCGATGGTTCGGAACGGAACGGTGCATCGCCTTCGACATAGACGCGCTTCACGCGGCCGCGATCGATGAAGTCGTTGACATAGGTGCCGCCCCAAGCGGTCGACAGCGTCGCATTCACGTCCGCCTGGTTCAGGCCGAGCGTCGCCAGCTTCTGCTGATCGAGATTGACCTTCAGCGTCGAGACATCGGGCAGGTCGGACAGGCGCACGCCCTGCAGGGTCGGATCGGCATTGGCCATGCCGAGCAACTTGTCGCGGGCCTTGACGAAATCGGCGCGCGACATGCCCGACGAATTGAGCAGCTCCATGGTGAAGCCGTTCGACTGGCCGAGGCCGCGGATCGCCGGTGGCACCAGCGCATAGACCCGGGCGTCGCGAATGTTCGACAGCGCCGCCGAGGCGCGCTGGGTGATCGCGTCGGCGCTGTTGTCCTTGCCCTTGCGGTCCTTCCAGTCGGTCAGCGCGAGATAGGCGATGCCGGTATTCTGGCCCGCCTGGGTGCCGCCGCCGGCGCCGCTGACGCTGAACAAGGTCTTGGTGTTCTTGCCTTCATTCTTGATGAAATAATTCTCGACCGCTTGCTGCACCTGGAACGTACGGTTCTGGGTGGCGCCGGCCGGCAGCTGATATTGCACCAGCGCACCACCCTGATCCTCGGTCGGCAGAAAGCCGGTCGAGAGGCGCAGGAAGAGGATCACGAGCAACGCGACGACCACCGCGTAGATGCCCAGGAACAACCACTTCCGATCGACCACGAAGGTGACGGTCTGCGTATATTTCTCGACGCTGCGCTCGAACCCGTGATTGAACTTGTCGCGCGCCTTGGCCAGCGTCTCGCCGACCTGCGGGAACCGCCGCGCCAGCCAGCTATCCTCGATCGCTTCTTCCTTCGCCTTCTGCTTGAGCAGATGCGAGGTCAGCGCCGGGCTCAGGATCAGCGCGACCAGCACCGACAGCACCATCGCCGAGATGATCGTGAGCGAGAACTGGCGGTAGATCACCCCGGTCGAGCCGCCGAAAAAGGCCATCGGCAGGAACACTGCGGACAGCACCAGCGCGATGGCGATCAGCGCGACGCTGATCTCGTTCATCGACTCGATCGTCGCCTCGCGCGGCGTCATCTCGGGATTCTCGTCCATCAAGCGCTCGACATTCTCCACGACGACGATCGCGTCGTCGACGAGCAGGCCGATCGCCAGCACCAGGCCGAACAAGGTCAGGGTGTTGATCGTGAACCCGGCGAGATAGAAGACGCCGAACGTCCCGAGCAGCACCACCGGCACCGCGATTGTCGGCACCAGCGTCGCGCGCCAGCTTTGCAGGAACACGAACATCACGATCACCACCAGGATGATCGCCTCGACCAGCGTCTTCACCACCTCGTCGATCGACAGCTTGATGAAATTGGTCGAGTCGGAGGCATAGGCGACCTTCAGCCCTGCTGGCAGTGCCTTCTCCGCGGTCGCCATATAGCCCTTGACCGCTTCGGCGGTCTTGAGCGCATCGGCGCCGGGCGCGAGCATGATGGCGATGCCCGCGCCAGGATGCGCGTTCATCCGGCTCATCGCATTGTAGCTTTCCGCGCCGAGTTCGACGCGCGCCACATCCGACAGATGGACGGTCGAGCCGTCGGGCTGCGTCTTGAGGATGATGTCCTCGAATTGCTGTGGCGTCTGCAGCCGCGATTGCGAGGTCACCGTCGCGTCGAGCATCTGCGTCGAGGGCATCGGCAGGCCGCCGACCTCGCCGGCCGCGATCTCGGTATTCTGCGACTTGATCGCCGAAATGATATCGCTTGGCATCAGCGAATAGCTCGCCAGCTTGGCCGGATCGAGCCAGATGCGCATCGCATATTGCGAACCGAACACGTTGACGTCGCCGACGCCGGGGATGCGGCCCAGCGGCTCCTGCAGATGCGACACCAGATAGTCCGACACGTCCTGCGCGCTGCGCTGGTTGGTCGAATCGTAGATGCCGACGATCAGCAGGAAATCCGAATTGGATTTGGTCACGCGCAGGCCCTGCTGCTGCACTTCCTGCGGCAGGCGCGGCAGCGCCGACTGCACCTGGTTCTGCACCTGAACCTGCGCGATGTCCGGATCGGTGCCCTTGGTGAAGGTCACCGCGATCGACACCTGCCCGCGCGAGCTGGACGACGAGCTGAAATACAGCATCCCGTCGATCCCGGTCAGCTGCTGCTCGATCACCTGCGTCACGCTGTTCTGGATCGTTTCGGCCGAGGCGCCGGGATAGGTCGCGCGGATATTCACCTGCGGCGGCGCGATGTCGGGATATTGCGCGATCGGCAGCGACAGGATCGCGCCGAGCCCGGCCATCATCACGATGATCGCCAGCACCCAGGCGAAAATCGGCCGGTCGATGAAGATGCGCGAGATCATGAAGCGCTCAGCCTCGCTTCGCCGTATGCGAACCGTCCTGCCCCTGTTGGGGCGGCGAGAGATTTTGCGGCTGGTTCGCCGGCACCGGCTTGATGTCCGCGTTGGGTGTTATCTTCGACGTGCCCTGGACGATCACTTTGTCGCCGGCGTTGAGCCCGCTGGTCACCACCCAATACGCGCCCTGCGCGCGATCGGCGGTCACCGTGCGCTGGAGTGCCTTGTTGCCTGGCCCGACGATGAACACCGTCGCATTGCCCTTGGGATCGCGCGCGACCGCCGCCTGCGGCACCAGCACCGCGCGTGTGTCGATCGCCTGCGCGAAGCTGGCGCGCACGAACATGCCCGGCAGCAGCAGCCCCTGTGGGTTGGGAAAGCGCGCGCGCATCGTCACCGTGCCGGTGGTAGGATCCACCGTCACTTCG
>Ga0164241_10006989_pt1 | contig 10197 bp, 7 predicted proteins | sample OricomyardsoilBY_FD_108780 | JGI IMG/M metagenome (GOLD analysis project Ga0164241, IMG submission 108780) | Backyard soil microbial communities from Emeryville, California, USA - Original compost - Back yard soil (BY) | ecosystem: Environmental > Terrestrial > Soil > Unclassified | place: USA... | reverse complement strand
TCTCCGCGCAGGGCGACCTCAGCGCCTGCGTGCTCCTCTGTATCGGGGCGAAGGCCACCGCCTCGAACATCGGCGTCTCGGTGTGCCCGGAGATCACGTTCGGGATCGACCCGTTCAGCTTCAAGCTGACGTTCCTCGTCGGCTACAAGTTCAAGGGCGGCCTGGACGCCGGCCTGGGCTGCGACCAGGGCTCCTACCTGCCGGCGAAGGCGGGGCCACCCCCGGCCAGCGACGACGTGGGGGCGCAGGCCGACGTGACGCTGAAGGCGGCGAACATCGTGCAGCTGCCCCCGGTGGGCGACGACCCGTACACGATCGGCATGGAGGTCCAGGGCAGCGGCGGCCTCCCGGGCGTGCGGATCACCGACGTCGGCACCGGGCAGACGGTGATCGAGAGCGACCCCGACGACCTGACGAAGCCCGTGCAGGGCGGCAACGTGGTGATGGTGCCCAACGCGGGCACCAACTCCGTGCGGTTGATGGTCCTGCGGGCCGGCAAGGCCAGCCTCGTCCCCGAGGAGTGGCGGATCGAGCAGGTCGGCGGCGCGCCGATCGCCTTCCGCCGGGCCGCGCCGAACGGCGCCCGCAACGCCGACGGCACGCGGGCGACGATCTCCGGGATCAGCTTCGCCCGCGAGTACGACAAGACCGTGGTCAAGGCCCGGCTGAGCGGCAGGGGCCGCACGCGGACCGTCGCCTACGACACGACCAACCTGGCGGGAGCGAACCGCTCGGTGGAGTTCGTCGAGCTCGGCGCCAAGGACGACGACGGCGTGGCTCGGGTGATCGGCACGACCAAGAAGGCCAAGGGCACGCTGCGGTACACGATCTTCGACGGGGAGGCCGGGGTGCGGCGCATCGTCGCGCGGGTGCGCAACTTCGACGGCCTGGCCGTCGACGCCCAGACGGTCGCGTCCTACCGGGCCCCCGGGCCGGTGGTGCCGGGCAAGGCCCGGAAGGTCCGCTTCCGGCGGTCGGGCAGCGGGAAGCTGAAGGTCACATGGAAGGGCAACGCGGGCGCCGCCTCGCGCGTCGTCGTGGCGACGGTGGCCGACGGGCGGATCCTGCGCTTCACCCCGAAGCGCAACGCGGTGACGATCCCCGCGGTGGGCAGGAAGGAGAAGGTCACGGTGACGATCCGCGGCGTGACGAAGCTCGGCCGTCAGGGCCCGGCGGTGAAGGCCCGGCGCTAGGGGAAGCCCGCATGGGTGTGGGCGGCGGTTTGGCCTGCGTCGCCTTACGGGTCAGGGCGTCGTCGGCTAGGGCTTGGTGGATGTCGAAGCGCGGCCGGGATTCGCTGCGATTCTCTTCGCTGACTTTGACGTGCAGTTGCCGCAGCTCCGGTACGACCCCTCGTAGATGGCAGCGTGCGCCATCGAGCCACGACTGCCAGCGTCCCCAGCATTGCCGGAAGGAAAAGACCCACGTATACGGCCAGCACGAGCGCGACTGACCGCAAGGGCTCTGGTATCGCATCGAGGAGGGGTACAGGGTCCACACCCAGAGTGCATCACGGAATTAGCGGAGCACGTCAACCAGTGCGAAGGTTTTATGCCGTCCAGTCTCGCAACCCGGAGCAGATTCGAAAGCGTTGAAAGCGCGTGCGCCAACCCGCGCCGCTGAACCACGCCGTGTAGATCGTCGCCGTGATCGCGGAACGCGAGCCTCATGCCTACGACCGTGCGGTCGCCCGCCTCGTGGAGGCTCCGGGCACGCACACGCTGGCCGCTTTCCCCAAGAGCGTCAGGGCTGCGCGAGCGGCCGCCGGAATGACCCAGGAGAATCCAGACTAGTTCGCTACGGGACTGACCGAACCAGGTTGCCGGAGAAGATTCGGCACAGCGTCAAGCAGATGTAGAAGGCAGCATCAGCTTGTTCTTGGCTGACGGCAAGAGGAACAGACGCATCGTCGGTGCCATGCCGATCTAACTGGCCGGTCCAGACGAGGTCGGCCATGTCGGCGACCTGCGTGGGTGAGGCTCCCTCCAGCACGAAAGACCATCGCTCTGGGCTAGCACGAAGCTGACCAATGGCACGTCCCAGCGTAAACAGGGAATCGTTGGGTGCCACGATTGACTTAGCCGCTACCTCAACGGCGCGTACAGCCTCTCGATACGCGCTGGATGGATCCGGATTCCGGCCCATCAGCCTCGACCATGAGCGAGACAGGTGCTCGTACGCACGTGGCGCGTCGACCTGCACGGTGCCGAGTGCATCTTTGGTTGGCCCCGGCACCCGGCGTCGAAGCTGGCCCCACGCAACGCCCGGAGCGGAACTGAACTCCCATGCAGACCCACCATGCAACAGAATCCGGTGAAGCTCACGACGGGCCTGCCAACCCCGCTCCGAGCCAATCAGGTGGTCGACAACGTCGAGGTAGAAGTCGTCGTCAGCGCTCATTCGCTCGAAGAGGTCGCCGGCACGGGATTGGTCGTAACTGTCCTGAAGCGGGGGATCTAGTTCGAAGACGAGTTGCAGTTCGTCGAGCATCGTCGTGTCATCGCGGCCCAATATCTGGACGAGCGGGCGAACCCATTCCATCAGGGGACCAGCCATGTACACGGGTATCCCCTCCTTCGGGATATCCCATGAGGGATCGAGACTCGTACGCTTACTCAGGGGACGGCGACGTTCCACGGTGGGAGCGTACTCAGCGACTCGGTTGATCCGGAGACGCGCGTGCTGCTCCCCCGATGGGCTCGCTGCAACGCGACGAAAGCACCGTTGCGAAAGCAAAGCGATCAGATCTGGGATAGAGACGGAGATCTGATCGGAAGAGGCGGTTGCCAGCCGACCACGGGTGATCGTCTTGATCGGCTGGCGTTCTCGTCGGCACAACTTCAGCGGCTCGTCTGGCGGTCAGGTCTGGACGGCCGCCGTCCGCCAATGCTCTGGTGGGCCGGCCTAGACGAGGCGGTCGGCGGTGACGCCGGCCAGCAGCCACGCGATCGTCGCCTGGTGCTCCACGCTCCGGGCGACGATCGTCGCCTCGGCCACGTCGCGGCCGACGGCGATGACGCCGTGGCCCGCGAGCAGCACGGCCTTGCCGTCGCCCAGCCCCTCGGCCGCCGCGGCGGCGAGCGCGTCGCTGCCCGCGGGGGCCGGCTCGGACGTGCGCACCGCGCCGATCCCGTAGTACGCGGACTCCTCCACGTCGGGCTCCAGCGGCCGGCCGAGGAAGCTCCACGCGGTGGCGCGGGGGCTGTGGGTGTGGACGATGGCGCCGGCGTCCGGGCGTGCACGGTAGACGGCGAGGTGCAGCGGCAGCTCCCGCGAGGGCGGGGCGCCCGCGCCGCGCCGGACGCCGTCGAGGCCGACCGTCACGAGCGCGCGTGGGCGCATGCGGGCGTAGGCGGCGCGGGTCGGCGTGATCCGCAGCGCGTCGCCGGTGCGGCGGCTTGCGTTGCCGACCGTCCCCACGACGAACCCGTCGGCCTCCAGGCCCCGCAGGGCGGCGATCAGCGCGCGGTCGGCGCGGCGGCTCGTGCGGCTCACGCCGTCAAGTGTCGTGCATCGACCGGTCGCGCGCATACGCTGGCCCCCGCCATGGCCGCCGAAACCGCCCCGTCCCCGCCGTCCGCTCCGGAGCACCCGCCGGTCGCGGTGCGGCCGCTGTCGGCGAGCGAGCGGGCCCCGCGCTGGGGCGCCCGTGTCCTGCGGCGCGAGCGGATGGCCCGCAGCCTCGTGCTGCTGCCCGGCCTGTACCTCGCGGCCGCGCTGGCCCTCGGCGTCGCGCTCCCGGCGATCGACCGCGCACGGGGCGGCGACCACTTCCTGGGCATCGACGACGCGGCCGCGCAGTCGGTGCTGGAGTCGATCGCCTCGGGGATGATCGCCTTCTCCGGGCTCGTCGTCTCGGTGGCCGTGCTCGTCGTGAAGATAGGAGCCGGGCAGTACTCGCCCCGGCTCGTGCAGATCTTCCGCCGCGACCCCGTGATCAAGAACGCGCTCGGCCTGTTCGTGTCGCCCGGGGTGTACGCGCTGGTCGCGGCCGGCGACATCGGCGGGTCCGACGGCAACGACGCGCAGACGCTCACCGTGCTCGTCGGGCTCCTGCTCATGGTGCTGGCGCTGCTTGCCCTGTTCCGCTTCATCGGCCGGCTGCTGGACCTGATGCGGCCGCGGCGCATCTACGCGCGGCTGATCGAGCAGGCGCGCTGGGCGGTGCCCGACGTGTACCCCTCGCTGCTGGCGGAGGAGGTCGAGCACCGGCCCTACCCGGTGGACGCGACGGGGACGGTGCTGGCCCACGAGCACCGCGACGGCGTGCTCGCCGCGGTCGACCGCGCCCGCGTGGTCCGCGCCGCGCAGGCGGCGGATGCCGTGGTCGTCGTCGGCCCGCAGCTCGGCGTCTACGTGCCGCACGGCGCGCCCGTCTTCCAGGTCCACGGCGGGACGGCGATCGACGCCGCGGCGCTGCGGGGCGCGGTCGTGTTCGCCGACGGCCGCACGATCACCCAGGATCCGGCGTTCGCGATGCGCTGCATGGTCGACGTGGCGATCCGCGCGCTGTCGCCGGCGGTCAACGACCCGACGAGCGCCGTCGAGGGCATCGACGCGCTCGGCGGCCTGCTGCTGCGCCTCGGCCAGCGACGGCTGGGCGATGCCGGGATCGTCGACGACGAGGGCGTGCTGCGGCTGGTGCTGCCGACGCCCGGCTGGGACGAGCTGATCGACCTGGGCCTCACCGAGATCCGCCGCTACGGCGCGGACTCGCCCCAGATCGCCCGCCGCCTGCGTGCGCTGCTGGACACCCTGCAGGAGGCGCTCCCCGCGGTGCGGGCGCCGGCCATCGAGCGCCACCGGACGCTGCTGGAGGCGGCGGTGGCCCGCGAGTACCCCGATCCGCTGGAGCGCGCCTTCGCGTCCACGCCCGATCGCCTCGGCCTGGGCGGAGCGGCCTGACGGCCGCGTCGCGGCGCCGGCGGTCAGTACCGCGCGGGCCGTTGCGCGCGGCCCAGGAAGCCGGCGACCGCCGTGCCCGCGAGCAGCAGCGCCCCGGCCGCCAGGAGCAGCAGGCCCGCGGCCCGCAGGAACGACGTGCCGATCGCCCACACCTGGTCGGCGGCGTCGCGGTAGGAGGCGTCGTCGACCAGCGCGACGACCACGGCGTCCCCGGCCAGGATCCGGCTGAGGAGGACCGCGCCGCCAGCGAGGAGCAGGCCGAGCGCGATCTCCACGAGCACCACGCGGCGGCGGCCGCGGGCCAGGGCCAGCGCGGCGATCCACAGGGCCAGAGCCAGCAGCGGCAGCACCGTGGCCAGCGTGCGCACGACGGACACCGAGTTCCGGGCTACGGTGACGTCGCTGCTCCGCAGCACCTCGATCCGGGTCGCGCTCGCGGGCAGCAGGTCGACCAGCGACTCCTGCAGGCCGGCGCGCTCCCCGAGCCGGCGCACCAGCTCCCGGAGGTCGAGCGTGACCCGCCCGGCGCGCGCCTCGACGGCGTCGCCGTCCCCGTCGAGGACGCGCACCAGCTCGCGCTGGGCCTCGAGGTTGGCCGTGCGCCACAGGCGCTGCAGCTCGGTGGACCCGAGTGCGACGTAGGCGGTCCGCTCGATCTGCTGGTGCAGGGCCCGCGCGCCGTCACCGCCGGGATCGCTCGCGTCGACGCCCTCGCCGAGCAGCGGCGCGGCCAGCTCGGCGCGGACGGCGGCCTCCTCGGTCAGGCGGTCGGCGAGGGTGGTGGCCAGCGCCTGGCGCACCGTCCCGTCGCGCACGACCTCGGTGCTGGTGTCGGCCCACGCCGGGCCGTCGAGCACCTGGTCGCGGATCCACACCGCGTACACCGCGACGAAGGCGACCACGGTCGCGAGCACGACCAGGACGGCAGTCGCGACGCGATGCGAGCGGGCGGGCATCCCCGCGAATGTAGCGAGGGGCGGTCAGCGGGCGCGCAGGACCAGCGCGGCGGCGTCGTCGCGCTGCCCGCCGGGCGCGCGCTCGGCGAGGCCGACCAGCGCGTCGGCGATCTCCTGGGCGCTCGCGTCCGCCAGCGTCGCCAGCGTCGCCTGCAGCCCTTCCAGGCCGAGCAGCTCGCCGCCCCGCGTGAGCGCCTCGAGGACGCCGTCGGTGTAGAGGACCAGCGTCTGCCCGGGCCGGAGCTCCACCACGGTCTCCGCCAGCTGGGGCTCGGACGTCACCCCGAGCAGGGTCCCCGACACGTCGACCGGCTCGGGGGCGTGGCCCGGCGTCACGAGGACGGGCGGCGGGTGGCCGCCCGCGGACATCGTGACCCGGCCGTCCGCCGCGTCGACGTGGGCGAACAGCACGGTGCAGAAGCGGTCGCGCTGGCCGTGGCGCAGCAGGCTGTCGTTGAGCTCGTCGAGCACGTGGCTGGGCCGCTGCTCGTGCGCGGTGATCGTGCGGACGCTGTAGCGGGCCAGCGCGGTCACCGCCGCGGCGTCCGCGCCCTTGCCGCACACGTCGCCCAGGACCAGCGCCCACTCGGCGCCGCCGAGCGAGAAGGCGTCGTAGAAGTCGCCGCCGACCTCGTTGCCGGCGCCGGCCGGACGGAACGCGGCGGCGAGCTCGAACCCGCCGATGTCGGGCAGCGTCGGGGGCAGCAGGCTGTTCTGCAGGGTGCGGGCGACGTGGTCGCGCTCGGCGTAGAGCTGCGAGTTGGCGATCGCGCGGGCCAGCCGGCGGCTGAGCTGGCCGAGCAGCTCGGTGTCCTCCTCGCCGCCCGTGCGCGGCACCACGTTCATCGTGCCGACGATCCGGGGGCCGTTGAGCAGGGGGTAGGCGACGGGCACCCGCACGCCGGGCCGGCCCAGCTCGACCAGCCGCTCGCTCTGGCGGTCGGTCCCGATGACGTCGACGGCGATGGCGTCGGCGACCTCCTGCACCACCAGCTCCCCCAGCAGCGGCACCGTCTCGTGCAGGTCCAGCGAGCGCTCCAGCAGCTCACCGGCCCGGACGAGGACGCTCAGGCGGCGGTGCGCGGCGTGCAGCTCGCGGTACTGGGCGAGCTGCTCGCGGCGCTCGTAGTCGGCCCAGTCGTGGGCGGCGGCGGAGTCGTCGTCGGAAGTCGTGGGGCGGGGAGCGGTCATCATGGCAACACCTTGCGGACGGGCGGACGGAAGGGCCTTGGTGCGCGGCCTCACGAGGGAGACGCCCGGGGCGAGCCAGGGTTGGGTTCTACTTTCGGAACTTCTGGATATCTCCGCGCGAGGCGGAGACGAGGGCGGGAGAACGCACCGCCCGGCCGGGATCGGCGCCTACTTCGGGCGCTTGCCGATCGGGAGCTTGGAGAGCAGGTCGGTGCCCGCGTCGACCACCTTGTCGACCGTGCCCTTCGCGGTGTCGACCACCGTGCCGACGGTGTCCTTGGCCGCGTCCACCACGGTGTCGACCGTCTGCTTGGCCGTGTCCACGACCTGGTTCACGGCCTGGCCGGTGCCCTGGGTCGCCGCGCCGACGGTCTGCGACGTGGTGTCCACGACGTTCGTGACCGTCTGACCGGCGGCGCCGGTGACGTCCTTCACGGTCTGCTTGCCCGAGTTCACGACCTTGCTCGGCGCCTGGGTCGCCCCGCCCGCGTCCTTCACCGGGTTGGACGCGCCGCCGGAGGACCCGGAGGAGGAGCCCGAGCCGCCTCCGGAAGAGCCCGAGCCGCCGGACGAGCCGGAGCCGCTGCCGCCCGTCGCGGGCGCGGCGCCGGGAAGCGCCGGAAGCGTGGAGGCGGCGGCGCCCGGAAGCGTGGGAGCCGCCGTGCCGGCCGCGCCCGTCCCGCCGGCGAGGCCGCCCAGCGCGGCGCCGGAGCCGCCCGACGAGCCGGACCCGCCGCCGGAGCCCGCGCCGCCGGACGAGCCGGCGGAGCCGCCGACGCCGACCGTGCCCGAGAACGCCGCGGGGCCGCCGAAGCCGACCGGCGTGAGCGACCCGGAGCCGGCGTCGGCACCGGAGGGCGAGGAGGCCGAGGCGGACTGGGTGCGGGCGGGCGGCGCCTGCTGCTCCTCGACCACGACGGTGGTGGCGCCGGCCGCGGTGAGGACCGCGGCGGTGATCGCCAGGGCCTTGCCGGACAGGGCGATGCCCGCGATGCCGCCGGCCTTGCCCGCGGCGACCGCCGCGGTGCCGGCCACCGCGCCGCCCCCGGCGACGCCCAGGCCGGTGACGGCCGCGCCGCCCCCGACGAGCCCGGCCTCGACGACGCGCTCGAGCAGGGCCGAGGCGGCGACGGCGGGCAGCGGCGGGAGGAGGGAGGCCAGGTCCTTCTCGCGCGTGGAGATCGCGTCGCGCATCGCGCTGCACGACGGGCACCCGCGCACGTGGGCGCGCATGTGCCGGGCGCGCAGCACGCGCCCGTCGCCGTCGGAGATCGCCCGCTGGACGGGCTCACACTGCATCTGGCGCCCCTCCTCGGCCGCCTGCAGCCCGCGGCGCGCGTCGAAGATCGCCTGCTTGGTGGCGGACACGGGGATGGCCAGCGCGACCGAGATCTCCTCGTGGGACAGGCCGCTCAGCTCGCGCATCACGAGGGCCGAGCGCTGGCGCTCGGGCAGCTCCCGCAGGTCGGCGACCAGCGCGTTCATGCGCTCGCGGTCCTCGAGGTGCGCCTCCATCGGGGCGCCGGCCAGGTCGAACTGGGCGTCGAGGTCGTCGGCGGGCCGGCGGCGGCGCAGCAGCGAGATCGACTCGTTGTGCCCGATGCGGAACAGCCACGGGCGCAGCGGCGCGTCGAGCGGCGCCTTGCGCAGCGCCGCGAGCGCGTTGACCATCGTGTTCTGGACCGCGTCCTGGGCGTCCTGGTCGTGGCTGACGATCGAGCGGCAGTAGCGGTACAGCGCACCGGCGTGCCGCTCGAACAGGAGCGCGAAGGCCTCGTCGTCCCCGTCGCCCGCACGGCGGGCGAGCGCGTCGTCGGAGATCTGACGGGTCGCGATCACGGACACACCCGGTGTGGGCAGCGCAGCATCGCGTCCGAGTGTCGCCCATATGAGGGGGACGTGCAACCGGCGGCAGAGTTGGGTTCGATCTCCTACGCTGGCACGTATGGCCTACATCACCGCCGAAGCGCGACAGGAGCTGCTCGACGCCGTGGCGCGGGCGGTCGACGAGATCGGACTGGCGCTCGCGGACCTCGGCGCGGCCTACGAGCTGCTCGACGAGGTGACCGGCGACCGCCTGGAGGAGGAGCTGTTCCGCCCGGTCCAGGTCGCCTACGGCCGGGCCAAGAAGACCCACTCCACGTTCGCCGAGCGGGTCGGCCTGCCGGTCCGCGCGTTCGCGCCCGCGGACGCCGTGGGCGGGTCGCCGGGCGTCAAGGGGCTGCTCGAGCGGGCGCTGGACGCGGTGAGCGCGGCCGACGGCACGCTGGCCACGCTGCAGGACTCGATGATGCCGGTCGAGGTCGGCGATCCCGAGCTGCGTGCGGGATTGGCGCAGGTGCGCGAGCTGCTCGGCGGCCTGCGCGGCCGGTCCCGGGAGTTCGTGCGCACCCTCGGCCGGTAGCCCCTGCGCGCCGGCGGTCACGAAATGCCGGCATGACCGGCAAGAGGTGACCCTCGGGGGCGGGACTCAGCCCTCCAGCGCCTCCGAGGCCTCCATCCAGGAGAACTCCAGCTCCTCGCGCTGGACGGTGACGGCCTCGAGCTCGGACTGCAGCTGACGCAGCCGCCCGTGGTCGGTCGCGCTGGCGGCCATCTCCTCCTGGAGCGTCGCCTCCCGGGTCTCCAGCTTGGCGATGGCGCGCTCCAGCCGCTGGACCTCCTTGCGGGCCGCGCGCAGCACCGCGCCCGCCGGCGCGGGCTTGCCGCCGCCGTTTGCGCCGCCGTTCGCACTGGGCGCCTTGCCACTCGCTGCGGCGGCGCGGCGCTGGTCGACGTACTGCTCGATGCCGCCGGGGAGGTGCGCGATCCCTGGGCGGGCGGGATCCCCTTCGGGATCCCCTCCGCCCAGCGCGTACACGTTGTCGCAGACTCGCTCCACGAAGTACCGGTCGTGGCTCACGACGACGAGCGTGCCGGGCCAGCCGTCGAGCAGGTCCTCCAGCGCGGTCAGGGTGTCGATGTCCAGGTCGTTCGTCGGCTCGTCCAGCAGCAGGACGTTGGGCTCGTCCATGAGCAGGCGCATGAGCTGCAGGCGGCGGCGCTCGCCGCCCGACAGGTCACGGACCAGCGTGCGGGCCCGCTCGCCGCGGAAGCCGAAGCGGTCGCACAGCATGCCGGCGGTCAGCTCCTGGCCGTCGCTGGT